>Ga0179593_1608223_pt1 | contig 14587 bp, 18 predicted proteins | sample CZODoug2_1_08_16_FD_185931 | JGI IMG/M metagenome (GOLD analysis project Ga0179593, IMG submission 185931) | Vadose zone soil fungal communities from Angelo Coast Range Reserve, California, USA - CZODoug2_1_08_16fungal (PacBio error correction) | ecosystem: Environmental > Terrestrial > Soil >...
GGTGAATTAACCATAAATTGGGGTATTCCGGCGAAAGATTGGGCTTGTCTCTGAATCAGTTCTTAATGTGAAGGAGTAAGAGACGCATTGAGTCAAGGCATGAAGGGAAGCTCGCAGGCGATTCCTCTTCGGGACCAGAAACGAAGGAGTGGGAGCGTCGTCATGGGGATATGCAGAGCGCGGCGAAAAAATGATGATCGGGGGAATAAAGAGTCAGCATGAGGGAAAAGGACGACATGTTAAAATTTAGAAGGGAAGACCGACCGGAAAGGGATGCGCAACTATCCGGTGTGTCGGAGTGTGTGGAAAGGGTGTGAGGGAAAAAAAATGCATGATCGAATTTCAGTGCGCACGGGACAGGAAGAACGAGAGGCAGCCAAAAGCGCTCGAGGGGCAGTCACTTTTTTGGGGGGGGGGACAGGGGGAAGACACGGAGGTGGGAGGGGGATGGAGAACTGGGGATGGGGGGGGGAAAGCGGGGGCGGTGGGGGAGAGGGGGGGCGAGGGGAGAGGTTGGGAAAGAGGTTTGGGGGGGGGAGGGGGGGGAAGGGGGGGGGGTGGAACAGGGGGGATGGGGCAGGCGGGGGAGGAGGGGGAAGGAGAGTGAGGAGTGGGTAGTGGGCGTGCGGGTTATGAAAGATATCATTTTTGAATCGTAGAGACGTTTTCTCGTTCTTCCGAGGACCTGGCGTAGAAAGAGGACTAAAGAGTAAGAAAATGAGTCTTGGGGATACGCTCTGAAGAGGGGTCTGCTGAGGCCGAATAGACAACAAAGGAGGATAAAAAAATGGAGATGGACGTCCACAAACTTCAGAGGGGTGAGACACAGACTTTCTAAGATCATACGAGGGGAGAAAGGTGATCCAAAAAATCCTCTAACGTATTGTACGCGATCTACTCTCCAAGACATAAAGAAAGGGGGAGAGAAATCTACGCGTCAAGTCGTGTGCGATCCCTCCATTTCTTCCTGTGAGGAGGAAGCCAGCAAAAGACTTCGATCATCATCAATCTTCTCCTTGGGGGGAAAAAGGGAAAAGGATAGTGTAGGGGACTTAGATTGTGCTAGATAGTTAAAAGGTAAGGACCTCGGGAACGAGCGCTTTCTTCATGAGGCCATAGAGATCGGGGGGGGGATTCAAAGAGAGTGAGAGTGAGGGGTTTCCTGGAATGCAAAGACGCGACACAAAGGTAAATGTTTTTTGGGGTTGTGCCGGGGGACACCACACAGAATACGCCCACGATCAAAAAAAAAAAGAAAGAGGAGATCCGTACAAACACAAGCATCCGTGGGTCGGGGGGGACGTGTGTGTGGGGGCTTTTGTGTGGGCCAGTGTTGGTCGGGGATATAATGAGTCCAAGACAAGGAAAGGGGGGTTATCGAAAAAACTTTGTACTGCGCTTGCTGCCTGATAACTAGGGGGAAGCAAGGGGAGATGTCTGAACGCAGCTTCAGCATGAAACATGGGGTAACAGAGGGAAAAACTTCAAACGGATTCCATGGAAGATCAAACTGGCCATTTGCAACTTGGTAAGTACGCTGATAGAGCAGGAAAGGAAGACTAAGTGGCAGCAGGACTGAGGCGCAAGAACGTCCCGCGTCCTAAGGGAAATACAAGAGTTGGTAATCCTCTTTGACGAACGCACGGGATGAAAGAAGGGGAGGGGAATGTAATAAAAATCATAAGAACTTGCGAAGAGTAGGAGGATACCAGATAAGGTGGAGGTCTTTCAGGTCAGGGGAAAGGCCACATGTGAACGAGCCAGACGCTCCCGAATCATGGTACGACGGGGAAACCATAAAATGGATAAGTTAATGCACGGGGAATCAGGGTCCCCTGGAGACGTGCAACCTGGGGGGATTTGGAGAAAGGCAGAAAAAAATTGTGTGGTCCAGAGTGTTCCTCCTAGACATCCAGAGGGGTGAGGGAACGCCCGTGACAACGTACCGAACCGGGGGTTTGCCCGCGGGTCGACAAACAGGAAAAAAGGAAAGGGTTCGGGAGAGATTGTTAGGGTAGGGGGGCGGACAGGGGGAAACACTGTGGCCAACTTCGATCCTATAGTCAAGAAAAAAAAGCGGGTGGGTCCGACGCTGACAGGAACAAAAAAGGCAATTCCATGAAGACAAACAGAGCCCAGGACAGAATGAATGTGCGGTCAGGTTTTGACGTAAGTTTTTGGGGTGGGCGGGTGGTATAGCACAAGACAGGAAAGCTCGGTCGTTGCGGGGGGGGGGGGGGGGGGTGTGTGTGTTGGTCGAACCCGCGGACGAAGGGACTTTGGGGGTGAGGAAAAAGCAGTGCCTGTGACGGGCTGGAATCCAGAGTTTAACTTAGCGAGGGTTTCACATTAACAAATCTAAGTCAAAGGGGGGAGGGGACCTGGCCATCGATTTAAAGATATTTAGAAATCGTAAAGGGAGGAGGTCGGCCCAAGCACGAACGTTAAAAACCCAAAGGGGGGGGGAAAGAGGGTCGTAGACTAATGCGGGGGGGGCTAGGGTTTAATTGTCCCTCATCGGGAATAAGTGCCATGCCAGTTCTATGAGACACAATTCCTGTTGTACTCCAGAGCTCCTTTCAGGGGGAAAGGACATTAATACGACGATTCGGAAACAAACGAAGAGGCGAAAGACCCGGGAAACAGTAGACTGATGGATGATCAGGAAAAAAATTTGTCGGAGCGGAAAGCTTAAAACAACGAACGGCCATAGCAGGGCAAAAATTTGAAGTCATCCGAGCACTGTCGCAACCCGAACTGTCAAGGGAAAGCACTGCAGGTAACTGAAGGAAAGGGTCAAAATATTGCACCTGTACATACGAGATCGATCCACAAGGGCAAATAAAAAAAGGGTGGAAACCACAGAAGAACAGGGGGCTCTTCCGTCCTACACGAAGCACGGAGGCGGTGGGAAATTAAACAATCTTGGAAAAAAACAGAAAGGAAGGTGAAAAGGCGATTACTGAGTACCAGGCTTAAAATCATGAAAACAAAGATACACACCTGGGAAATCAGAGTTGATAAGGAAAAGTAAAGCGGTCGGATGAGAAAAAGTGTTTACCTGTCCTCGAAAAAGTCATAGTCCCCTCCACAGTCGGGTGTGCTATATCGCTTAGGAAAGGGCTTGTCCGCAAGATCCTAACAAAGCAGAACCGAGTGAAAAAGATACTCGGGAGTAAGTAAGTGGTTCAGTTGACTGCGTAGAAAAGGCAGGGGAACACCATCTGAAACCGGGTTTATAAATAGGAATTGAGGGGAAGGTCAAGGGACGCCGACCAGGCGACTTTAGAAGGAACAACACAAAATCATTAAAGCTCCCGTCGTGAAGCTTGGAGGGGACGCTAGGGTCGAGTTCAAGTGCTTTCAGTAGATGACGAATCCTATCGAAAAACGATTCCGTACCCGAAAAAAGGGAGGTCATCGGGAATAGGAATGAAAAAGTCTCGGATTTCTGACCCAAATACAAGAAAAAGGAAAAAAAAAGGGAAGGATCACATAAGAGGGGGCTCGGAGTCGCTGCTTTCTACTAGGAAATTTATCGGCAGAAGAAGAAAAGGTTGGATGGAACAAAAAGAAACGAATGGCAAAAATAAAAAAAGTGGTCGTCAATCAGCATAAGAGTAGTGCAAGGATGGATGGCGTGAAGGGGGTCAAAAAAATGATGATGATCTCCCTCAAGGAAAAGACGCTTAGGCAACAAATTTCAAGAAAGGAAGTTCGGCCCGGGTGCAAACTACTCTCTTCTACTCAGAGGGGTTGACAAAGAAAACACTGAAGTTCGCTATTTGGGTACATCACTTCGGATAGAAGTAGGTCAGTTAGAAGTCTTCAACTGGTGGTATGACGACAGGGGGCTAGCACGGCAGGAACAGAAAGGCATTAGGGGGGAGGAACTGTAGGTCAGAGGCGCTTGTCATTAGATCAAGTATCAGCAGTTAAAGGTCAGTTATCTTATTGCAATCATTGGTGAGTCGAGGGGAGACCGGACTTTCGTGTGGAAGACAGGTCAGACTCTCATCATTAGTTAAAAAAGGGGACCCCAGTCCAACAGATCGCCAATGCAGATACGAAAGGCCCAGTGAAGGGACCATATCCAAAAAATCGGGAGAGAAAAGAAAAGGGGGCGACCTTAAGAGGGGGGATATCGGCTTGGAAAACAGTCCTTTTAAAATCAGGGGAAATGGCGAGAGGGAAGAAGCTATGGGAAAAAGGAAAAGGAGAGTTGGGTTCAAACTGTTTTGCAACCTGCACAATGGTCCAGGAGGGGATATTCCGAAGGGAATTTAGTGAGAGATCGAAACAAAAAAAGGTAAGGGGTAACGGATAACCGTTCAGAGGGGGGGTGGGTGGTTTGCAACCAGAACACAAATCTAACTAAGTCTAGGGTATTGACAAAGGGGAAGGAATCTCTTGGGGGTTCAACATAGCACAAAAACTGTGAAAACCGGTGTTAAAGGAAAAAAAGAGAGTAGCCTGGAGGTAGGAAGGGTTGTCTTTGATATGCACGGCGGGTCAATGATGCCTTGAGAATTGAGGCCGAGGTTGGGGGGGGAAGAAAACAGGGGAATATGGGAAGTCCTTTAATTAAACACGGGAGGTTGAAAGCTGAGAAATGCTGACGGGAGACTGGAAATTAATATATGATCAGAACGCCAACGGGGCTTCCTTCCCAGAAGAAGGGCGTATGCAGGATGGGAGGCCCTTTCGTTACAACGGACGAGACATATACAGGTTGGAGGGCGAGTGGGGTCACATAGGGGGGGGAGAAAAGAAGGGCGTCTGTGTTTAAAAAGAAGGAAAGGGAGGGAGGAGCGGTGGACTCAAAAGAGGGGGATTATGTGGGCATTGCCGAATCCTGATTAATGGGGGGGTCAAAAAAAAGACGTCCTTTTAAAAGGGATTTATAGTTGAAAGTACACGCCAAGACAGGTCAGGAGGTCGAGGAAACAATCAGGGTCTTTGTTTGTTTAGGGTGTTAAAACGATGTCGGGTCAACTCCACTACCCCGAAACTGTCAACTTCAGAAGTTTGAATCGTCTAAATCTGAACATCTTCTCACATGAAATGAAAAGAAACAAAAAGAGAATTCATTGGTAGAGGGGAGCCGAAGAAGAACGTGCTTAGTCGCATTCAGAGGGAAAAGATGTGGGCTTTTAAAAAAAAAAGTCCCATTAAAAAGAGGACCGAATGTCTTCATCACTCGTATGAATCGCCACTCGCGGTATCCAGGAACGGGGGGAGAGGGTAATTATAGGGGCTGTTAAATGGACTGACAGGGTTAGGGAGGGTTGGGGGGTACATAAGTCTCTACTAAAGAAAAGCATGAAAGTAGTGTGGAGGTCACGAAGTATATAAAATGCAATGAAAAACTTAATCACTCGCCGTATCTGATGAGAGAAGGGGGAGAGGAGCATGGCCTCCTTTATAGCGAAAGGAAGAGAACGGAAGGATTTGGACTAGTACTTCTATAAGTAAAAAAAAGGGTGAGCAGCCACCAAAGAAGAAAGTGTGACAGGAGGGTTAAAAGACGTATTGAAGTCTCCATTGTAAGAGTGGGGGGGGGTTTAAGCCAATCAATGACATCTTGAATGGGACAGACTGTTCCTGGTGAACAAGGGGGATGGGAAACAGCCTTCCGTCGGGGTTTTATCGCCGGATGAGGGACAAAATGAAGAAATTAGGGGGGGGAGTCGTGGAAAAAAACCGTTATCTTTGGGGGGTATCGATGGGGGCAGTAGGAAGAGGGGTTAAATAAGGTGTCTACAAGGAAAGTAAGTTGAAGGGGGAATGTGTTGCGTGCTTATTAGGGATCAAAAGCGATTTATCGATGGGAACTGAGAGTATAGGGAGATAGCCAAGGTGGCACTAAAAACCGCTATGCGTTTTTTCAATTCGACGGGGGTAGGGATGTTATCAATGGCATAGCAGGGAGTAAAATGGCCTCAAGTTCTTTGTTCTCCAAGATTGGGGTGAATTTCCTGGAGGTAATCTTAAGTATCAACGAAAGGAGCGTACAATTGGGGACAAAAGGATGGGGCGGTCCACCTGATCATAGAAAGGCATGGGAAAATATGGGAAAGTGATCACAAAAGCATTATTCCACAAGAAGACGGGGGAAGGAAATTACGTGGGCTCAAAGAAAAAGGGGGGTAAGCAAATAAGACTGTCAGTAAAAGTTGAATCGGTATATGGAAGACCCTAAAAACAGACTGATATGGTTTTCCGTAAGGATAAAAACACTATTGGGGGGTCCCCAAGAATCGATAATATAAAGAAATCATGTGGTGCTTTTGGAGGTCCTCCAAAGGAGACAAAAGAACCTGCAAGCTTCTTTTGAAAGGGTCGAAGGGGGCAGAGCGGCATGCTGTGTCCATGCAGGGTATAAACTTACGCGGAATTACTCTCATGTGGATGTGGCTGGGTCCGGAGACATGGGAGGGGGGCACGCGACAGCGGCAGGAAAACCTTCGTTACGAAGGAGTGGGGGGGGGGATCAGCAAGGGAAGGTTTTCTAAAGGGGGGGGGAATAAATACTCAAGCTCCTTCCTGGCACAAAGTTATAGTGCTAGGGGATGAGCCAAATAAGAAAGGGATACAGAGTACGGAAAAGATCCATCAAGCTAGGGGTCTTGATATAACTGGGGAATTAACAGATGTTCTTAGGAAGCGAAGAACGGTCACTCAGGGGCCCGCGACAACTATATACGCATTGAGGAAATGACGAGGAATTTCAGACGGGGGGGAAGTTCTAAGCGATGGGGGGGCTCTCTTGAGTCTGCGACATTAAGTTGATGGACAGCAACGGGAATTGTTTTCAAAGGCCCGCGCAGGGGCATTTGGATGGAGCTGCATATGGGGGCTAACTGAGGAGTTGAAAAGAGTTGTCTTCCAATTCAAAAAACTAGGGGACGTGACGTCAGATTAATTCCCACATCGGCCGAAGGAGGAAATGCATTATTGGGGAAAATGGGTAGTGGGAGGAAACTTCCGGATAGATCAGTCTCTTAAACTTCTTTGGGTTTCCAGGTTATGGGAAACGTAGGAGGGTCAAGAAGGTTAAGAGGGGAAAACCTAGTTTGAATGCGCTAGTGAAATCTGGACATACCAAAGGTGGCTACCAAGTTTCTCAAACTGGGGAAAGAATCCTGGCGGTCAAAAGGGGGGTTGAAAGGAAAGATGATTGGAGCGGACTTAACCGCAGGTTTCATAAAAACGAGGGCGTCAATGTCCCGGGTTCTAGCATTTAGTGATTCAGCGCTGCACGGAATGCCACTGTCCATAGCATCATTTTGATCTGACCAAATTGCAAAAAGGAAAGCCTTCATATCAAGAGGAAGAACAAGAGCAGTGCCAGCAAGCAAGCTTCGGAGATCCCGAGGAGACATGTTCACGTTTCAGAACAAAGGAAGGCTCAAATACCTTGTTTTGGGCAAATCCGACGAGAAGAAGAGCGAAAGTGGGAGCCGACTAAGCCGAAAGCGGAGGATGGCCCTATGCTATCAGGCAAGGGCAGAAGATATTTTTATGAGGAAAGAATCATCGGGGAATCGTGAGGACGGCCTTGATTGGGCCACCACTCCAGCAAGGGAGGAGAAACGACATTCGTGTCTCATAAAAAATCCCTAGAGTCAGGGGAACGTGAGTGGCCTCATCTCGAGAACAGAGGAGGAAAGAGAGTGGGCAGAAGGACGACTCTCGGCGCATTCCGACCCTACTTTAAAGAATAGAAGGAGCTGTGAACCAGGAGGTCCTCAGGGGGAAATATCTATTTCGCACAGGAGTCGGTTCGGAAGCAAGCAAATCTGGGGGGAAAGAAGCTTGAGTCCATCAGAGGAGCGTCAGTAAACAGGACATGACTAAAGCATTCTCTCCGTGAGTTTTGGGACTAGTGGGAGGAGCTTTCTGCTCCATACATATAAAACTTGGGAACATTTCGTCAATATCCTTGAACGAGGTCAGAGGGGCACAGAGAAAAGAAGGTTTGTTCCAAGCTGCCTCTGCCATTCATTGGGTTAAAATAAAGAGAAGTAAAATGATGGGTTGCAGACCACGGACCAAAACGGCCGCCTACTGAACAAGGCGATCTGTAAAAAAGTGACAGATTCCTCCAATGAGATATCTCCAAGAAGGAGATCCACGCTGTATCAAACCCGGTTAGAAAGGAGATCTTGCAAACCTTAGAAAACATTTCCGGTGTCCAAAAGTGGTAGATCTGCGAAGGAAGCGCCAACTTACGTGAAAGTCGGAAATTAAAGCGCCGCTATTTAAGACCACCACAGTATATCTCAGTTGCAAGTTTAAGCGAGCAGGAGGCAGCCGACCCTGTCAGCAGTAAGGGGGAATTTGAACATCTCCATCCGTCGGGTCCAACAGGAATAATCCTCGATAACGCAATGACGACTTTGATTCAAGCACCCGATTTCAACATCGGGAAAAAAAAGAGACAGTTCGGAACTTTAGAGATGACGAAGGATTGGACACAATGAAACTGTTAATGAGCTCTAAAGGAACAAAAAAAATTGGGGTCGGCCTCAATGTCTAGCACCCGAATGTCAATAACGTTAAAGGGAAGAAAAATGCATAGTTTCCTATCGGGAAAATGGAGGGAAACGTACAGGGGGGAAGTACGTCCGAGCAATGGTGGAAAAGGGTGACAGAGCGAAGTGGGGATTCAGTGGTTAAAAGGGACTCTCGGCGGTTTGGTCTCCCCAGGTGACAAGCCGATAAAGTTTTGAATAGGAAGGGAGTCGGTTTGCGGACAATGGCAAAGTAAACGAGACTGCGATCTTTGGCTTAGCTAGATAAACGCGGGTTCCGTAGTCAAACAAAGGAGGACCACATCAAATAACCAACGCTATGAGGTGGAGGGAGGAGGGAATCTTCTTTCATTAGCCAAAAGGAAACAAAACAGACCCGAAAAACTCGAATCGTCATCCAACTTTCGAAAGACTCAGCGATAGTGCCCTGTGGTATTAAACTTGAGACATGAGTACTTCGGTCCATCTTTAGTTAGCGGAGGAAAAAAAAGAGGAGCGGATTCAATCCTTCTGCACCATGGGTAGTGGAAAAGGGCCTGGGGGGTACAGATTTCATGCAGCGATGTTCATTAGGAGTGGTTGAATGTTAGGGAAACCATAAATTGATGGGTTTGAGGTCAGGAGAAGTCCGGTCTAAATTGTGGACGCAAAGTAGTAAGTGCACCCTTGCTATCAGGTGGAAGAAGACAAGAAAAGGGGGGTGTACCGCCCGCCGCGAAATTTCCAGGGAAGTACGGAGCAGGACCGTAATTACAGGAAAACCTGATCCTATCGGAAAAAAAAAATGACCCCTTTTCATTCAAGGTATACGGATCAAGCTCTGATTGATAGAAGTCAGTCAGGGTCCGCAGATTGTCAAAACCTTTGAAGGCTGTCCGAGTTGCAAAAAATGGCGAGCTAGAAGAGGGTCAAAATCCCAAGCAACTAATTAAGAAAACTTTCATAGCATACGAAGATAAGACTTGAAAATACTGAATTAGGAGGAACAATTGTTCATTAAAACTTCCGGATACTAAGGGCAACCTGAAAAAACAACTCTATACCACTGCACGTTGGTGGTTTGAACCGAGTCGTGTACTCACGAATCCACAGGGGCGCTTAAAACGGAACTTTAAGTCTTGGGAGTCCTGGTTACAAACGGTGCACAGTAGTTAAAATGGGAATTGATCCACCGCTTAAACAATCGACAAAATTGAGATTCAATAAGAGTTAAGAAAAGTCCCAGGGGTCATCAGCTTTGTGGGATGGTCCTCGCAGGCATAATCCTCCCAAGCCACGGGGGAGGAAGGAATTCTTCTGGGAGAAGGAGAGCGAGTCCATTAGAAAAGACGAGGAAGGAGAAATTAAATGGAATATTCAGGGGGAGTGTTGGGGGGGGGTCCGGGCTATATCAACAAGAAAAAATGGGAACCTGCTTTGAACATTGGGTTGTTAGCAGCAATTTACCCTCCAGAGGAACTCAAGAAATAGACACGGGTCTCCAACTTGAATACAAGAGTAAAGATAGTTGGGATTTCTCCGCGAGTGGGCGAGAGAGAGTGGGGGGCAAGAAGGGTTAAGTCTAATCCTGGTATAAGGGAACAAGGGGGAAAAAAGAAATGTAGTCCATATCTGAGAATACTTTCGCAAATAGGTCGAACAGATACAAAATGAATGAGTGACTTATTCACCGAGGGGACTGATGGGGGGACGATAACACGTGAATCCGGCAGAAAGAAGGGTAGTTTTGACCGCAGAAGACTGGGGGGAGCAGAAAAAGAAACCTGAATTGTCTTTAGAAATAAGAAGCCTGGAGGGGGGCGTACCTGCATGATGGCGAGGAAACGCACTTGTGAGACGCTGAGAAAAAGGGAACAACAAGGTAGGCTTGGCAAGACATAATCCAGTGACTACCGATAACGCCTACGGGAGGGGGGGGGGGAAATATTAAAAAATGAGCACTTGGACTTGAGAGGGGTTAACTCTATGATACTCAAGCCGGATAGTGTATCGGAAGACCGTCTTCAAACGGGGGGGGCTGGGCCCATAGAAATCCAGCTGAAATATCATCCTGCAAAATTTTGAACGTTGCAAAGAGCAACTGGGGAGGAGTAGATCAAATCATTACGGCAGGCTGGTCAAGAGAGAAAGTGGTGAAGACTATTGCTAGAAAAGGGGAGGTGAATCGTGGGGAAAGAAGGAAAGCAATGTTAGAAAAAGGAAATCGTGAGAAAAAAAATAGAAAGGCCATCAGGAATAAGCACCGGACAATCACAAACGATATACTACACTGTTTTCTATCGAGGAGGGGGAGGGGGGAAACCTTTGTCAAAAGTCAGAACAGAGGGAATTCCTGGAGTAAGGTTTTTCAGGCTCGAAAATCTGAGCGTGAAGAAGAAGAAGAAAGGAAAATGTCGGCGAATGATGGGAAAGATGGAAGGGGAGGTTAGAGGAGGGATGAGGAATGCAGAGAGGGGTTCAGCTAAAAAAGGATTGAACAAAAATCTTTGGAAAGGGTATATATCCGAGGGATATGTCGGAACGAAAGGAGGGAGAAAAGAGAAAACATAGAAGTCGGATATATAAGGTAACAAAAATTTTGTACAAAGAGGGAAAAAAAAGGGGAAAAAAGTCAGATAGAAATAATGCAGGGAATTGGAAGGTGAAAACAGTAATCGAGTTAAAGACACAAAAGTAAGGTCAAGACTGTGATATCAGAAAAAAGGCTCAGGAAGGCACCGGCGGACGGGTTTTTGCAATCGGGGGCACAAAGAAAGGGAAGGGCAGGGTCGGGATCTTTGAAGGGGGGACGTGGGTAATGCTTGGTCGATTTCACCTTATAAGAACACAAGAGTAAAAACACTCTTCTTCCATGACGGGAGATAGGAGAGGGGGTGGGAACGATGATCTAAGGCCAAACGCAAAGGAAAGGCAGAAACTGAAGGTCGGGGAAGTCGATAGGGAGGGAAAACTGACGTCAGAAAGTGAATACATTTATGACCGCATAGGAGTTGGGAGAGTAGTGCCTCGATTCCCCGGCGAGGTAGTGTTTATGAACGGGTCCACTAGTATTGTAGAAGGCGTTAGTCGAAAAAATATGGGCATTATTTCTTGCCACATGGCGGTGGGGGGCCTAGCAGGAGGGAAAAACATTAAGAGGAAAAAAATTTTTCCCAGGGTACCAAAAAACTAAATAACTTATGGAAGGGGATTTTGATGAGAAAAGCGTGGTGCCTGGAACCCATTTACACGTGACAGTCAGAAACTAACCCACGCTAGGGGGGAGCCGTAGAATGTCTGCGTGACGAGAGAAAGTCGCTGAAGGAGGGGCAGATCAAGTCCTTAATTAAGGGGTGGAAGGGACGGGAAGAAGTACGTGAGGACGGTTCATCACCGAGAAGAATTATGGTAAAGAAGAGTAGGTGAACCTATACCAGGAAGCATTACCCTTCATTGGAGTCAGAGGAAAGAAAAGCCAGAGAGAAAGATGGAGATCACTAACTTTGTCGTGTTAAAAGGGGCTTGGGGAAAAAGGATAAAGAAAGAGAAGTTAATACAGGGAGGTTAAGGGAAAAAATGTTCCGATAATAGACCACGGGAAAATGCGGGGGGCACGAGGGTAGTATAGCAGTGCACCGAAACAATTCATCATCAATCCAGGGGGGGGGGGAATTTCAGGAACGTATTCTAAGAGAAACATTTAATGACAAACCTGAGGTTGAGGGAAAGCCTAGAGAATCACCCCGGGTTTCGATTGGAGGGGACTAGACGGGGAAATTTGAAAAGTTAGACGCTAAGACCGGTTGAATCTTTAAACTCTGGAAGGGGGGGTCTTGGTGCGTGTGGGGTTGGCCGGATCAAAGTCCCAGAGGATCATTTTCAAAAAAAGCGGGAAAGTTACAATGATTTGGGACTACACCAGTTCCAGGAGGAAAGGGAGAATGCTGTCGGGTGGGCCGGCAGAGAACCGGGTGAGGCCGTGAAACCTTCCATGCTTGGGAAGATATTGGGGGGAAAGTTGGGAGAAAAGGATGCCGAGTAAGGTGCAATGTGAAAGGAAGGGAAAGAGATTGTCCACCAGTGGGGAAGTTAAAGGGGATTAAGTTTAAAGGGCAAGGGGAAAGGGATCGTCTGTACTGAATAGAGGCGGGGCCACAGTTAACGGGATGGAAGCGCTAGTCACGGTGGGGGCAGAGGGGGGAGAAAAACGGGCTGATTCTCTTTATAGAGGAAGTATACAGCCTGAAAAGTGGTTCTTGTTAAGGCGAGGAGGTAAATGTTCCTGAACAGAAGTCAGGGAAAGGATTAAAAAGACAAAAAGTAGGACCTGTTGAGGGTGTACAAAAAGAAGGAGGGGACGAGATAAACCTTAGTAAAAGACATTCCGAATATAGGAAACGTTTCGAACAAATTATAAATCCATGGAGAAAAATACCTTGACAAAACCGAGGGGTCAAGAAACTTGATTTTCCAATCAGACTTGACCCAGGACAAAAATCTGAAAAAGATTGCAGGCCTAAAACCATGTAAAAGTTCCGTGGGATGAAACTCGAGGCGTGGTTGTCCAATAAAATCACAAAAAGGACAGCGGGCATGGGGGGACAAAAAACGGGAACACAATGTGCAAAAAAGATGGAAAAAATCGTGCATTTGTGAGGAATGGAGAAGGCTCATGCTTGGTACTAATGAGTGTAGTGGTATTCATGATCGCTGGGCTTGTTGTTGAAGGTTGGGACATTTGTCTTAAGGGGTGTAAAAGAACGGAAAGAATCCTTCGTTCTCGAGAAGGAGGAAGAGATGGTGCCGTAGTGGCGGGGGGCACGAAAAAACACTCAAAGAAGGAGTAATGGGGTGAGCTGGGTCTAAAAACGGGACAAAGCTCAATGTAGTAGCAAGGACACGTGGTGGAGCTCTACGCATAGGGGAACAGAAGCAAAAAGGCTTTTACTTTCGTGTAAGCCTTAAAAGAAGGTCTGAAAAGAAGTCTATAAAGGTTTAAACTAAAAGGAGTAAAAAAAAGGATCAGGTCCACTAGAAGTAACGAGCAAGGGACATTACCACTGATGCATTAAGAAGGAAAAAGTAGAGGAGGCGCTTGGACGCTGCGCAGAGGGGGTGAAAAGACAGGGAGGAGGGAAGACACGGGGATGAAAATGGGACAAGAACAAGTATGTCAGGTCTCAAGTTAAAGATTGGTCGTCGGAATCGATTACCGCAGGGGAATGGGGGTCTTCTTCAAAGTCACTATAAAAAACGGAAGGAGGGATAATGAATCAGTACGACGGACCCGACGCTGAGCAGGACGGGGGGTGCTGGACAATTCCGCGCAGAAGCGAGTAGCAGGAAAAAAAGTATTCTATCCGTGGTAGGCAGAAAGAGGGCGGTCGATCACGGGTTTGGGGAAACCGGGAAATTCCAACGATTGAGCTGACGGGAATCTGACCAACCAGGGGGGGGGGCCGTCCCTATTTTTGATACAGAGAGGAAGAGGGGGGGAGGCAGGTTTTCGAAATGAAAAGTCGAGACTTGCCAGGCAACTGCTGTCAAAGGGAAGAAGGTTGTTCTCTAGGTCGTACAGAAGATTGAGGTGATTAAGGATCGGGGCGAAGAGGGGAAAGGGGGCAGCTCGAAGGTGACAGGGCTCCTTGATGGTTTACTCTTTAATGAAAGTCCGCAGAAAAAAAAGCAAAGTCCCATAAGGGGAAGAAAGAGGAAAAGAGGGAAAGGACGTGGGAGATAAGGGGTGGAAGGACGTCAAGTGAAAAAACGAGGCGACAGGTGAAAAGGTTTCTCGGGTGGGAACCTACAAGGAGGTCAAATATCCATTTGTTGCCGACCCGAACTTAGGAGAGAAGGGGGAGGCGGAGGGAAGCCTACAGTACGAAAAATGATGTAAAGCCTTCGGGCCTCCGCGAAATGGGGGCGAGGGAGAAGAGTATAGCATGGTGTTAAACTTCGAGAGAGGGAAGGCAGGCGGCAGCGAAAGAAAAAAGAAAAAAGAGGATCATTCGACGTCTTGGAAAAGTACTACGAAGCACAAAAGGGTCGGGAGGGCCGGAGGGAAGAGCGAG
>Ga0179593_1423430_pt1 | contig 14586 bp, 10 predicted proteins | sample CZODoug2_1_08_16_FD_185931 | JGI IMG/M metagenome (GOLD analysis project Ga0179593, IMG submission 185931) | Vadose zone soil fungal communities from Angelo Coast Range Reserve, California, USA - CZODoug2_1_08_16fungal (PacBio error correction) | ecosystem: Environmental > Terrestrial > Soil >...
GAGGTCCCGAAGGAGAAACTGAGCACATTAGAACATAAAGGGGACTCGCGAAGCTATCAAGAATAGACGAAAAACATTATTAGGGAAATATATATTTTACGTAACTGCCAAAGGGAGACTATCTGCACTTTCATCTGTTCTCATTTGGTAATCATCGGAGAATAACCCTGGACGCTTGAGACGAATTCAGCGGGACCACCTTGCCTATCAGAGGACTGCGGACTCTAAATCGCGAGAACAGGAATGCCATTAAAGCCGAGTGTGCGACACGGCGGGGGTGGGGGAAACTTTGAAGGTTTCGGGGTACTCGAAGTCATTGAAGGGTGAAATAGAAAATTGAAGAGGTTACTCTGATAGGGAAACTCAAGTGAATCACCCAACATGGGAATAACAAAGGAGGCGCAGTTGTTTCGTCTCATGTGGCCTGCCGAATGTGGGAGGACTGCGAATTCGCCGGCTTGCCGTAATTAAAGTGAGCGGGCAGTCGAAAACGTCCTGGGGCGGGGCGAACACCCCGGGCTAAGGATGATCGAGTTGAGCGGGAAAAAGACAACTAAAAAGTCGGTGACATGAAGAATAAGCATCTAGCCGGCGAGACTAGTCGACGGGGGTCCGTCAAAAGGCCCTAGGAGGAGGGGGGGTCACCCGCTTTTCAAGCCGCGGGGCAGAAAAACGAGTCAAAGGCGAAACGAGGAGTAGAACCAGCGTAGAGAACGAAAGGCGGCCGCAACAGTCGAGAAGGTCAGGGACGGTCGTAGAGGAAAAAGCAAGGGATCTGTACCATAACGGCGAGTGAAACAATAAGCGCCGTCAAGGGGGGGGCAGGTACCGTACTCGCGCACGGGGCATAGGCAAAGTAGCCGCTTCTATACCGTTAGATTTCGTCATGCAAACTACTGCATGGTAGATGGCTAGATTGAAAATGCGATTAAGCATCTTTTGGAGCAGTCTATTAAGTAGGTTAAAGAAGTCCTGACGTAGAGGTGTTCGGGTAGTGGAGTTGGCAGGGGCATGATTCAAATCGCCTCGCGTTATTTTGAAAGGTGCTTCTCCTTACAGGAGGAGGGGACAGGTTTAAATCTAAAAAAGCCTTAAGGACAACCTTTTCGGGCCTCAACTTTCGAGCGTAAGAAGCGGGCTTATCGAGATAAGAGGAGAAAAAGGCTGGAGAGGGTTGTTATGGGGGTCCCCTGCGCGGGGCAGCACGTGATCGACTCAGGGGTAAGAGGCCGCTCGCTGAACTGGTAACCATGAAAGGCACGTTCCTGTACGCTAGGATGACGCCCATGCGATAGACCGGTGGAAAGAGTCGTCGCTACGTCGAGAAGGAAGGGAACGGGTCGGTGTCAGCGGAATATGGAGCCTACGATGGGAAGTCAGACGAGCAGACCCTCCTTGGTCGCTCTGTCCGTTGTCGCCTTCCCTGTGGGGGAGCGGCACTGGCTACGCAATCACACCCACAGGGAGGCGAAGGGTCGTCTCTCAGTTTATGGGGAGAACCAGGTAGTCAGGGATTAATCTACGCGTCTGGTGCACGTGAGTCCTAAGTCGGGCTGAGAGCCAGTTGGGGCACATACAATGAAATCTAAACATAAAGGCAGACTTCAGAAGTAAGGCGCGAAATCAGAACGTCTCCAGTAAACATATGAATAAGGAATTTGGAATGAAGGTAGGTCCTCTGGTGCGTGACGAATAGAGGGGCCGGTGGGACATTGAATCAGGATCGACGGAGGAGGCAACGTCTTTGTGTTAAGAAGTGCGCGAAAAGATCACCCGCCGGGAAAGGGGAACGGAAAGTCCGAAAAGGACTGTCGAAAGAGGGAGGAAAGGTAGTCCATGTCAACTTTCCATAGGCGTAGACCTCGCCTGAGAATGAAAAAACACGTACGAAAGACAGCAAGAAAAATAGGGGGAGCAAGACCGGGGTTTTCGTCTCTCAGCCCGGGAAGGAGGTACCTTTGTCGGAGGAAACGCGTATCGACAGAATGACCACCAATAGGCCAGTCTTTCCAACCAAGACGGCGTTATGGAAAAGAACCTGGGTACCGAAACACGGGACCCTCTCTGGAGGGGGCGCGAGATCAGGTAACGACGACTTCCAGGTCCCTCAGACGTAACGTAGTACCTTTCACAAGCTGCGGCAGCTGTCCGCATTCGATACCGGGGGGGCCTTGAACTGTGACTTCAGCTACACGGCACAGGTAGCGGGTGTTCTGGGAGGATTCAAAACTCCGGCGATCGTGAACTCCGGAACTGGCTTCGAAGAAAGGAGGGGTGCACCTCTCCGGCCCTAAGGGTAGCCCGCGGGTAGAAAGTGGCCTTCACTTCATTCAAAGGGACAAATATAATGGCCGAGTTTATAATACGTTTAGATGTCCTACGGGGGAAGGTCAATTCACACTGTGGACAGAACGGAAATAGGTTGAAGGGCCGAAAAAACCAGGAAACGAAAAATAACTACACCATCAGCATTAGGTAGAAATGTATCGACCGAGAGTGAGGCATGCGGACCTGGTAACGAGCAGGAACCACGCAAGTTACTGACGGAGGAAAGCAAGTTTCCGAGTCTGCAGACTACGTGTTCTAGCTTGGGAACGGAAAAAAGGGGCGGATAAAGAAATCCCCATTGGCTCGGAGCGGGGTCGAGGTTGAAAATAGGTTCGGACTCTTTACGGCATGGACGACACATGAGGAGCGTTCATATGCATTCCTTGAGAGGGGCGGACTGAGCGAATGTGACTCAAACAAAAAGAATATAGGCAAACACGGGAGAAAAAGATGAGGGAGGAAGCATCAGGAGAGATGGACTGTCTGATACGGAGCCGACTAACTTTCTTCGTACCTCTTGAGGGAGCGCTCGACTTGGTTTCAGACAGAGAAATGAATAGGGGTCCGAATGACGTGGTTCCAGGTCGAAAATCTCATTAACAATACAAGAGCTGAATGATCGAAGTACGCAACCGCTGATATTAGGCATCGCGAAGGGGACCGTCAGAGGATTTACCTTTTTGCACGTCTCAGGAGGTCGCGCACGTAACGTCTTAAGGAGAACAATCGAGACGGATGAAAAAAAGACATCGCGAAAGGAAGCACGGACAGACGAGAACCCTGATCATGGGTTATAATCTCCTTCTTTCGCATTGAAGCGTGGCATAGTTCTGAGCCTAGGGGTGCCTGCAAATTAAAGGGCGGGGTTAAGCGGCGGGATCCATCGTTAGAAGCAGCGGAGGTGCTTCTCTCTGCGCTTGCGCGGGCAGGCGACGACAGCTTCGCCGAGAGAAGGAAGCCCAATAAATGAATGACAACGCGACGGTAGGGACAGGGGGGGAACACCTAAACTATCTTCCATGGTCTCCTATAAGACATGTAGGCTTCAACGAGCAGAAAATCAGGACCACATCTCGTAAAAGGTTGTCAAAAAAAAGAAACACCTTCAGGGACGCACTTAGAAAAGCGCCACTATGAAAAGAAAGATGGTGAAGGGGATGACGATAAAAATGTTCCCCCCCCCCCAACTGTCCATGTCAAAGGAGAAAAGCCGCAACGACTATAAAAAGCGTGCCGCTCAATCAAAAGAAATTCTCAGACAGGAAAATCAGCTACCAGGTGATACCACTACAAGTGGAGGAAGGCAGCAGGCATAGACGAAAACAACACAATGTATTAAGAGAAAGAAGAATGATGAACTAGCGGAACCTCGGGTACCGCACATTAATGTAAGTATGAGAAGAGACTCCCAGGGATGGGATCAAAGAAAAGGAATCGTAGTTAGGTCGTTGACGAGGGGACCGTCCGTAATGGGAAGGACCAGAGAAGAAGCCCCGACCCAGAGTTGAAATTCAACTGTGTCGAGGGGTCAAAGCCGGGGTCCGGCCGGCATCCAGTTGGCAGGATCGGGAACCACCGGGGGTCCAAAGGGGAAGGAGTTGGGAAGACGGCAGCAAAAGCTCGTTAGGGTCTATCAGCCCGGGTGCCGCAGGAAAAGGTCCCCCGCGAATAAAACGCGGGGATGTGTAAGCTTCTAAGAAGGGGAAAGAAAGAGCGGCGATTTCTGGTCTTCTAAGCAAAGAAAGCCCGAGCGAGCTGCAGCCTATTGGCATGTCGAAAGCGATCAAACCAAGGAAGAGTGACGAAAGCCACGTGCAGCACATAACATGGACTAACGGACTGAAAGGCAAGACAAAAACGACAGCTTTCGTCAGGCTACCGGGAGTCAGGGTCAAAAGGAGGCGGAGCTTCATAGGAGTGACAGGAAAGGCGGTGGAAGGAATAGAAGACGTCAACCTCGCTACTAATCCCTTGTGAAATAGAGGGAGAGAAACAGCTGCACGTATTCTATCCTCCCTGGAGGGAAGACCTTCTCGTCCATTTCATATCAGGTTTATTAGGTCTTCCGAATTTCCACGTTGATTCGCCACAGAGATGCAGGAGCGGTGCGTCCTAACGGTCTATACTACTAAAAAGCTCCTAGGAAGGCCCTTTACAAGCCTGGCAGCGTCAGCTGCGGGCCACCAAGCTCGGCAGAGTACAAACGTCGCCATGAACTTTCGACGTGTGGAGGCCTCTCCATCCGGCATGCAGCGTCAGCGAGCCAGGACCCGCCTGATCACAGATAAGAAGTGGATGAACGACCGAAGGTCTAGCGGGGGGGGCGACCGAGAATTCCCGCGGACAAAACAAGAGAAAAAAAGAGGATCAATCTCCACATCTCCTTACGGGGAACAAGTCGTGCGCAAAAGACGCGACGACAGGGGCGTCCTCGGAAGCGGGCACAGAGCAATACGGACTGGGAACAAAATCGACCAGGCACTGCTAAAGGACAAAACTCAGGGTTACGAAGAACGACAGGTCAAGCCTCACTAGCATATTTATAGAAAAAAGGTGAGGAGGAGACCACGTCCATCAGTAGGCAAAGGGGAATGAACCTTTTCAAAGAGAGGGAAAAAAGGAACAGAAGGAACACCAATCCTTGGAAGTTGAGCGCCTAAGACATGCGGGCCTCGACCCTCGGAAAACTGACTTCCGCGGCAGGAACGAAATTGCCAGTTCTCTAGGCGGACCGGGTTGAAAAGGCATTCAACGACGGCCTGAGCAAGACCGAAAGGAAAACACGCGCCTGCACGCTCCTGTGGAAATTATTAGAAAAGGACAAGAGCGGACCAGAAAATAATAAAGAGTTGGGGGGGGCCGCATACGGCCGCCCCTTCGAACGCAGCACGTCTGAGGGGTTCGACGCGATAAGCCAATTTACCATAAGGGGGGATCAGTGGGAAAGGGGGTCTTTCCGCACACTCAACGTCCCTCCAGGAAGAAGGCGATGGTTGGAACTAGGCGAGAAAAGGGACCTTGAGACAGAAGGGAAGAATAGAAGGAGACGAGGTCGCAGAAAAAACCCCTTCACTAACTACGGAGGCGGGGGGAAGAACAAAAAAACAAATGAAATGAGAGGCTGGCTTGAAGAAGTCACCATTCAATGATTAGATAAATGACGATGGTGACCCGTTGACCTGTCTGACTGATCGCGTATGAAAAGGGCGGAATCGCAGACGGACCAGTCGATAAAAAAGAGTCAGCAGCCATGAAAGACACAAAAGGTGAAAAACGAAAGAACAGTCGTCCGTCAGTCAACAGGAAAACCGTCCCCAAGCAACAGGGCAATAAAACAAGGCAAACAAACTAACTGAGGAAATATGGGGGGTTAGCAAAGTCGGGCGCAAGTACGACGTCGTGCCACAGTCTCAGGGTCTGGTCGGGCAGAAGGGACGGGACAGGAAAACCGGAGGGGCTAAAATAAGAAAACCAGCGCTGGGAATCGCTTGACACCGCGACTCAACGGGTCACGGACCGAGAAGGCTGGGCAACTGAAAACGGCAGAGGGACGGCTTCGCCTACTGTGGGTCATAAGGCTTGTGAAGCCTCCGTGTTCAAGGGGGCAGGAGTCAGAAAACGAAGAAGGGAGTAAATTAAAACCCAGGGCAAGCTGGCCGATGCAAGAATCTTCCACGAGGGAAACAAACCCCATGCTTGTCGGGCGGAGAGACGCCAGAAGGCCAGATCCAAATTCGTGAGAGACTCAAAGAACCTGAGGCGAGGATCCAGTACCGACAGGCATCTGTCGTTACACAAGTTCAGAAAAAAGAAGAGAGGCCGCCCAAAAAAGAGAGGAAAAGGGAAGTGGACGGTGACATCTTCATAGCAACATCTCACAGGGCGAGAAGGAGCTACCGGGAGAACTCAACTCCCTAACAGTGCCTAAGACGGCATGCCAGGTCAAGCAAAGCAATGGGTCACGCCTTGTTAAACTTCCTCAAAGAAGTCCAGATAAGCCTCCTTAAACACCAAACGCTCAGGAGGAAGAGGAGTCGTCCAACCGACACCACCTACAGGGAGGGTGGGGGAAGGACAAAGGGGAGCGCAGCTGAAAGGAGGGTAAATGGGGGAGTCAGTACCGTCGGCAGGCAGGGAATCCAACGCCACCAGGAAATCAAGAAAGAAAAACGCCGGAAGGGGTAAAAAGGGAAAACCATCGAACCAAAAAACCGGAGTCTTGCGAAAGGCAATAGTCCGGGGGTCTTAATCCTGGCGGGTCCTGGGGTTTAACGATGCCACGGCTGCAAAGCTTCCGGAAAAAGACAGACTTCCTATCGAACGATGCGAAATAGACTCAAGTTGAAAGGAAACCTGCAGGTGACTCGGAAACTGAAGGCTACATGCGAAAACGACTTTAGCAGAAGGCTTCTTTCGCTCAAACGCGCCGGGTTTTTGCGGAAACGCGGTAAACGGGATAGGTGGGGGTAAACCAGGGCGCGTTAAAATAAGGGACCGCGAGGAAAAAGGAGGCACCATGGACCTTCCACAGCCAAAAAAGCTCTTGGTGACCGACTTCCTACAATCGAAGGACTTCTTCACCTAGGGGAAGCAGGAGGAGGGGCTGAAAACCAAATACGACGAACCGAAAGGTGGGTGTTCGCAAGAAGTAATATCCTAAAGCGCAGGGCGCTCAGGCGCAATCTTCCCTTCTCACGCAGGCACTCTTAGGATCGGCAATAGGGAGCCGGACCATTTCTACGATCGCGAAACCCATGGTGGACTCGGGAACGGAGGACGAAGAGGCCAAGCTGGTATCTCTAGACCCAAAAACAGAGCAGCCGGCCATGAAAAACCAAGGACGTTAAAGAAATCAAAAGGAGCCAAAAATGTACTGCTCGCCAGGGGGGACTAGAGACACTAATCCAAAAAGTTCCCTGAGCGGGAAGCAGCAGCAAAACGAAGTGATAGAAAATATACCCGCGTGTCCTAACGCGAGTAACAAACACATGGGCGCCTATAAAATTACGGATCGAAGGAAAGCCCTCGAAATCCGTATAAAAACAACAACGTATGGGGTATAGATGTTAAAAGGTCGCTCTACGACCAGATCGGAGGCAAGGGGGAGCAGACGGGAGAGGACTGTCTCAGAGCGAACAGAGTATACTAATTTGACCGAAACGGGAGGGAGGGCGCTAAAACGAGAACGCAGCACTAGGGAGTTCAGGGGCAGGAACGAACGGGTTTTTTGCCTGCGATGAGGGAAGCCTGCAGTGGGGTGCTTTGAAGGCTGGGGAAAGCGGTGACCGATTCCAAGGGGCGAGTCAACCACCGGAGAGGAATGGAGTATACCGGGAGGACTGCTTGCCCTCAAGGAGAGTGAAGAGACATTGAAAATATTCCAAAAAAAAGTAGCAGGCGGGGGGCGCGAGATACGTAAGGGGGTAGAAAAACACACAATATGAATGTGCGGAAGGAAGCAGGAGCGTGGGGGTTCACACAAAAACTCGCTCGACATCAGCGAAAAGAAACTGATATACGGGGGAAAGGAGAGGTTCCGTTCTAGCGAGGAAGAAAATCAACAGAGTCCCGACAAACCGCAGTGGAAACTCTCAATTAGAACCGAAAAAGAGATTAGCAAAAAAGCGGACGAAACCACCGGCAGGAGGAAAGACTGCGCTTCGTGGTTGGGCGCAGAGAATGACAGGAAAGGTAAATCCGGCCCGTGAGCTAAGTACAGGGAGCCTTCCCTGCAGAACGGAAAAAAGCCGGGCGCGGAATATCAAAGCGCCAGCTGCTTCAGGCTATTGCCGGGCGACAGCCGCTGGCAGATAAAACAGTGGGACGCCAAAAAACTGGAAGGACGGGGAAGGGGGTGGAAACTTTCTTTACTCACGAACTAGCGGAAGGGGGGAGGGAAAAATATCTCGGAGAGGAAAAGGGTGGGGGGAAAGGGGCACCCATACGGACAGGTAGTCTAGTACCGGGTAGGAGAAACAGGAAACGGCCAGTCAACAGGTCGGAGTCCGCGCAATGTTCGCTTATGCACAGCGAGAACATGGAAGAAAGAAGGTAATAAAAAAAACACGGTAGGGCGTCCCTGACGGCGCCAGCACTGACTCACTGGGGTGTAGCGATGCCGAGAGATCTGACTGGTAGAAACAGGGAAGGTCAGGTCTTGGGCGAGCTGATACCCTTTAAAGGCGGGGACCTCCGAAAGGTGGGGTGGTAATAGGGTCGGTCAGGGCGGGAGGGTGTGATCGACAGAAAGCGAGGGGGGGGGTCAAGAGACCGTGACGTAAATTGAATCCGGCCAACGCCCAAGGGCCGGCGAGCCAGCGCAGGAACGTGGGGTGCACGGCCGGACATCAAAAAGAGACTCGGGCCAAAGGGGAGGGGGGGGGGGGGGCGAGATGTGCGATGATCCTGGTGGAAACAGAAGGGTCGGGCTGACAAAGCCGCGGGAATCCTGTTCAGCGTACACGGCCGGTAATAGGGGGCGAGAGCGCCCGTGTCCCGTCCAAAATCAAATCTGACCCAAAAAGGATCCACGGCAAAACATAGGCTTAACCCTACATTTTCTAAAACGAAAATACCAAAATAGGCTAAGCTGGGGGTGCAGGTCCTTAGGGGGGAAGCAAAAAAGCCGGGAACGATGTGTGTGCAGTTGAAACGGACCGGGGGAAAGTTGCAGAGGAGCCACTGACGAGTTCGCGAAAAAAATACCCGAAGGGCGCTGGGGGAAAAGAAGAGCACTTGAAAGGTTCGCGTCAAGAGATCCATCGAGATCAACGATAAGGACGGTGGCGGCAACAGAACAAAAAAGCAGAATTGGGGAGCGGGCACGCCGAAAGGACGGGGGGGGCCGATGGTCGGGACCCTTAAGAGATCGGAAATTGAGGATAAAGGTCCTATCGGGCCAAAAAACCCTCGGCGAGTCGTGTCATAGCAGCACGTTGGACCAACCACTTCATGAGCACCGTAATATTGATTGCGTAAAAAAGAATAACGAAAGTGAAACAGACTGAGGGGACATTGCCTGGCACCTTTAGTTAAAAAATCGGGAAGGGATGGATAAAAACTGATGGGGGTCCCGAACGACGAACCTTCTCGAAACTAGCGCTGGCCGAATGTGGGCCTTTATCTGCCCGCAGAATCGGGGAACCGGGGTCAATAGGCTTCTCCTCCGTGTGGGAATCGGCGACAACAGACGACGCCATCAGGAAACTGAATAGTATTGTCAGACCGCGCTGAAAATCAAGGAACAAAAAGGGAGAGGGCACAGCAGCTCCTAAGGGGAACGAGAGGGAAAAAAGGTCATGAACCGACGACGGATTGTTAAGGGGCCCAAAACGTAAAGATCCCCTCCTAGAAGCAGGTGATGAAGAACCTTCTTCGAGGCGGGACGGGGGGGCGAAACAAATGTATGGAGCGCTACGCAGAAAGCGATGCGTGAACGCGGCCTAAAGGCGCAAGGGGACTCGACCAAAAAAAAAAGGAGCACGAGATGCCGGCCAGAAAAGTCGAATTAAGAAGGGGTCGCGGCGAGGTTTTCGCACGGGGGGAAGAGCGAGGTCGAAATCGCCGACTCTTAAGGTCAGCAACTGCGTAAAGCTGGGAAAAGCGCGAACTTTAGAGGGACTCAAAAAACGGACAGCAGCAAGACCGTTAGCATTAAACCCAACACGGAGGAAAAAGCTTCGTTCGGACTTACCGGTCTCAGGCACTGGCACAAAATGACTGAACCAAAAAAATCAGAGGGACCGGCGATCCTCGAAAGGGTCCGCCTCGTCAAGGACACGTTGTTCGACTTCGTCAAGGCGGCCTCTACTAACCACTGAGCAGGATCGGAAGGGAGATGACGGCTCGCCCGGGAGTTCTGCGAAGACCTTGCCCGAAGTTATAGGCCTCCCTGATGTGAAAGGCAACAGTCGAAAAGAAACGGGTCATCCTTAGAAAAAAAAGATCCGACCATTGGAAGAAATAGGAGGACGGATCCCGACAAAAACCCAGAGACACCTGACCCCAGGATGGAACACTAAAGGGGGAAGCTGGGACTGGAGGTCCGGCTTGGCCTCTTCTTCCTCTGCAGCAGGTGCACGGTGGCGGCGGGAAGAAGCGATCGGTTCAAAAGACGGCCCTACGGGCGAGACGGCGCTCGCTGGCTCAAAAAAGGCCGAACGAAAAAGACGTGCCCGAAGATTCTAACCGAGAAACAAGCATGAGACGGCGGGGGAAAGGAACGTCAGGAAACGAAAATCGAAAAAAAAAAACCGGAGTGGGAAGGCTGCCCAGAAAAACCAAGCCATAAAAAAAACGTGGAAACGAAAGAAACCGAGGGAAGGCCGACCGCAACGACCGCTCCCCCAGATTAGGAAGGCAAGCTGGGCGGGATGCACGCTTGGGGAAAAAAGTAAGCAAACCGGACAAAAAAAAGGGACAAAAGGCCAACTACGACGGCCTGCTCAATAAACGAACGGAGTAGCGGTTCAGCTGAGACTCAATTGATCGAGGCCCTTCTAGTCAAGGTCGTGGGAAGAAAGCTCAAACAAAGAGGAGGAAAATAGAGAGATCAGCAACGAGGACTGGGAAAGATCGGGTAGACAAACTGGAGCTGATCAAAGGTACCACTAACACCTTTCTATGATGAGGCCGGAGGGGAAAAGAGGGTCGGGGGACGCAAAAACTACAGTGGGGGTTCCGAAGCCTCGGGAAAACAACAGAGAAAGACAAATGAACTTTGCGTCGGAGGGGAGGTAAAGAAGGTCAGGAAAAGGGAGAAAGGTGCCTTAGCTGCAAGAAGGGCAAGGGAAGAGGTCCTGGGCGTGGCCTAATAATCGACCTCCGGTGAACTCGGCAACTCCACGGGGGAAGCGAGGAGGTTAACCAAACAAAGAAAGGTGGAGCGGAGAGCAGGGCCGGAAACGGCAACAATTCTAGGATAGAAGCAGAAAAGCAAAAGAAGAAAAATAGCGAGCGGAAGAGAAAAGTCCAGGGCTAGGAAAGGATCTCTGCCCTTAACAAAACCTGCAGGGAAAAACGAAAAAGGGCCCCCCAAACACGCGAAAGACCGAAATCCGGCATACGGTGGGCCGACCTGGGAGTCAAAGGAAATAAGGGGCCCGGATCTTCTCGGGATTGGGGAAAGAAAAAAAGGGGGGGAGCGAAAAGAAAAGCCGAATGCGCGAAGCGGAGAGAAGGGTGGTCAAAAATCAGTGCGGCAAAAAAGACGGCAAGGGCTTCAAAAAGGAAGTATTAAATCAAGAAGAAAAAGGTGGAACGGATAGTCCATTCAGGACGCCGGGGCAAAGGTCTCTGCCTGCGAGGCGAAAAAATCCACCATCAGGACGGAAAAAAAAAGGCCCCAGAAAGGAGGACCAGCTAAAGTAAAGGGCAAGCGCTGGCGACATAGGGGAAACCAGAAGAAAGAGGGGCACTGGGGACGAAAAACGTCCTGCAACAGCGTTTTGACAGCCGTGTGGAGGAATCCAGATAGGAGCCCATCCGGCAGGAACGCAGCTAAAGGCAAAAAGAAAAAGAGAACTGTGTTAGCCACCGGACTTCGGCAGAGGAACCGAGAACGACCCTGCGAAAACACAAAAATGCACAAAAAAACGCGGAAGCAGGCAAGGAAGAGTCTGTCCTCAAAAGACGGTTGCAAGCGGAGGCGGCGATCGGGGGGGCCAGGTGCCACGAAAAAAAGCTCAGTAGTGAACTCAAAAACCGAATCTCGAGGGCGGCTCGAGCGGTACCATAACGCTATCAACAGAAAACGCGAAGGTAAATAGAAGCGGGGAAGGGGCCTACGAAACAAACTGCTCGAGAGGGAGAAGAGTGAGGGCGCGCCACAAATCCGTTCTGTGCCAGTTAAAGTGCAAAGCGCGGAAAGGAACCAGGAGAAAGGGAAGAAAAGCCAGCCGGGGACATGAAAGAAAGGCAGAAGAGTCCATAAGAGGCTCCCTGACTAGGAAGCGAGCCGCAGGAAAAGAGCCGGCCACAATCGTAGCTACTGCCGGGTGCGCCCGGACACAAGGATCTGTATAGCATCGAGGCAACAAACCGTCGTAAGCAAGTTCGCGAAGTAGCGGGCACGGGAGAAAAAGCTTTCTCGCCAGCAGTCCCGATGGGCGGCAAAGGTGCCAGCCTGAAAGCCCTTCGAGTGAAAGTATGGGTGGCGGTGGGGGGCTGGATCCTGTGGGGTAAGGGGGGGGGCCAAAACCAGTCCCGCTGTCGGGCTGTGAGGCCCAAGGTGCTAAGGGGGTGGGGGGGGGGGGGGCTGATGACGAACAGCCTCTGCGGTGTGTGGAGTGGGGGGGGTGCTGCAGAACGAGCGAAAAGTTGGGTGGTGTCTGTGGACGGAATAAGAACTAGGTCGAACGAAACACTCTGCCACGCGTCTACGCGTTAGGATCGTTCACGGCCGACACCCATGCAAACGGTCGCTTGAAATGAAAGGCGCCGTCACCGGGAAAAAAGGACAAGGCGAGGGAGCGGGGCGGGTTGAGAAGAGAAAGGCTCGCTTGAACCAGCGACCTCGGGAAGCAGACAGGCCGGATGGGACCCGAATGCAAGACAGTCAACGTACCACAACGGCTAAGCAAGCCGTAACTTCTGATCCGTTTCATTCCGGCAAAAAGAGGGAAACGATCAAAAAAAAAGAAGGCAAAGGAACGTAAAAACACAAAAAAACGACGCTATTCATATGGTGGGATCGGGGAAGTTAAAAAGTCGTTTCCGTACTAAAAAAAGTAAGGGTAAGTGCTGGCAATGGACTGACGGGAAAAAGTGAAACGGCTCGAAAAAAAGAACATCGAAAGCCACTGACCGATGACGGCACGCGGAGCAAAATCTTCCGGATGTCAAAAATTGGGTAAAAAAAACGCGAAACCAGCCGCCTTACTTTGGTAAACTCTGAAACCTCCTTGTAAGGTGCAAAACAATGCAAGCAACAAAAGAAACTTCTCGAGGAGGGAGAGGGACATTGCAAAAAAAAACCACGTCTATGACATCACCGGGACGCAAAAAAAAGGTCCGCAGAGGGACGCCCTAGAGACGACCAAAGATCAAAAACAAAAGCCTGGGAAGAACCGGACAAGAAAAAAACAAATCGGAAAATTACCGGGGGAACGGAAATTAATCTATAAAGGGAGAGGGAATAGGGGCTACCCTCCACAGCCGTATTCGGTCATGGGCAGCCCGCGGCAGGAATGGAAAAACATAAAAAAGGGCTGAGCCGATATCACGACAAAGCCGCTGCAAAGACGAGCCGGGAAAACTACGAAAGAACTCCATGTGGGAGGGAAACTTAGCGCCGGGGAAAAGTACCTAAGAAGCACAGACACTCTCCGCACAGGAAATCAACATCACAAAAGGCGAATCAAGAGGGGCACAAAAACACGAGCACAGGATTCAATCCAAACTCAAGAAACCAATGACCGACTTACCAATGGAAAATGAAAATCTAAACCGCAAATTCTGGCTACGGGAAGCGAAAGAAAACGGAACTACTTGCTCCGGACGATGCAACGAGGCCCAATGGAAAAGACGTTACCACTGACTGAAAGATTCCGAGATACCTAGGCAAATTTCCAAAGAACAAGTACGTTAAAAGGAAAACAATTAAACTCCGAGAACGGGCGCGACCGGGGGTAGGATCCACTCCATGCATGTTTGGGACGTAAGACTGGGGTCGCCACGCGGGTAAAAACTAGGGCGCTGGGGGAAAAACTGTGAGTCCCGCGACTAGGGGGGCTCTCCAAGCAACCACCGGAGTCTCGCCGTCAAGAGGGACTGCTTCTGAAAGGAACCTCGCAAAGCACGGGTGGGGAACAAAAAAAAGATCACTCCATCCTCGACGAGGGGGGGGGGAAGGACGACCATACAAGAAGAAGAGCCCGCGCTCATGACGGCCCGCTTAAAAATGCAAAACGGCCAACCAAACGACGGCGAGCCAAACGACGACCAAGAATGCAATGAGAAGACACAGGCCGACTTTGGCGACCTTCGGGACATAAGGGAAGCTGTTAGCGCTGTCAAGAAACAAACAAAGAAGGAGTAAAAAATTCACATGCCATGAAACCACCCCGCCGTTAAGCAGATGTCACTCCAACCTGACCAAACGACAACTGGGAGCTCATCCTAGCTCCACGACCTCCCATCCATTAAAGCGAAAACGGCAAAGAAAAATAAGCCGTTCTAGGAAAGACGGAAAAAGGGAAAAAAAAAAAAAAGAGTCATCACCCTGTCTAAAGTGGCATATCTTTCCCGACACAGAAGCAA
>Ga0179593_1429986_pt1 | contig 14586 bp, 25 predicted proteins | sample CZODoug2_1_08_16_FD_185931 | JGI IMG/M metagenome (GOLD analysis project Ga0179593, IMG submission 185931) | Vadose zone soil fungal communities from Angelo Coast Range Reserve, California, USA - CZODoug2_1_08_16fungal (PacBio error correction) | ecosystem: Environmental > Terrestrial > Soil >...
TTCTTTCGTCGCGTCAGGCTGAACTGCTTGAAAGAGAAAAAGGGGTCGAGAGGGGGGGGACTGGGGCGTAGGGATCCGAGAACCCTGGACTCCAACATGACAAAGTACCAAGCAGAGACGAGGAAAAAAAATGGGACCAAGCCGGGGACAGGAGTGGGCTCCCGAAAAGTGCAGATCAGGACCGCCTGCGAAGAGGGGACAAGGAGGGAACCGGACGAGGTGGCAAAAGGTAGTGAGGTAGGAGAATTGGAAACGTTTAAGTAGCAGACAAGAAAACCTTGTCGGCCGGAATCGAAAGTGAAAGGAGGAAATTGGGGTCGCAAAGATAAAAGTAGTCAGGAGAAGCAGGGGGTTCAATTCGAGTCGTTGGGGGGGGAAAAGGAAAGAAAGGAAAGGGGGGAGTTGAGCAGGTGGTCTCCCAGCCGAGCAGCCGGAGCTGCATGTGGCCGTATGGGGGGGCTGAAAGTCAAAAAAAAAAAAAAAAACAAAAAAAGAAAAGCTGGGGAGGAGGAAAGTGAGTCGTGCGCAAAGGGTCGGAGGCATTAAAAAAGAAACCGGGGACGTATGAGGTACCGGGTTGTCGCCGGTTTCGCGCCGTTTCCGCGAAAAAGGGGACAACAACAGGGCTCAATGCCGTATGGGGGAAGGGGCTAGAAAGGCGGGGAAAAAATAGGGAGGGGGCAAAAGCGTGGAGTCCCATTCAAACCGGGCCGAAAGAAAAAAAGTAAAGGATGCCGAGAAAGAAAATCGTGGCGTAATAGCTGACGTCGTTGAGAGGAAAGCAAAAAACAAAAGATCCCAAACGCCCTGGAAAAGCAGCACATCGGAAGGAGAGGGAACTGGTGGGGATTCGGGAGCAACTTTAACATCGGAAAAAATCTGTCCCCCGTAGGGATCCCCCCAGGACCAAGAAGATCAGAAAAGAGGGGTCCAAACGGGAAAAGAAGGAGAAGGAGAAGAAAAAATCGACACGTGTCCGTTGCCGTCGATAAGAAGAAAAGGAAAGGAGGGAGGACTGGTGAACGGTCCCAAGGCGAGTAACTGACCCGCGCCCGGTCTCTGAATCAAAGAAAAATTAAAAGGAAAGCGGGGGGGGCTGTCTTTAAGACCTGCGAGGGGGATGGCAAGGAAGATCACGGGGACATGAAATTTTTGTAAGATCAAGGAAAAAAGGGAGCCGAGGTCACGCGGGTGTATCTAGGGAAAAAGAAAGAGGAAGGTCAAAATTCCATTGAAGGCAGCGAGACTAGCAGTGGCGAATCGAGCGCGGAAGACAGAAAGGGTACAAAGAAATGGCCGGACTTCCAGCAGCGGAAGGAAACTTTCTTCAAAAAACAATAAGCTGAAAGACACGGTCGGCGGGCAAAGACAGTGACGCGGGTGCAAGTAAGTTGGCCCCGGTGCAACGGGATTCAAAGGGAGGCAAAACCACACTATGCGGGGAAAGTTCTATAGGCCAAGGGGCAATCAGATTCCAAACTCGGCGCATACGAGGGGCAGCCAAAGTCGAGAGACCGCCAATAGTCGCGAAAAGAGGGAGGAAGAAGCGACCATCAGAGGGGGACCAGGTAGGTCTGCCCCTACAAAGGGATACGTGAAGAAAAAACGGAGAACCCACGTACAAACAACACCAGCGCTAACTGCGGCGCGTTCAGCTCTAAACTGCCTTCAAGAGGCAGAAGGAACTCCTGGGCGGAATAAGGAAAATACTTCCAAGAGCCTGAACTACGCGGGACATATAGGGGGTAGGTACAAAAGTTGTCTTTTCATTCGGGAGGAAAGGTGAAAGTCGGGAATCAGGGTTTTTGGTCCGCCAGCGGAAACGGATAAGGCGAGGGGACCTGGGTCTTCCGCTTATGAGTGGAAGTCATTACTTCAATACAGGACCATAAGCAAGGGGGGCACCATCAAAATGCCCGTCCAAACCCGAACCCACTGAACTCAGATACATTTATGGGAGAAATTCTATCATGTGTCCAGCAGAAGATAAAAAACAAAAAAGGAGGAGATACCAAAGAGAATGACCTCAACGGCTCGCATATCCAGAAAATTATGGAGGGCAGGGGGGCTGAAGTTTAGAAGGGGGAAAATGGGGGAAAGGTCATTACTGGGAAAAGGGGCTGAAGAGAGGATAGAAATCGCCGGCCGCCGCCACGAAAATCGTTTCCGCTGGAAAAAAAAAAAAAAAACCACTAGAGCCCGACGGCCACCTAAGGGAATCAGGAACCAGAAAACCGGGAAAATCAAAAAGGGCGAGTTCTACGGCATGAGGAGGTAGGCTGAGGACTCAGGCGAAAAAGGGCAACAACGATAAAGGGACATGGGAATAGCAAAAAGATAGGGAAGACCAAGGCGTCGGTGTTGGGCGACCTGTCGAGCTATCGGAAATAAGGGGCGGGGAAAACTACTTCCGCCAATACGAGGGGGGGAATCGGCATACCTTGAGGGTCGGTCTAAAAAGATGGCAGGAGAGACAATGATAGAAGTGAGGAAAAGAAGCAATCTGAACGCGGGGAGGGCAAAATCGGATGGACCACAGGCTCAGAAAGAAGTAAAAAAGATGGGGTGACGAAAGTAAAAAAAAACCCAGCTGAAGACCAAGGAAGAAATCTGAAAGGGGGACGGGCCGCCCACAGAAGAGACGCGGGGGTTCTAAAAAGGCATACGCTGCGCGGGCAGGGCGGCCTGCGCCGCCAGGAAAAAAGGGGCGTGGAAAAGATAGTGTGACCGCCAGAAACAGGGAGGAGGAGTCATAAGCTCGTGAAAGGGGGAGGGAAGGACGCCAACGACTCTGAAAAAGAAACATAAAAAGGATGCCATAAATAGTCGTTAAACCAACACGGTCATGGGAATTATCGTAAAGGCAGTACTAACATACGGGAAGAAGAATTAGAAAGAACAACAAAGACGACGCGAAAGGGGGGCTGGCTGGATGCAGCAGAAAGAGGAAAAACAAGATAGCGAGAAAAAAAGGAGTACCGTCACCAGACCGAACGGCCGTGACCGTACAAGGAGGAGAGATAACAGGGGGAAACTGAAAAGAAAAAGCAAGGACGGTGTCTAAAGAAAAAGGGACTGGCAAAGTGGGATAATTCTATCTTTAGGAGAAGAGGACAGGAGGCATTGGGGGAAAGACGGGGCCACAACGCGGAGACAGGTTAACTAAAAACCACCAAGAAGGAGCAGGAAGAATGAAGTGACTGGGGGCCCGTGCGGGGATAGATGGTTAGGGTGCCAAGAGGGGAAGAAAATCGACTCAATCGATACGAAACCAAAAGAAAAAGCTTGTCTAAGGAAAAATACGGCGACAGACTGCTCGCTCCGTGCTGGGACGAAAGAGGGGACAATCAAAAGATTGAGAGGAAAAAACCTCAAAGGGCTTCAGAAAGGAGAAAAGAAGAACTGAGTCAAAAGGAAGATGGAAAGGGGTGACGCGGGACACTCTCGTAAAGGCGAAAAACAAAAGCAACCAAGACGGACAAAAACGAAAAAAAAACTGGTAAAAAATGGACCCTTCCCGCTTGGAGAAAAAAGAGGGAAGAAACAAACAAAGGTGCGCTGGAGGGGTTGTGTATGAAAGGGCCCAGAACGAACGCATAAAGGAGAAGAGAGGGGAATGGAAATGGAATGAACAAAACTGGAAAGAGGGGAATTGACTTTCGACACCAACCGGAAATTCTAACCGGAAAACGACTAAGTACACCGTTTCGTAGAGCGGAGCCAACACAAGCTCACAGAAATAAACTGAGAGTTCAAAGGAAAATACAAGGGCAGAGCGGGTACCGCGTCCCCGTCCATTAAACTGGAAACTGAAGAAGGGAAGGACAAAAAAGAGGAGGGAACATCGAGAGAAAAAAGGGGGAGGAAGAGCCGTAAGAAAAGCGAAGGAGCAAAGGCAATGAGGATTGGGCATTTTAAAAAAAAAACGTTCAGAGTAGCTGGAGAGGGGAAACGAAGACCGGGCGGGGAGGGAGATTAGAAAAAAAAATAAAAAAAAAGGACTGGAAAGGAGATGCCCATTGGCAGAAAAAGAAAGCAATACTACACAAAAACGAGAGGGGAAAGTGCGTTCGCGCTGAATAGCCACGGGCGGTGACAGAGAGAAAAAAAAGGAGGGGGTTATGGAGGAGACGAAGACTACATTAAAAAGTCTAAGAAGACCAAAACAGATTAAAAGAAGAAAAAGGAGTGCATTGGTCAACAAAGGAACAAAAAAAAGGGGAAAAACGAAGCCAGAGAAGTGGGCGCCGCGAGACGTGGCAAACCGATGGGTTAGGAGGGAGGACTTGAGTGGAGGCCTGGGAGAGGGGGAGTGCATCCTGCAGAAAGAAATGAGGAAAGGGAAAAGATAGGAGGAGGAGAGGGGGTTGAGGGCCTCACCGAAAACGGGAAGGAACAGGAAGTCGAATCAGGCTGTTGTGGAGGAAATTCAAAACTATTCAAGAGAGTGACAACAGTTTGTCGGAAGAATAAAAACAAAAGACGCAGAAGAGTTTGTCAAACTCCAGCGTGAAAAAAAAAAAAAAACAGAAAAACGATGAGGCGAGCATTCTGACTCCAAGGAGCAAGGGTAAAATACCTAAATTCATGCCGTTTTACGAGGGGACTTTGGGACAGTTTGAAGGAAGGGGTACGCCGCACTAAAGCATGCCCCCGGCCAACAAACGAGGGGATCAGGTAGTTGTGAAGCAAAGGAAGTGAAAGCAGGGGGAAAAAAAATCTGCTTGGAAACAACGTGGGGGACCAAGAACACAGGATACACTTTTGGAAACGGGCAAGGAGAACGGTAGGAGTCGGCGATTGGGGGTCAGGAATGAATACAAAGGGTAGCGTCAATCTGACAACACAAAAGGAAACACGTCAACGGGACCGCGTCACCGAGGATGGAGAGTTTATCTGGAGGTGGAGAGAAGGTAAAAAAACAAGGGAGGTATAGAAACCGTAGAGGAAAAAAAAGGGGTACAAAAGAAGGGGGGAAGAGTCACGAACGAAAAAGCGAGGGGGAAAACATGTTGCCCAGACATGTCGGAAGAGTGCTAGAAGGAGGAGGGGGGTTACCAGGGCCTTCCGTAAATAAAAGTTCCACCTGAAATGGAAGAGTTACTGGTGACGTTCCAGAAGGGGGAGAGAAAATCGGGAAGGAAACGTCTCAGGCATGGAAGGCCATCATACCAGAACAGCTCTCCGATGGGGGGGGGAGGGAGGCGAATAAACATGGAGTATTTGGAGGGCCTCTGAGGCAAAAAGAAGTAAGGGTCCAGTGGGGGGTTAAATAAAGAGCAGAAAGCTGCAGAACGGGGGGGAACATAGTCTTTGGCGTAGCTAAAGAACATCGGACGATTCCCGAGAAATTTCCGGGACCGATACTCAGAGCGGTGAGACACGATCTACTGAAAGCCACGGAAGGGCAGGGCGAAAAAAAAATAGACATCATCTGAGCAAAAAAGGGCAGCAGATAAACTTTCGGAAGAAGGTTCGGGACTGCGGCGGGAAACCGTCTCAACGCGTAAAAAGAGGTGCAAGGGGAAGGTGTGGGGGGAAGGAAAGCGGGGTGAGGGGAAAAAAAAAAAAGAGGAGGGGAAGGAGAGAGCTCCTCGGGGCCCTCCAGATCCAGGGCAAAAGGTATGTCATCCAAGGAAATTCCGGAGGGAAAAGAACAAGAGCATCGGAAAAGGGGTAAAGGAATATGCGAGAACTTTAAGTAAAAGCCCATCTTATCTGAGGGTCAACGTAGTGCTGGACTCCACTGATAAGGAGCCTAGGAGAAAAGGTCGAAAAAAACCGCGATCTGTAGGAATGCTAAAATGAGATGGAAACTCAAAAGGGCGTCTAGGCAGGAGAGGGGAAAAGGGAGGCTGGGAAAAAAGAAGTCGGACATATCCACGACCGTGAAAATGTAGTGACGGTATCATTGAGGGGATTTAAATAGACTTTTCTTCTTAAGGGAGAGTCAAGAAGGGGCCGGCCCCACGAAAAAGAAAATTCAGGATGAATCGGCCGCTGGATGGCGTAGGATAAATCTTACTAAAGTTACAACAGGTCACTGTACCGGTAAAATCAAGGAAGGGGAAAGAAAAAAAGCTCTAAAAAACGGGGGAAAGCTAGATGAGAGGGGATATGCTAGAAGTTGACACAATCTAGAAGCAACAAAAGATAGGATGAAAAAGGCGAGATGACCAAAAAAGAGACATATCCCATAAAAAGTAGAGACGGAAGTTGGGGCGGAGAAGGGGGGGAATCCGGTCAGATGGGGGGAATAACTGAAGGAAGGTAGAAAACAGAACGATACGAAGGGAAAAAGAAGCGAAAAGGGCAAACGGAAGGGAGCACGGAGGAAGGGGCCATAAAAAAGACAGAAATAGGCCGCCGAAATTGGAACTGCCTGGAAAATATCACCGCCCTAGAAAAAGAAAGGGGATATTTCTACTTAGACGGGAGAGGGGCTGGATAAAAGAGAGGGCCAGCGGAGCAATAGAAATAAAGAGGGGGATCTGACGGAAGAGAGGGAAAAAAAAAAGCCAGGATCTCTGGTTTTGGGGAAGAAAGTCGGAAGAGACTCTTGAGAGTGAGGGGGGAAGCAAGAAGTAAAGTACCCCCGAAACAAAGCAGGGGGGGAGCCTCGCGAAGAAGGGAGGTAGTGAGCGAAATATTTCCTGGACATTAGTCAGAGAAATACTACTTGTTAGTTCAACGAAGAGAATGCTACAAGAGTTGCGGCAAGAGGAGAAAAGGAACAGAAAGAATTACCAACAATCGGAGGGTGGGCGAAAGTGGACCCGATGAAAAAGGAAAACGACTTCACAAGAGTCGAAGGGGAAGGAACGGCAGCAAAGAAACTTTTTCGCAGGAAAGGGAGAGAACTGCAAGGAAAAAGGAGGAGAACATAGCGTACCAGGGAGGGGGTAAATATCGATTGGGAAAATACCCTAAAAATAGGCTTACTGGTCAATGCCGGAGGGAAGAGGACCTCTGTGGGTTAAAAGACAACTACGAGGGGAAAGAAAACGGGTTCGGGGGAAAGGGATCATCGTGAACACAAAAAACAACTGGTAAGTTAAGGTCAGGAAAGTCTACAAAAAGACAAGGCCGATCAAGAAAATAACAAGAGGCGAACGCGGCGGGAAGGGGAGGTGGGGGGAAGAGAAGAAAAAAGAAAGGCAAGATCGGGGCGAACCATTAGGTGAAGAAAACAGTACAGAGAAGGCAGTTCACATGACCAGTTGCGAGAGGAAGTACGGACGTCCACTAAAAGAACTGGGAAGGGAGAGTAAGGCGACCGGCTTTCACAGGAGGAGAAGAGGAGGGGTCGAGATAAGGAGAAGTTTCTGAACACGGGGGATCGAAAACGAGGAGTGACAAAACAAAAACAGCCGAGAAAATAACAGGAACCAAGGAAATAGTCACCGGGCGGTTTGATGATGGGGGAGGTTGTCATCAGGGAAGAAAGAGAACTTCATCGATAAGATAAACCAAAACACAACTGTATAAAACTGAGAAAAGAGACATTTGAAAAGGGTGACGCACGAGTGGAAAAGAGGTTGTCGAGCAAACCTGTCCAACTGGGAAGGAGCAACAAGAAAGAATCACGAGCCTTCAGTGGGAAAGTGAACAGGAACGCGAGAAACGTTCAAAAAAAGTAAACCACTACCAAAAAGTGAAAAAAAAGGCTTTAAGAACCCTGCCCTAAAGAGAAAGGGAAAAGTATAGCCGACACCGCTTTGAGGTAAGGAAGTTGGGAGTAAAGTACCAATACGGCCAAAGACATCTACAGCGGAGCGCTGGGTAGGGGACAGGGAAATCAACAACTGAAATCTATTGAAGAAGTGTTTCAAAACAAACAAATAATCGAAAAAAAGCATTACATCGACGGGGACTGGGAGGAGGGAGCCCTAAAAAACAGATGAAAGAAAAATTCGATTCGCGTCGACACGGGAGAAGTTATATTCCAGAGGTACCGTCCATGAAAAAGAAGGGAAAATAAGAACAGAAACGCCGCGACTTCCATAAAGAGAATTATAACAAAGAGACGGACAAGCAAGAAAAGAAAGAGAGTGGGGTTGAAAGGGAGCAAGGTGAAGGATTGAATTGAAGAGAGGAAGAACAGATGCTGGGAATCTTAGAAAAACTGAGTCATGTCGGCGGAGGCCAAGACAAAAAAGAAACCAGCGCCTAAAAAGGCATCGCAAGGGAGAGGAAGAAAAAAGCAAGCAGATAAAAAAAAAAAACGAAGGGGAAAAATAGAGAGATTGCTTTCTTCTCTAAAATGGGGGGAAGGGGGGAGATGTTCGAAGAAAAGAGGAAGGGATGTTATTTGGGGAGTGGACGGCAAACGAATGACGACCTAACGCCCGGGCGAAATTACCAACATAGCCTAGGATACAGCATTACCTCTGAAAAAATCCTGACAGGAGGGAGCGACCGAGGAAAGAAAGAGTCGAGTAAGAAAAGAAGGAGCTGGGGGGTGAGAAGAGCAAACTACAAAATGGAGGGGATTCATGGATGTTTAGAAAACTGCAGGTGACAGCGGCAAAAGAAGCATAAATTAAAGGGAAAGGAAAATGAGGAGCTGCTGGTTCCAGGGGGGGGGGAGACAACCTCCTAAAAAGAGGAAAAGGAAGCTTGCATGTGAGGGAGGGGCGGGTTGAAAATTCAACTGATTCTCGATTCCAGGTACTTCCAGTAAAACCGCCTCTTGAAACAGAGCGAAAGGTCGCCCTTATTGGGCAGAAAAGGAAAAAAAAAAAATAAAAAAAACGAACCGAAAAAAAAAGAGGGGGGAGGGAGATCATTCGTTCGAACTTTCGGAATAGAAAATAAAGAATTAAGTGCAGGGTCGTGACCGTGTTGGGAGGAAAGTTTTAGTCGAGGTGAACATAGGAAAAGGGCCCACGAACATGGGAGAGGGAAAGAGGAGGTCTGCAAAGGGGATGTTGCTGAAAGAAAATAGGATTTAAAACAGCCGATAAAAGTCAAAGGCGCGCCGTGTCCATAGCAAGTCAAAAAGGACAGAGTTTGCTTGGGGTAGGATAGACGGACTCGATTGGAAAGGAAAAGGCCCAAAAGAAAACAAGAGAGAAACCGCCCGTTAACCGTCTTCCACAATTCAGGGAAGCTTCGTCAGAGAGTCGGGGGTGGGTCGGATAATGGAAAAAGAGGAGGACGCGTTGGAATCGACAACGAGGAGGGACAAAAAAAGACGAATTACTCAAGAAAAAGTGAAAGGGGAAATTCCCCATCAGGATCTGACAGATAAAAAGTCGGCGGTGAACGGTGCCGTCAAATCGATCGCAATATCTGAAACAAAAAAAGGGAAAGGGCAACTTTTAAGAAAAAAAATTGGGCGCGATCTGGGAAGACCAGCGCAGGGATTGAGCAGACATCACTAACAGAAGAGTAAAGTGACCAGTTCTTACGAATTCAGGACCAAATGGGAGGGCCCCTGCGGACAAAAGACAAAAGGGAACCGTTCAACGTTGTTGTTGGTGGCGAAAAGCACGGCTGGCCTAAATGGCCTAGGCACCCGGAGGGGGGGGGTTGAAGAGCCCATCGGGAAAGGCCACAGCTGTCAGGGCAGGAGGGAGAGCTGAGATTCAGGTAACAGGACAGACCGGTACCTCCTGTAAACGCCTGGGCGCGAAATGCGCCTGTCCATAAAAAGATTAAACGAGAGAAGGGTAGAAACAGAGAAGAATGTCGCTTCCCGGAAAAAGGGGAAAACTGTTGGGGGAAAGAGGGGGGAGCCTCTTTTTAAATTAGAGAAAAAACGGGTAGGTCGGGGCGTGTCTGTCAACTACTGGTTAAGAATAGACTAAAAACTGACGATAAAATGTCAAGGAGGGAAGGAAACAGTAGATGCATTAGACTAACAGAAGATAGGTCGACCAAAGAACATAACTCACTGTATGGACTACGGCCTACAATATCGTTTTTAGCACCGTAGAGCAACTAAACCAAGAGGCCGAGCTCTCGAACAAAGGAGAAAAAATCAATGTCGTTCGAGAAGCTCGGCGTAGAAAGCTCAACAGCGGGGGCAAAAAGACATGGCGTGAGCGGTGATGGACGCGGAAGGAAGAAGAAGAAAAAAGGGAAAATAAGAAGAGGAAAACGGGACATTCAATTAGGGGAGGAAAGGCTGTTTAGAGGTGAAAAGTAGCCATTTAGGAAAAAACCACGATCGGGACTCGAGCTGGATACCAGCGAAAAGAGGAACATACAGAGAATGACAGAGGTTCGTTTCATTCATAGTGAAAAAGGAGGGAAAGAAAAAAAAATTCCCCTCTGCCAGGAAGTCCAAACAAGGCGAAACAAACTGCAAACGAAATTATGGGATAGCGATCAGTTGACCAAAACGGCAGATAAGACAAAAAAGAAAAAAAGGGGAAGAGAAAAGAATAGAGAACGGGCACGAGAGAGCCAAGAAATATACTTGGAAATGGGGAAAGGGGTGACATCAAGGGAAGGGAGGACTTTAAGACTGGGGTCCGAAAGGGGAAGTCAAAGGATCTACTACAAGACAGCCGCGCAAAAGAACGCAACGGGAATGCGCTGTTCAAGAGGGGACCGAAGAAAAAAGAGAGAAAAAGAAATCCGCAAAGGGATCCTTCAAAATAATAAGCCCTGAATAAAACCGGAATGTCTCAGGGGAAACCTAATGGCAGAGGGCTCGACGGAACAGAGGAAGAGAAACAAAAAGAAAGCTTTTCTATCTGAAAAAGAGGGAGCAGGAGAAGAATTCGGTGGGGGATACCTGGTCACTCCGACCAGTAACTAAATGGGCGGGGACGCCCTAACTGAGATAAAGAAGGAGCGACGAGAAGAAAGTAGGACGAGGGAGCTAAAACGTGGAGGAATTCCGGTAATCAGGTGGAAATAGACTTGGGCGGCAACTACGAAGGTTCACTAGGGGGGCGGCAGAGGTAAAGGTACGAGAGAAAAAATGACCACATCGGTTGGGCGGGGGGAAGGAGGGAAAACAACAGAAAAAGAAAAACCTGCATGCACCGGGGAGGAGATGGCCCTCCTCCGTCCGGCGACGGGTTCTACGACCAGTTTCATAATGAGGCATGCGCCTTAAAAGCGGAGCAGGGGCTTGTGAAAGAGGAAGTGATACCGAACCGAAAGTGATCGAATGAAATGAAAGCGTGCATGTCCGCGGGAGTTCAATAACGCCACACGCTTAAATCGTCTACAAAGGTAGCACAGCCGCTGATCGTTAAAAGACAAAAAAGGGGGAAAGGGGGGAAAAAACCACTTAAGGAAACAGAGTTCACGACACTAACAGGCCGTTCGCACGTCAAAACACCAAGCTCAGAAGGAGGCAGTGGGATGGAGAAAAAGAAACCGGCGCTTTCACAGTAAAAGCCCTCGGAAATAAAGGGAGTGACTCCTTCACCAGTCAAAAGGGAATGACCGAAGTGGCGAAGAATTCGGAAAAAGGCACCGCCGGAGGGGATACGCCGGCGACCTGCTGAAAAAAACGTGGAAAAAGGAGAGGTGACTGGGGGTAAAGAAGTCAATTAGGCCTGGGGGGGAGAAAAGGAAAACGCACTTAAGCGGGAAATCCGAAACAACAGCCGATGACGAAGTCAGATGCGTAAAAATGGGCTATACGTGGTGCTGTTTGTCAGCGTTACTAGAAGAGACGACGATACGACCCAAAAGAAAAACGCAACGGCCTAAGGAATAAGGGAAAAAGCCGGCTCACTGGTACGGCTCCACGATTTATTCAAGCAAGATTAAACGAGAAACCACACAGGGTCGCCAAAGGCAAAAAAAAGAAAGAGGAAAAACAGAGGGGGGAACCTGTTTACAGAAGGGAAAGAGGGAGAAAAAACCTAAAAAAAGGGAAGAAAAAAAAAGTACAACGTCAGTTAAAAGGGGGAAAGTCAACCGGCCCGACAGTGCGACGAATGAGAGAAACCCCCCGCGGTGCGGTCGGCGTTGGGGTTCGGAAGAGTGAGCAAAAGAAGCACCGGCAGACTACGCGGCCGCTAGGGGTATAAGGGGAGTAAAATGGGGAATAGGGGGGGGGGAAAGAAGGGGGACTTTCCTCACCAAACGACTCTAAAGACAGCGACGACATTCAAGAGCGGGAAGAATCTCGGAGGAATAAACACCAAGGACCAAGCAGAAGAGGGATTGCCCTGCCAGTAAAAGATAAATACTATGTCCCGAACGTTCAAACGGATCCGCCCTAGGAAAAATACAAAAAAAGAGGCGGGCACGATCAGACTGGAGCAACAAAGGACTTAAAGGGAGGAAGGAAAAAAGAGGAATGTGGTTCTTGGAGAAATAAAAGGAAAATGGGGAAAGACGTCATTCATTGAAGCGATAGGTAAGGAGACCCGGTCGTTGCAGCAAAAAAAGAACGCACGACACACATAAAAAAAATCCGTAGGAGAAAAATGACTGCGAAAGGAGAGAAAAGACCGCAATCGCTTCTAAAAAAAAAAAGAGGATAAAGGAAGGAAAGTTTTGCTGGGTAAGCGAGGAGACTGTTGCTCGGGAAAGCAGAACGAACGCTGGTGGGAGGTTAGACTTGACTAAGGACGACAGTTAAAAAGGCCCCGGGCTCCTCTGGAAAAAGCAAGGAAAATGACATTCAGCACCGTAAGGACAAAGGAAGAATGGCAGTTTCGACCCAGTAAAAAAAGGCAAAGATTGATCACGCCGAATGAAGTCTCATGGGGTGGAAAGACGTCTTTGACCGAACTAAGGGGTATGTATTTCGGTTGTCGGGGGAGGAGAAATGGAGGTGGAAGGGGCGGGCATCAGGAGAAAGCCTGGGCAACGTGCCTGGAATCTGGTCGGAGAGAGTGGTGTTTGGACGCTAAAATCAAGAAAGGCTGTCGTCTCTGGTCATGGTTGAGAAGCGGGTTGGGGGGGGAGGGGGGACAGAGATTCAAAAGGGGGGATTTCAAAATTGGGAGGAAGGGACAGAACTATAAAAGATGAACCGTGCTGCAGGACGTATTGGGCTCAAAGAGGTCAAAGAAACCCACAACAAAACGCCACCGACCGGCACGCGGTGTCTGCGGAAGAATGAAAAGTTAAAGCAAGCTGAGGGGCAGGGAAGGCCATCAGAGGCCGTTTTACGCGGGGAGGGAATAGGGGGTACAGGTAAGGGGAAGGGAAAGAGGGAAAGTGCCCAGCCAGTGATAGTGAACGGAAGGTTTTGCGTCGGCGCGGAGGGGAGCAAAGAGTGATTGACCAGCGGGGGGTTAGTCAAGGACAGGAGAGCCGTTGGTCCCGTATTCAGGGAGGAAGAGGAGCTGGGGAGGGGGTGTTCAGGATCAGGAAAAGAAGAGGTCTTCCTTGTAAAACGCACCAGGGAACGCGAAGTTAACCGCTCACACTCGGACGCTCTGATAGGATGGTGGTCGGACAAGTGAACAGCTGAGGAAGAGGGGGAGAAAAATGTAGAGAACCCATTCCGAAAAAAAGGAGGAAAGAAAAAAAAGAAAAAATTTTACCGAAGAAAAAGGTGAACCCAGGTTCTCAAGGATAGACCAAGAAAGGTGCAAAACGTTGCCGTCCGTATCGACCAAGGTGCCGAGCCGCGGAAGGGTGATGGTTGACAAGGGTCGGCTTCTGGGATGACCGGAAGGTCTTCGACGCCGCACGGAAAAAGAACCGTCGGGAAGATTTGAAAGGCGTGCGAAAGATGAATGATGAGGTCGTAAAGAAGGGAAAAGAAGAAAGACCATTTGGAAGTGGGGGGTTTAACGAAGAAGAGGCTTCCTAAACGTGGCCGATCCACTTCGTGAAAGTGACTCAAAGCGGACAATGCCCAAAAGGGGGCAAAAAACTTACGCTAAAATGAAGCAGGGAGGAAAAGCGTCGCGTAAAAAAACAAGACCAGGAAAGCAAAGACTGCCGTAAGGTCCAAGTGGCCGCCGTAGACACATAACGAAAAGACTTTGCTGACGGGCCGTCCAAGTGAAGCGGGGGGCACGTAAGTTTGCGGACCTTCAGAGGTAAGGTGCGAAAACAAAGATGCGGGTACGGAGCGACGGAAGAGAAAAAGACCTATTAACGGGGGGGAAAAAAAAGATTGGACATCAAGGAATGAGGGACTGAAACGGAACATCGGCGACCGACTGAGTGTGAGCGCGAAAGAAAAGGTTAAGGGCCTGGACCGACAGAGTATCGGGGTATAAAGGGGGGGGGGGCGAAAAAAAAATAGTCAGGATCCTAGGAGGAAAAAAAAAAGTCCACCAAACACCGGGGAATGTCGGCCTGAACTAAAAAGTCTTACACAAGGGGGAAACGGACTGCTCAGGTGCTGCCTGTTGGCCAGAGGAAATGTATGGAAGGAAGAAAAAAAGGCAAGGAGAAAGGAGCAAAGCGGAGGGAGGAATGTATGGTAGAGGAGGAGCGTTCGGTCGGAAAGTCTGCTAACGAGGAAAACCAGACGGACGCGATACAGGAGAGAAAACGAGACTAGGGAGGGATTGGGATCGTATCATGAAAAGGAAGGAAGAGAGTAACTGAAAGAAGGGAAGAAACATATGCCCTGAAGAACACATCTTAGGAAAACAACCCCTCCGCTAGGAATTGAGGGGGGTAGGTACGAACATTTGAATC
>Ga0179593_1317905_pt1 | contig 14585 bp, 12 predicted proteins | sample CZODoug2_1_08_16_FD_185931 | JGI IMG/M metagenome (GOLD analysis project Ga0179593, IMG submission 185931) | Vadose zone soil fungal communities from Angelo Coast Range Reserve, California, USA - CZODoug2_1_08_16fungal (PacBio error correction) | ecosystem: Environmental > Terrestrial > Soil >...
AAATACGGGTTACGGCAGGCGTGTAATAAGAAGGATCAGTGAACGAACGGACCGCGCGGGGGATATAGAGAATAGGCAATACAGAGAAGACCTGAGACGCCGGGAAAAGCCGAAGATAGACTAGGGGAAAGCGGCGCTCAGCACGGAAAAAGAAGGCACAGCCTGGTAGGGGATACAACTTCTGCGACTTGGCAGAAGTTGGAAACGAAAATGTCGTTCGGGACTCTCCGTACAGAAAAGCTGACTTCACGAGGAAGAGGAGAAAAGCCGGAAATAGGAGAAGGAAGGGGAGAGCAAAAAAAAGATTCTGTGCCTTTCAACGAAATCCCGCCGTTTAAAACTAGAGTGTAGAAGACCCTGAAAAAAATTGCAACAGATCCGCCTCCATCCAGAAGGAGGCGGGGGGCGCAAAAGGGGGGATGGAAAGGGAGAGGGTCGCGTCGGCCGCGGACGGAGGGGGTCGTTAAAAAGATATCAAAAAAGGATCCCTGAGGGGGAGGACAAAAACCGGGCCTCTTCCGCGCTTATGGATCAAAGAAAATTCTCGCCACGAGAGCTCGACGGAGAAGAAAAAAGTCCGCTCCCACTTCTGTTATTAAAGGAAGAAGGTTGAAGAAGGGGTCCGACTTCAAGAAAGGGGGGAGAGGGGGGAGACTCGAAAACTAAGGAAAGAGGAATACACACGAAAGGGGCAGTTAGTTCCAGAGGAAAAAGGGGTCATGGCGAGACGCTAAAGAAAAGAAAGCGGGAGAGATTTCCAAACGAGCTCCGGACTTCTTGAGTCGCCGGACGGGAGGAAAGAAAAAAGGGGGGGAAGAAGGGGGAAGGCGGACCCTATCACACGGTAAGGCAACAAAGACTAGAGCCGAAACAATGCCTTGGGCAGCAAAAGAGAAAGATAAAAGACTCCGGGACTCAGGGGGGAGCTCAAAAACTACCCTGTAACTGCTTCAAACCGCGACAAAGAGGGACGGGAGAAAAGGGAAAACCTCGGTCTGGTTCCAATTTCACCACCTCGAAAAGAAATTGGGGGATCGGAATGACACTCAAGTGCGCAGGTGGAACGAAGAAGGCAAACATTGGAAAAGAACCGGCAGGGTAGAGAGCCAAAAGGAGAGAGGCACCTCTATCTCAGGAAGGCCACGTAAACGATGTCAACGCGCCGTGCTGTAACGCCATCTCTCCACATCGATCCGGGCGATAGAACCCACGAAAAAAAAGAAAGGGGGAGGGACCCAGACTCGGAAAATCTTTCTTCTGAGGGAACATATCGTAAGTGGCAGGGGAGGTCGCCGTTCACCGCAAAAGAACCGCGTAACTTCAGCTCTTGGTGATGAGCCGAGGGCGCAGATCGGCAAGGCTATCGGAGGCACGAAGAAGTGGGGAGGGAAACTCAGATTTGATATTGAAAAAAGAAAAGGGAAAGGGGACACTAAATCCAATCGCGAGTAAAAAAAGTTACTAGAAATCTCAGCGATATTATCGGGGGGGAGGCCACGGGAAGGGTCTCCAAAAGGCGACACCGCAAAGCGCTAAGAAGAATCGGATCATTCCTCTCCTGGTCAGACGAAAGAAGAACAATCTTCCTCTGGAGAGAACTTAATGGCCCAAAAGCAAAAAACACCGCCAAGGATATGTATGGAGTAGAAGCGCACACCAGAAGGCGTCGGGAGCGTGGAGAAGGAAGGAAGCAAAGCCAAAATCTGGGATGAAAAAACTTTCTCTGTTGACAACCTTTGGAGAAGACTCCTCGAAGACCCAGCTTACGGAGATCCCTCCCCGAAGGCAGGTGAAACCACACCTTCAGAATCACCGGGAGACCCCGGTGTCTCCAGGTGCTGTAAAAGGGGGAGAAAAGAAAAAACGCGATTCCTCTCTTCTAGAAAAAAAAAGGAGGGATCAGGGTTTCCGGAATCTCCGCGGTGGGGACGTAGTCCCCCACCTATTACCAGTGCACGCCTACTTAATCTGCGACGAATGTTCTTCGAAGGGCCGACGCAAACCAGGGGATTGCCCAAAAGGGTAGGAAGGGGGGAAAGGAGGGGAGCTTCACCTCGAGGCGTGTAAATCTAAATAAAGAACGAAGCCGAAGTACCTACAAAAGTCAAAGGAAGATTGGTTCATCACCTATAGAGCGGGGCTTCTAGAATCGCGCGCTTTCAAGGACACACCTGAGGGAGAGGAGGACAGAATATCCGGAAAAACCGTAGAAGAACAGGGCGCTCGCCGGCGCTCGCGCAAAAAATTTTACTGAGGACTGACGTCACCCAGAAAAATGCCGCCGACCGCCGCGCCGCCTCTTACAACGCGTCATCAGTCCGCCCGGGGGGGGGGGGGAGACACCAGGGAAAAAAAAAGAAAAGCTCGGCGACGCGCACGCGCGAAGCCGAGGGGAAAGGCCGCAATAGAGCTTCTGTTTCGGCATTGAGGGCCGCTGAATGACGCGATTGTCCACACGAACAAAGCGGAAACAGGAGGAGAGGCCGCTCGAAGGGGGAAGGGGGGAGAGAGTTTTAACCAAATCGTGGTTTCCGTGGCCAAGAGAAGAAACGCAAAGAAGAGTTAAAAACCGAAAGGGTCGTAGGCCAGAACTCGCCGGACGATCGGGCGCGGATCCACGTCAAGCCTATAAACCAACACCGAAGGCTTAAAAGGATAGCATCTTACGGGTCGTCCTCCTCCCATCCCGTCATACGACACATGGTGATCGCTAGGGATGGATAAATTCGGGTGGGTAATTGGCCGTTGCATGGGGGGAGGAGGATCGATATACTGCGAGGGTTGGTGTGGGGAGAAGAAAAGGGGGAGGAGAGCGATTGAGTTGGTGAGCTCCATTGAGGAAAAAAGGTCAATCGATCTGGGGAAAAGAAGAAGTGGTTGGTCCAACTTCAAAATGCTTGTAACAAGTCTCAAAGAGCCATGGAACTGCAGGTGGGAGCAGGGGTGGCGAACGTTAGGGGAATTGTCTGGTAGAGCGTGTGGGGGTGCTCGGGGATGGGGGCCTACATTGTGCGCACGGGGTGGAGGGAGGCATAGTGCGGTTTAAAATGCCATCCTCGAGATAGCTGTCAGCTTCCTAAACCGATAGAGCGCATAAGGGAGGGGGGGAAGGAAGAGCCGCGGGGTGGACCTCGGGGCAGCGGCGCGATAGGGACCAAAAAGGAATAAGGAGAGGGGGAGTGGGGGGAGGAGGGTGACCGAGTGGGGGGGAATGGAATGGGAGAAGAAGGGGTGGGGGGACGGAGGGAGGAGGGAGTGGAGATGAGGGTGCTAAAGGAGGAAGGGGGAGGTGATCAAGTCGTACGAGTAAGGCGGGGAGGGGCGAAGAAGGAGTCGGTAGAGGAAACTTGCGGGCTAGAGCCGAGGTGTAGTGAGGTCGCCCAGATGCACAGCGTAAAGCGTAGGAGTGCGAGGCTCATGGGGCTGGAAAAACAAGCGAGAGAGAGGAGTAAGAAAGGCGGGGGTAGCGAGTTAGGAATGGAAGACCGTGGGAGGAGGGGAAGATTGGTGAGTAGGGGGGGGGGGGGGAGAGAGAGGGGTAGGAGGAAAGAGGAAAAAGAGTGTAGGGCGCAGGGGGAGCGAAGAGGAAGCGGGAAGGGGAGTAGGGGGATCAGTGTAGGGCCACATAGCTCGGGCGGCGGAAGAGAGAGAGGGGACAGCAGGGGGAGACTAGGGGGAGAAAGACAGGGGAGGGGGAGGGAGAGGTGGGTGGGGAGTGGTGAAGGAGAGGTGGGGAGGGAGGGGACTGAAACTCGTTGTGCAGGGAAGTATGGCACTGGCTTCGATGGGAGGGGGAGTGGGGAGCGGGGGGTGGTGTTGTGCTAGCGTATCTTAGATCAGGGGGGGTCAGTTGGGTGGCGCTAATTTCGAGGGGGGGGGGATCGGGTGAAGGGTGGGGGGTATTCCTGCGGGGGGACGACGGGGGGCAGAGGGGGGTGGGGGGGGGGGGGGTAATACACGCAAAAGAAAGGAAAGGAGGGGGGGAAGAAAAAAGACCTAACAGAGGGGTTTGTTTAGGAATAAATCAGGAAAAAGTAAAGGACTAAAAGAGCAAAAAGAGGGAACAAGGCACAAAAAAAAACAGAGAAACCTAACTACGGGGGGAATCACGGATTGATGGGGTTCTCGGGCTGAGCCTGCAAGTATACGTCTCTTCAAAGGCCTTGAAGTGAAGCAATCTGAAGGGGGGAAGGGGTCAACGTACGAGATGCACGCAAGGGGATAGTCTGGGGCTCTGAGAGGGGGGGGAGAATGGGGGGGACGAAGGGGGGGGGCGACTAAGAGGGGGAAATGAGAGGGGATAGGTCGGGGCGGAAGGGGGGGAAGATGTGCAGGTGGGGGCGGTGGGTGGATTGTGATCGTTAAAAAAGGGTGGGGGAGGGAGGAGAGGGGGAAGGGGGTGGGGGGGGGAGAGGAGTAGGGGGAGGGGAGACATAGGGGGGGGAAGGGGAAATGACGGCAGACGAGGAGTTGGGCAGGGGTGCTGAAAGACATAAGTGCAAGCAGAGGCAAGGACGAGAGGGCTTCTATGCGGGGCGCAGGAAAATAGGCGAAGAGTTGCCCCGGTCAACATAATAAAATTCAGAGTCTTCTACTCAAGAGTCAAGGGGGCTTAAGGCCCGGTAAGAGAACGTTGTGTCTACTCGAAGGTCCGGTCCTGAGAGGGTAAAGAGGGGCGGCATAAGACACCGAGGGGGAATTCAGAAAAGGAAAGGAAAAGTGGACTTGTCTGCAAAACGGTAGAAGTGGGTTATTTCGTGGTCAAAGAGCATGCAACCGCTGAGAACGAGGGGGCTCCGGGGGATGGTACATGGGGGGGGGTTCACCGCCCGGCCATTTTCTTTTTTTTCTTTTCTCCTTTTTCCTAAGATGGCTTATGGCCCAAGGGTTTGTAAAAAGAAAAGAAGAGCCAGGAAGGGCAAAAACGGCCCAAGAGGAAGAAGGGAAACGAGAGAAACATAACAGGTACCCTGGTTATGGACGAAAGCAACCACTCAAACTAGATAACCTCACGCACAACCGAGGAAGGCCTGGGGATTCGGCAAGAAACTGAAAGAAATCGCCGAGGAACAGGGAAATTGAGAAAATCGGCTGAAGAAGGCAGAGCTGCCGGTAGAGCGAGGGAGAGCGGGGAAAAAAGTCAACCACAATCCTCTAGTAAAACATCGACCCTCTCACTCGCACTTGTTTGCCCGGGGAGGCGGGAACCTAGGTCGGGAGCCAAGAGAGAAGCTAAAGGGGACAGAAAAAAGGGGGAGTGCCGGGGAGAAAAGAGGCCCGGGACGCTCTTTCAACCAAAGAGGCGAAATCACAAAAGGGAAGGTACTACGGACGCGGTGCGAAGTGCAACGGCCCCCCTCGCCAAACGCGATCTGGACCGCGCATCAAAGGGAGAGCATACTGCGCATCAAGGAAGGAGCGACGGCGAGGGTCGAAAAAAGAGAGAGGTGGAAAAGGGGGGCGTTCCGCAACGGGGGGCGAGGAAGGCGCTAAATTCGCAGTCCTAAGAGGTGCCAGTCCTTAGTGTAGCCGAGAACCGAAGGTAGGAAACTGCAAAAAAAGGCTTCCACCGGGGAGCACGAAAGCGGGGGCGGGAAAAAAGAATGAAAAAAGCTCCGTCGATGTGAAGAAGGCCCATCTAAAGGGGGGTACGGCCCGGAGGAAAAGCTGTAGGTGCCGAAACGTCAGGGCGAGAGGAAAACAGGGGGGGAGAAACCGGAGAAGATTGCCTCCGACGAAGGCCGGGAACATACTTACGAGCGAGCATGTTCAAGGACGAAAGAACCGGGGGGTGGATCGGACCTAAAATCGTTTAAAAAGAGGAACAAACCAAGGGACTCGTAGGCCAGAAGCCCGCGAAATCGATCGGTGACAAGCGAAGAAGACGGGCCTTGAATGCTTAACTCGATGCCACTGACCCTCGAGCTCCGGAAAGACAAAGAAAGGAAGGGGGAGGGAAAAGGGAGGCGCACCGGGGGGGGGGGCACACCACCACTGGGAATGGGACGTACTTTCATGAACCTCCTCAGACACGGGGGAGACTCTTCAAGGAAGGGGTCAATCGGGGCGGGGCTGAGCATTGAGGAAAGAAAGAAAAAAAGCGGACAAGAAAGGGGGGGGGAAGATCGGGGGGGAAAGGGATAACTTGTGAGAGAACGACCCTACGGCGCGTAGCCGGGCAAAAATGAAAATAGGGTGCAATCTCGGGGGGATGTTCTGGCTCGTGGGGCAAACTTAGCCGGGCTTTCCATAAAATGCTCGGAAGAAGGGGGGGGGTGGTCAGAAAAACTCTGCGCCTCGTCGAAGAGGGTCTTAAGGAGTTATAAGCCTTCCGCCGAAGAAGAAAACTGGGTCAGGGAAGAGGAAAAAGAATAACGAACCGCGTCACGCACGACGGAGGCCTTTCCAAAACTGTCGCATCCCACAACGGGGGGGGGGGAGACAGACTCCTTGTTGTGCAAAGGGGGGGGGGGAAACGGCGATCGCAAGATGCAGCGCTGATATGGTCTCTTAAAGGGGGCAGTCGATAAGGGGGAAAGGAAAAGGGGCATGGGGGCGATCAGCATCTACTCCAAAAAGGGGGGAGGTCGATGCCAGGGAGACTGCAGATGGAACAAATCGTAGCGAAAATGTTGATCAAAAAAGGAACAACAAAACAAAAGAAGGGAGGGGGAGAGATATGAAAAAAGAGGTGAATCAAAAAGATAAAGGGCCTCGCAAACTAAGAGGTGTAGTCAGAGAGAGAAAGACTCGAAAATGTTGTAGGAAGCACTAATCAGCCCAGAAGAGCGGGGAACGCGGCGCAGAAGAAAAGGAAGACCATGGCCTTGAGGGCAAAAAGTGATGCCATGGTGAGGCGACAGTGGTGAAGGATCAAATGGGGAGGGGGAAAGGGAGTTTTTGGAGTCTCTCCGACACTAAAATTCGAAGCGGCTTATCCAAGCCTGGTATAAGAGTCAGAAGACCGGGAATCGGCGATCATTTTCCTGACAAGAACAACTCCTATTCCGATCATTATGAGCAGCGCCGGTGACAAAGGAAAAAAGCAGAAGAAGAGGAAAACCAGGGGGTTTCTTTCGGGGAAAAAAAGGGGCTCGGCGAATAGGCCTTAGGGGTTACGGGAAAAAATCCAAGTCCGTATCTAGCGTACAAACCAAATAGGGTTTGGGGCCTCGTAGTTTTACCAAGGAAGGGCTCGCCAAAAAGGCTCAACAAAGCGACAAAAAAAATCTCCCGAAGGGGATTAGGAGAGAAGGGGGAAATCCGCGGTCCTAGGCACGACTTGGCGCGGTTCAGCTCAACGTAGTCATTGAAGAAAAGATCGTAGTTCCCGGAGCTCGAGTTGAAAATTTCCTAGACTCAACTGAAGCCCGTCGGAAGGGGGGAAAAGTGAAACGTATAGGCCGTCGCGGAGTACGGGCCGGCCGGGCGAACTGGGGTCCTCATGTTTCCACCGATGAATAAACGTAAATGAAAACAAACGTAAACCCCAGGATCACGAAGCAGCGTAAAAGGGCAAGAAAGGAAGGGAAGTAGGGAAAAGATCCCTCCGGAAGAAGGGACGGGATCTCGCCAAGCGGGGCTGCCACCTAACAGCAGGGAAAAATCAAGGCCACCCCTATTTATTTTCCCGTAAAAGGTTCAACAACGAGAAAGTGTGGGGGAAAAGGATTTTCCTAACACCCGCGTAGGTGGAGCCAAGGGGGAACTCCGAATAAAAAAGGTGACTACCAAGAGGAAGAGAGACCAGAAGGGGGCTACCAACCTCTATCCATTACTGGACCGAAGAGAGTCGGACTCGGTCCAGGGCGGAACGCACTCAAAAAGTCCGGGGAATCGGAACCACGCTCCGACTCAGGCCTGAAAATCAAAGGAGACAGAGCGAGCGCGGCAAAGCGATGGCGATGTAGACCTGGGGGGAAGAAAGACGTTAGGACTTCTTGGGGGTTTTATTTCGGAGGAGCAGATCTCCCTTTCTATGCTACGTCAAGGGAAAAAATTGGGGGAGAACCCACGGAAGGGAGGAGGAGAGAACGAAAAGAGGAAACCGCTGCCAGCCGAAGGCCAAAAGGAGGAAAGTCGCGCGGGCGACCCGGCGCTCGGAATTGGGGGCAAAGAAGTTTCGAAACCTAAAAGACCTGTCAGCTCAAACCGACTAGGAGGCGAATAGGAAGGGTCAAGGCGAAGAAAGGGAGCTTCCTCTCGACGTGGAGGGAAGGAAGGAGCACGCCCGCCAAAGATTAAAAAGTGGACGAAGCTCACACAACCAGAATGAGGAGGAGATATTTCAGCGGCCTCCCAAGCCAAAAGGCAGGGAAAGGATGGAAGCCCGGGACGGGGACCAACCTTGGGAGAAGGAAAAGGATACCCATCGATAGGCGAGCCCCCAGACCAAAGGCTTGGAAAACACACCTCATCATCACCTTGATGCCAATATTTCTCCTCTTGAAGTCGGAGCGGGCGAACGAGAGACAAACCGCGGGAAAGATCTTGCGCCCATAGAGGAGTGTATCAGTTTGCAGGGCCCTTCCAGGGTGGACACTGAAGGGGGCACCGCCCTTAACCCCTTATTACCGGTACAGGGAAACGTCGACCCTGCAACTAAGGGGGGGAAGAGAAAAGGAATGGCAAAGGTGGGAAATGGTACGTAAGGGAAAGGAGTCAACGCGCGCTTGGAGAGGGAAGAACCTCTAAGTCCCTCGAGGGAATCACCTTCGGCTGGCACAAAGGGAGTGGTCGACACCTAACGAGCTCTAGTACATCTCTCTCAGTTCACCCACATACTTGAGAGGCTTCCAAACTTCCAAAGAACGCGTGCTCGCCAGGGAGGAAAAAAGGAGATAGTGGGAAAAAGAAAGGGTACGTCTTTATTACTCGAAAAAAGAAGAAAGCCAGAAACAGCTCAACAAAAAACCCGCCACGTAAGCGGGCCTACTCCATCTCGTTCGGGAAAAAGAATTCGGAAAGGACTCTCCGCCGATCTCACGACGGGAAAGAGCGAAGAAAGAGGAGAAACGAAGAGAGGGGGGGCGGTTCGGCGGCGGAAAGAAGAGGAAGGATGTCCCCGAACCAAAATTCCCATTAGGCCGACCGCGACGCCGGTGGCTGGATTAACGTTTCAAAAGAATAGGTTCCCCAAGCAGAAGAAAGATCTAAAGAAGTGCAGCCGCCGCCAGGAGGTGCGAGGACGAAGAAGCGAAAAAATCGGGAGGATCGACGCCACCTTCCAGAAGTCTCAAAAAAAAAACAAAGAGGGAGGGACAAGAGATATGAAAGGTGGCGGTAGGACGAAAAAACCTCGGGAACGGAAGGAGAAGGATGGCAAAGCGACCGGCCTCGGAGGACCGGGGGATACTAGACTTTTCTCGATATACATGGGACCACGGCACACAGAGAGGGGAAAAAAGAATCAAAGCAAAGGGAGGGAAGGGGGGATCGTCTCCTGTTGACCGATTAAGGGAAAGAGACGAGGGGAATCCTCCGCCTCCGAAAACAAAGACAAAGAGGGAATGACTCGTTCCGAAAGGAAAGCTTAGCCGATCTCTAGAAGAGTGAAGATATCCGGTAGAGGAAGGTCCTTACTTCAGGGTCGAAGACATCGACTGGACGATCCCGAGGTTCCCGTCTTCTTCTGAGACTGCGATCAGGGTGTAGGAGGGGGAGAGTAATCACCAGACGTCAGAAAGAATAACCGTATTCTTCCAAAGAAGAAGGCGAGCGCCCTGTCCGAGACAGGAGTCGAGGAAGGAAGTAAATGAATCTAAAGAAAGGGTTCCGGGTAAAGAGAGCTATTACTAATACACAACTCATAGTGAGGAAGGCAGAGGAAGGGCCTAAGGTGTCTCCGTTACCCTCGAGATTATCTGTGGACTCTGACCACTCAAAAGCTGGGTCAAGATCACCTAACTGTACAAAGGAAAAAACAAGGAGCGGACTCATGCAAGGGTGGCGGCGGCCAGGGGCGAAGAGTGTCCAGAGTAAACGAATGGCCGTTAATTCAGAGTCAGGAAGGGGGCGGCATACTGGAAACGACCTTCCGAAGACACTAGATACGGGGTTAGGAAAAAGACTCGGAGAGTAGGGGGGGGGGAGCTGGAGAAGAGATAAGACAAAGACTGATCAAGAGGGGGAAGACATGTGATGATGAAACGAAGGTTGGTGTTTCACCGAAGACTGGGAGGTTCGGACTCCGCTCAATGGTGTCAAACTGAAGGGAGGCTTAAAAAAAAATGGGGAACAGAAGGAGAAAAAGTCCGTCAAAAAGAAGAAGACGAGATATGGGGACAGAGAGCGAAGAACTTCCTGGTGACCAAGAGAAACACCGTAAATGCTGGAAAATAGGGAGGAGTGAGAGCGCAAAATAGAACGAAAAGAGGTCCAGGGAGGATGACAGGATCGGCCTGGAGACTCAAGATGAGGGAGGAGATCGAAGTGTGCGGTGGGAGGGAAAGTGTAAGAGGGAATCCAACGATAACTCTAGAGAAAGAGAGACTCGAGAAAAAGGGAGCGCTGGGAGGCTTGAAGGGCGAGGAAAGCTGGGTACTACCTCCCTGCAAGCGTACGTGGAGCAAAACAAGGAGGACTGCCAAATCTGCTCGGACCCTCCTTCTCCTAGAAATCTCAAACCGACTAAAAGGAAAAAAAGGAGAAAAGGGAATTCCTCTCGAACGCTCAGAAAAGGAAGCGCTCACGCAAAATGCTAGACAGGGGAGATAGGGAGGACAAATTCTCTTTGGTTCTAAACAGAGACGAGGGGGGGAAAAAGGGTTCAGCCAGAGCGATAAGAACATCGGCCATTCCGAAAGGATCGAGTGCCCGTCCGAACGGGGCGACTAAACCAGAACTTGGAGGATTTTTCAAAAGGGGGTCTGTCAAACACTGAAAAAATAAAAGGGGGGGGTCGGCAACAAGGGGGAAACCAATCTCAGGGGAGAGGTTGTGAAATAATGGCCAACCTAAGGGGTGTAGGAAGAATCTGCCCTAAGGTCCCTATTAACCTTGAAAGAGAGCGACCAGCCCGGAGGGGGGGAGTAGAAGAATCAGAGCATTCCCATGGTTACAGTATCGATCATCAATTTTTTGTTGGGGTGGGGGGGGAAGGGACGAACTTGGGGAGGGCAGGACAATAGTGAACAGTCGAACCACCGTGCTTAAAAGACCTGACTGGAGGAAAAGCGCGATTACTCTCTGTCTACCGACTCATCCGACGAGTCTGGGAGACTGAAAGACGAAAAAAGAGGAAAAGGACTAAGGAAAAGGCACAGCAAAAAGAAAACGGCAGGAGGTTAAGAAGTCGGAGAGCAGAAGACACTCTTTAATTATACTGCGTAGTTCATGTCCAAATGAGGCCAAGCAAACCTGCGGGAGAATGCGGAGCCTATCCGTTCGAGCCTGCTTGGGAGACATTTGACGGTCCTACGAGTCGGGAAAAAACAAAGAAAGCGGGGGGGTTCCTGAGAGGAGCAGGGCTACTTGGCAAATAAAAAGACAAAAGAGTCCGGAGGGCAGAAGAGACAAATAGAACTCCACAGGGAGGAAAGGGTGCGGCACGAGGCTGTGAGGGCGAAGAAAAGGGACCAAGGAGAAGCTGACTCAAATTCTCTTAAGACGGTAGGTTGGCCGGGTATCAAGAAAAGACGAGGGTCCAAGGAGGGCTCCGCATGAATCCGAAGACTGCTTTCTTGAAAAAAGGGAGAAACGCGACCAAGCATACTGGGACTTTCCCAAACTTTCAATCCCCGGAAAAAAGGGAACATAAGGGACTGGGTGCCGGAATGGTGACCGGCAAACTCGTGACGCCAGGAATCTAGCTAGAATCTTACAAGAGGGGTACTTCTAGGGCATGGAAAATCGTCAGAGAAAAACGCGGCTGAAGTACGAGGCAAGGGAATCGGAGGATGCCAAACGCTTGGAAGGAGGAAACTGGCTCAATCAAAAAACAACTTATTATGTGGTAAAAGGTAGATAACTTGTAGGAAGAAGAGGGGGCCTCCTCCTGTCAGTGGGCCTACCTTCCGCGGTGGGGGAGATGAATTCCATTCCTTCTCGGAGTATCGGGGGGGGGGAGCGACTCAAAGATCAGACGAGGGACAAGGAGGCTCGCAAGCAAAAGGACCGGCCCCATGAATGGGAAGGTAAAAAATTTTTATCTAGGATGCGAAGGTACAGGATCAGATGACGATTATTAAGAGTGGACGACTCTCCGCGCACGACACCTCTGTCCGGCAGGCGGAGCAATAAGTGGAGAGGAGATCGCGCGAGGGAGAGATGCTTGAAAAGGCAAAAAGCCCCCGATGCCAGTGGGGGAGAAGCCGGGAAAAAGTGGACCAAAGAAAGAACCGACACATAATCTAAACCAGTTTCAGAATTGGGATCTCGGCCGCACTAGGGATGAGGTCACCAAAGGAAAGGAAGAGAAAGACCACCGCCTCAGGGTCCGAGCTTATTTTGATCCCGGGAAAGATCCAGCCAAGCCGATCTCGTGACAGGAATATAAGAGTCCGCCCAGTCTTTAGGAGGAAGGGGAAGGTTAAATCAATCTCCTGAAGAGAACGGGGGAATACGTAAACGCGCGTACAAGTTCCAAACGCAGGCGCAGGGAGTTAAAGGGAAAGAGGCAAGAGGGAACCGCATCACCTCAAGACTGAATGAGGGGAAAAATGGAAGGGAAACCGTCTAAAGCTAGGGGAGGGCGCAAGGGCAAATACTATCAAGTTTGGGGAAGCTTTACGATGGCCGCAAAATCAAAAGGTAGGTACACCAGGCCCGACAAGAGTAAACAATGGTCTCTGAAGCCGGCCTCCGTCGCCATACGCCGGGAGGAGTAGACGATCGCCCCTTTTCCTTTAAAATCGGACCAGCTGACGAGGAAAGAACCACAGAGGATTCGGGGGAAAGGATGGGGAAAAAAACTAGAGAGCACTGAATAGACCGTGGCCGAAAAAACCGAGAGGTCGAAAACGGTGTAACATCGAGAACCGGTAAACGGATAGAAGAGAAAAATCCCGGAGTCAAGGAACCGCGATCGAGAAAATGGACGCGTAGCGCAGGTAAGAACAGTTTAAAGAACACGCTCTCCACAAAGGTCAATGGACTCTTCATAACACCAAATAATCCTGGCCTCTATCTAAAAAACTGAAAGCGTGCGAAGGAGGGGGGAGGTCATATAGAAACGTGTCGAGGCGCAAGGCAAAGGGAAGCACAAGGGGGAAAGGACGCTGTTTGATGGAAAGGGGGAGAGAGCGGTCCCGGTGCGAGAGAAAAAAGAATGGGGATGCAAGGCTCTTCTATGAGAGAAAGACTCAAGGTACCGGATCAAGGGGAAGGAAAAACCAGAGGCGGAAGAAGGGTAAATGTCGACGAGAGAGAGAGAGGCTGGTTGGAGGGACATTCTTTCGCAACGAGACCCGCACAGTCCGCGACGCATCCTCAAAAAGACCCTGGATAAGGAAGAGAATCCGAATCCCTGACTTAACTAGGAGGAAGAGGGCTTTCTAGCCGGAATCCTAAACCAGGAAGAGGTCAGGGTCGGGAGGAAGCCGCACACCAGGAATGGTCGTGAGAGAGGGCCTCCTTTAAGCCAAAGAGCGGCCTGCCTCTTGTTCGACCTTGCCAGTTACAAATTGCACGCCGACCCGGGGCCCCCGAGAAAAGCGAAAACGAAGGAAGCAAGAAAAAAAAGCCCCGATTGCGGGGTGAAAACAACCACAAAGGAAGAATCACCGGAAGGGAACCTATTTTCTCCCAGGGTTCGTCGAAAGGCTCCCGCCTCAAAAAAACGAGGTACGAGGGAGAGGAACGGCCCACGTCAGAGCGTGAGCAGGTCCGAGCCGTCCGCGGGGGAAAGTAAGGAAGAAAAGGTGAACAATTGCCTACGAGGACAGGAGAATCGCACCAGTCTGAGAGCTAAGGGACTCCACAAAGGAGGGACGTTTGGGGGCACAGGTTTACCTTATGGGGACCACAGCGCGATTGTCAAGAACCGCCTGAAGAAGCCATAGGAGGAACGGGGCGCACAGAGATGAAAAACGTAGGCGTTTAAAAAAAGGGAGCGGAGTAATCTCTCCTAGGCTGTCCTGCCGAAACTCTGGAACCAAGGCACAGGAAAGGAAAAAGGCGCCGCGGTAGGAACATTGCAGAGAGCCGGCGCTCGTGGAACAGAACTTGGAGTAGGATTAGAGATGAAGAGACCTCTACACACCTTAGAAACTGGAAGAAGCTAAGGCCTGGGCACAGGTCGTTCTCTGTCCGCGGTGTCGACCACGGCCAGAGGGACCAAGGAGCCGACCGAAGACTCTGCGGACGAGAGGAGGAGGGATCCAGCGTAAGAGGCAAAACGCCCTTATAGAGAAGAGGGTTCAGTCATGCTGAGAAAGAAAGACTCTATTATGTTCCAATGACCACCTCGGTCACCAATTCCATCAAGCGAAAAGGTGGAAAGGCGCAGTTTAAAGGGATCGTGGTGCAGTAAAAAAAAAGAGATCGCGTCCCAGATAGATGCAGTGCATACCTCCGCCAGGCGGTCGATGAATAAAAATAAGAAAAGGACCGGCGAAGGGGGGAAGGATTATACCCCAACTTCAGGA
>Ga0179593_1380725_pt1 | contig 14585 bp, 13 predicted proteins | sample CZODoug2_1_08_16_FD_185931 | JGI IMG/M metagenome (GOLD analysis project Ga0179593, IMG submission 185931) | Vadose zone soil fungal communities from Angelo Coast Range Reserve, California, USA - CZODoug2_1_08_16fungal (PacBio error correction) | ecosystem: Environmental > Terrestrial > Soil >...
GCAAGGTCCGCAATAGTTGAGTCTCCGGGGCAAAGCCCGGATGGGTACGACCTGTCCCAGCGCAAACTCCTTGCTTCACCGCTGGACTTCATATACAGCCCGCACGATGGAGCGGCTGACCTACAGTCACAGAGGCTGGGTCCGGCCGGCCGAGCGGGGTAACGTTCGGCGAGAAGAAAGGGGCATTTAAGCCGCTGACGCCCTAAAGAGGAAGGAGAAGGCGGAGGGTCCGCGGGATGGAATCTAGCAAACACCTGAAAAAAAAGGAATATCTCCAGGGGTCATCCAGGAAGACTTTGGTGGAAGTCGGTGAAACATGGTTACCCTGTTTCAAGCAATGAGTTATAAGAAAAATTCATAAAAAATTAATTAGGCAAGGTGCCACACGCTATGGAGGGGCTAGTTGAGCTATGGGGATAGGGACAACACTTCGATAACTTGATGATGCTGGCGCACTGGGAGAAGATGACCTCACGTACGAACGCGCAAACCACTGCTGGAGAAGTCAAGGACCTGTCTCCAAAACGAGGAAGTGGACGTGGGAGCGCAAGCCGGCTTACAGCCCAAGGAAGGAGGGAATCTGAGGTCGTATGACTCTCAAAACGGCAGCATTTCGGATGAGAGATATGAGAGCATTGGCCGTCAATCTCTAAGATACTGGACGTCGACCAGTCGGGAGGTTTCTGGCAGGAACAGATCCGCCTACCTTACGCAGATAGAAATTATTCTGGTGAAAACAGAACAGATCACGCCTGTCATTGCGTGCACTGCTATGAAGCGCTGGGGCATGAAGACGCTGTCGCCACTAAGGCGCATGATACAAGGCACCCGCAAAAGATACGTTTACCGAATCTACAACCAGAGGGGGTGTAGAAGACAGAGCCCTGGACGATAAGGGCGAAAAAGTGGAGCTGGCGGTCAGGAACCTAAGCTGACAGAACCCCCGGCGGGGAGCTCATGGAAAAACAATAATCGGCCGAACGCGGCCTATGCAGCGTTACGAGGTCGTGGAATGGCAGAAGCTTCGGAGGGAAGCCTCCTACAGGGACGGGCCGCCGCACCATCTGTTATATGACATTGACTTCTTCTGGTGGAGGATTTAGGGGTCTTTGATATCTTCTCTCTACGTTAATTCCTGGGGCCTCCGGCGCTCTTTACGGGTAGTCCTGAAACTACCTGCCTGCCGCGGGGAAGAGGCCAAGTTAAAAGTTTACGCACTCGAAGACCGAAAATAAGACCCTTCGGGAGCAAAGAAGCGACTCATAGGCGGATCAGGCACACTACCCGTTGATGCGCTTGTTCTACAACGCTCAAAAAGCGGGATCCTTGGTAAAAAAATCGCTCCTCGCCAAAAAATGCACAATCCCCCCCACATCAAGAAGGACAGGGCATTGAGGGGCGGGCTCACAACGTGCTTTCAATCGCCATCTCGACTAAATGGGGGACACATGCACCTGTGTCTGCGCGGAACTGATCGGGGGAGGCGAGAGGATCTTGTTGAATATCCGGGAGGGAATCACCGACCATACCGAGTGGAGCGAAAAAACTTTGGTTGGCGAGGACTTAAGGGGATTAGGGCAGAGAGTGTAACTGGACTGGATGGGTTTGCCGAGCATACTCGCAGTTGCTATAGGGGCGGAGCTGGGAGGCCAGCTTGAAACGGACGACTACCTAAAAAAAGGAGAAAAGACGTTGGTCTAATCGATGACTGTCGGAGACTATCCTGTTCGGCCGAGAGGAAAACGAACAAGAGATCGAACTGAACGTCGTCGACTGGACGGGGGAAAAGGGGGGAAAGCAAGTCGCGCGGGACTGCTCGATCCCAACGACCTGTATCTCTCTACAAACACGGGGAGGATTAAGCAGTTTTTGAAAGGGGACCGAAGGACTTGCTGTCCCGGCCATCACGTCCGAAAGAGACATATCGGCTTTGGCCCTGAAGAGTCGGCTCCAGCTCGAGTAGAACCCGGCAGTCTGTCGAAACCAGCAGAGGTGCCTTGAAATTCAAGGACATCGAAACACTTAGAAGGGCAACACGGCAGTATGTGCTGCCGCGGGAGTAAACAGGAAGGTATCACCTACGGGCAATTCCCTCACAGAAAACACCGGTATCGCCAAAAAAATAGATTGCGTGCTTCCAAGTTCGACAAAACGCCGCTGACAAAAGAACGCTGCTCTCCTTGCCGCGCAACCAGAGGGAGGACAAACAGAGGAGCCAGCGGGATAGCACACAACTGTGTCCAGTGGTCGGGGGGGGGAGGTGGGGTTTAAGGACCCACTTCGAAATCTTGGGTTTGAGGCTGGTTCGAACTAGGGGGGGGGTATGTAAGGGGTCAAAGAGATATCCATCTGGCGTGGTCGAAACCCTCAAAAGGTCGTGTGGGGATGAGGGAAAAGGGGCTATTAGATCAGTCCGCTCCGAAGGTCCTTGGGGGAGGCCTCTAAGAACTCGGACCTCCCTCCAGTGACGACAGCTTCGGCCGCGCATGTCGGGGGTCGTATTCACGACTGCAACAGCGTCTTCCTTTTGGGGTTAACAACGCACCCGGACTCCCACAGAGATTCTGGGACCGGGGAAAAAAAAAAGTAACTAAAGCACAGTCCTTCTTCACGTCAGGTAACGTGGGGGGAGTCTTAGAAAAGCCGACTACAGAAAGTAAGCCAGAAATCTCGACAAAGACGTTCCATTGACTCGAGATCATGCTGAAAAAACTGCAAAGTCCCCCCCCTTTTTGAGTGGTGAGGAAGGCTGGGAGAAGCGAAAAACTTGTCCCGGCTCTGAGGGGAAGTGGTAATCCTGGTGCTAGGTCTGGAGCTGAATCAAAGTAGCTGTGGTCGGGGTGTACGGCAAGGATCACCTGAGCGTGGGATGACAGCGGGGTCTTCGCAGCGAGGGGTCATTACGAGGAAAAAATACCCTTGTACAAGCGGTCCTGTGGGGGGGGTTCAGCGGACCAATCCTACTGAGTACGGCTACAGGTAGGGCGTTCAGGGGGGGGAAGTCCTGCCCAACAGAAACCCCAACATCCTCTAAACTTCGTTACAACTCCTCGTAGAAAAGATCTGAAAGACGCTGGAAAGAACGATTATCTCCAGATGGGCCTATAGAAGGCAGGGTCAGGCCCGCCAGCGGAACTCGGAAGGCCGGGTCCCTCGGCCTTGTCCACATAAGGGCCCCAAAAATGCATCATCGTGCGGCTAAAGGGAAAGGGTCAGAGGGCTAGTTAGCAATTCACTGCTATTTTTACCGGCTCGGTCTAAGAAAACAAAGGCTCGCGGCGAAAGAAATGCGCTGGAAAAAGGCGTACAATCCGAGGTGGGATAGACCGAGCATCTGGTAGGACGGGCGCGCGTTACTTAGGTCACGAAAGTCTCTTCTAATCGCTACCGCCTTAATAAGAGGGTAACTACCTTCATCACGCGTGCCAAACCCAATAAATTCTTAACCCTGCTCAGGGGGGTTAGGTTCATCTATCGCGATCTCAAATAAACTTGTCATGCCGTCCGGATCCTCACCGGGGTCGGAGCTATCTGGGGCGTAGAAACTTACCTGTCTCCGTCCACGGAGAGAAACTCTCGTTTACAAAATCAGGCCCGGCGGATGAAAAGCGTCGTCCGGGAGGGAAGTTCTATGAATAAGGCGTGCCAGGATCTTACCTTCTGGAGAGAAAGACAGCGGCTGTAAAAAAAAAGGCGGGGCTTTATAGTCGTAAAACCCAACACTCAAAGGCTCTGCGACAACCGAGCTAAGCTCGCCCCGCCTCAAAAGAAAAATCGTCTCTAAAACAGAAAACATTAGGATGAATATTAGGAAAATCGCCGGATCAACGGGAGACACATGTCCGTTCGATTTGGGGGGGTACGAAAATTCTCTCCAAGAAATCCTCTATTGACAAAAATCAGCCGCGGACGCTCCTGAAACCGCATTAAAGAACTATGGCCTATTTCATCAGGACGCCGTAACACATTCTCGGGAAAGGTCTCCTGACAGAGAGGTGTAAATGGCCTCTATGCAACTGAAGGGGTTCCGCCAAAGAACACAGAAGTCAAGCGATGCTGTGGGATTGCGGGAGGACTTCTTTCTGAGCCTAAAGAAAAGAGCCGTACGTCCCTGTTTTTCAACCTTGTGTGGTGTTCTTGATAGCACTGGACTCAGATTTCAACATATAGGGAGGCGCAGGCAGGAAAAAAACATCTCGATAAGGCACACTGGCCGGATTCAACTAGCGTTAGAGAATGGGGCTCTGTTCAGAGGGACGGCAAGGGGGGGAAAAGGCGAGAATGGGAGGCGCCCCCGCTGGGTCTCTCCCATGGCCCGCCACCAACCCCCCAAGTCTGACGCGTTCAAGTAAAAGAAAAAAGAGCCGCCGGTAAGGGACCTGGGGTCCAAAGTCTGACACAACGGAAACCGGACTAGATGTCGAAATAATTTAGAAGACGGAAATCTCCAAGAGAGTTAGGCAAGGATCTCTCAACGAGCGTTAAAAAGTGAGAGTGTTAAGAAGGTACTTCTTTACAGAATGGACAAGGAAGCTGATGTTGGAGCAGACACCAGCAGCATACTACCCTGACGGACAGTCATCTTCTCAGGATGTAATACCAGGTTTGGAACGCCGCATGGTTACTTCGTCGTCCGCTCAATTAAATGTCCGTCGGTCAATGGCTGACCAAGCGGCGCAGGGAGAAAGGAGACGTCCCCGACAAGACAGAGATCACGTACGGGCCTGAGAGCGACTAATCTGCTGAAAGACCAGAATCCGTAAAGTGTCTCTGCCAGGATACCCCTACTGCGATACGTCAGGACGGAGGGGGAAGATTCATATCCGAGAGGCAGGCGGGGGAACGTCGCCGGTCTATGAAGTAGGGCAAGAGATTAAGGTTTCCTAAAAGAGGACTTTAAAAGACAAAATAAAGCGTCAGACGTCCGCTGAGTGGGCCTCGGTAGCACGTAACCTTCAAGACTGGCATAAGGTGGAAGGGGACGGGAGGTGGTGCATCGGCCGCTACGGCTTAGGGACGACCTCGCACGTTCCTTTCGTGTAATTGCCCACGTTACCCAGCCGCTGGTGAACGTAGGCGGAGGGGCGCCGCCATCTTTCAATTGGAAGCCCGAACATCAAACGTCAAAGGGATCGGGGGGGCCCGCTCTACGAATCCGGGGCAAAACTTACCCGTTCTCGCTGGGAGAAAAACGGTGGGTTGCGCTTCTCTAAGCTCTGGACACATGGGGGTACCCTCCGCAAGACCTCTGGGTAATCTACCGCAACACCACTAGGGGAACCCCCAGACCCCACATGATAAAAAAAACGAAATGGTGCGAGGGCACAACGTGGCTTGGCTCCACTCAGACTTGGGGTGAACGTCTTGTGGTCTGGTGTGGTTGTGGTGGGTGGGGGTGATTTTGTTATCTCTTCCGGCTGGGAGGCTCCTCTAGGTAGAGGGCGTCGACCCCCCGAGGCCTGGAAAAACCGCCTTCCACCAGACGGGGGGGGAGACTAATGATGTCAGGTCTTATTTCGCTAGTGCTCTTAAGGGTAGGAAGGGGCAGCGTGGAGAAAAAAGGAAGGGGGCACGTGGGCGCCGGAGCTGGTAGAACTTCCCGGGGTCAGACAGAGATGCGAACGACCTTCTTAGTGTAGAAAGAGGTCGTCCGAGGCTGACAAAAAAGGGGAAAAGCCGCACTAAAGAACCGTCGAGAGTCATGGGGACCGTCCAAAGTAAAGACGGAGGGGTCGACGGCCCAGGGGGCTTTACTTTCGTAAGACCCGTATCTCACCGAAAAAAAAGAGTGAAAGAGAGGAAAAGGTAGTGGGGGAAAGATAAACAGTAAACTCTTTCAGGCCTTCCTGACATGCGAACCGGAAAAAGAAATATCCTCTTCCGCCGAAACCTGCCTCGTCCAAAAACAGAAATCGAGCCCCAGCCGCCGTACCTGGTCGATCGCCAGCCAGATAGTCGCCGAAAGCTGGCCGACCACATCTCCGCCGCACCAAGCAGCCCCCTCGATGGAAGAGTAAGGGCAACCTCAGCACGTACCGAACCCTTCCGCAAGAAAAAATCTCAAGGAGCCGACAACGGAGAGGGAAGTCCTGTCTCGGTCGACAAATACGGCTGAGCCCAAAGCAAACTAGGGAACGCGATGAAGGAAGTGAAGGACCCAGAGGGGCAAACCCCACCTAAAGCGCGGAAGGAACAAGTGTTAGAGGACAGAGAACATTCTCCCCTTACGTCCGAAGGGGGATGTGCGGGAAAACTCATCGGGGGTTGGTGCTATCCTGACCGAGGTATTGCGGAAAGGGAACCATGAGGTACCAGGCGTTGAGCAGGCTGGCGGGTCATCCACAGCACACTGTGCCGTATAAGACCTAGCCTGGGAGTAAATGCGCCGAAAAAATCGGGCTTTGATTTCGTGGGTGGTAAAAAAAAAAAACCCGGCCTCCTAAGAGTGGACGACAAAACTATCACGAAGCGCCGTCGTCACTGAGGCGTGAATCCGACGAAAAGGAAGGACTGAGGTCTCTACAAGGGCACCGCGGGCAGCACGTCCCCGATCAAACGATAAGATCGGAAAATCGACAACGGGAAGTGGCACCGACGGAGGCTAGTCCGGCGGGGGTTGCTCCTGGCCGACGATCGCTAGTTTCCTCTCTGGAAAAAACATCAGGTAAGAGAAAATGACCCAGGCCGGACGAGGATCATCAGGTCCACTCCTGGGGCGTAGTAACTTCCTGGGTAACGGGCCCAACGCCACGGGAAATCGTAAAGGGTTCGACCAGCACGCTTGGTGCTCGTGGAAGAATAGAGGAATCAAGGGAAAGAGACTGGGCGAGGCGTCCTTATCCCTTCGAGCTCGGGGGGGCTTCACACGGAATAGCCCCAAAGAACATTGTACCAAAAGGGCGGTAAAATTGCTTACCACCAACCGTGTGTGCGGCGTCAGGTTCACGAGGGCTGGTATGTACTAAACAGAACAAACCCGACAGCTTCGGGCGTCTGTCTACAGTAACGGGCGCGTATCTGGGCTGCCAACCTCGTTGAAACTAGAGGACCTGCAAGTCCTCTTTCTGATTAAAACGAGGAAGGAACTTCCTCGTACCTCCATCCGCACGGCAGGGGTGAAACAAACCTGGCCTTGAACAGCACCACCAGGTTTAAAGGACAGCGAAGGTAGAGGGAACAGTCCTTGAAACGAGTCCACAGTGTGTGCAGATTGAAGTTGTCGAGGCGGACCTCGGCAAAAGTCTTTGGCTTTACGGGATGCCTGTCTCCAAGCCTCCTAGGGTGCCTGGGCCCGGCCCCAAGCTCACAGGTTTCTCCCCATCGGTAAGGTGACGGAGCGGCTTCCTCAACAATACGGGGCGGAGTGCAAGTCGGTCGTCTCAGTGAAAATCTTTGCGGAGCCACTCGGTTAAAAAAAGGCCCGCTGACAAATGAATCGTGTTGAGGAACTATCTGAAAAAAAAAACATATCCTTTGCCGAATTCCAGCAGAAAGAGAGAGCTGGCGTCACGGCTACAAGTCTCCGTCGTCGCATAGCAACGCGGGAGGACCGTCGGAAGGCGGGCTCCGAACGCGGTGCGTCAAATCTCAGACCCGGATGGCCAGGCGGGTTCATAAAAAGAGGGATAAGGCACCGCTTCCTGGAGGGGGGCCCAGGTGACTTGGCTATCAGTCGTAAACCCCCCCCAGGACTACACAAACCGCATGGGACAAGAATCCAGGAAAAAAACCAACAAAGCCTTCTCAGGGCGTCTCTCTCACAACACAAAAGGGGATTAAATATCTATTGTCAAAACCAAAGCGAGGGTCTTCTATTTAACGAGCAAGCCATACGTTCCAGCATTTTAGCTGATCACCTCTATGTTGAAGATTCCGAAAAGCTAAAAAACAATACGAGGAAAAGACAGAAGGGAAAAGGTAGACCCCATCCGCACCTGCATCGTCTGACCTTACAAAAACTCGCACCGCTGGGGGAAGCCACATCAGGGGGAGGACTAGCGTGGCAGGGACAGGTAGTCGCCCTCTTGCACGATATTAACAAAAAAAAAAACAATGAGGACGGAAGGACGGGGAACTGAGGAGACTACGACCGATGAGGCGCCCGGTCAATAATGGGTCCAGAAGGCGGAGCAATCTGACCAGCGTGAGAGGGAGGGGGACACTCATGAGAAACGTTGAGGGAAACGCGCGCCGAAACAGTCCCGCTGGATCGGTAGATGGAGGCCTCGTGGAAGAACGTTATATGAATGAAGGGAGCTACTAAAGGGGGGACGGGAGGTCACTAATCTCGAGGTAACGACGATGACCACTTCCCACGTCACAAAAAAAGGGGGAAAAGGGACTCGATCGGTGGGGGCAACGCTACCGAAGAGGAAGAACTGGGGCAAGGCCGCTGGGACAAAAAAAAAAAAAACGGAACGTGGGGTCAAAAAGAGCTCACGGGGGGGGGAAGTCAATCAGGTTCGGCAGGAGCCGAAAAAAGCCAGGGCCGGGCAGAGCTCTACGAGGGTTGCTGTTACGAGGGCGAGAGGGGTTCGCAAGAAAGGAAAATGAGTACAGACGATCCAGACATCAACGGGGGCTGTGGGGGGCCTGAATAATGTGTGAACACCTAAAAAAGAAGGACGTTCAGTCCGATCACGGGGCCCTCAAAACTTTGCCGGGGGCATGGACCATAAGGAGGGGTTACAAGGGTAACATGTTCACCCAAAGCATCGATGCGCTAAAAAGAATCCAGATCCGCACACTTGGGTCCCGAGCCATGGACATGCCTTGCAAACGGAGCTGGAAGCGTACCCCTATGCTCCGTCCCTCTTCTTCGTAGCTAGAACCTATCCTAAAGACCCGGCTGGATTACAGTTCAGTACGAGGGCGGATCGGATATTGCCGCGATCAGTGAAAAGAGGGCTGACGAAAAGGAAAAAACTGGCTATGTCCGCGCCTTTTAAGTCTGACCCGGACGTGAGAAGTAGTGGGGACCCGCTTGCACACGTCATCGCTACTTCTGAGAAACGAAAAAACCCGGGGACTGTGAAGAAGTCCACGCCCAACGACATGGGGAACTGCGGCGCTGCTTCTTCCGAGTCTAAAGGGGTGGAAGAAACAGTTAAGTATCGACCAAAAAGACGGTAACTCTGTAATCAATGCGAATGACTCTAACGAAAGACAGATAATCAGGCAAAAGTTACTGCGGTGACACCAACTGCTCAGCTACCTTCTTTACTCACTTTTACTCGGACAGCTTTCAGGCCCAAAAAAACCGCTCCTCTCCAGCCCCCGCTCATTGTCCGCCCACATCAAGGGCCTATGGAGGTCTTAGAAACGGGTGGGCAGAGCTCAAGCTAGCGAATGGGGCCTGCTACACCTGACTGGGCGCAGGAACTGCTCTCTTTTGCATGGAGCCGGCCAGTAGAGGAGTCACGACCCGGATAGCGACATGCCACCGCACTAGCATGTTGGGAGACTGAGTTAGAGAGGCAGGATCGCTTTTAAGTGCGGGACTGAAAGGGGGACGCGCAGGTACATACGCGCATTTTGGGATATCAAGCAGTGGGCGTGAGGCCAGTCAAAAAGACGACATTAATAACCAACGCGACGCAAGCGCGGATGTTGACTCAAGCGGGCCTAGGACTATCCTGTGCCGCCAAAGAAGAAGAACCTCGAATCTATGGGACACTCGAAGGGGGGGGGGAACGGGGGCAGAGGCCAGACGTGCCGATATCCCACTACGGTATCACCCAACCCGATGGGAAAGGTAAATAGATGATAAAGGTAGGGGTGAACGTTCCCGCGCTAATTGCCTGGGAAGTCTTTCACAAGAAGGGCGAAGCGCAGATCCGTTCAGAAACGCTTTTGTCCGCTCAAAAGAATCGGCAGCGGCAAGAGTGAAACCATCCGGCGGGAGGAAGAGTAAATCGCAGGGGTCGGGAAAAAAGGCTGGGGAGGAAAGCTCCAACACCACTGCGCGAGATCCCCACAAAAGCTTCGTATCGGGGGGCAATTAGAACGCCCATCCCCCTCACGGCTGAAAAACGTCAGCCGTAAGACCTACAAAACGGGGCGAAAAGAAAAGGGTCAACATACAAGAAGCGTATCTACAAAAATAGCATCGTGGGGGCTTAGACTGTAACAGAAGGACCATCCAAGGGTCATGCATAAAGGCATACCTCGATGAAGGGGCCTGATAACAAGAAACAGCAACAATACAAGAAAAAGGGAAATCACAGCACAGGGGACACGGGGGGGCTGGGTCAAACAGACACACAAGGTGCCACTCGCACAGGCCAAAGGGAAGAGGATCCCCCAGTAGCGCGGGAAAAGACGGAGAAAGATACAAGACCCCACTGGTGGAGAGCCACATCGCCTCAGGCCGGTCTTGGTGTCTGGACGGAGGGTTGGCCGAAAGGGGGGCGAGGAGACCTTTTTCATTGACAAGTTCGTTTCGGTTACGTCCAGAAAGGGAGCATAAGGAGAGGGGGAAGCCCAAATGTACGTTGCCTAATCTCTGGATGCTAGTAAGGTCAAGGGAACCCAAAAAGGGGAAAAGGAGGGGGATGTCGTCAAAAGGAAGAAAATTGCCAACTCACGACTCTCAAGGACGCGCGTAGAAGACAATGAGAGGTATGCAGAACGCCAGCACTTCCCAAACAACGCGGGTGGTCGGAAAGACCGATAGCTCCGAAAGGGGAACAACGAAGGGTGAAATCCCTCCCCTGGATGCGGGCGCATCGGTCAACTCTACTCAACGCCTAACTAACACGAATCCACTTCCTGGGTAAGTAGGACAGAGTATAGGGGGAAAGATAGCTTAAGAACTGTCATCCTGCCCAACACGTGAAGTCGATGGCAAGGACCCGTCAAAGCTGCCCGTGGATCCAGGATAATCTCCCGACCGGGCCGTGACTACGGTCGGAACGGCACGCAAAGGAAAGATAAAAAAAGGGCGTCGGGGGAACAGGCCAGCACGTTGCAGGAATCACAAGCTTAACGGGAAAAAAAATTCTTTCGGGGTGATTCCGTAGGCGCCAGAAGGGGGCTTGAAAACAGCGGTCGGGCATGGTCTCACAGTATAAGGGGGATGTTTCATAATTATCTATCAAAAAGCCAGTTTTCTCAGCGGCTGTAAAGGTAGGAAAAATTGCCCAAAAGACGACTGTATGGAAAGAAGAAGAACTATAGGCCTTTCGTAGAAACCCACCCCATCAGCTTCACAGTAGGTTGCCAAGGGAAAAAATGACGCCCTGAAGGCAAAAGCTCGTTAAAAGATCCGAGGAAAGAATCCTCGAAAAACTTGGCTTGCCTATATTCAATGATAGCCAGCGGGAAGAAAGTGAAGGCAGTTGTGGGCACATAAAGGGCGCAGTCCACATGGTGCCGTACCACATTCTGTACCACGGGGAAACAATGAAAGGCGGGAGGGGAACTGTCCCTTGACCTGAGAACCACGTGGGGGTTCCGGGCCTGTGTCTAGAGTCACGCCAGCGGTACAGACGGGGGGATTTAGAGATGGTCGTTGCACCGTAGGTTACCAATAACGCTTCTGACATGTGCCCCCAAGAAAGCAAGAAACATTTTTACCGCGCACGGACTGAACATCCTCCCACTTTCCAACCCGCTCCAGATGCGAAAATGATCTTCCCTCAAAAAGGGGTAAGGGTAGTTACCGCGATTTGACTTGTTTGAGGTCACCCCGAATGGAACTCGTGGCAGAAAGGGCATGGGCGCTCTGAGAATAAAAAAAACGACTGTTTAGAGAAGCGCACCTGAGATAACAATCAGTGGAGGACGAACGAATACACAGCGGGCCACCGAACGGAAAAAGAGGGAGCCTCCGTTGTGTATCGGCGCTAAACGCAATGGTTAAGGTCCCCGATATCAAGAAAAAGTCTGTGGCGAATGCACTGGGAGAACGGCAAAGGGGCGGGGAAAAGGGGCGGGTATCTCCCCTGATTCCGGTCAACGGAGAACAGAAACACTGGGTACCCCTCAACCCTCAATATGCTCAGACGAAACTACAAAAGCAGCACCGTTCGTCGTCACCCAAGGGGGCTGATGCTAAAGGGGGGGGAGTCCACGACGTGCGGCAGGCGAGCAAAGAACCAGGAGAGCTCATGGCTTCGGTTGTGACAGTAGGCGACTGAGGAGGCGTTCAAAGGCATGGCCAGCAAGGAAGGGGAAGGGGGAGGGAAAGCCGGGGCCCCCCAAGTCGGGTGCGCGGCAGACGACTATAGGACAGGAGCCATTCCACGGCTATCGAGAGAAAAAAACGGTGGTAAGGAAAGAAGGGGATTCCGACGCGGGCTGATCTGTGGCGGTCCTTCCATCAAGGGGCGGGCAGGACGTTCCGAGAACGCTAAGTTTTGGGACGAGAAAGTTAGGAAAGAATGGAAAGAAAAGGGCCCGGATGCTCATCTGAGCCATCATCATCCATTCCTATATTCCTTCTTATCGGGGGAAGTGTCGACACACTGGCATGTGTCCCCTGCCTCCGGTCAGCAGGAAAGTTACCCAGCTCCAAAAGAAACAAACACGCAGGACTGTGTTCTTTAATGCACGTCTCTACCAATCTGCTCGCGGCCAGGGAAGGGAAGAGGACTCTTGGCGACGGGTGTTGTAGCGGCGAGGCCAAAAAACTGTCTGGACCTATGGGGGGAAACGTTTCAAAAAGAGAGCCCAAAAGGGAGATGGAAGGAGGAGGCTAAGATCAAACCATTCGCAATGTCTATTCTAACGGGATATTGTTTCTATGACGTAAATTAAGCTCGGGAGACCATACCGAAACGACCACGAATGAAGAAGCCTTAATAACCGGGATTCTGCAGAACGTGGTGCATCTGGGGGGATGGGGAGAGGTCCCGCGTGCTCTGCCGGTGAGCCATCCATCGTAGGTTCCCATCCCCTTGTCGATGATGCAAAGAGGACGAAAGCCTGTCATCAACCCACGAGGGAAGCGCAAGTATTGATAGACCGCATTATATCGGAGAAAGTTCTGAAGGAATGCGGGCACACAAGATTGGATGGAAGGGTAACTGCATGATAAATCTCTGGCCTAGGATCGGGAAGAGACAAAATTCTCGCGAAGCGGTAGAGACTCGTGTAGCCTGGCTGATTCAGGCCCACCTTGCCCTAAACCCGAAATCTAAAACCCTTCAACAAGTTAAACCCGTAATCTCCTAGAAATGGAAGAAGGACGTCCAAAAAAAAGGCACCCAACCATTCTAAAGAGAGGGAACGGACATTTCAAGATAACAAACAACAGAGAACGGGAAAAAGATGGATCGCCCAAGCGCGGGCGACCCAAGCGGAAAAAAGCAGATTGACGAATTGCGGAAAACGTAGGAAATGCCCTCCCGCCTCAAGTTCTCCGGGGCATGGACAAGTAGGCGTCCGGAGCGCTGAAACTACCAGAAGAGCTTCAGAGAAGTGACGTCTGTACCGGGGGCATTTCTACGGAGTTGTGGAACTAAACGCCTCCTGGACACGGACGCAGAGTACCGAAAAAGAGGGGGGGGGATGGGGGACGGCTGTAAAAACATGTGGTTAAACCTACTCAATGCTGGAGTCTTGATCATCAGAAAACCATACTCTTCAACTCATTGCAAGGGAAAGTACCTACCACCACAGCTACGGGAGCTAAGCAGGGGACTGAGACTTCAGCGTATGGCCTGGACCAAGACGACCACTATTCCGGGCAAAGATCTGTACGAAGAACGGCTCGTGGCAAAAGGGGATCACACAGACGAACGTATATCCACTAACGGAAGCGTCTATCCGTTGCACTCGCTCACTCATCATTAGAGCCAAAAACGGCGGAAAGAAAGCAACGATAGGCCTCTTGTCATCTAGCAGAGCGAAGAAGTATACCCAGCGAGGGGAGGAAATGAAGACGAGTAAGACACTGACCCTTTCGACTTGTCCTCGCCTGGTACGTCGGGCCACTGCGCAGGTAAAGTGGAAACCTTGATGGGGCACGGTCATAAACCATGCGCTGTGTCGTGAGAGGAAAAGAAGGCGAAACGTCTCCTGTCAAGAAATTGACAAGCCAGTCTACGTGAAAATCAACAAGACGTCAACCAAGAAAAGCCGGTTAATTAAAAGGAAGGATTCGGGTCCTGAAGGAACGGAAGGTCGCCTCCAGTTATTCAAGGGCTAACGGAGGCGGGAGCGGCGCAACTGAAGCCCCCGGCGAGAGGAAGCCACACAAACTAGGAGACACGCCGAAATGGCGCTCGAGGGGGCCTGTAAGACACGACACGGGAAAGGCCAAAGGGGTCGCTCGGCAAAAACTCCCCTACGTGCGTCAAGACTTCCCGCAATGGGTTCGAGAGGGAAGCAACGGGGGGAAGGGGGAATCCCTAAGCATGGGGGCGCTACTGGTAGCCGCTGCCTTTGGTACTCAGGACTGCGGCTGCAGAGGGGGTATAAGAGGGGAAGTGGGCGGACCCCAGAGAGAGAGAACACGGCCCTTCACGAGGATCTCGAGTGCGCGGGCATGAGGACGAATGCCGGAGGTTTAGTGGGTTCAGGGGGAGGGAGCGGGTGCATAGCGGGGGGCTATCCTCGCAGTGTGGACGTCGGAGTCGGGG
>Ga0179593_1454859_pt1 | contig 14585 bp, 11 predicted proteins | sample CZODoug2_1_08_16_FD_185931 | JGI IMG/M metagenome (GOLD analysis project Ga0179593, IMG submission 185931) | Vadose zone soil fungal communities from Angelo Coast Range Reserve, California, USA - CZODoug2_1_08_16fungal (PacBio error correction) | ecosystem: Environmental > Terrestrial > Soil >...
AGCGGGGCAAAGGATAAAATATAAAACCACTCTCTTCTAGGGGCGGAAATCAGCCTATTAAAGGGAGAAGAAACCCGCATTGAGAGGACGATGCGACGGGAAGTCAAACCCAGCCATCTTTAAACCTCGAGAGGGGAGGTGCTGTGCTTCTTATTCGGGAGAACGCAATGAAGGCAGAGCCAGTGATTAAAAGGAAAAAAAAGGATGGCAGAAAGAAAGAACCATCAAGGAATTTCGTTTTTTTCCTCACATGCCACGCGAGGAACTCATAAAAAAACCCATCTGCTATATAACAGGGCTAGAGGGGATAGGTTCTGTAAGAATAAAAAAGTGAATCCTGAGGAGGAATCCCGAGGAGGATTCAACAACTTAACCAGCTGCGTAAAGTCAGAAGGGTTAGGACCCTTAGGTCTAGTTTTTTCGCCAAAACTAGGGGAGCGAGAGCCACGTCCTTTGGCGTACGGGACAATAGGTTGGTGAGATCTGGAATCTGACTGAAAGAAGACCGAAAGAAGGAAGAGAAAGCTTTCCATCCGGACGGCAACAACGGAAATCCAATCTTCTCCAACAACAAAAACAGGGGGGAAGAGATTTTAGTTCAAAGAAAAGAAAAGAAACCAGACGAGGGGGAGGGTCAAGGAGGGGAAGGAAGGTTCAGGGGCGCCTGCGGGCAGAAGTCTTAAGCTTGAAGGATGGACTGTTTCAGTAAAACGGGAAAATAGAGAGCCCCAGCGAAGAGTCGTAACGAAAGGAAAGGGGGAGAACCGCTACTAAACGCTGGGTCGGGGGCCTGAAAGGAAGAATGAAGCGGGCGGAAGCAGGATCCCAGCTGGAAATCCGGACTTGACGACGAGCATTACAAGCAGTTCGAAAAGATATCCTGAAGGTTGCGGTAAGAAGTGGATGCTCGCATTAAGGAAGTTCGAGGAAAAAACAGGCCGGGAGCTAAAAACCCCCTTTTATTGACTGCCAAATGCAAAACGGAGCAGAACGAAACTCCCGTCTCTAGTAAAGGGGGAGAACGAGAAGATCGGGCGCGGAAAGATATGGTATGTAGTCTCGCGAACTCCTCTCAAGAAGGGGTGAAGAGAAGGGAGCAATGCGCAGCGCCGAAAAAGGGGTAGTCAGTGTACCCGTGAAAAAAAAAAGTAGAAAACTCACGCCGGGTAACGAGGGGGCAGCGGAAACTTAGGCAGCGTTGAGAAAAGAGTGAGAGATGTCCAAACTGGAAAGGGACCGGCTGCGTGGAGTCGACACCTCGGTCAAGAGATCGAAAAAAAAAGTTTGGCGAGAGGCCTGCTTGAAGCTGCTTGGAAAGGAGGGGCGTAGGCGAAAGGCGATTTCGAGCGAAAAGGGCAAATATGACGAAGAGGCAGCGCGCAAAAAACGATGTTGGGACGAACGCTGCGGGGGTGCTAGAGGAAAGAATTCTTTTCGGGTCAAGAAGGGCGAACGGTGCGCTCAAAAGAAGAGGGGAACGACCACTTAGAAAGGACAAGACAGCTTTCTACGAGTAACACGACAAACGTCCGGTTACGATGGTGCCGTCCGGGGCGAACTGTCAAGAAATAGAGGGGAAAGGTTCGGTGAATCAAAAACGGAGGCTAAGCAGCTAGGTGCAACACGCTTGAAAAGAAATTGAGAAAGGAAGAACCTTACCCGAACCGGAAACTCCATAGAGCAAACGAGGGATTAGGGAAGGGGGACGAAAGGTCTTCAGGCAAGGGGAACTCAGAACGCCACCGGCTGGACGCCAACAAGGCAGGGAAGATAGTCGTGGGAGAGAAAAGCTCCGGACATGCAAAAAAGTGACCTTTTTCTTGCACCGTCGGTGAAGGGAGAAAAAGAAGGGACTTCTAAGACGGGGGGAAGGGAAGGAAAGGGACCGCTTCAAAGGACCTGACTTGATAAGTAAGGAGCATTCAGAGGAACGATTTCCGGAAAGGGATGGAGAAATCTGTCTTCACATGAAGCGGTTGCTGGTCGAGACACAAGTTAGGTGGGAAAGGAAGGAAAATTGAAATATCAGGAGGGTTGCTGCTAAAGGGAGGGGAAGTCCTCCAGGGGAGGGAATAGGGAGAGTTGGCATAAAAATACTAAAGAAAAAAAAGGATCCTTAAGAAGGCAGGAAGAGACAAAAGAATAAAACCAAGGAGGGGGAAAAAAAGAGAGAGATGGGAAGCGCATCTAAAACCGTCAAAAAGAAGTTAGAGGGGGGAGAGTTTAAAGAAATAAAATCTAACAGAAATAAAATTACTTTGAGAAAAGAAAAAAGGATCGACGCAATGGAGCCTTTTCAAGCTTGGCAATGAACGATTCCCACCTGCCTCTTGAGGCAACTACCAAAGGAGGGGAGGTAATCCCTCCTTCAACCCTCTTTAACATAGTGACGGCAAGATCGTCCTAACGAGGAGTCTCATTAAGGAGGAAAGGAAAGGGCTAGCAGCATTTGGATCAAACCCGCCTAATCTATGTTGGGTGGAGTACAAGGGGGAAAAAAAAAAAACAAAAAAACAGTTCTCTGATGGCGTCGCGGGGAAGGAAGGAGGCCGAATCTTTAAGAAGGAATGGAGGCCTACACAACTAAGCTGACATCCTTATGGGCGGAAAGAAAGTGGAGGAATCGAAACGATCAAGAAAGGAAGACATTACCGGCTTCAATCGAAGAAACGGAGCGAAGAACGAGAGGAAAAAAGCCGTGGATCCATAGAGAATGTAAAAGAGTCCGATGCGCTCAAAATTCTGGACTGACGGAGAAAGCTCTTCTCTAAAATGACAAAGGACAGCAAAATAGAGGAAAAAAGACCTTACTGTGGAATCGAGAACCCCTAGCAAAGATGATGATAATTTGACGAAGTGGGAGACGAGAAGGCAGTAGCTGAAAAAGAATATAAATCCTCCGTGAAACCGAAAAACGACGAGAAAAGCACCCCGCTTTTAGAGAAAAAAAATGGGAGAACGCGCTGAAAGGCCTATAGACACCGAAGGTGGAGGCCCTCTCGACAATCTCAATTCGAAGAACGATCGCTCATGTTCAAGCAGGAACGTAGAAAAAGTCCCTTTAGATCTAGAGAATACTCTGTCAAGAGAATAAAGGATCAGTTTGAAAAAAGGAGAAAATAAAGCTGTCAAAAGCATAGGGCTCTCCCAGGAGGCCGGGCGACAGGATATTCAACGCGAGGGGAAAGGGCCACGGAGACGCGAGGAGACATGAAATTCAAAAAGAGGAAAGGGCTCCTAAAAAGCGAATTAAGAGAAATAAGGATGAAAAGCTAAGTTTAGGGCTTCACTGAGAGAAAATGATGGCATACAGGTTAAGAGTCGGAAAAGGAGGCGCGGGGAAGAAAAGAAAAAATGGAGGAAAGATAAAGAATTTCTTTTTCTCAAGTAATCCCCAAAGCGGCAAAAAAGACTCAAACCATAACGAGAGGAGTACTGTATCGTAAAAAACGACCAGGAAAGTTGTACTCCTGAGCTTCAGCAAGAGAGGAGTCTTTTAAGAACAAGGACAGAGTGTCGTAAGAGAGTTCGCCTTCGTCAGTGGGTTCGAGATTTCGCAAAGGGGAAAGGGAAAACCTTTCGGACTTGAAGAAAGGGTCGCAAGGTAGAAAGGGAGGTGTTCATCTTGACGGAAATCGGCGCACCTGCAAGATATCATAAAGAGGGAAGCCAAGTCCATGCCCACGACAACCAGACGCGAACAAAACCGGATGAGGAGTAGCGGAAGGTGCAGTCAGCCCAGATCGGGGACTTGAACTGAGAATAAGGAAGGCGTTTCAGCTCAGGCGGGAAGAAGGAAAAAAAACTCATTTGAGACCATAAGAAAGCAGAAAAAAAAAAAAAAAAGGCGAACGAAGAATAATGAAACCTTCAAGATAAACGCTGGGATTCGGGGCAGGCACGAAGCACGTGCAGTAATCTAAGTGATAACCCGAGAATAGGGACGAATCAGACGAAGAAATCGGAGAGAGAAGAGGTTTCAGTAAGAACCACCAGGAAGGGAGGACTAGAAAAAAAAGGGGAAGGGATATCCCGCCCAGTTAGGGGAGGGACCAGGTTCGCCTAACGACTCACCGGGCTCAGGAGTCATTGCTATCGGAGCGAAGCAAGAATCAAAAAAAGACGGAGGAGGGCTGGAGAAGAGATCTCTGGAGGGAGGAAGGAGCACCGTTATCGGAACTTATCAAAACGAGCGGCGGGTAGTGACATGTCAAAGGGAAAAGAAGCCGATCTCCTGGCAGGCAGGGGCATCGCGAGCCCCCATTAGGGAGAAAAGCTGGGGAAAAACGTTGACAAACAAAGAAAAGTCGACTGAGGTGGGCACATCTAGAGTCGAATCGTAGAGTGTTGGCGACGTAAATGCAAATTAACGAAGGGGGGCGAAGGGGGAAGAGCGGAACGGCTATCTAGAGGGAAGAAGGAGCAACCTTGGTATATAGTGAGCAGCGCGGGACAAAGAACAAGATTTAACAGCGCTGGGCACTCGGGAGTGATTGGGAGGGGAACCGGCGAGATGAGGGTACACTTGCGCAGACAGGAAGACCTCTCAGGCTCCACATTCGAAACAAAAGTGGGCGAAGGGGCTAATTAAAACCATAGCTTCGTACTGTGCTAAGGGAAAGAAACAAAAGGACCGGGTGAGCCGGGATTAATAGGGGCCAGGAGAACTTCGGGAGAAGCGAATTAATCGTCTCTCTTTAAGGACATTCGATGAAGAAGGTGAACCGGACTCCATCGCGTCGGAGAGTAAGTGGCTAAGGGGCCGTTGATATAAAGTGACCTGGGGGAGGAGATCAGGGCAAACAGTTGTACGAACTCAGCTGACCTGTCGTTGCTAGCGGCAAAGGGGAAGAGGGAGGATGAGGCGCCTGGGGGACCGGCACTTGACATTCTCCAAAATCAAAGTGTTCATTAACTAAGGTGCCGGGCGGTCCTGAGAGCCTGGGTAAGGAGAAAGATTTCACTCCTTCCTTATCCGTAAGCGGGAGCGTCCCTTAATAGCTGGCGCCGCGGGGACTGCACCATCCTTGGGCGCTGTGAGTCGGGAAAGAAGAGCGGTGAGTTCTGAAACTGAAAGAAGAAGTTTGAATGGCTCAGGAGGGAAATGTAACGAAAGGGGTGTCATGCGGTAATATCCGAATCAACGAGAAATTCTGACTCATGTTTAGCGCACGATCACCAAACCACACCAAAAAATCGAAAACAGGACGGTGAAAATAGAAGATGGGATCGCTCAAAACTAAAATGCGTCGAAAAGGCACGATTGAGAAGGGATGCCCAATCTCACCAGGGAGGAGGGCGGACCGAAATATCAAGAACAAGAGTCGGACTTTAAGCGTCCCTTGACAAAGCCTCGGATGGCGAAGGAAAACACAACCTCATGAAATATCCGGGCGACAGAAGATTACACGAGCCTCCGCGATTCTCAGGGAGGGGGGGGGGCAGTGAAGGTCTGCATGCTGTCAAGGCGGTAAAGGACCTGCTCTCGGGGAAAAGTAGAGGAGGGCAAAGAAATTACGAAAAGGTGAAGACAGATCATTCTCCATCTCAAAATACTCAGATGAGCCTGATTGCGAACGAAAGACTGAGATACGCGAAAAGGAAAAGGAAAAAAAAAAAAAGACATCTCAGAGGGAGCATGCGGAATCCTGTTATCCGGAATGTCAATCGGCAACCGGTTGCAAAGACACGACCTGTTTACGAAGGCATCGAAAGAAAGCCTCTATCTGCTAGAAAACAGGAGGGGGAAAAGGAACGGCACATAAGTAAGATCTTTTGGATGAGAACCTCGCATGCTGAATCTGAATTTTTCACCAAGGGGTTCATGTCGTGAAGGGGGAGAGTACTCTACCGTATCAGAATAGAGATTTAAAAACGCCAAGGAACCGAAAGCAGGTTAAGAAGAAGAGTGGCTGAACGCGCTGAGCTTACCTAATCCAAATCATCGGGGGGAAATACCCCAGAGAAAAGAAAAGGTGGATAAAAGAGGGAGGCGAAGCGCTTCAAAAAAGCAGTGAAGATAGAAAAGATAATTCTAATAGGGGCTAGATTCACGCAGCCTCAACTTATCGGGGGGGAAAAGAGGAGCTCCATATCTGTGAGAACTCTTAAGAATGGATCGACTGCGGAAAAAGGTAGAAAATTGAAGGGGAGAAAGGCGCAGTTGGCAAAGGGGTCTGAAGTGCTGCTGACTAGAAAGACGACGGGCGCTCCTCACCGTCATTGAAAGAAAGAAAAGAAGCCTCCACATAACTTGGATGCAAAAAAAGAGAATGCTGCTTAGCTTCGCTCTCAATGAAGGCAGAGAAAGGGGGGAGATCTCGAGAGAAGGGAAGAAAGAAAAATTTCCAAAAGAGGGAGCTGGTTTGTTAAGATTCAACCCTATACTTCTGAATCGCATTGAAAAAAAAACCATCGGGACGCAATCCTCTGGCCAGATAAACCAACATGGCTGAGAAAAGTCGAGTAACCCGAGATTAGTTAAGTGACCGGCACTACTTCAAAAAAGTTTGAGGGAACTCCCGGGTAGTTTCTTTTCTCCAGCTGGGCGCGGTATGAACGTTTGCGGAACGGGGGGGCGAAATAATTTCTACTTTTTACAAAAAGAGGAGTCAACACTAAAAAGAGAAAATCAAATAACATCACCGTGGGGCTGCATGCCAAAGCAGACAATAATAAAAAAAAAGGGGGAGGGGGAAGGGGAAAGCGTGGATGACAGACGAGGGGGAAAAGGTTAGAAGCGCTGCAGGGAAAGGACGGGCCAGAGCTTACAAGAACGGCGATGCTGTTCGCCCAGTCGCAAGGAGGTCGCTCATCGCCAAGCGTCGAAACGAGACGAAGGGCGAAAAAGTATCGAGAAAAAAAGAGGGGAAGAAGTGGAGTCACTGAGACTGAAGACTTGAGGAAAGGAGTTTAGACAGCGTAAGTCTTCTAATATCCCTTAACCGCTTCAAAGGCGCTCTACCTGATTTTCGTTTTAGGGATGCCCTTACAGACGGAAAAAACCAGAAGGCCGTTAGCGGAAAGCCCCTTGTGTATGCAGTAGACCTCGAAAAAAAAACTTCTGCTGCGAGGGGGGAGAAGAAAGAGCAATCCAAAGATTTCTGAATTTCTGTCTTAGCTATATACACAATAAGGGAAGGAGAAGGTAAGATCTGGCAGAAAAACTGGGAGGGGGGAAGGGTATACATTTTCAAAAAGACCTGAGAAACGTCGAAAAGTTCCGGAGGTTCAGCGGACGCCAATTCCCTTCTTCTACAAAACCAAGAGTCGGGGTTGGATGCGTTGGGAAAAGAGAGAGTAGAGGAGTTGGGGAAGAGGAGAAACTAGGGAGGAGAATCATTCTTAAGAGGGAAGTAGTCCTGTGAAAGGAGAGGATTCTGGGTCAGAAAAAGGCGGGGGTCGCGCGGGCAACGTTTTCCACCTTCAAATGCGGGATGTCAGAGAAAGCCTTGTAAGGAAAAGCAAAACAATGTTGGTAAAACGCTCCGGAGAAGCGGTTGCGTTTCACCGGAGAGATCAGGATACGTTCGATCAAAAAGCGAACTTCAAACATAACTGGGGAGGAAAGAAGAAGGGGTGGTTATCGGGATCAAAGGAAATACCGGTACGTTTATTTGTAATCCTGTGCGCACGGGGGGGCACGAGCAGATAACGTGGGGCCTGGGGTTAAATTTCTGATTAAACCCGTCGCGAGAAAAGTGATCGGTCCTCGCTTGAACATCGTCTATGAGAAGGGGGCCGCGAGGCTCCAGCGAGCGCGGCTAGGAGATTGGACGGTTAAGTGTGAAAAAAACCGTGAAGAAAGGGCTTGCCCTTGAGATAGAAAGGGAAAGCACCGAAAACCCCGGGAAAAAAAAACAGGAGACCTCTATTTCTTTTCGAACCGGGGGGGGGCGCACGACAGGGGGAAAGTCTTGATTGGATGAGGACGACATGGAGTCAAATCTAGTTTCAAAAAAGGAACAGGGTCCTCTAAATATGCAGGGAGTTTAAGCAATGCAAATGCTTGCGAGACCTCGACTTGGCCTCCTTATGAAAAGAATGAAGACGCCTGGGGCCGTACGGCAAAAAGAGGGCTACGTAAAAGAAGGGATTCAAATTCTTTGTCGAAAGGGCAGTGGGTTAAATTCGGAGGGAAAAATCTGAAAAGGCTAGAAGGTCTGGCTATGTCAGATGTCCGAAGAATTGGAGATAGGTTGAGGGAATGCGTGAAAGAGAAATCCAACGACCGGCAACAAGAAAATAGAGAAAAAAAAAAAACAACGTAGGGGAGAATAGGGGTCTCAGCTAAAAAAAAAAAAAGCGGCATGGCTAGGGAGGTGGAGGATCTTTCCACCTGAGCAGGACTTTCGGACTCCCAGAAATGAATCAAACTAATCTGAGCCTTTCAAGCTTTACAAGCAAGAGGAAAAACAGAATAGGGATGACAAATGAAGAAAGCAGGCGGGCCTGTGCCGAGCCAACAGAAAAAGTAAGAAAGCGCGCACTGCCGCTGAGGCATCATGACTACTCGCAAGGCCAGGGCTATCAGAGGCACGCCAAGGCATCTATTCAAGGTAACAAGAGAAGGCTGGCGCAAGGTCCAAGAAGAGGGCGGAAAGGGCGGCCGAATAGAAGAAAATCTTTCGGGGAAAAGAAAAGATCTCTTGGAGCCTGAGACGGGCAAATCTGCGATCCTCCACATTTAAGAAACTGAGGAACGGCCCTTCAAACGAACATCCTAAGGACGATCTAAATGTGGCGACTAAGGAGGTGTTATCAGGGATTGGAAAAGCGACATAAACCGAGTTCCGGGGAGCGATCCACGCGCCAACTACTCGGAACATGCGCCAGACGACCTCTCCGAACGCCTATTGTCTTGGATAGAAGATAAGAGAAATAAAATTATTCAGATGGGCTTACTATCGAGGAGCTTTAAGATCATCTCGCCGGGGGGTCCAAAAAACGACAACTACTTAGAAGTGGATCAACCGCAGAAGCTGTTCAAAGAAATCGTGGGGTGGAGGAACGCGCGGTAAAGCTGAATATAGCCACGGAATCTACCCAAAAAAAAGAACAATAACGACTACGCCTGGCTGCGGGCCAATTCTCAAGCAATCCTTCGCCAACAACGAAAGACCGTAGATTCCTCTACGTTGCCTCGGGGCAAGACCAGCACCTTAGGAGTTGTGGAAAAACCACTCTGTGAGAGAAGAAGGGTCGCTCACTGACCACCAGTAAGAGGCGAGTGCTAAGCGGCGGGGGGAAAAAGGGGTCAAGAAACGGACGACGACGCTCGGCACTGCGTCGAAGGTACCGACCTCACCTTCATTGCAGGGAAGATAGCACCATCCTTGAAGCCGAGCGGTGGGAGTCTCTCAACGCAGGAAATACATTGCTGGGGGGGTGGCGCAGGCGAGGGTGCAAGAAAAGAAGGCCGGATGTCGCCGGATGGCTGGGGGGAAAAACGTCAATCCCCGCGGAGAAAGAGAAAGGACTCAACAATATATGCCTCAGGAGCGGCGTAATGAACTCAGCGAGCCATGACGCCGGGTCACTCGATTCCGCCCGCTTCTATTCGTTGAAAAAAATTGGGCCAGGGGTCAAGGGAGGGGACGTTTGGAAAAAGGACTGGTTCGTTCGAAAAAGGAACTACGAATAGTTGCCTGCAGGATAACCGCAAGAATTCCAGGCCGTCATCGTTAGATCGGCAACCAAGCGACCTGACACGCCGGAGTCGGCAAAGGTTAAAGCAAGGGAGAAATTTCTTCGACCAAAGTCCAAAAAAAAGATCAAAAACAACAGATTATGATGAAAAGAGAGAGGAATTGGGAATCAGGTGGAAAACTTGAACGTCTTGAGAAGTCCGTCCGGGGTTAAGACCAGGGAGGGGAAGGAGAGACCGAAGGAGACGGGCACTTCTGGTAAAAAAGTCCAAGGTACAAGTAGACTCCCAAAAGAGGGCGCTAAATACGAAGGGCGAAACGACTACACACGCTGGTGATCGGGGTGCCAGTTCAACTGCCTAAAATCAGTGGGGAAGCGAAGTGATACCACCGCGGACCCAAAGATTGACTTACAGGAAGAAAGCGAAGTAATCCTCTCCTCGTGGGTGCGTTTACAGGACCCAACGGAGCGGGGCATGACGAGGAAAAAACAATTCCGTTAAGCGACACCCCAAAAGGTTCACTTGAAACAGCCATTCCGCGCCTGCCAAACTAACTCGAAACTGTCGACTGAGGGAAGGGAATTGTAGCGTAAGAATCAAAACGAAATCAGGGAGGAGCGGTCTAGCTAGCGCTCCTCTAGAGGGAAGTAGCCGTACTAAAGAACGCTTGCGCAACCTAGGTCGGGTATCAAGTTGACCTTTCAGCAAAGTAGAAAAAGGAATGTCGGGGGTAAAAAAACTGAGGTAACAGGTTCAAGAGGGGGGAAAGGAGTGAAGGGGTTTCCAAACGCGAAAAACGGCGTTCGTTGGAACGTCCAGAAGATCGAAGTCGTAGCCGTCGGAGAGTAAGAAGCGAGGAGGAGAAGAGGATTCTACGGGCGGGGGGGCTCGAAGCGTCGCATTCGATACAGGGGAGATTTCAAAAATCGCGGGAAAACAAACACGATGTTGAGAAAAGGGCAACGGGGAGAAGCAAGACTTCGGGGAGTTTCCACTCTGATAACGGTGGCGCTCAGCTAATTCTCGCATCGAAAGGGAGAAAGTCAAAAAGAAAGCTTAAAAGGGAAGGGCCACAGAATAGTCGAGGTACGCATGGTGGGGCAATAGATGTACTAGCCTATATCCGGGTGCCGAACGGTGATGCCGTCGAACCGGCTTGACTATCGCATTCAAGGGGGTGTAAAAGGAACGGAATGGTAAATGATACAAGATGGAACTACCAGACGAAAAGCTCGGAAATGTCTTTGAAGGGGCACGTTTTAAAGTACCTTGGAGATGACTGGGTTCTAACCGAGGGACTAAAACCCATACAGGTCACTATTAAGTGCGAGCGGCATAATACCAATCGGAAAAGGAGGAAAAAAGTCTTAAGATTTCATTTAAAAATTGAGCCATGAAACTTCTAAGAAGATTAAGGCGGACTTAGTCCAGACGAGACGAGAAGGAACTTGGCCTCCTTTGAATCCAGCGGGGGGAGGGAAGGGCTTAAATAGTCTTGAAAAAGCGGAGAACAAATGCGGGAATCGAAAAATTCTGGGAAGGGGGGGACTCCATACGAGAAGTTATAGGCCAAGCGTGGGAAAGGCTCATATTGTGTCTTGAGAGAGGGGGAGGTCTAATAATTGAAGATAGGGAGCAGTTGTCATTTGCAGAAGAAGAAAGAAAACAGCGGCAGACGCCCGGGGAAAGGTCAACGATCCCATCTCTCTCCAACAAAGGAAAAGAGGGTAATCTTGCTCTCGACATGGAGGGGAAGACCGAATGAGTCTCTCCAGCAATGCCCAACTCTCCCCTAAGATGCATCCTCTTAAAAATCCAAGGAAGAAAGAAAGATCTTCGATCCTTTCAATCTTTGGCAAGAAGGATTCAAGCAAGCAAGAGGAGAGACCCTGCCTCAAAAGCTCGGAAGCAAGACAAAGAGCCCGGGGAGCAGAAGGGAAATGAAAAAGGGCCGCCTATTACAAGAGCAGTCAAATTTGAAAAAAAGAAATTCATTACCCTCCCTCATCTATTAGGACAGGTCGCAAAATGCAAGGTCAACCGACCGCGTACTAAAAGTTTGACGTGCACATCTTAAGAAAAATTCTGAGGAGGGGCGGAAAACGTCTCGCCCACCAGTGCAGAAGAGGTGCCACCTGTGCGACCTATGAGAGACGAAAAGGCAAACCTCGGCCACTCAAGTGCACCGACATCTCCGACCTCGCGCGACGGAAAGATGAACGAGAAAGGGGGGGGAAAAAAGTTGCAAGAAAAAACGAGCTCTCGAGCAATTTTCGACGGAAGCGCAATCCACTGGAGGAAAAAAGGCTGCTTAGAATTCGGAAACAGGTAGAACAAAGCTGAAAGGAAAAGGGGAGTGAAACGAGAATCATATTCGTGGAAGTGTCGAAGGCTCGCAGTAGGGAGAGAAAGGTATCCAGACTGCCTGGGGAAAAAAAAAAAACTCTCTCCTATATCAACAGCATCACGCTTGAAAGAGAGTGGTAACGCAAGACACTATATCACACTCAACGGGAAAAAACGTATTCCCCGTACGCGCCCAGGCGCCAGGTCGAATACGACCTCTCAAAAGCTAGTCACAAGCAGGAATACTTGCGAAGCCCGAAAAAATAGGATCTCGCCGAACTGAAGAGAACTGAAAAATCAATGGGCCTTGAAGAGGAAAATAAAGCATCAAGTGTCGAAAAGCAGGAAGACTGCGCGCCCGCGGAAAACCCGTCTGAAAAGGGGCGACGTTCGCTACTTCTTCGGGGACAGGGAGACAAGGGACTCCCGAAGCATCAAGCATGAAACGCAGGAAGAGTAAGCTCAACTACAAAGAGCGAAGGCGCGAAGCAATCCATCCAGCCGTTATCAGTTGGGTATCGTCGAGCGCAATGACGGATACATTTTGGTCAGTCGTTTAGGCTACAATGGGGGGGAGAAGAAAGATAGCTCACGGCCGGGAGGGTTGCTCGTAGCACAAACGCCATTGGGGGTAAAGAAAATCTGCTATAGAGCCTAAATGCCGCGGAGGTACTTGATCGAATTTACAAAGAAGGAAGAAGTACGCCTTTGGGGATCAAAGAGGGATTCAAACCCTCGTAGTCTTTTCCGGAAAAGCTTGGTCACCAGCGTTTCGTCTTCGACTGGGGGGAAAACGAAAGTCGGCTGGAGGGGGGGGAAGCATAAGGTGCTCTGGGCGAGTGAAAGGGGCAGGACGGGGAGAACCAAAGAGCTCTCAAATCTTGTGCAAACATCACGTCGGAAAAAGCGAAACTGCAAGAAGGGGAAGGTCGAAAAAAGAACAAACGGTACTTTTCTGCTTGCAACACGCTACAACCTCCACAAACAAAGGAGAGGAGGAAAAAAAAATAAAGGATAAAAAAAAAAAAAAAAAAAAGACTGACGTTGTGAATCATCCCAACTCGGACTGAACTTCTGTTGACTCCGGTGCAGGGCACCTCTGAAGAAAGGACAAAGGAAAACAAGATTTCGGGGGATCCAAATTCCAAAAATAGAGCACCAGCGAACGGGAGGAAACGAGGAAGAAGGCTAACGTCGACTAAGAACGCAGTGTGGGAGTGTACGGCAAATCAGAAGAAGGCGAAGGAAAGTCCACACGCATCGTCCCGGCCTTGACAAGGACGATAAAAAAAGAACGGTTCAGGATGATAGAGCGATGCTGGGCGTTTACTTGAGGAAACGCATTCGCGGGGGAAAGATTATAAGCCAGGGAGCGATCCAGGAATTTTCAGTTGAGGGAAAGGCCCGCCTGGACAAGAAAGGGACGCAAAGATCTGCCGGGCAGGACGAGCATCAAAGCGAAGCAAAACGATACGGAGGGAGGGAGGGGGGGGAGGATAGGATCGAGACTCGCAATGACGGGTGAGACCGCTATCCTCTTGACGCATCGCAGATAAAAGGGGGTCGGTAGCCGTTAAAAAACGGACTTCTAAGGCGGAGGGGAGACGGGTGATCGGCGCTCCCTTCTTGAGAGGCAGAAATCATCTTGTGGGGCGAGATGACGGGTGGAAAAATCATATTAGCTCGTGTGGAGACAATCGTTCGCGAGAGAAAGGTCGTAGCCGGCGGCCGGCTTTAATCGAGGAACGGGATGCTTAAAGGGAATGTCATCGTCAAACCGCCGGAAACCTGAGATAAATGGATATAAACTAGGAAAACAGCCATCCAGATTTAGTCGACATGCCTTAGGTTGATATAGGTACTTCAGTTGGCGTGTTTGACACGAGCGAAAAAGAGATACGGTAACTCAAAGAACCATGCTATCGTAGAGACAGGAAAAACATCCAAATACTTTGCGATGGATCGTGGAAAAATAAAGGAGTACGTAAAGATTATTTCACGGCACTGTGGCGAACTGGAGCATAACCTTTGCGCCGGGGGTGGAGAACGAAACCGGCGGAAAAGGAGCTCAGGTGCCGCGAGGAGAAAAAAAAAACTTATAAAATGAATTTCCGAAGCACCAGAAGGGCTGCAAAAGGAGGAAGGGGAAGGGTTGACGAATTTTTTAACTGTGGAGCTGTAGCAACACACGCGCCAAGGTAAACAAAGAAAGAGGTCGTGCGAGAAAAAGTAAAAGACCAATCTAAATGCGCCGCCCTCTTTGGGCGGAACAAAAGGGAAGGGCGCAAAGCAAGAGACTGTTCCTTCTACGGGGCTTGTACGGAGCCCTTTACATGCGGAAGAAAGGAAATTGCCTCCTTGGACGTCCATCGTTAGCGCGGGAAGGAAAGAGTCTTGAGAAGGAAGTTCGAGCACCATGCCGGGGATGGCAAAAATTTGTCAGGGGCGCAAGAAAGGAGCGGTTGGAATGGAATCTGTGTGAAAAAGAGTGAAGGATTAGAAAGATTTGTGAGGGCTCATTTCTTGTAGTCCGAAAGAATTGAAGATTTTGGGAGTGTAAGGGAGAAACACGAGCATGACGGGATCAACC
>Ga0179593_1606699_pt1 | contig 14584 bp, 24 predicted proteins | sample CZODoug2_1_08_16_FD_185931 | JGI IMG/M metagenome (GOLD analysis project Ga0179593, IMG submission 185931) | Vadose zone soil fungal communities from Angelo Coast Range Reserve, California, USA - CZODoug2_1_08_16fungal (PacBio error correction) | ecosystem: Environmental > Terrestrial > Soil >...
CAGTTGGGGGGTACGATCACCACTGTGACGAAAGAGCGGGGATGACGGCACTTGGACCTAGGGGGGGGAAGGTCCCCTTCCTACAAACAGACGCAAGATAAGTGAAAAGGGGGGTTCAGGAGTCTTGAAAGTTCAAGGGCCAAAACAGGGTAAGGATGAAGTTTTTGAGGGGGGTGGGGAAGACCCCATTTTTGACGTAGGTGCTACCGCAGGAGGGTTGAAACGGGGGGCCTTGGAGGGTTGAATAAGTGGGGTACCTTCATTCCAAAACTTAAACAAGGAAAGACGGAAAAGGGTAGGAAAAATTGAATCCATCAGGAAACCCCACGAGGAAACAAGTCCAGAGGGTCAAAAAGCAACAATCGGCATTGGGACGTGCCAGGCCTCAGTGGAACCCGAGAACCTTAGCCAGGTGAAAAAGAAGGAAGGGGTTGCTGTGGACGGAACGGGGAAAACCCAATCAAGACAATGTTTTAAATGACGGTGAGGAAACTGGTACTCGGGAACTGTCTGGGTAACATAGGGGAAGAGATCGGCAAGGGTTCCCTCAGAAGTCAGATCCAGTCAGTGAAGGGGGGACAACTTGGAAGGGTGGCCTCTGTTTGAGGGTCTACCTCATTTTGGTGAGATCAAAAAGGAGGGGGGGGCAAGGGACCTGGCTTGTGAGGACGAAGGAACTAAAATACCATTTTCGGGAACATAAAAGAGAGCTTCACGGGGTGCAAATACGCACTAGGGCAAAAAGAACTAGGGGAAAAAGATTGTGCAGACAAAACCAATTTTTAACAAACCTAGGAAAATTGGGAAAATGTCACATCAAAGAACAAAAAAAACAAGACCGGGTCTTATTTCCAAAGTTGACAAGAATGAATGGAAAAAACGCCTGGGGTCCGAGAAGGTGGGGAAAAAAAGGTTGGTGGGAAACCACGGTTAGGGAGATTTAGGAGTTAGAAGATGATATGTTTTGACAAAGTCCCTTGGTTGCGTGAGTTCCTGGGGAACAATCAAACTGGGGGGCCAAAGACCGGGAAAAAACATCACATAGGAAAAAGTGTTAATTAGTTTTGCTATATGCAAGTCAAAGGGGGCCCTTGCCGGTAAAGAAAGGTTCTATTTCCCATTACGTTTCGCACATACGCAACATGAACGGCATACCTAAAACCGTGAAGGAATTATTGGAAAAACTTCCCGTGGAAGGGAAAAGTGAGAACATGCGTATTAGTAGTTGGAAGAAACCGGAGAAGCTGTGAGGAGAACGACGTTTGGAACCACCAGACGGGGATTGTTGGCAAAATACATGAAAAGGGGGGAAGAATTTACTGGGTGACACTGCCGCTGAAAGGCAAAAAGAGTGGGGGTCATGGTTTCATGTCCCTTAGGGGGAAAGTGGGGAGGAATAGAAATAAAAAAAAAACTGTCTTCTAAATTGGGGGGGAAAAGGCCAAAAACAAGTCTTAAAAGTCTAAGGAGATTTGAAAAGGAAAATCTCTCGAAACGTAGGGGGGGAAAGAGGGGAGGATGCTACTGGGGCAAGGGGGGACAAAGTAAATGAAAAAGCTACGAAGACAAGACTTGTGGGGGGAAGAAGGTGGTAGATGTTGGAGAAGCGGCTAATTATGCAACCCGCCATTCGTGAAACAAATGAGAAACCTGACGACAAAGAGGGCATCTTGAAAAAGCAGCTTAAGGCAGACTGAATCAACTAAGGTAAAAAAAGTCGTTGCGTAATATTTGAGGGGGACAAGGGAAGGTCGAGTAAAGAACTCGTCCGTTGACGAAGCACCATACGACAAAGACGAATGGATACGTAAGAGGAGGGACTTAAGAGGAGCCCGGCTGAGAAAAATACTTCCTTCATTTGGCCTCGGGGAGGCAAGGGGGACTGAAATGAAAAACAAGATGGAAGACCCAGTACAAAATAAATAATAATTATATCGGGCCGGAATGCGGGATAAGGTTGCCAACATCAGGCCAGTTTGACTTAAAAGGAAAAACGAGCAACCAACGGAAGGGAAATAAACAACAAAAATAATTTTGAGGTACTGGTCCGGACGATGGGTTTTCCTCTGTAAACTATAAACGTCTTGCAAAAAAAGGTTTTGGAAAGAAAGGGAAGGAAAGTAAAGAACACAATTTCGAAAATTGCCTGCTTGGTTGGGGTGTTAGGGGACGGGGGAAGAAGGGAAAGGAGGGTTTCCGGGGAAAAATGGGTGGTCGTCGCTGAACAAATTTGAATTGAAGGCTATCAAGTTAGACTAAAAAATCCCCTACTTGGGGGGTTTCTGGGGCTTGTGGGACCTGAGTAAACATTGGTCATGCCTTTCAACGGGCCTCACGATGAATGTGAAAAAGGACCATTCGTGAGGCAGTTAAAAGAAAAAAAAAAGAGAAAAAGGGGAACCTTCCGAAGCGAATGGCCAAGGGGAATGCTCCGGGGGGAAAAGACCAGTTCGGGAACTCGGGGAAATGGGGCATTGCATGGACCGTTTTTTGGGACGAAGTGTTAAGAAGTACAATTGTGCAAAACCACTGATGTATTTGAAAAAAAAGGGCTTTCTAAGTACATTTTGGGAGGGTCACAAATAAATCATCCGGGGGGTAAAACAAAAGGACGAAGAGAAGTTTCCAAATAGAAAGGGAGGAAGGGCAAGTAACTATTGCTATATACAAATTGAAACTGCAGCCGTGGGCTGAAAGAAAGGGGAATGATTTAAAATTGGCCGACATTTGAGGCCGGGCTGGGGTTCGGAGGTGGGGAAATTCCGGTCAAAACTTATCAAAAGAAGGGTGAGTAAAAGGGGACCTCCTGAGGAGATAGTCTTCAAGGTAGTCCAGAAAAAGAAAAAAAGCGTGGAGGGAATGTTTAGCCAGGATGGACAGTAAAAATACTCCCCCTAAGGCAGAGGACAAAAGGGAAAAACGTAGCGGGGAAAGAAAAAAGAGGGGAATGTGACGGGACGAACACCTGTTGCCGAAAAGTTTCCCGAACGCGGGAGTGTCAAAACTCACATGTCGAGGCCCGAAGATGGATGGACCAAACACCAAATTATTAGGAATAAATGTTTTAGAAAGGGGGTGTAGGACGGCTTTCTAAAGGAATTGCAAAATTTGTGGACTGGGGGTACCCACGTCCCTAAAAAAAGAAAACCAAGGTGCAGACACTTCAGACGAAATAAGGATAAGGTGTAAACAAAGATTTCTTAGTAAAGAATTGGGAAGGTGAGATATGCTGCTGGTATTGTATTCTCGAAAAACAGTAGAAAGAGAGAGAAAAACTAAGGAACCTCTTCTGTAACATAGGGAGGGATCTAGGACAGAATGGGTCAAAAAAACTTTTGAATGGCTGGAAGGACGGGGGTAGAGAGGAAGAGGGAGAATTTGGCTTTAACACGAACCTTGGGCCACTTGTAGGAGGGAAGCAGAAGAGAGAAGGAAGTAAGGTGGGGGTGTTTTTGACATCCGATCCAAAGGGGAAGTGGGGGGTAAAGAAAAGAAGTGGAACCCACTTTGTCAAAACTGAATTGCGGCACGTTAGATAGGTTCTGCGGAAGGTTTACCTGAGTGGGAAGGGTCCCAGATGCCTCAGAAGGGAAAACGGGAGGTTCAACTGTTTGAGAAATCCCTTAGGGAACTAAAGGTAAAGAAGAAAAGGAAGGGGGTTCAGGGATTGATATAGGAATGGGTGGAAGCCCCAAGGCCAGTATTGCTAATAAGGAGGTGGGGGGTGAACCTTTGTTATCACGGCCTTAAAAAAAAAAGGGATGGGGATGACCTGCCGAAACTACGACCCCTTAGAGAGAAGGTACTTAAACTGCACAAAGACAGGCAGCCCCGGCAAAGAAAAAGGGACCACGCTGCGGTATAAATAAAAGAAAGTCCAGGGGGAAGCACTGGGACCGCCAGGGAAACTTTTATGGTGATGAAGAAGTTTTGAGTTGATCGCACAAAGTGTCCCGATCAAGGGAAGCAAAGCATTTTGCAGGGGACAGCAGGCTTTTCAAGAACAAGAATGGTAAACCAACTAAAGGGAAAAAGGGCAGTCCAATCAAATAGGCCCTAGTAGAAGCAAAAGAAGCAAGGAAAAATTCATTTAAAAAGTGAAGGTGGGTGTTGCGCTGGGCTGTAGGGCAGTGGAATGGAAAATTAGTTTCTTAGTTGAGTGACGGAAGGCATGGAACTGGGAAAAGGCCAAAAGGGCAAAAGAAACCAATACTGAAGTTCGGAAAAAGGAAATTCTCTCAAACAGAACGAACAACGGGACACCCAGACATGAAGGACAACATACTTTTTGTGCAAAAGAGGGAACCCAGGGAAAAAGGGACCGTCCACAAAAGAAGGAAAGAAAAATGCTTAAAAGTGGAAGAAAAGAAGGGAAAGTTGGAAACAAACGCCCTGGTGGCAATCCGTGGGAGGTGTTCCAAGTAGAGAATAACGTAAAGGAAAAGGTTAAACTGGGGGGTTTTGGGGGGCCGTTTTGGGGCAGCAAGGGGCCGGGGCTCATCAATCTTAGAAATTCAACCAAATGTGGTGAAAAGGCAAGAAGCCAATATGCCCTATCATTGGTTTGGGAGAGAAGGCTTTTGAGGAGGTTTGCCGTCCATTAGATCTTGTAAAAAAAGGGGGGGGATTCAAAGGTAAGATCACTCTAACATATTAGTTAGCTACCAGCAAGCCACGATTAATGGAAGTATGGGAGCATAAGAAAATGAGGGGCGAGACCGATCCATCACGGGAGGGTAGGGGGGTTAGGGGGGCGCAGGAGGGAATAGTGTAGTTATAAATAAGTGGGGAAAAACCGGGAGTGGGGTAATATGTACGCACAAAGAATCCCATTCGAGTTAAGGGGGGGCCCCCGCTTGCACAGACTGCCCGATGACAGAGGAGAATCATGAAAAAAGGAAAGTGGAAAAAAATAGTGGGGGCGGGAGAAAAAATTAGAGGAAAGGCTGCGAAAAAAAAGACCAGGCTTACCCGAGAACCACCATCTTCTATCGGGTTAAAAAACAGAATGTGAAAAGGTCCCCGTCAAAAAAAAAGGAAGGAGGACGAGAGGGATGGCTTCTGGAACTTTTTCAACTTCTGCAAAAACCGCTAAGACGGGTTTAAAGCAGTGTAAGCCTGGAAAGGGTTTTTGGAAAAAAGGAAAAAAGTCAAGCAGAAAGGTTCTCAAAAAATCTTAAAACATCAAGGAAAGGGGAAAAAAAATTCCTACAAAAGATTAAGGAAATCAAGTCAAAGTCAGATCGGGAAATGGGCTCAACTCGGTTGCGTAAATCCCGTGGTGGGGGGGGGGAACAGTCCCGGAGGCTAAAAACTAAAAAGGGGCGCCCTCGCACCATACTACAAATGGGGTATACGAAGGGGTTCGTGGGCAGACTGATTCTGCGTAATGGAGTCATTGGATAAGGGGTCGTAAAAAAGGACAATTAGGGAAGTGAGAACGTAGGGAAAATAGAAGGATTATAAGGCCACCGATGAAAGCAATAGAGAATGAGTCTCTGATGGGGAAGAAGGGACGTGATAGAGAGAAGGGGAAGGGAGGGAAAAGGTGGAGGGCGCACAATACTCCACCCGGAACCAGGGATAAAAGGGAACGGTTCTGTAGTATCGTAGTAGAAAATTTTTACATATAAAAGAAGAGCCCAGGAGGGCGAAATGAGGAGGAGAGGGATCAACCTGTCCTTTGTCATAGCACGGTCTGGTGTTGGGGAAGGGCCAGAGAGGTTGCCCCGATTCGGAGTGTTTTGGCTAGCACACGCCAGGGTGGGGGAGGGTTTGGGGGGGGGAAAGAAATGAAAATGAACCCGAAGATCTCTATTCGTGGGGGACTGAATTGTGAAAGAAGGGGTCCTTGCAGGGAAAAGGCAGGAGAAGGGAAGAAAAGAAGAGAGAAGTTTTCAATGAGCCATTCAGTGAGAGGTTAGAACCAAACAAACTAAAGTGGGGCACCAGGGAAAAATTGGCTTTCCAGAAAGAAAAAAAATGTGACTCCCAGGAAAAAAAGAGTTGATGGGAAACTCCCGTTTGCAACAAGACAGGGGTTGAGAGGAAAGTTGTGGGGGCAAGGTGGGCGAGCCAAAAACTTGTGCTGCGTATCACTTTTGCGATCCCAAACAAGCAAAAAAGAGGAAGAAATCCAATTGGGAAGGAGGGGGAGGGAGGGCAAAGTAACCTTCCGATTGAGGTTGAGTACCATTAAACCGTGTGGGGGGTTGAAGGGGAAAGTGGGTGATTTGTGGCGACAGAAATCGCCGAGGATCTAAAGGGAATTAAGGAACAAAAATCAAAGAAAGCTCCTGGTTGTACCCGGGAAACTCCTGGAGTTATAGTAAAAAATTCCTAGAAGAAGAATTTATAGGAAAAAAGGAGGAATTTAGGAATAAATTAAGGTCCCTAAGGCAGAGTAGACAGGAAGACGGAAAAAAAAAAAATGGAAGGATTTTATGAACTTACCAATAAGTAAAAACGGCCTAGAATCTAATTGCAACCGCCAAGCGAACGCGCATTGGGGAGAAAGAAATGGGGAAAACACAAAGATTGATTATAGAACCCGGCTTCGGAAGAGAAAGTGGGGGTGGAAGGAAAAGAAAAAATCGATGGTAAGAATAACAAACAATGGGGTGTGGTCAAGAGATGGGATAACTCTTGGGAAAAAAATCTAAAGCATAAAGTTAGGAGTCTGTAATTGGAAGAAAGAGAAAACAACAAAAAGGGAGAAAGGACAATACAGAAAGAAGAGCTGTAAACCTAAAATTTGGAGCACGATTCCGGGGTAAAAAACTAGTGAAATGGGGAAAGGGCATATCACAGTGGTTAGTGATCATTCCCATAGATGGGACTTGGGAACAAAAGTCCCAAACTGGTTTCCCCGTTGTAAAACGAAGCCGTGCAAACCATCTATATTGGGAAGGGGGGGGGGAAGCCGAATATTGTAAAACGATTGAAAAGGGGTTACTGAAAGGGATGATAATTCCCTCGGCAAGTTTGAAAAAAGGCTATGGGAAAAAAGAAAAAATAAAGGAGGAACCTATCCGGGAAAAGTTTGGTCGACGATAAATTAGGGGAGAAAGAATGAAGTTAAAAGAAAGTCAAACATTTAACTTCTGGTAGTCGGAGGAAAGGCCGTTACCGATGAACTACAGTAATCGTGGTTATAAATTCCTTGAAACCTTGTAATGGAGAAGAAGAACCTACTACACCATGTAGAAGACCAAAAGAAAAGACAAATTTACAGGGCCTTAAAGCCCCACTGCACCCCGCAGTTCAAAAAAAAAGGAAATGAAAAGCAAGGGGGAAGACAGCCGCATCTATTGGACCCCGTGAAGGTGGGGGTCTGGGGATAGAAGGACCGCACAATGGGAAAATGACTCAGTGGGGTATTCAAAGACCCTGGAAAAGGGGTAAAAAAGGAATTCCACAAATATGCGTTCGGGAAACCAAAGGATTCCAAAAATCAAAAACATGGAAAGAATTTCGAGGAAAAAGTGCAGGGGGAGGGTTGGCAGATTTGGCTGTCTACCTATTTGTAATGATCAGGGGGGTTGGGAACGTGAAATGCATTCAACTGAAAACCCTGGCCGGGCCAAAATTCGGAAAAAGATCTGAAGAGAGAATGGAAGAAGAAATTAGCAAACCGACCGAACAACACGGACACCCAGTGTCAGGGGTAGACAACAAAGGAAAACGTCACATTCACTAAACAAACCAACATTGAGGTTACAAGGACATGTTGGAAATCCGGGGAAATGGGACAATAAAAGGAGGGTTAAAAGAAAAAGGGGAATTACGATTTACAGTAACAGAAAGTTAAAAGTTGAGATTAAGTGTAAGTCCGGCAAATTGAGTGCGAAGCAGCGGAAAATGTAAGTGATAATTCAGGGGAAAAATCAAGAGGAAAAATGGGTTTTTTTGCTATTATTCTTCAAATCGGGTTGTAAAACTTGGTAGAAAGACATGGAAGAAGTCTACATATTGGTACCCCACCGAAATTAATTCGCAGGAGAGGGAGGTGGGTCCGACCGATTAGAAGGCGTTTTAGTAGGGGGCAGGATGAAGAGCCTGTCTGTAGAAACATGTAACGTCAAGAGGGGGGGGGGGGGGGAGGTACCAGAGGGAGCCCATTCCCCGGAGTGAAAGTGGCATTAAAGGCAAAAAAAAAAGGAGAGGCAGGGGGTAGGGAAAAATGTTTCAAGAGTGCTATCATCTTACAAAACAACAGGGGAATCTGAACGAGCGGTTGCACAATAAAAGTAAAAATCAAAAACCACCACAAAGGAAGGAGAAACCCTAGAGGCAAAAGGTGGAAGATGGAAAAGGGGAAAAGAAAAAGGTGTAAATTGGGTACGCCTGGCCCAGTTGGTTTGCAGAAAGCCTAAGGATCGGAGAACAATAAGGACAATGAAACAACTAACTCCCCGTTGGCAAGGCAAGCGGGCAAGGGAATCAATGCACAGGATCAAAAGAGGGAAAACTAGTGATATCTACCCTATTGGGGAACGGGTCGTCTACTAACAGAAGAAAACACTCCTAAACATTGATTAGGGGACATGGGAAAAACTACAGACTTCTGCGAATATTCATTCAGATTTGGCCTGCGGTATGCGGAGTGGAAAAAAAGTGAGGGGGGGGCCATTATAAATAAGAGGCTTATAGCAAAAAAGGAAACAAGGATCCTCAAGTTTCAGAGAAGATTAAAGAGGGGGGAGATTGTAAAAAACATCAGGCCATTGATTTCCCGCTGCGCACAAGAACACCTGGGGGCGAAACCTTTCAACCAAGGAAAGAAGTTAATGGAAGGGGGTTATTTGGTGGAGGCTATGACTTTTTCTGTAAAGAGCCCAACGATCGGGGGTGCAGGGGGGAGAGGATGAAGTCAGGTAAGATCAAAGGGTCTGCTGCTTTGGGTGTGTAGTGGGAAAATGGTTCCATCAGGGGTCCGGGTGGTGGTGCTTCTGCTGCAACACTGGGGTCCCGTGTGCTTGGGGGGGGGTATAGGAAAGGACCCGAAGCGTCACTTACTTGGGGATGTTTGGCCCAGAAAGTGTCTTCAGGGTGTCATGGAACTCAAAGAAGAAGAAATAGGTTTTTCAATGAAGAGCAAGTGAGATACAATGCAGGAGACAGAAACAGGGAAAAGAATACTCGAATTGCGGGAAAATCCGATTTGGGAATAAGGCTTGATATAACGAGGAAAGATTTTGAGGCGAAAAAAGTTACAAGGGGGGGAAACCATGTTTTGAATCAGCTGATGTGGAGGGCTGGATGGGAAGGAAAACAGGAAAAATCGGCACCGAGGGGCCATGGCGACTCAATAGATTGCGAGGGACAGGGGGAAAAGTAGGTATGAAAGGAAAGTGATCCGGGCAGTGTTCTGGGCAACTGATGGATGTGATCATACAGAAGGGGGGAGGTTTTTGAAAGCATGGACAAACAAGTCCTGTTTCAAAGGAAGTGATTCCCGTGAAAAAGGAGGCTTTACATGACTCACTGGGGGGTCGCTAGACTGGACGGAGGTTGAGAAGGATTACCTAAGGGAGTCTCCGGGTAAGACAACAGGGAACCTCCTGGTAGCTTAGAGGCTTGGGGAAAGGGAAAGGTCGGAAATAGTCCCAACTTGTCACCCGGAAATTCACGGGAAACTCAAGGGTCAGTCACAGGTTTCAATAGTCCAACATAGGATTTGACCAAACACAAAAATAATTAAGTTAGTAGGGGGTGGGGACAAGCGGAAAAAAGATGGGGGAAATCACCAAGTTATGGTACAGCAACAACGGGGGGGTGAGAGGATAAAGTTCTTTTCGAGGGGGGGAAAGACTCCTACCAGTGCTCCGAAGAAGGGAAAGGTAGAGGTCGGGTAGAGAGATCAACAACAGAGGAGGAAAAAATGGGAGGATATAAGACGACTCTGGAAGGAAAGAAGTAGCACTTGGTATGAATTCAGGGGGCCCCAGACACAGAGGTTAAGGGAATAGAAGGGAGGTCGCCATAAGATTGGAATGGTCCGTGGCTTTAACAGTCAATTTGGGGGCGTGGAAGAAGAACGTGCGAAACCTATAAAAGAACTAATTCAGGTTTGGGGTGGGACAACTAGGACTAAAGGGAAAGAAAAAAAGGCTATGGGGGTGCACGTGATATTCCTGCTCGGCAAGTGGGGAGGTCCTAAAGCGGTCCGAAAGAAAGGGAGGTTCAAACGGTTTTTTGAGACCTCTGAGGGGGAAAAAGAAGAAGGTAGGATCAGGACCGCAAACATGCCTGATGCTGTCGATATGGGGGAGAAGACCCCGAAAGGGGGCGAATTCGACTCGTTTAAAGGGGGGTCAACGAATTGAAAAAATAAGGGAAAGGATAACCAACCACTAGGGATCCAAACAAATGGGAGTAAAACTTAAAGCCTCACCCCCACCACAAGGGAAAAAGGGAAATGTCCCTCATGTGAAAAAGAGAGGTAGACCCGATAACGTAGCCATGGGAAACTGGGAAAGGGGAAAGCAAAGTTTCTCTCGACGCAAGCTTTTAGCATGTCGTATTGCAAACAATGGGAAGACTTCCCCAGGGGGGAAAGACGAAGAAAGGGGGGGGGGCCCAGGGTTCAGGAAAAAGAAAGGATTGAAATCAGGTCAGCAATCCGGAATGGTTGGGAGGGTAATTAAAAAAAGAGTTGCGGAGCCATGGGAATGGGATCTCACTGAATGGGTATCATTGACGTCTTAAGGGGAAAAGGAGCATGCACGGAAAGAAGCTGGGCCAAGTAACAAAAAGAATCGGCAGCTTCGGGTGGAAAAAACTCACTGGAAGACAACACGGGACACCCCGTTGCGCCGACCCAAACATGGAAACGAAACCTGAAACCAAAAGAAGAATGATTTATGAAAAAGGTGCATCAAGAAGAACGGTGCAGATCGTGTGGGGAAGAGGGTTAAAGAACTGTAAAAACAGTACAAAAAGGGTAAGTTAAAATTATATGTTGACGGTCCGGGGGGTGGGGGGGGGGGAAAAGGTGGAAAACAATAACAGAAAGGGGGAAGATGTGGGGCAAAATAAAACCCAACATTTTTTTTTGCTATTATTCTTGTATATCGGGGACCCGTCCGTATCAGGAGAAGGGACTGTCGCAAGATTGACTTAGCACAGAAAACTAAATGGGCCGCAGAAGAGAATTCAGGGGGAAAGCCCGCAAAAAATCCATTCGGGGGGGCCGCTAACGGAGAACTGTAGACGACAATGTAACGGGTGGACCACTGTATATCGCAACTAGGGAGGAAAAGGATACTGGGAAAAACTTGTGTTTTTTAAAAGCTTGATGACAACTAGGGGAGTAAGTTTGCATTATGTTCCCCTAGGGCTGCTGCAAAAAATCCAGCTTAACCACTTTACCAAAAGTCCTTGAAAAAGGGTTTTGATTGGAAAAGGTAAAGAACAAAGGGAGAGGAGGTCTCAGGGGGGGAAATGGGAATCCTGACCCCGAAAGGGTAGGGGGGAAATGAACAGGGGGGCCGCGCATGCTAATTTATGGATCTCAACCACTCTTGAAACACATAAAAAAAAAAAAATCTGGGGAGAGGACAAGCGGAAGGGGTAATAAGGAAAAGGAAGAAAAGGATGGGCTACCTAGTGGGTAAATAGGTGTGGGGAAGGAAAGGTGAATCTACGACAGCTCTCCGTTTACGCACCATACTAACAAGGGACTCAAGGAGGGGAACATTTAAAGGACTCTAAGAAGGAGATGCGGGTAGCTGAAATTATTACGAGTGAGAACGTACAGAAAAGGACATATGAAAAAGGAAAATCAGGAACAGCAACATAATAAAAGTCAAATGTGAAAGGAGTGGGGCCATGAACGGGAGAGTGAAAAAAACCAGCATGAATTGAAAATTGTCAGAAGAAAAGGTCGAAAACCACGGAACCTTTCAATAATAATATTACGGCAAGGGGGAAGGAAATCTGTACGGTAAAAACTATCCCCACACGATCTTGCACAAAGTTTTTGCGGCCAAGGATAGTGGTTGGAAGATGTCTTGACCGAATTTGGTGTGGAGGGAAATGGGCAAGGCCTAGAACTGTGAACAAGAATGTTTGGAGAGGGGCTTGCAATGGGGCGGTGTTTCGGGGCGTTTTGAAGAAGGGGAACCCAGAAATCCCGCTGGGTGAGGGAAATTGCAAGAAAGGGGGAGGGAAAGTTGCATGCCTAACTAAGAAGGGGGAAAGGATTCAGTGAGATACAAATGAAGATACAAGCACATAGACCGTACGATTTCCATAGTTTTGAATCCTTGTCAGTGGAAGGAGAAAACTGATTGGGGGAAAAAGGTCCAAAAACAGTTTGGGAATAGAGTTTCAACACTGGGAGGCTTTGGACGGAACCGTGGGGTTCGGAAGAAACATAAAAACTCTAAAGAGACACCGAGGGAAAGGGGTCTAAGGTACGGAAAGAGGAAGGAAGGAGATTCGTACACATTTGAACTGATGCAGGGGTGCAGTATTGGAGGAAATCAGACCAGATATCTTATCGAAATCAAGGTGGGTAAGAAAGGTCAAAACTTAGGGCTGTGAGAATACCCCGTTCAAACCCCTACACGAAAATGAAAAGAAAACTCCGAGAGAATATTAAGACGTTAAAGGACAGTAATTTCGGGGTTCCACACCCTTAGGGACCGAGTTAAAAAAAAGTAAGTAAAAGGGGACCATCCAGAAATGTCTGACTCCCTGCTTGGGTATGAAGGGGGACCACAAGAAAAGCAAGACTGCCACCGATAGCAAAACTAGCACAGTGGTCAAAAAAAAAAAAAAAGGTTATGGGGGAAAAACATAAAAATTAAATTATTATATATAGAGTTTTTCCCATGATAAAATGGGGTTGACCGGGGACAGCCAGGACGTAAATCAGGGGTGAAAGTGATCTAACGTCAGAGTTCGGGGAAGCGCTTGGAAGAACCGAAGCCGTTGCTCCGAGATTCATCTAAAATTAGGAGCTTATCAGGGTATATCGAACAAAAAACAACGGAGAGGAGAAGAATAAATCCAGACAGCACCAAATTTTTATTGATCTCGGAGAAAAGTGTAGGAAAGGTTCAAGAGGTGAATTGTCTGAAGTCCATATCATTGTTTGGGGTGGGATACGTGCCCTTGTGTTGAACAAGCCCTTGGGGTTGACGGGAATCTGTTCAAAAGCCCATGCAGAATCTACTAGAGGGTGTGGGGGGAAAATCAAGGAGAGGGTCCTTACGATTGACCACTGTGAAAAAGCTCGATTGGGAACTGGGGAGAAATTGAACCGGGTAAAGGACGGTCCAGAAAGCAAAACACGCTATCCTGTGTGGAAAAAGAGGTTTGTCCTTGGGAGAAGGGATAAGACCGCAAACATGCCAGATCAGGCTATATCGATTTATGAACATCAAAATTAAGGAAGAAAGGGTTTGAACGGGGGAAAGCCCAAAAGTCCTTGGAAAATGTAGAAAACTGCTCCACCAAAAAAAAAAACACAAAAATTTAAGGTCTGGAATCAAAAGGACGAGCCACGTGGAGAAAGACATCACCGACAAAAAAGGAAAAAGGGGGAAAAGCAATGCAGCTTACCTTGCCATCCATCCTATTGACCCCGAACTTAGCCTGGAAGAGGGGAGATTTGTGAAAAGCGGCGATCATCCACGCAAAAAGTGGTTTCAAATGCCATAAAGGGATGAAAACACAACTGCTGTCAGGAAGAAAGTGAAGGCGCAAACAAATATTGCCAGTGCTAGCAAGAAATCAGGAAGAGACTGGATGATGTTTTCTCTGGGGAGGGCTAAAAGGGATGGAGTCAAAAAAGTAGGTCTGAGTTAGGAACGGGGGCATGCAACGGAAGACATTTTATGGGAAAGGGCTTAAAGTGTGTTTCAGCGCACGCTCTCGAAACAACACGGGAAAAATGGTTGTGCAGGTTTGGGAAAAAAATCGGCAACCTGCAAACGGCACATTTAGTAACCAACACAAAAATCAAAAGGGATTAAAACGAGAAGTCTCCTGTGCAATATTTGGGAGAAGAAAGTTACATATTACGGAAAGGGAAGGAGAAAAGGGTAGGTAAGGAAGGGGGGAATTGGTGCAGCCAGGTTGAGGGGAAGCAAAAGCGAAACAATCACACACAGAAAGCAAACAACCAGTCAATTGAAAAGTTGTAACCATAGAGGGGGGGGGCCGTCTAGGGTATAGGAGTTCCAGGAGTTCAAGGAACTCTACATTTGTAATTCGCCTACCCATCACTACAATGAATGTTGCAGAAGAGGAAGTGACCGAAAAGGGAGAACGATCCATACTGGAATTCTAGGGCGCGTAACGAAAAGAAGGTAAGTATACGACAATGTAACAGGGGGCGCAACGTGGGAGCCTTCCGGAGTGAAATGAGGGACCTTGAACAGAAAAAAGAGAAAAAAAGGGGGATATTCAAGACATGTCCTAGGAAAGATGCGGGTAATGCCCTGCCCTGCAAAAAAAACAAAGGGTCCCGTTACGGGGGGGGTTGGGGTTTTGTTGTTTTTTTTTTTTGTTTTTTGTTTTTTTTTGGGGGGGGCTCCACAGGATGAGTTCGTCTGTTTAAGAATTAAAGGCC
>Ga0179593_1262152_pt1 | contig 14583 bp, 16 predicted proteins | sample CZODoug2_1_08_16_FD_185931 | JGI IMG/M metagenome (GOLD analysis project Ga0179593, IMG submission 185931) | Vadose zone soil fungal communities from Angelo Coast Range Reserve, California, USA - CZODoug2_1_08_16fungal (PacBio error correction) | ecosystem: Environmental > Terrestrial > Soil >...
GACCAGCGGCTCCAACCGGGACCGCATGGAGACGTGAGACGTGGGGGGGGGGAAAAGTCCAGCCGGGGGAAGGGATCGTCCTGAGACGGACAAATTTCCAAAAAGATTTAAATCAGAGAGGGAAGTAGAGAGTTGGGAAATGCCCAGTCATTGTCTACCAAAGCGGTGCGGGGAAAAGGGAAAAAAGGAAATAATCAGGACCTCTTCTGAGGTAGGAATACTAAGAAAGGCAGCACGATCCCGGCCCAGTCCCCAAAAAAATTCGGGGAGAAATAGCGGAGGAAAAAAGAGATTCTCAAAAAAAAACTGAAAGTCGGGGTCGAGGGAGGGAACTGAAAAAAACGGGGGGGCAAAACGGGAATACACGGAGTAGACAGATATAAACGTCCCTACCAAAGCGGATGGTATGCGGGGAAGGGGGGGAGGAGACCCAAGGTTGCGGAAGAAGCACGCTCATTAACATTCGGGGAAGAAAAAGGCTCTAAGTTTCCACAAGAATGAAGAAGTATAAGCAGTGTCGGGAAGGAAAAAATCAGGGCGGTAAATCAAAGATGAGAAAAAACTTTTCGGTTGAGGAAAGGGGGGGGAGGGATAAAAGGAGAACTGGAGAAATCAAGTCAGCACTAATCTAAAGTAATCGACGACGACAGGCAAAACATGGAAGAAAGGACCTTCCCCCACCCTTCGTTCCGCGGCATAGGTCGAAGGGGTCCCATGGTGGTGGGGGGGGGGGGGGATGGGGTTTTGGGGGGGGGTTGGGGGGGGGAACGCACGTCGACCGAAGGACGCACAGTGTATCGAGGAGCAACTGCGACGAAAAAGCCGAATGAAACTCTCCCAAGAGGGAGGTCCAGAGGGAGGGGAAAAAGCTGGTTCCGAAGGTAACGGCGTTATACAACAGGTAGGCTACCGGAGCAAAAAGCTGGGGGAAAAAAAAAAGAGGAAGCCTACCATAAACAAGTCAAGAGGAAGGAAAGGAACCATTCTTGACATCAGTAAGTGGGGTCAAAAGAGGGGCCCGACCAGGAGTTCGCCGAGCGACTAAAATCCTGACGCGAAAAAGGGGAAGGTGATAAGGGAAAGATCCTATTTATCATTACAAAAAGGGACCTGTATTTGATCTACACGCCAGCAATCTATTCGATCCCTGCGACTAAACCAAGGGGGAAACCATACGGAAAAACTACAGGAGAAACCACGGAGCGCCGCGACAGAGTGAACTTCCCGTGGATAAAAACAGCTCACCGCCCCGGCGTCAAAAAAAAAAGGAAAGGGAAAGGGGGGTGGGATGGGGAAAGAGCGGGGAAAATCAGTTTCTATAGGGGCGCAGAACAACGCCAGCAGTCATTGCCCCGAAACCAAGAAGAACGACAACGTGGGGGAGGGGGAAAAAGGAACATTACTAAACCCAGGACGTTAAGTCGGTGCCCGGTTTCGCAAATCTCCTCTCTTGGCGAGAGAACACGCCGACGAAAAAAGGGGATGAAAGATGAAAAAAGGACGAACGGGCCTTTAAGGGGCCACAATCCTTATGGCCTCAACCAACCGGATCCTTCACACTAAAACTTGAACAGGTTCATGGGGCATTGGAAACGAAGCGCGAAAAAAAAGGGGTTTGTCAGGGGAGCACAGAATACTCTGGGAGGTAATGACTACCTTCGGAAGGGAGCACGGAAAAAGATGGCTATATTCAGTCGACAGAGTCCTGCGAGGCCTGATAATCAATAGACGATCGTGAGCCCCAATCTTTTATGCAGCCGCAAAAAGGACGGTGAGGGGTGAAGGGTTAGACTCACAAAGGGTCGAAGAGAGGTGCTATAGCGCTCGTCTAGAAGGACGCCGGGGGTGCGGAGCAATGCCAGAAAGCCTCTGCCGACTCGCAAAAGAAAAAAAATGAGTTTAAGCGGTAGAGGTGAAAAGAGAAAAGATCAAGACAGAGGAGGGAGAGCTCAAGGGCGAAGGGAAAAAACGCCGATTGCAAATTTGAAGGTGAGGTTCCTGGCGAGCAGGGGGGCGATAGAGGTAAGGACCTACACCATTGGCGATGGCGCGGAAGCGATCTAGTAAAGGAGAAAAAAAGGAAAAGGAGACGGGATTACCAGAAGTCTCAGAAAACCTGAAAGGATGCAGCAATTCGAGTATTGCACCGAATCCGATCGGGCACAGGATCGAGAAGCTCGTGCTCCACTGCAAGCGCGCCTGGCAAGGGCTTTTCAAAGATAGGAAGCAAGGGGGGGAAGGATTTTACAAGAAGAGGGAGGCCATCCTGAAAACTCATGCTTAAGTCTAAAAAAGAGGACAAGGGGGGGGGAACATTGGCCTTAAAAAAACGATCAGAACCAAAAAGCAGGTTATCGAAGTCCTTCATTGAAACAAAGATAGGGGGGGGAAAGGGACTTATGGGGCATGAAAAACAGCCCCTGGAAAATTTCAACCTAAAGTGGTCAAATTAAAAGGGGAAACGGTCAGGCAGAAGGTGGGGGAAGATGGCTTTCATGAGATACCAGGACCTAGCTATCTTCCACCAAATCAGCTGAAAAGGAAAAAATACTGCGGGCGTAGAGCTCCTGGCGGCCAGCGGAAGGAGGGAAGGAACCGCGTAAAGAGAGAAAAAAGACGCGGCATCATCCATATAGGGCGAGAATCGAGAAGACATGTAGAACGATAACGCAAGGAAGTAGGTATAGAGCACGCCGACCGGCTTAGAAAGGTAACGGAACGCGATCGAAACGGATCAGCATACGCAGGGAACAAAAGGAGAAATAAAGACTGGAGGAAGGACTATTGCCACTCAAAAGAAGATAGAAGAAACAAAACACGTAGGATATTAAAAGATAAGCAAAGGGGCGCGGACATAAAGATAGAGGGACCAGACAGCATGGGGTGAGATCCTGCGTGGTGCACCGCAAAACGTCGTTCCGTTCCCTTATCTAATAAGGGAGGGGGGGAGAGAAGAGTATAGAAAAAGTATTAAGAGAATTTGAGGTGAGAGAGTCAGGGCGAGATCTGGGAGTCAGGAAAAGGAACGGTCTGCGCCAGAGGTTCCGTCGAATGCGAAGAAGCACCGCAGACTAATCTCTATCAATGAAGATCAATTCCAAGGAATGGGAAAGAACAACTAGTAATATCTGGAACTACATCTGAAAATTCTAGGTGGCGGAATGTAAATGGGTGCCGGAATGCCAACAAGAGCGGTGGGAAGGGTCGGTGCGGGTGGGAAAGCACCATTAAAAAGGGGAAAAACCTTGAAGGAAAAGACCAGGCTAGGAAAAGTCAGGAGTGCCTGACTCTGTTGGTCGGGTTCCTTTTGAAGGCGGCAAGTGGAACAGGAAACTTGGAGCCGTCCCATATGATTGAGACGCGCAAAGGGATGGGAGGGAATAAGACACCCGCTAACGAAAAGAAGGGACGTGAGGAAAAAGAGTGGCAAGTGGAGCCCCAGAAAAAGCGACTTCTCGATAAAAAGGCCCGATCGAGGCTGCAATGACGAAATGCCTCCTCGTCCGCTTCGATCAAAATATGTAGGAAAGAGGAAAGATTAGGCTGAAGGGGGAACTAAGGGGGGGAACTAAAACAAAAGGAAAAGAGGGCGGGTTCAGCAGGATAAAGAATCCGCACAATGAAGTCTCGACCAGAATAATCACCTTAATCTTCACTGGCGTGGTCCAGCGTTATATCGAAGCCGCCGGGAAAAAAGAAGGGGGGAGATACAGAATACCGAGGAAAAGAACCGCACAGGTCCTTCGGAGGAGCAAAAGTACTGGGCGGAATTGATCCGAAAAAGAGAAAAAAAAAATCTCCTTATGTAAAGAAGGAGAAAAAACGAGAAGAAGTACGGACGAGGAACCTGAGTCTAGACAGTGGGACAGAGGGGAGAACGAGTGGGAATCACGATCAGTCTATGGGTAAAAACATGATCGAGGCCGAGAAATGGGAAAGAAATGGAGGCGAAAAAAAGTAGAAAGAAAGTTGAAAGGAGAAATGAGCAGTTCGCAGTAACTACATCGGGGCCTATGGCAGCCCACACCGTTCGTATCGAAGTTCACGAGCCTCTTAAACCTGTTCAAGCATTGCTGACGGGGGGAGAGTTTGCTAGGGCGGGGATGCTGGAGGGGTTTAACCGTCAAGTAGCAGGGAGTGACGACGTGACAGAACACGCAACGGCGTGATCCCTCTGCACGAGAAAAAGGAGAAGGGGGGAAAGAACCGGAACAAAAAGAGGGCGAAGTTAAATTTTGAGGGAGGATGGCGCTTGGAAACAAACAAACTGTGTCTTGTTCAAGGTAAGGCAATGACTTCCGGGAGAGCGGCTTCCCGATCTAAATAGGAAACAAGGGGAACACCAAAACAACAGGGGTGCACTTGAATTGTTTTAAGACCGGGAGGAGAGGTTTGTCAAAGGTACATCCGTCACCATCGAAACTACAAAGGGGACGCGGCTATCCGGCCTGATGTTGGTCGAAGGGAGGGGGAGCAATGGATAGGAAGTGAAGAACTATGTGCGTAGTAAGCGACCAAGACGGGGGGAAGGGGGACGGACGGTGAAGGGAGACACCTTTCGCGTGGAAAAGTACGAGGCCGGAGACAAGGATTTATAACATGTGGCTTGCTCAGGAGGGAAAAGAACAAAAGGGGGTCCTTAAAAAGGGAAAAAAACCGCCCCACCCACGCATGCGCCGGCAGCCGGACAGGGAGATGCTTAATTATCTTAAGGGGGGCAGTGGACTGGGAGACGGCGAAGGTCTGGAGGCGCTTACCTGCGACGACATTCTCAATAATCGAACGGAAGTGGCCCTCGGGTCAGAATCACTGAAAAGGTTGGAAAAAGGGGGAGAAGGCAGGGCATTCTCGGGTCAATCAACTGTGTGCCGCTGATGCGACCTGTCGAGCGCCGGCGGCAAATGAAGTGACTCTCGTCCGAACTCGAGAAATAGTGGGGAAAAAGGTAAAAGGGGAGGGGGGGTTTTCTCACAATTTAAGTAAGGTGAGACAGGGGGGGAAAAAAAAAATCGGACGGCGAAGGCCAAGTAGAGAGAGGCATCTGCTAAGAAGGGAGAAGGGAGGAAATGCGCACCCAGAGAAGAAACACGCGAGTCAGTCGCGTCGAAACAAGAGATTCATGTTGAAAGAAGGGGAAAGGACGTAGGAACATTAGCGGAAAGCTCTCAAAACAAGATCGACCGCATGGGCATAATTGATTCGGCCCGACGAGGAGCTGCATCAGCGCAAAGCATACCTGCAGACAGAGGAGGGGGGGGGGACGGCCGAAGAGCGGGAGAAAAAAAAAAGGTCTAAAATTAGGGAAGAGGTCGAGGGGGGGGGCTTAAACGGTCCGATCGGATGGGGGGGGTCGGACCGAACAACGTCGGTTACAAAGAGCGGAAACCGGCAGAATCAAACGAAGGACCAAGCAGAGGGAAAAAAGGGGGGGGACAGGTGGTCGAAAGAGATTAGAGGGGGAGGGGTACATGATAGCGACCCTGAAAAAGCGGTCGCGAACATAAACGTTTCAAGGGGAGGCCTGAAAAAATAGAACGCGCTTTGAAAAAGGGAGACGGCCTGACAACAACGCGAAAGTGACACATGATTTCAACGGCGGAGAGTGACAGGAGGTCCGAGTCTTGGGGGGGGGGAAAAGGGGACAGCGGGCCGACGAAAACATGCGAAGATCTCACACCGGAAAAAAGTTCACTTCAGGATTCCAGCGACCCGCTTGGTGAAATACATCGCTCTCACAACAACACGTGAGTCCCCGAAAGAGAGGCTGTTATTAACAGAGGGACAGCACTTGAGCAGCCTGTCTACGGGTGCGCGGTGTGGAAAAGGCGGAGACAGGGCGTCGTCGGACCGAGAGACAGTGCCAAAGTTGAAAAATCAACTAGGGCCGAAGTGAGTCGATCAGGTTAAGCGAGGGGGAAGGGTAAAGCTTCGAAACGACCACAGTTCGGAGCTTGGGGAAAGAAAAAATGCCAACAGAACTGATGAAGACCAGGAGGGCAAAGTCGAGACGCCTAAAGGGAATGTGCCTCAACGCACTGTAAAGAGGCATAGAGATGAGAAGGGTCACGGGGGAAAGTTCGAACCGACGGCAGAGTAGAGACAAACATGAGATCGCTAGAACCCCGCACAAACAAAGGGGAGGACAAAAAAAGGAAAGAAGGAGCACGATATAAGACTGTCAAAGAAACTTAATAGAGTAAGGGGTAGGGCGCGGTCACGACACCGGGGGCCGATCAAATCAAGCCCATGAGGAAGAGAGGGCCGAGTTTCCACGCCGCAGTTAAGAAAGTATACCTTTCCCTGGGGAGGGTGAAAAACATGAATCCTGCGGGACAAGGCCCGACGCGAATAAGAAAAACGTTCTGTCGTGACGGATATCCTCCGGAGGAAGGAAAAAAAAAGGCTAAAAACCGGGGGGGGGGGGATCAGGGTACTAGCGACGGAGAACAATTAGACAAGCCCTGCAAAGGGAGCCAACCTGCAACGGACATGGGGAGAGCGGAAACGGACGAAGTCAAAAGGGAAGAAACAATCGCCAGGTATCCGGCTCGGAAAGACAAAAAAAACTCAGAACCCCAACGCATGACAAAAAGGCTTTAAACGGGCATCTTGCGGATTCTGTCTCCCCTTAGCGCCGGAAAAGGGGGAGACTAAGAGGCGGAAAAAGGAAAAAGAAGCTGCACGAAGGGAAAGCAGAATAGCCAGCCGAGGGAGGAAAGCGAAATGATGACAGCGGCGGGGGGTCAACTCGGGCAGAAAGGGAAAGGGTTAGAAGACCACGGCTGTATAAAGAAAGGACGTCCGGCCGGGCGAGAAAAAGAGGGAAATAGACAGTAAATAAAGCCGTCAGGGACGTATAAAGAAACGACTTAGAAGAACTGCCGGGGACTCTCCCCGGAAGACCATCCGTCAGCTACGGAGGCAAAGCGAGAAGAACGAGTGACTGAGGGGGAACAGATGAGAAAACCCGGACCCGCCCAAAATCAAAAAACCAAAAACAAAAAAATCACGGCAACGTGTGTGTCTTGTTGACAGAGAGAATCAGGGGCGGAGGGGGGGAAACAGAGAAGATACATGCCGGAATGTGTTTGGGGCAAAATCGACGAAAGCAGAAAAAACAAAAGTGTTTAGGGAAAGAAAGAGGAAACCGACAAGAGAATGAAAAAAGTGTTTTAACCGGGGTCGGACAAAGAGATCAGAAGCAGCAAAGAAGAGAACAGGACCCGGCAGGAAGGAAGATCGACAAGGAACGTGAGACAACACTACTAAGGGACCTCAAAGAATACAAGACAAGCAGCAAAGAAAAGGAAAGGGAAATGTGTCATGAGGGGCTGGGCCGAAAAAGGAACGAACGGTTTTGCGGGCCAGAGAAAGGGAATTATGGAGGCCGATTGCAGTTCGCCGTACAAGATGATAGAGGAGGAGAGCAGGCAGGGAGTCTGGGGCCTGGAAGAGCAGAAATAAATCTTGATCCAAAGAGGGAGGCAGCCGCCGGGGAGGAAAAGGGGGGAGCAAAGGGGAAACGCCTGTGGTAGGGGACGAGTCAAAAACGGAAAAGACGGGTGGATCAAGGCCCAAAAAAAAGGGCACCATAGGCAGAAAGAAGACAGACCGTAAGGGGACCAGGTTGAGGGCAAAAAGTATGCCGATGCAAAACAAAATCACGGCCTGAGAGAAGGGGGCGGGGAGGGGATCCAAACAAAACCAACCTATTGACGCAAAGGGGGGTGAGGCGGGGGACGACGTTCAAATGGGCGGATATATTCGTCTAATGGAACAACCAAAGAATGGAGCGTGGAGCGTAAAGAGTCAAGAATCGGGACACCGCGATGAACGCGGAAAACTCAGCGAGAGAGCCGGCAGAGAGGCCCGCAAAGGGGAGAAGGGCAGGGAAAAGAGGGAAAGAAGGAGAAACGGATGCCGGCTCCACGGGAAAGCGTGACGCAAAGGAAAGCTTACCGCGCACGCACAGGTAGCCGCTGGGGAACACATCTCGAGAGAAAAGCGAGCACGACATTATAACTGCTAGCTCAAAGCCACGCACCATTTGGGCACTGGCAAAGGAAAACGATCAAACCAGCAGGAACGAATAGGGCGAGACGAAGAGACCAAATCGGGACTGTAACGGCAGAGGGCGGAACACGAACCGGGTCCAAAACTTTACCCACAGAGACCTTGGTCAGAAGGAAGGCAAATAGGGTCAGGCAAATAAGAGGTAGAGGTCGTGACAGATACGAGACCCTTGCCGATTCTATCTCAACAACTATGGAGGGGGAAGAGATGCAAGGGAAGTCTCAGAGGCAGTCCGGCGGCTAGACCCGGAGGACGTCAAAAATAGACAGCGGAAGATAGGGAGAGATCCTTTCATCAGAACGAAGCGAAAAGGGGAAGAGGAAATACATGTAAAAAGATAAGCCCAGAATGATGGTCTATCAGTCAAGGAATCTTCTTATCAGAAGGAAAAAGAAAAAAGGATAAGGCTGAATCAAAAAAACAACAAAAGCTGAGCTCAACGCGGAACGGAGCTAGGTCCTCGCCATATCATCTCCAATCGAAAAAAAAAAGGGAAAAAGAAAATAAGTGTCAGAGGTCTATAAAATCTCTCGGTGAAGAGAGCGGATCCAAAAGGGCTCAACCGAGCGGAAGGGAGGGAGAGCAAGATCTCGAGAGGCGTTCACTTCAAAGGGGAAGGGGAAGCAGGTGCTCGGAAAATAGTCTTCATATCTAAGGGGGCTTCCTCGCTGAAGAACGCATCGGAGGCGGACGCGATTCTCGAAGAGATTCCAAGAGAGACTGGGAAAAGCGGGGAAGTCCTCCAAAGCTAAGAAACATACAACTTGGGGAAAGGCTTGACTGGGTGGTGCCGATAAAAACCAGCGCGGTAAGATCAAGAAAAGCGTCACCTTAGTATTGGTAAGGAAGAGGTGAAAGGGGTGGGGAAGGGGGAAAAAACTAGACAAAGGATCGGTGTGTCAAGAGGGGGGTCTTTTACACCATGAACCATGAACAGACCGACTGGGGTTTTGAAAGGCCGGCGCGATCATATTTCCTGCCTGGTTCGATAAGGGTGAAAACCTTTTTCAAGACAAAAGGGGGGGGGGGGGGGGGGGGGGGGGGGGGGGGGTGGGGGGGGGGGGGGGGGGGGGGGGGGGGGGGGGGGGGGGGGGGGGGGGGGGGGGGGGGGGGGGGGGGGGGGGGGGGGGGGGGGGGGGGGGGGGGGGGGGGGGGGGGGGGGGGGGGGGGGGGGGGGGGGTGGTGGGGGGGGGGGTTGGGGGGGGGGGGGGGGGGGGGGGGGGGGGGGGGGGGGGGGGGTGGTTGGGGGGGGGGGGGGGGGGGGTTGGGGGGGTGTGGATTGGGTGCGTGTCATTAGACTTTTCTAAGGAAAGAAAGGGGGGAAACAAACATCTCGGAGAGGGGAGGCTCCCCTACTATCAACCCGTCTGAGGCGGAAAAGCCAGTGCGGGGTCACGCTTAACTTTGGGCGCCACAGTCTTCGATCCTGCCTATCGCGGGAGAAGAAGGGAACCCTGCTCTAGAAGAAAGGGGGAGTCGCTGCAAAGAGTTCGGGACGCGGATTCATCAAGCTCGGACGTGAAACGAGCGTTCCCCAAAGGAAAGCGACATCGAATTCCAAAGAAGTACAAGCCTCTATCAGAAGAAAACAGAAAGACGAAAAGGACAATCTCGAGGATGAGGGTTACGTTCGCGGGCGTCGAAGCCGCCTGGACGGAAGAAGCCGGAATGGCTGGGTAAGCGGGGATCATCCGAGAAGAAAGGGACGTTAAATCGGAGAGATCCAGAGGGGTGCACTGGGGCAGGGGCATGAGACAAAAAAACCGGGGTCAGTCCGGATTTACTCAAACCTCTGAGGAAACCGGGCGAAATGATAAAAACAATTCGGGAGAAGGACTGGAAGTATCATCAGATTGCATAAAGGTCTATGGGAAGCTAAAAAACTCAGCACATGAAAGCATGGGCGACGAAGATAGTCAAGAAAGGGGGGAACGGCAAAGGGCAGGGCATGGTTCAAAGCCAACACGTCATATCGCCGAAAAAGAAAACTTTAGGACGGGAAAGTTCTAGGCGAAAACTAAAAACAGGGAAGGTAACATCGGTGGAGGAGCTATGGGGGCGACTTTCGGAGGCGTCTGTGTGGGATCCGGCCCGGCGAGCGGCGGGAAGCAATCGCCTGGATATGGAAGCTCTCCCTGAATCGGGGCGGGTTTACCAGGAAAAGGGAAGCGTCAAAGAGGGGCGTCTTAAGAGAGGAGGACGCAACAACGGGGGGGGGGGCGTTTGTTTTCGCATCTAGGGCAGGACTATTGGAAGTGAAGATGGAGAGAAGAAAAGACGGAAGATGCTGAAAATCGATTGAAACACGAACAAAACGGAAACTGGTTTTTGAAGGAAGGGGGGAGGGGAGCTGTGATCGAACGTTTACCGAAGAAAACTCAGTTGACGCAGAAGAGCCGAGCCGATAGCACTGATGGGGGAGAAAGGTAGGTTACGCAGGATAAAAAAAAAGGGTTCTGGGTAGGGGGGACCGAAGACGAAGGATCTGGGGATAAGGGAAAGGGTCGGTGGAGTGGACTCCAAGAAAAGGAGTCTACACAATTGTCGCTCGCGGAACCTCTGTCGGAAAGAGTTGAAAACAACCCCCGCCGGGGAATTTCAACAAGAGGCCGGGCTGCCAACGGCACGAATGGATTTCTGAAATTGAGGAAGGGGGTGTCCTTGAAAGGAAGCAAGCGCGCTGCCGTCGCCGCCGCAGATCTACGTCAATGAAAATGTTCACAGCCTCTTCACTTTCAAAGAGAGGAGGGAATGTAAGGGTCTAAACTGTTAACTCTCTTCGAAAAATTGAGATCGAATTCTAAGGGAACGTGCCGCTCGCCTGGGACCGCGAGACCTAAGGCGAGTAACAAGGTTGGGAGGAAAAGGGAGAAACGTGAGAAAGGGAACCGTCCTGGGAAGATAGTTTAAAAATCTATCGAAAATCTGCTGCCAACTGGCGACGGAGGATATCCGCCACAGAAAGAGACGAAAACGCTACGAACATTCGGGAGGGGAGGGGCACTTCACAGGGGAAGTTTGCAGGAAACACAACAAGGAAATTAGAGGGGAGGAAAGAGGGATGGGAAAAGGAAACAGCTCTGACCGGCGGTGGCATGAGATGGTGAGCGGGCCCGACGCTTGAGAGAAAGGACCAAAGAAAAACGACGAGATGAACAGGGGGCGGGGCAACCTTCCGGGTATCGTCGACGAGTCCGTCGCGGTGGACTAAAGGGCCGGGCGGCAATCGTCCGAATCAGAAAATGGGGGGACGAGCAAGAAAAGCCTCGGTGAGCCTAAGCCAATCGGCCACCGTCATCTCCGCCATAAAACGCAAATGGACAGTTGGATGCCCCAAAAGACTGACGGTGAAGGTGTCGAACCGGAAGAAGAGGGGAATAAATTAATCAGTTCGCTTGTGAAGGCATTGAAAAAAGAGGGAACGCAATGGTCTGGCCGAAGCCGAGGCGCCATTTACAAATCTGAAAGTCCTGGGCGAAGGCGGCGAAACTTGGCACAACTGGTCGCTCCAAGACGACGAGGAGGGGAAAAGGATCAAACAAAGAAAGGGAGTGCATTCGGAGGCCTGTCTGAAACAGGGAAGCCTGAGAGAGAAAAAAAAAAGAAGAGGAAAAGATAGAAAACCAGCGGGTCGCCGCAATGGAAATACGCAGAAGTTCTCGTGGTGAGGAAGAGGCAGAGGCGGCGTCTGCTCCTCTCGGAAAAGTGGGCCAAAGCTTTCGAAGAAGGAAGAAAGGAAGGCAGAAGGGTGAAAGGAGAGGCAGGCCTGAAAAAAAAAAAAAGCGGGCGCGGTGGCAAGGCCTTGACAAGGAACGGAAAGGAACACCGCTGCTGCCGAGATACTGAATGATTCACAGAAATGTCCTTGCCTAGAAAGGGGGGAAAAGTAATGATCGGATTTATGACGGTCCGAAAGGGCGTAAAGAAGAGGCGGGGTCGAGAAAAAAAGGACGACGTATCTATAAACCCCGCTAAAGGGAGGCCACCTACTAAAGTCGGAGCAAAGCCGGGAAAAACCCTGAGCGAAGAGAAAAGTGGACTATGGTCAGACTGATGGAGATAAGCGGCGACCGATGAAAGCGCTTCCAGGAGAAGAAGAAACAGAGGAGGTTAAAAAAGGAATTGGAAACGTATCAGGACTTGGGGTGAGTGTAACCGAAGACTGAGGGACAACAGACGCGAATGGGAAAGAGGGTGTAGAGGGGGTGGAGGTATAATAAAACTATCCTGAAAGGTCCAAGATTAAGGATCGAAGGGAGGGCTCCAGATTCCCCACGGGCGCAATGGGCTAAAATGATCCACCCTGCTTGAAACCGCGGAAAGAGGTCGAACAAGGGACATTGGGGGAAAGGGGAAGAGACTAAAAAACTATGCCTGCCGGAGATCGGAAAAGTACGCTCGCATCAGGTTGCCCCACTCCGACATAAAAACTAACAACAAAGAACGGTCAAGAGCTGTAACGTAAGGGTTGGGCAGAAAGGTGCCTTAGAGGGTAAAAAAAACCATGTGCGAACGGTCAGAGCGACCACGACGGAGGATAAGGAAAAGCAAAGGAAAACTCTTTCAGACAGAAAAGCCGGCCTTCGGTATCCGAAACAGAGGACCGGGTAGGTTGGTGGTCAATCGGGGGTGGGCAGACATTATTTGCGGGCGCAGGGGAACGGCTTTATAAAAAGAAAAAGAAGGAAGTATTAATAAACTCCCAGTTGAACAGGACGAAAGAAGCATTGTCCATCTGCAAAAGACCATCGAGCTTCGATCAAGGAGTAGCTCACAACACTTCGAAAACATCCAGGAAGGAGGAACGAAAATCGGCGCGAAGCGAAAAAAAGAAGTGGTGACAGGAAAAAGGAGGATAAAATTAAACGCACAGAGGAAAACCAGTCCGTCCACCAGGTTTGGAGGGTGGGGACAGGCTGTACGCCTAGGGAGGATAGGGGATGGGGACAGCGGGAACAAGGCCAGGACTGTAAAATCTAAATGAGAACAACCATACCAAAATTGGTGGGCCTCCACGCATCTCGGGGGACCTTACCCAGGTCAATGACGTCATGCAGTGTGGACCAGGTTCGTTCAAGGGGGCTCAGACTAACGGGCGGAGTCACTAACGACGACGAGAACAGTGCGCCAGTGACAGCCTCTAACCAAAAGGGAACTGAAAAACACGCCGCTAGTTGCCCTCCAGCCGAACTAGTCCGTCACAAAGAGGAAACGGGAAAAGGTTGGGGAAGGTACTGATGCCGAGACTTTAAAATCACACCGGGGGTTCGTGTCTTCAAAACGGGAGGGGGGAAAACTGTCAATATTATTACGCCGGCAGGAACGGGGATAGAGGAGACCAAGACCGGGTGCTTAGCCTGATCAGCAAAATAACATAGACGATCGGGATGCCATCGGTGCATCCGGCCAATGGCTGAGCAACTCATGGGGGAAAAGAGGGGGGAAGAGAGGTTTCTGAGGAGGGCTCGAATCAGTAAGGAAACAGAGGTTTGCAATACAGGCGCAGCACCGTGAACCCGATGCCGATTAAACAGTTTTGAAACAGGCTGGGGACGAGTTATGAAGAGGCCAGAAGCAAGGCCAGTCGAAGAAGGGGGGAGTGACTTGACTTATCAAAAAGGAAAAAAGACCGAGGGCGCAGAGTGAAGTGATGGTTCGGGCGGACGGGTCAAGGTGCGGATAAGAGGGAGTGCCGGGAAAAAGCGATGGCGAATTCAGGGGGCGGTAGCAGTCACGTCCAAAACGCCGAGAAAGCGCCCGAAAACGGCGAGAGAAGGAAGCAAGTAGAACCGGTCATTGAGGATGGGCCCGCATCCCAGGGGAAGGCAAGGCGATAACTGAAGGGGGGCTCCCACATCGGAGCCTTCAAAGGAAGGGAAAAAACCTAGAGAGGGAAGTGGGGAGCGGGGAAAATGCAAGAAATCCTCTAAGAACGGCTGCTGGCTCCACTCAGTATCGGACGTGCAGGTCCAAAAATTCCAAAACATGGGAAAGCGGCAAAGAAAATAAGAGAAAAAAATCAGGGATAAAAATATAGACCGATTCAGGTAACCCAGTCGGGATTGGGCGTAATTGGATTCCCAAAAGGGAAAAAAGGTGTCAGTGAAAAAAAAATCCAAACAAAGGGACAAAAAGGAAACTAGGTCCAGAAGACGAGGTGAGATGGGGGGGAGTAAATACCGTGGTGAAGAGGAGAGTAGGGAACAAACGAGAGAAAGGATAGACAGGGAACGTGGAAAAAAAAAAGCAATCGAGGTATGAAGCGGAGGTCGATCTACCGCTTAAAGCGCGACAAGAAGTCAAGAATAACAAGAGGGCGAAATGAGCAGGGGGAAATACATGGAGACTATAAAATGGGCGAAGTAGGAAGAGGACAATAAGGCAAAGTCAGCCCCAGTTAAACTGTAAGCTATCGAGAGCTCTGAAACATAATGCCTCGGGATAGCACCCGCCTGATAAGCGCGCGGGGACACCGCTAGCATATGGTGGGCCGCGCCAAAAGATAGAAGA
>Ga0179593_1505760_pt1 | contig 14583 bp, 10 predicted proteins | sample CZODoug2_1_08_16_FD_185931 | JGI IMG/M metagenome (GOLD analysis project Ga0179593, IMG submission 185931) | Vadose zone soil fungal communities from Angelo Coast Range Reserve, California, USA - CZODoug2_1_08_16fungal (PacBio error correction) | ecosystem: Environmental > Terrestrial > Soil >...
GGCTGGGGGGGACGAGGGATAAAAGAACACGAAACGAGTAATGGGCATTCTTCCATGGCAAACGTACGGCAGAGGGGAACGAAAGTGTCTAATGGGAGGGGTTATACGATAAAAACAGGGAGGGGTAAAGGGAGAGGGGACCAGTTGTCCATCACCCAGCCGACTCGCAACCTGCATCAGAGCAGAAAACATAACTCACTGCAATTCAGTATGTCACGGAAGGGGCCCCGAAAAAAGCGCATTCTGTGCACGAAAAGTCTGCCCTAGGAAAAAAATTTCATCGAAGGAGCTCCAAATGGTCAAGAAAGGGGAAAGTCAAAAAGGAAGTGGGTATGCAAATAAAGGCATAAAGAAAAATTCCTGACAGTCGTCAAACATCAGGGGGAAACAAAAGAAAAAAAACAAAACTAAAAAAAAAAAGCGAAAAAAACCGCTTACGTCTGGAGAACTTCCTGAAAGGCAACGAGACCCCACCCCCAAGGAAGGAGGGGAAAACCGAAAAACGGGGGCCCTGGGGGGAGGCACTACCCCCAAAGCGAGAACTCAAAAAAATTTTAGCCTATCAAGACTTACTGACCTAATTGGGAGGGAGAGTCCCTGCGAATGAGAGAGGTAGTTACTAACGTGCATGAAAAAGCCGTCACAGCAAAAGAATAGTACCCACACACGGCCTCAAGCGAAAAGCAGACTCCGAAAAAACTGCAAAGAAGGGGGGAGGGGACGGAGCTACCGCAGTACCTCAAGGCGGGTGAGAGCAAAAGATTCAGTCACACCTATAAAGCAAAGGAAAGAAACGGGACCGAAAAACTAAAAAAGACGGCGGGAAAAATTCATGACTTAGCGGCGTACTTCGCTGCCAAACGAGGGTATCCAAAATCAAGAAGGGAAAAGCTACGGGGGAAAAGGCTCGAAAGAAAAAGGAGAGAATCGAGGGCAAAAGAGAAGAACTGATCTTGTTTCCTCCATTTCCCCGTTGATAGAGGAGCCAGCAATAGGTAACGACAGCGATCTCACAGGAGAGGTAGAATCAGAGTTCCACTCCAACGATGAACAGCTCTCAAACATGAATCACTTCAAAAAGGGGAGGAGTGAAAGGAAGGAAAAGAATTGACAGGAACAAAGAGACCAAGAACGAAGGTTGCTGAGGACAGAGCGCCGTGGGGGTCCTGCATCAGCCAAAAAATTGGAAAAGAGATAGCAAAAGGGCCCGGGCCAAGTCAGAGGGTTGACAACAAAGGTCTCAAAGGGGGAATTGGGCACGAGAGGCACGTCCTGGCTTTGTCGAAACCGCAAGGGACGCCGAAAGGTGAACATACTCACATTGTGGAACTGCTAAAGTGGCCCGGCGGGGGAGGAGGTCGGGAGGAAAAAAGAAGGGTCAATGGTTAAAGAAAACAAGAGAACGGGATCTGAACATGAAGAATTGGCACCTTCGAAGAGGGACAAAGAGGAACAGAGACAATACATACTCAACCACAAAATCGAAAACAAGCAAACCCCATGAAGTCCCGCAGGGCTGCTCTGCTGTGGCGAAAAGGACCAGAAACAACGAGAGGGGGAAAAGGAGGCAAGTCCCATGGGGGTTTTCAAAAGAAAGAAAACCAAAAAAGCCACACAACGGAACTCTTAGTCCGTACTGACAGGGGCGAAGGGGGGGGGAGGCGAAGTACAAAGCGGGGGTCATTGGGCAAAGAAAAGGCAAAGTGTTCTAAACCGACTAACAGGGGCTCAGGAAACAGCCTTGCAAGGAAAATTGATGTAAAAACATACTTCAGAGACGGACCAATGAACCTTTCAACAGGGGTAGGGAACATAAAACCGTAACGCATAGCACAAATTGGTGGGCCCAACAAAAGGAGGGGGGAAAATAAAAAAACCCAAGAAAAAAAACACACCAAAAACCATCTGGGGGCCTAGAGAAAAAGACATTTCAAATTGCGGGCCCACCGTGTAAGGGAAGGCGGAGGGAAAACGCGCGACGGAAGAAAACAAAAATGCCTACGTGTCACCATAAGGTAGGGATCCTTTGATTCTAGAAATTCCAAAATCTGGAAGAGATCTGGCCGTTTACACAAAAAAAACCAATCTATCTCTACCTAGAAGGAAATGGGGCAGCAAGAAAAAGAAGGTGGGGAAACAGCGTGGAAATCTTTCGAAAGGAATAAAAACAAGGACTTTCCACCGCAAACCTCCTCGTGGATCCGATGGCACCAAAGACACAGGGGAAAAGCAACGATGCCGCCTTCGGGGGGGGAAGGTCACTTCGAGGGGCCGAGGGAAAGAACTGACCTCATAGCGTCCTTGCGTGGGCCCTGGAGGGGACAGGGTTGGTTAGGGGAACGGTTTTCCAAACACTCCTGCACTCCTAATTTAAGCGCAGCGGGGAACGCGTGAAGGCAAGGGTTTGAGTCGAAGGATATGAGGTGGAAACCAAAGGCCAACTCATTCCATGAGCACCATGTGAGAAAATGCGGGTGGAAGTAGGCAGTGGCCTTCCACCATAAATTGGTTGTCGCAAGTTTGCCTCTGAAAGGCGAAGCAAAGAGGAGAGGTGGATGATTCGTGCGGATGGTGAAGGGTACCGGGGAAGCGCAAAGGCTTAAAATACCTTGCTGGTCTTACTCGGAAATCGAGAATCGCGAATTCGAGCGGGCGAAGGTGAAGATTGGAAAGATTCGGGGAGACGTGCGCCGCTGAGACAACGAAAAACAAGGTCCATAATGCCGATAGTTTGGTTCCGGGGACGAAGGCGAGAGCCATGGGGGAGCTCGCCCAAGAATGCAACCTAAAGGAAAACCGCATAAGGAAAAAAATATGTCAAGTCTGGCTGCCCTGGCTCAGGAGGTTACGAGGTGGTGCACGGTGCCCGAAAAAAATCGTTGGGGGTGAGTCTCTCTGGAGGTTCGGGGTGAGAGCGCAAAAAAGAATGTTAGGAAAATGTGATAATAAGGATCAAAACAACCTCGTAATCACCGCCGAAGATCTATTCCAGTGCTCAGAGGGGCACCGAAAAGACACCCGACAAAAGGTAGAAGGGCAGGAAACGCAGTGACTAGCCGACAGTGATTCAAGTCCGGGGGGAGGGGGAATGGAAGGGTGGGGGTCAACAAGGTGACGAGACCTTCTGGGTCGGTCGGGAGGCTTATTCTCGGAAGGTTATGAACATTGTCTATGGCTTACTAGGTCATGAGAGGAAGTGCGGGGGGAAATGGGCAAACAAGGATGGGTTTGAAGTACCTCCAAAATGAGATGACATCAACATCATAATATAACGACAGCACGCGGGGGGGAGGGGGACAAAGGAAACACGGAAAACAAAAATTACCCTGGCGATCTAACTAAAAACACATCGCTAAAAAGAAAAAAACTCAGGGAAGGGGTAAAAACGAAAATTTGGAAAGGGGAAATCACGTGGACCAATAAAAGTAGCCGCCTACGGAAATATCTTTAAGGTAAGTGCTGACGGATTCGAAAAGTTGAAGTTAAGGGGGAGCAATCGACGACTAAAGGAAAAAAAAGGGCCGCCGAAAGACCAGGCTAAGCAAATAAGGTCTTCGCGGCGGCACAGCGGGCCCTAAACGAGAAAAAAAAAGGAAGGAAAATACATCACAGGGGAAAGTATAGTCAAGGGGGTTAAAAAAAAAAAAAGTACAAATAGAGCGCGACCACTTACAAAAGGCGTCCGATTTGAGCCGAAAAACTTGGGCTCCATAAACCTCAAGGAGGAGAAAAGTCACAAGAAAAAGCTGTGGCCGCGGAAACCCGACAACATACAAAAAAAAAAAAAAATAAAAAAAAAAAAAAAGAAAAAAAAAAAAAAACCAGAAAAAACAAAATGGAATCGCTAAAATAACCTTTTTACCAAATCCGCGAGGACCTGAGGGAAGGGTAAACGCCGTGCGTGAACATAAGGCGGCAACGGTCGCGTACCTCCTCTGAAGACGGGGGGTGGGGACGTGGTAAAAAGGGCTGGGGGTGCTGTGAAACGGACAGGCAAACGGGGGTCGCGCGGCGCGGAAACGCGAAAGCGCCAAGAGGACCCGGGTTTGGAGGTCAAAGGGACGAGGGAACGAGGGACCGTCGGAATTCACCGGGGGTCAGCTCGAGAACACGAGAAAGTAGAAGAACTAGGCGTAGAAGAGTAACCGACCTCCAACGCCCACCACAAGTCGTGGTAAGGCTCCTACGCGCATCAGGGGAAGAAAAAGAGGGGGAAGACCGAAAGGGCTATACTGCTTAGGAAGGAGTTTTGACAAAAGTGAAAAAAGCGGACGGGGCCGGGGGACTGATCCAGGGTCAGGTGTGAGAAACCCTCAATCTAGCATCAATGGTTCGCGGAAAGGATGGTACGTGCTGCGTTCATTGTTCTTCACGTCTCCGCCCGAAGGGGGTCCGGGAAAGGAAAGTCAGGAAATAAAGGTGTTGTTAGAGTGAAAAAGACAGTCATGCGAAACGGTGCAAGGGAGGGAAAAGAGGGGTAAGAATTTGAATTAAATCTCCAGGGCTCAGAAGTTGGTATCACCCTGGGGTCTGTCAATTTGGCAGTTGCGTGCGAACAAACCCGGAGTGAGAAGGGATGAAGATATACACATAAAGCACTATAATCAAAAATTGCTGGGAGCATTTGGTGAACTTAGGGGGGGAGCACCATATCAAGGTAACCTTGGGTCAAAGGTCGTAGAAGGATGTATCCTGGTTCCACGGCGACAAGGGATGGGAAAACGATGGAGACACCACAGCTTCGGGGGAAAAAAAAGAGGAATTCACGGTCCAGGAAACAGTGGAGAAACGAAGCCTTGGTCCCTTTGACAGGGGGCAGCCGAAAAAAGCTTAAAGTAGGAAAAGCGGCGGATAATGACAAATGCTAACGCAGCAAAAGTGATTCATGTCGGACCGTATTCGGGGGGGGGGGGGGGGGGGGGGGGGGTGGGGGGGCCCATGTTGGAGCTGTAAAAAGTACGCCACAGAAAATACCAAACGTGTGAGGGAGGCAGCCGTGAAAAAGCCCATACAAAAAGAAAGGATCGAGAGGTTAGTAACTCTCGGAAGGGAGGGAAAGGAAAGGGATAATGATCAGCGGGATCCTGTCTCGCCACAGAGGGAATCGTCTTACCGTTCGCAAGAGAAACCGTGGGGGGGGGGGGGGAGGGGGGGTCAAGGTGTTCCTCCTGGGGGGGCTGGTGGGTGGGGGGGGAAAGTCAGTTATTCCCGCCGCAAAAAGGTAGAAGAACAACAAGAATCAGCGGTGAATTGCAATAAGCTGTGATTAAGAAACGCGAGTCACAGGGAGGTAGAAAGAAACTAGTGGGGAAAAAAAAACACGGGACAGACCAATCAGTAAAAACAAACGTAGCCATGGTGGCAGAACGAAAGATAAACCCGTCAGTGGGGGAATAAGAACGAGTAGGGGAACCAACCGGAAGGCGAGGAAACAGGCAGCTGCTACAAGTGGGGAAACTGGGGGGGGGTCTGTACCCTGGTCCGGGGAAGGAGCGAATAACCTCGATGGCTGTACGAATATGAATGCACGCCGATTGTGGAGAGGGGGTTAGGGGGGGAAATGGGGAAGGCTTGGGGGAACCCCGGCACCCACCCTCGCGGATAGAGCAATCGCGAACAAATGGATCGTCCGCTAAAAGAAAAGGAGGAATAACGGGAAAAAGCCTCGGCGAAGAAGGGAGTGAAACGTTATACCGTACCCATCACTATCGTAACCAGGTGTTGCAAAAAAAAGACGGGGAAAAAATGGCAGGGGGAAAATCAAGTCTGGGAGGGAAGCCACCTTACACCGTGCACCATACAAGCAGCAATACAGAGATCAAAAAAAAAAAAACATGCCGAGAAAGTCAGAGCCAGAGACGAGAAAAAGGGAAGCTCCTCTAGCAAGTAAAAAATAAATTAGTGGCAACGAACGGAAGACATTGCCCATGGGGGAGAGGAAGTGCGGGTAAATGGATTATCCTGCTTTGTAAGAAGTACCTGAATAAAACCGTAAGAAGAAGGGGGGAGGGTGTGGTAAAATTCCCAACTAGACAGCACACCCCACGTCATCGAGGAAAAGGCAAACGACAGGTAGGGGGGCGATCTGGCAAAAAGTACCCCAAGGGGGGGGCAACGAAACAGACCAAAATCAAGAGTCGACACGAACTCCAACGGCGCTCTAAAAGATGTTTAGACAGACAGAAAGGGCAGCTCTGAGAGCACCCACCGAAAGGAAAGGGAAAAGGAAAATCGGACAAAGACAGAGTTCCAGAGCATAGGAGGTCCCCGAAACCAAAGAACTCGGGGAATGGGGGAATGTTTCAGAGAAGAGGGAAAGGCCGTGTCTCCAAACTCGGAAGACAGAGGAGTAGATTACTTGGCATACGAGCGGGGCCCCCCCCTCTCCGGTGGACTCTTGGAAAAAGAGGAGGGTCAAAAAAAAAACAAAGGGGTCGACAGTTAAAACCAGGTCTTCGCGTGAAGGAAGATTCGGGGATCCCAGCCCGAGAGGGGGGCGAAGGTCCCTTAGAGTCCAGCAATCGGACCGTGAAGAATGAAGAAAGGGAAGGGAAGGTAAACACTCGGGCAATACGTCCGATGAGGCAGGGGAAAAGAAAACAGAAAAAAAGTCGGCAGGAAGCTTTCCCTGTCAAGGATCTAGGTGGCCAGGAGGGGGGCCCAACTGCCCGTCCACCTGTAGGGGACCCGCAAACATTGGTTGACCATCTTTCAACCCAGGTTTACACCCTACATGATGTGAGCGAAAAGGGTCATCAGTGGACGAGTGCGGGGGGCGTTTGTTCTTTTGCAGTTCAGGGAAGAAGAAGCTTAAGGGGAGAAAAGAAATAAAAAGTGATCGGACGTCTCCAAAATGGGGGAGGGAAGCCGCAATAGGTGAAGGGATGCCCTCCTATCGTTAAAACAATATCAAGGGGAACCAAAATCAGCCAAGCAAGGGGGGGCTGCCCCGAGAAAATAATTCCGGTGATCGGACAAAGGACAATGGGGGGGGCACAGTTGGAAAGGCACATACTTGTTTTAAGAAACTGCAAGACTGAATACTCAGGGCCGTCGAAAGGGTGGCGTGGATGGGGGAATAGAGTAAAGGCTCCGCAGTCCAAAAACAAGACTCGGGCATAAGATCCTTTCCCAGAGAAAAGTGGTCGAATGACCACTGGCCAGACAGCAGTGCCCAAAAAAGGATGCTAGCCGGGGAAGAGGGAAAAAGGGCCTCGTCAACAGTGTCAATACCGTCGAGAAATCCAGGGGGGACCAATAAAATCCTTATGGGGGGGGGGGCGGGAAAATAAAAACCCTTTTAGGGGAAACGATAATGATGGGTCCGGACAACAATATCCCGTGCTCAGAAAGAGAGGAATCAGGGTGCACTCGTCAGAGAAAGCTCCTGGGGTCAGAGTGCGGTAATGAGGCAAGACAACCAGCCACAGAGTAGTAATCCATAACAAGCCATGCCGCTTTTACTGGGAATCCAGAAGGGGGGAGGTGAAAGAGTCGGAAAAGGGGGGCACCAAGGAGAACTAACAGGGTTAATATAGGGGACTCGTGCATACGTAAGGGGAAAAATAAAATCTTTGTCTTGGGACCAGCAAAACAATGATGTGATAGCTTCCGCGGGGACGACACGACGCTGAGCACCAGTTTTCGTGGGGCTGCACAAATTCGACCTAAGGGATTGGCTGGGGGGGGGGGGGGCGGGAGGGAGGAAAAAGTAAACAATTGTGGAGGCTTCTAGTTCGTGTTCGCTTAACGTAATGCTAAAGAAATCCATCAACGGCACGTTAAGGATCTTCCAACATTGGAGGGGAAAAAATCAATCCAAAACGTACCAGCACAGGTTCAGAGCTCCCCTGATCCTAAGGGCCAGTGGAAGCATGAGCACTCGTGACGACATGTTGGGGCGGACCACGGGGTCGCGAAGCGCTCACATTCGCGCTCTGAAAAGAAGCCAAGTTAGTACCGTACCCTGAGCAAATCCGGCGGAGCAAAAACTCGTCCCAAGCGACGCACTGTGCACGAAGGCTACCAACCACGCAACCCGAGGGTGGGGCCTGTTCGCAAAAGAGGAACGGTGAAGAAAGTAACATACCGGGAGGCGACAACCGGAGGAGCACCGACGTAGGCGTGCAGGCGAACTCACGGGGGGAAGATGGGGGGGGCAGGGGCTTGGGGATTCAGCTGAAAAAACAACTGTAGTTCTGGTTGTGCGGTGCGTGAGAGATCGGGCAGGGTCTGTGTCTTGGAAACTCAGAAGAAAAAATCAAACCAGCTCTAGGCCGAGAAAAAGAAAAAAACAGGTCTCCCATCCGCCGCAATCCGACAGTTGACGGATAAGTCCCAGGATTAGGCGGCGAACAAAGGAAAATACGGGCGGCGGGTGTCCTGTGAAATTTAATAATTGCGTCGGGTCGCACCTATGGCTATTTTATGGGCGTTCTTTGATCCTGGTAAGGCTTTTTCCTCTCGCAGCAACTTAATGGGTCACCACAAGTTACGGGACTATTCGAGTCGCGCTCTGGTTCTGTTGCCGTAGGAGTCCGCTGGGGGGTTCTCTCGAACACCACAAGATGACTGCCTCACCAATGGACTAAGGATGGAGGTTTTGTACGGGAAACGCTAGGGCTTCATGATGTCGCTTTCGATCGGTGAACTTCAGCTGATTGGCTGGAGGGCACGCAGAGGGTGGCTTGAGACTTCTTTTGATACATTGGGTGTAAAGCCTTTGAGTATATCCCACCTCAATCTGAGTTTTTTTCATAATCAAAACTCGCCATAACGAAAACTGCCTCGCGTCGCAAGGTGGCTTGAACAGGGGGGGGGAGATCACACCGCCATTCGAAGTCGGGCGGAGCTCAACAGCCCGTGTTAATTGCTGTGCTCCAAGGCCACGAAATCATGGGGAAGGCAGTACAAAAGGTTAGTGTCCCTTAATCCTTCTTGGGCAAAGATACTTAAGAAAGTTGTACCATCTGGGGGAGTTTTCTTACAGCCTCGTTACAAAGAACTGCTTAAAAAAAAAGAAACTGATTGGGGCTGTAGGAGTTCCTGAAGTGGGGGGGTTCGGGGTTCGGGATGCTCCGAACAACTAAGCAAAGTCCCTTGTTGTCCATTGTCAGTTACTTTGTCCCACGGGGGCAAATAAGTCCTAGGGTGAGCGACGAAGCCAGGGATCCTTTGGCAAAAAAAGCGCGGCATGGAGTCTTCAGCACCATGTTGGGGGGGGGGGGGGGGGCGGGGGGGGTCCCCTGGGGGGGCCGGGGGGAAGAATGGGCCAACACTGATGTCCGTCTAAAGTGTCAAAGGGGGGCAGTCGAAGGGCCTGGGTCACAAAGGGAAAGCGGTGCGCCAACATCAGTTGGGGGGGAGGAACGAAGATGAAGGGTTTCACGTCTCCAATTACCGTTGAACTTGAGTTGGACAGGCAGTCCCTTGGTTTTGGACGAGAGGAAGTTGACGGAAACATTTGGAGAAACCAAGCGGAGTACGAAATGGGCTGAGTTGAGTAAGCGGGGCGCAAAAAAGGGAGGGGAAAAAAGGGAAGGTCCCATAGCAAAGGAATTCGCCTTTCAAAGTGTCTTCTTGGACCTACCGGAGCTAAAGGCAAAACCTTCGCCTGGGGCCATTCGGGTAGGATGAGCTCCACGTAGATAATGGGTGGATTAAGAGGGGAAAGAAAGTGTCATCAAAAATGAGAAATAGCAGCGCCTCGGTGAGAACGAGTCAAGCCTTACGGTATTGACCGCGACGGTAGCGTAAGCGCATTCCAGACAAAGAAATTCATCTTTTTACTTCCGCGTTACCAAATAAGGTGGGAGGTTCGGGTCCCACTGCACATTGGGGCAGCGGTGGTAAATACGGGCTCGAGGACTAATACCTGAACCTAATCTTTTACCTTCTGCTGGGTGAGACTGGAGGGGTTACGGGGGACCCGTTACTCCACTCCTTCTCTATGGGGTACGAGGGGCGCCGTACACGTCCACCTCACCAAGCAGTAGCGTGCCAGAACGTCATGCAGGGTAGGGGGCAGGAAATGGGATCCTCCTCAGCATTTATTAACCGGGCTAAGGAGCAGAGAAGGCCTGTTGGGGGCTGGTGGGCGAGCTTTGGAACCAGCTCTTTTACAACAAAGGGGGGGATATCTCAAAAAAAAAAGACCAGACCAGTGTCCATCGGGGGGGGCTGAAAGAACCACGTTAAAGAGTTTTGTGCGCAGAACCTAGGTTGGCCACGGGGAGTACTGGGGGCCGGGGCGAATACCCGTCGGAGGCCAAAACAGGGGATCGGCATCCGTTCAGGGAGGAGGTGGGGGTGGTTGGCGTTTTGCCCCCGCAAGAGGACAACGATCGACAGGGGAAGGGGTCGCCGGCGTATAAGGGGTATTGGAATAGGTGAAAAAAAAGAGTAAGAAATGACGTGGCGTGGAGCTGAAGAGTTCACCTCGAAAAGGACCCATTAAACGGGGCCACCTCCCGGGCCGTTTCGGTGAGGGCAATCTTAAAAGACAGCTCGCGAAAAAAAAAAAAAAACAATATATGCTTCCGGAAACGTTGACAGGCAAAAATAAAGGTAACCGTTATTCTCTTTGAAGCATTTTAGGAACTAAGAGAAACTCAGGGCCTTTCGGGTTGGGTGAAAACATGCCAATACATTATCACGCTCGGTAACGCCGCAAGGGGGCGAGAAAGACAAATCCGGGTGGCCACAACCGTTCCAAACATCTCGAGAATTCACATCCCGCAACAATGGCGGAGAAAATTCTGCAGTTGGAACGGAATGCCCCAGGGTAACAAAGAAAGTTCAAGGTAAATCAGGTACTGGTCGCAAAAACTCACGCATAGTTTCAATTCAGAGAAACGAGGTTGGACCCATAAGAGAGAAGTTTTGGGTTTCCCCGCGATGGGGGGGAAACGATGAAAGGAGCCCTCTGAAGGGGCGTATTAATGTCGGGGTGGGGAGATTACTACAGCCCCGAGGCAAAACCTAAGACAAGGGCGAAGGGAGAATCGAAGGGGAAGTCCAGAAAGAGATTTCCTTCACGGGTACAACGCGGAAGCAGATGGAACCTCGGGACCCATCACCAACCCTCCCAAAAATGAGAAAACCGTAATTCAGGACAGAGATCGGGATAAGGAAGGGGGGGCCACGAGGGGTCACACCAGTCAAAAAAAAAGGGAAAAAAAAACGTGGTGGGGACTGGTGAAGAATCTCCGGGAATCACTTAAGGATCCGGCCGTGTGAGGGTGAAGGGCGGGAGCCGCTCAGGAAGCGAGAGAAAACGTAGAAGGATTGATCGTGCTCAAAGGGGAAGGGGGGGAAAAGGAAAATCGGAAGACGACGTGCCACATCGTTGGGGGGAGCAAAGAGTTAAGAATCAACAATACGAATTCCACTGAACCTGTCTGCATGAAAAAACAGGTGAATGACTATGTGTCCCCGAGATGAAATATCCGTGGTTGGGCTAAAGGGGGAGAACAACCGAAGTGGGACAGCCCATTCTAAGGGTTATAAAGCCTTTTGACCTCACTCTCGGGATTCAGTGTCAAACTTCAACAACAATTGACGGCTGCAGGAACAGAAAAGCGAAACCGTAGTGAAACCCACTTGAGAAGAGACCCAAAAAGATGCTGCGCCGGTGGACTGGCGAGACACAGGGAAAAGGACGCCAATTGAACATTCGAGCAATCCCTATGGGGTCCGTCTGCAAGCAAGTGACGGGGCGCCAATTAAAAAAAGAAAAGGATTAAGGAGAGGGCGCAGGGAGAGGGTCGTACAGATCCCGTTTCTGGAAATAGACTGAACTTAGAAAGGAAGGGAACCGTAATCATATTCAACTGTCCTGGTGTAATCGGTTCGGGCGTTTTGCCAGAGACAAAGCCAATTAGGCCTGCAATCCAGGCAAGAAACGTACTTGGAAGAACCTCGTGTCAGGTGAAGTCGCTTTCCGCGGAGCCAGGTTGGAACACACTCTGTTAATCTCTGAATAAAGGCAGGGAAAGAAAGATATGGTTCTGGGCGCTGAAAAATGAAGTTATCTGCTGGGGGGGTTGAGAAGGGGGCGAGAGCGGGAGGGGGGTGGGTGAGGGTCCACGGCCTATTGTGCAGGGGGAGGGGTGTTCTACCAAGGGAGGGGGGACGGCGCTGCACGTCTCCTGCACGGGGGTGGATTGGTGTAGTTTCTCACTCGTAGTGGGGCCAACCTGCCCAAGTGACGCCACGGTCTACGCTCTCTCTTGACTTTGAGAGGCCGGGTACTGTTGAGCCTGCTCAAGACTGTCTACCTTCTTACTATGAGCAAGGTTACGGGAGGAGATTTGCGCCCCGTTATTGTTCGTTCACCTCTTGCCAGAAAAAGGAACTGTCTGCCTCCCTCGCGTTCGCTTGACCCTTCTCGCGGCCACTAGCAGAGACAGAGGAACGGCTATCCCGACTTCCCTCGACTCACGAATCCTTCTTGACGGTCTTGTGGATTTCTTGCGCACCCAAGAGGGGAGTGGCGCCCCTGATCTGCCCAGTTCACCGAACGGAGGCGGACTTCTAGGCCTTGCCTTACCGTCATGTGAGAGCTAGCTCGTCCCAAGGAGGAAAAAAACTGGCCCGAAACGCACTGAATCGGGAGCAAAAAACGTCTACACTCTAGTCCTTTTTCCCCTTAATACACGGGGGGCCGAAGAAAAAAATACAGAGGACTTGGGAAAACGTGTAACGTGCTGCTGTTCCTTGCATCTTCCGCCAGTTTGTCCCTGAGGGGCGTGGGTGGAAGCAGCTCTCAAGACCCCCCCATAGGTGCTTCTTAACTCGAGCTATCCTCACCGCATTAATAAAGAAAGAGGTCCATGCACCGACCGCCAGTTGCTAAAAGACGGACAAGGGGCGGCCTTGGCGCACCAGAAGAGATGCCTTACACCAGTCAACCTCTTAATGTTGTCGCCGTGGGGGGTGAAAAAAAATGAAGGATTGGGGGGCAATGCGGAACAGCTTTGGACCTCTTATTCGTTCTACTGCAAGGGGTTTCACTATGGGATAACCGTACCGAGTGTGCACCCTTAGGACATCCTTTCCTGCAACGTCGGGGAGCCAGAATGGGATTCCCCGGGTTTATGAAAAACACTCTTATCTCGTCACTATAAGGAATGGAAATGATGTTAAGCCTTAGGAGGGGCCTCGTATCTCAGTTTCGCCTTTCCATCTTTCTTGCTCTTCTTGGGTTTAAGTGGGTCCACACGGGGGGAAGCATAGAATCAACTGCTGCCCAGTTACTTCAGCCTTTGAGTGTAGTAGTCCAAGGTTGGAACTCTCCCATGCCCTCAGTATCCTGTTAGCGGGGACGTGAAAACCGCCCGGAGTTGTTTGATTCTTTATTCCCAGCCGGTTCGTCGCAATCAGGTAGAAACTCCACAAGAAAGAAAAATGATTGTCTCCAAAGGCCTATCCCATCTTGGGTGAAGGATAACATTGTAGGGGGGTTCCAGTGCTAAGATTAAATTAACTATTGGAGTCCTAGGGAATCTTCAGAGGCTGAAACGAGGGGAGGCACAATGGAAGACAAGCAATGGCTTGTAATGGGTGCAGACCAGAAGGGGGTGACAAAGCTCAAAGAGACGTTGGAAACATGCCATTTTGGTTAGGGGATATGGGGCCCACTGAAGATCCAGTCAGCTCTCTCACGGATCTGTGGAAGAGGATGAAGGAGAGGGGGGGGATGACCAATGGTTTGGGGGGGTACTGTCTCCTTCCAATTCGAGGGGTGGGGAGCCAGCAAGGAAGGAAGTTGTGTTCAGCGGGAATATGGCCGGGACCCTCGAACCAACTGAGAAAGAAAAATTGTGAGGGGGGAACTAGGGTAAGCAGGGTTTGAAACTGACCGGGGAAAGCGTAGGAGAAACTTCAGCTGAAAAAGGGGGGGGTGTGGGTCCCGACCAAATGACCCCGTGTCCATAGAAAAAAAGTGAGAAATCTGATTTAACGGGAGGAGCGCCGGTTTTCAGAAAGTATATGGCCGATATCGAAAGGAAGAACCGGAACTTGACGACTAAAAACTAATACCCACGCCATTCCGGGGGGCCATGAGCGAGAGGGTACAATTTGATATGGTTGTCATAAATAAAAGTCAGTCTTTAAGAGAAATCCTTGGCAGAGGATCGCAGATCTTTTTCTAACCGCCCTGAAAGGGTGTTCTCTGCTATTCTCTCTCCGCGCCTAAAAGAAGAGACGCGGTTAGAGTGGAGGGGAATTTCCCCCTTTAGGTTGGGTTTTTCCCTTCACACAGGTAGTTGGGCATCAGGTGAAAGTCACGGAAGATAGGAAACCTAACGGGGGGGGGTTGAGGATCTGGCGATGCTTGTTTTATAGGAAGAACCATATCAAGCCGAGTGGAAACGCGACTTCCATCTTCGTCTTCTTCCAGGGAAGAGGGGAGGGGGAAAAAAGGAGGAAAAAGGCGCCGGTGATGAAAAGTACCAAATTAAGTCACCAAAGTAAAACCGGTAGCTTCAGGAAGAGTAAAAAAAAAAGGGAGACACAAACAAAAGGTCCTGGCTGCACTTCCTGCCCCTTTGTTTTAAAGGGGGGGACCAGAGTACACTT
>Ga0179593_1614763_pt1 | contig 14583 bp, 14 predicted proteins | sample CZODoug2_1_08_16_FD_185931 | JGI IMG/M metagenome (GOLD analysis project Ga0179593, IMG submission 185931) | Vadose zone soil fungal communities from Angelo Coast Range Reserve, California, USA - CZODoug2_1_08_16fungal (PacBio error correction) | ecosystem: Environmental > Terrestrial > Soil >...
TCTGGAAGAAGGCTCATATCTTTATCGAAAACGCTCATGTGAAAAGACCGCCGGGGAAGTAGAGCGCTAAATTCGTTGTGTGCCGGGTTTAACGGAAGAAGACGGAGGAAGAGGCAGGATAGCAAGAAGCAGCTGCTTCAGTAGGTCTTTCTCCCTTCGGGCAGGGGGACAATCTCACGAAGGAAAGGAGCGAATAGCGGGATGGTAGGCGACAGGGGAAAGGGCCGCCGGGGAGACCGGGCAAAGAGAAAACGGTAGTCTGAGAGCCTTCTGCCTCTTTAGGCCGGCTAACATCTATTTAAAAAGACGGCGGGGTGCGGTGAAGAATGGAAAGCCTTCCCCGGAGAGAGTGGAGGGGCAAGCGCAGCAGAACTCTGTGGCGTCAAAAAAACCGGATGGCACCTGCAACCAGTGTCGTACTCCTCTCGTGACTATCGAGGCTCCACCAGCAAATGAAGAAGAAAGGGTCGCTGATCAGGTCTGAGCAGTATATGGTCAGGGGCAGAGGAGAAAAAAGTTTGGGGCGTTGGTGTGCAAAGGCCGTTTCCCCCGGTAAAGTCACCGAATCTTGCACGGTCATCCCTTGTGAAGGCTCCACACGAAACTAGTCAGAGAATACAGGAAGGGGGACTGCCTTGGGGTCAGGGCCGGTCCGGTCGACCAGCTCACGCAGGGGGAGGGTCGAGAAAGCAGTTCAAGAAAAAGAGGCGGACCAGGGCTTGGATCGGACGGTCTGGGACGGCCTCGGCCTTAGGCAGAGGACGACCGCCGCCGACCTTGCGGGTACACCGTCAGACCGGGCTCTCCTCTCGGCCGAAAACCTCTGGGGATCAGAAGAGAAAAAAACCCGGCCGCATTCGCCGAAGTCGGGCTACGGAGCTCGTAAAGAGGATCAAAAGGGGCCGGGCCGAACTAGTTGGGGGTAAAGATTGTGCCACTACGACCGCAATGTGAACCAGGAGATAGGCCGTAGGAGAATTGGCGGCGATGTTCACGAAGGGTGCGCCACAAAAAGTACATTGGAAGTCCAATGGGTCAGCCATCCGTGTAGTGCCTCAGCCGAGGGTGGGTAGGCGGACTGTCGAGGGGCTGTGGGAGGGGAGTACCCCAGACCAGCCGGAACGCCCCGGCAGCGAAAAGCAGAAGGACAAGAAATGGCGGAAATGGGTGTCGGGCAGGTGCAGATGCCGAGTGCGAGGAGCCAGCTACCCGCGCAGACTTGGTACGGCCAGCAGCTCGAACACTCTTGAAGTTCCAAGACCAGGGGGCACGCGATCTAAGGAAAGATGGGAAAAAACGCCATTGCCTGTTATATAAAATAAACCTGCGTCCTAATTGCGCGAAAAGTGACTGTATACGTTTGGAGAAGGGTGGCCGTCGGCAATGGCTCTCAAAGAGGAGGGGGAGAAGGGCCTACATCAGGTCCTAGAAAGAGGGCCAATCGTACGATAACTATCGCCATAAAGCATGCCATGACATAAAGCGATGCGGCGAGGGCTCCAGCAAACTATAAGGGACGGGGAATTGGGACAGGGGAGCCCGTGGACCCCCCATAACCAATAATGACTCTCAAACAAGGGAGGGAAAGAGAGAGAGGGAACTGGTTGTCATGGAAGAGCGGATTTACAACGACCGGAGGGAAGCGGTAAGAAAGATCCGCCTCGATGGGGCCGGGCCGAGGGGGCGCCGTTGCGGAAGGGGTCGAAAAATAGGAACCCTTTAGGCCGGACTGGTGAACTTCATGCCCGAGAGACGCAAAGACATCTCCTAAGTCCAAAAGAAACTCTCTCAGCACGGAACAAAAACCGCGAAAGGGATCACGCACTCAGGAAAGGGGATACGAGTCTAACCAATGGTGTGTAAAGGACTGGAGGAGGTCGGCAAAGGCAAGTGGCCAGGGAGGTCGGGGAAGGTCAAAGATTAGAAGGTAAAGGGGGTGGGGGAAAAACAGGTTAGGGGGAACTTTGGGGGGGGGTTGGGCCCGGGGGGGGGCCAAACCCTGAACCACCGAAAACCATAATAGGGGTTTACGCTTGCACCCCCCCCCCCAAGGGGGGAGGGCTTTGAGTCGGGTACCCCCTGAACCTGTCCGTGTTTCATTGCACGTGACACTTGGGGGGGGATTGCAGTTCGGGAAAGGTGCAAGTCAATACCACCGGGGGGGACCCTGTTACGTTTCCCCAAAGTTGTCACGGGGTGGTCCCCCCAAGTGGGAAAACCTGACGCCCATACAAAAATCCAAGTGTCCTCTTAACAGGTCGTCTCTCGCTTGACCAAAAGAGCCCTCAGCAGAAAAACGTAACTGGCCAGGGGCCGCAATGGCAAGGTCCAAACGTCTTTAACCGGCGTTCAAAAGGCGTGTTCGTGGTGGAAAAGGAACGCCAAAGGGCATTCGAGGAAACCTCCCCCGCGGCCAAAAAGTACTGACCAAGTGAAAAAAAAGGCATGGAAGTTGGCGCAAAGACCCTAGCAAAAGTCAAGCCCACGTCAATGAATGACCGATCCAAGCAGAGCCAAGGAGCTGAGGCGCGGGTGCACAAAGAAAAACCGGTGCTGCCCACAAAGGGAAAAAAGGGGACTGGACTAGATCAGCTTGGGATGGAAACGGCGTCGGGGACCCGCTACGGTGGAATGAAAGAACCCAAAAGACGAACGCTTCTAGAAGGAAAAAGCCCCCCGCGAAACGCCAACCAAGAAGGGAAGGGTCGGCGAGAGGAGACCGGCCGAGCCTGAACGCCGCAACAGATCCACAGTAAAAAATTCCGCCAACTCGTAAAAAAAAGGCTGCCATTTCATGACCGCCATGAGCTGAGCTGCGCGCCTGGGGAGGGAAGGAACCCAAGGATTAAAAGGAAGGAGAAAGGGTGTTACCAAAGTAGATGGGGGCTGTATGGAGTTGGAGCTCTCAAAAAGAACGGGGGGTACATATGCACGGGGGGAAGCAGTGAAGGGAAGTGCCAAGAAAACAACATAAAATGAGCGGCATTCTACCTAATCACACATGCGGAACAGACAAGAGAAACCCCTCGAAAAAGAATGCCGTCCCACTCCCTACTATGGAGAGAAAGGGTCACCCCCGTCCCCCAAGGGAGACTGCACACCTGGAGGGGGAAAAAACCTGTAAGGCAACCAGAGCCGGGACTCTCTGAACCCACGACTTATCCCAGGAAAAAAAAAACAACCTTCTTCTCCTTCCGCGAAAAACAAGCCGCTCCTGCACAAAGGAAGAAGTCTACCGCACGAAGACACAGCCCTATCCCCGCCGTCTCAGAGCAGGCAACCAAAAGAGACCAACCTGCTTCTGGGGGAAAAAACAAAAAAATCTCGTCCCGGGGAAAAAAAGAAAAAAACCGAGAAAGACGACGGGATGTCCGGCCGCGGCGTAGTACAGGAAAGACCACGGCATCCAGGGAGGGCAAGAAAACCCAACCGAAGGCGGCGAGCCTCTTTGGGAAAAAGCTACGAGCTACCACCAACGGAAAAAGGTCACTCCTGGATGACAGAGCGGGTTGCGAAGGACATCACCCTCGCAGCCAAACTAACCAAAGGATCTCGCAAAAAAAGGGGAGAATAAAATAGAAGAGAGGAGGGGCCGCAGTTGGATCGTTGAACAGACTAGGCCGGCAGGCGTTAGAAGCGGTGTAGTCAGGGAGCGAGTCAGTTTCAAAGCGCCGATTCGTGTGGGGTTCCAGCTGTTTCCCGGAAGAAAATGACGGGGAAAATCAGTTGGAAAAAGGCACTATGCCGCTTTCTTAGCCAGGAGCTTGCTCCACCGGGGAGGGACCGCCGAACGACGGCGCGGTGAACTTGACGAACGGGCTAACTTTTATGTATGCCCTCCGACGGTAGACAGCTCGAAGGGTCGTCTCTTTTACCAGAATCGGGCAGTTGCTAAGGGAAGGAATATTGAAGGAAGCTCCGGGGTTTACGTTTTGTGAATCGGTGGAAGATTCACTGAAGGTGAAAGGAGGAGCGGCGTCTCATCCATAAAAGCTAAGCAGAAAGACGCTGCGGGGACGGGGGATTCTTTCTGGCAATCTTCTGGGGGAAGATCAAATGAAAAAATACTGTCTGTTTCGCTTCAAGAGCGGGGCTTCCCTCAAGAAAGGGAAGGGTAGCCTAAAAAAAGCTCAGGCGTGGCAATTTGGAAATTACCGGAAAACCGTTTCACTTCCCCAATGCATACGATGTGGGGGGGAGAGAAGGGAAACCAAGCCTCACACTACAGTAACAAGTACTGCTAGACAAAATATAAGGTCCCTGCATCCTTGGGGAGACAATGGGGAAAACATCATTGCTTGGAAGCAAGAAATCATGGAGAGAGCTATAAGGGGAAGACCGGCGTCGGCGATATGGCGGTAATCTTCCTGGAAAGAGAAGACCAACGCCGACCTGGGGGGACATGCGTTGCCTGCAAGAGCGATAAAACTTCGAAGCTCTCGAAGAACCGCGGGTATCAGGGCCGGCAGCTCGCCCGGAGCGGTCCGATCGACGACGACAGGAAGACGAACAAAACACGTTTGTCGTAGAAAGAGGGGTTGGGAGAGGTGCCTCGCCGAGCCTGCATCCAAATGCGCGATAGCGAATAGGGCAAGAAGACAGGAAGGGGACGGTATGATGGCAACTGGTTCAGTGCACCACAGGCAGGTCAGTTTGGTCAGTCCCAATGTATTGCCGAGATTTTCGAAGTGACCTCTGCCGGGCCGGGCGGGAGTTATAAAAGAAGTAACGCCCGGCACGCAACTGTGAACCTCCCTCTATACAAAAAAAGGGTCCCTTTCTGGTCGGGTCCAAGAGGAAGTGGCTCGCAGTTTCAGCAAAGAGCCTAAAAGTAGGTTGCCAAGAGAAGTCGGGAAAAAACTTCTCCCGGCAAGTGTCCCAATCTCAGGGGAGAAAAGCAGGGAAGGTAGGTCTCGGTAGTCTGCAGTGGTTCCCCACACCTGGGCAGGGGGGGGGGGGGGGCCAAAAGCGTGCTGAGAGCGTGGCCGGACGGCGAGCGCGCAGGGCGTAGGCTAGGGGAACCTCAAAAAGCGAAACGGGAGTTCAGAGGGGACCGCCGGAGACCACAAGGGCGCGGGGCGGCCCAAGACAAGAAAGGTGGTCGGGCTTCGGACTAAGGCTTTTGAGCAAACCGCCGAGGGACGGAAGATAAAAAAGAATCTCAACAAAAACAAAGGGAGGAAAGAAAGAAGGAGATGTGGCCTGGGTGTTCCCAGTTCGTGGACAAGCTCTACCGGAGGGGGGAAAGCCGCTCCTCCGGCGTATTTAACTGAAGAGCATGGCCGCCGGAAAAACGGCTTCAACTAAGGAACCGCCGGGAAGGGACTACTTCCTGAAGCAAGCGCTTCTAGAATGATAGATGCAAACCGTCCAAGCGCAGAAAAAAAAAACAAAGCGTTGGGAAGACGAATAATAACCTAAGCTAAAAAACCAAGGCTTGGGGAAACCTGGAGATAGAGTAGTATGGAGATCGGACCGAAGGTTCGAAAACGTACCAAAGGAATAGCTCTTCTAAACGCGGACCGATCTAAGGAAGACGCATGCAGCCCTGGTCGGGGAACTGGTAGCTGCGGCGTTCCGGGTGTGGTCACCTCCAAGAAGAAGGAAGAGGACCTGCCCCAAGGGAAGAACAAGAAACCTGAAAAGGTGCCCCGACAGGCACACCTTGGGTGGGGGGCGACCCAAAACGTGCCATAGCCGCCCAAAGAAAAAATTCCGGTACCTCGGAACTCCTGACTACTGAGGAAACCGTTGTAACTCGCGGGGCCACGGCCACGTTCGGCCACAATGCGGCTTAAAAAGGAGGAAGAGAGATTCTATCTCTGCGATAGGCCTGGCTAAAGGGCTCAAGGCAGAGGACAAGCCGTTCGGAGAGAAAAAGAGCCACATATTCGGGCCCGCGCCAAGGAAAAAGCCGAAAGGCAGTCGCTGCTCAAGAAGATCCTTCAAAAACCGAACAAGAAAAAAAAAGGGCCTCAAGCTCGACCTCGGGAAACCAATCCGGAACCGCCCTGTCAACTTTTAAAAAACGCGACCAGGAAGAGAAAAAGATGGGAATGAGACTTGGTGGACCACGTACTCTGTTTACTGGGGTAGAACAGAGAAAAGGGAGGTTAACATGAAAAACATGGGCCGTAAGAGGCCGGGCCGGGTAAGTTACAAGGAAGGCAACGTCACAGCCACAAATACACCCTGAGCGGCAGACTACCCCTGACCAGAATGGGGCAGCGAACAGACGACTTCTGTCGGAGCAAGAGGAATCCAGAAGAACCGCCGTTTCCCACACACGTCCCCTATTGACCCCGGGGGGTGCCAGCAACCGGGGACTGCTTCGCAGCCGGGAACGACGGATGAACCGGCCAAGAAACTCTAACACAAAAAAACCGTCCTCAAGACCTGAACCCCAGGTCAACGCAGCGCCTACCGCGGGAAAGCCCCGCCCAACTAAAGTAACCGCGCCGGTCACACAAAAAACCTCCACTTCGGCCGGAAAAGCCCTAATCTTCGTCAAAAATAAACGATCCTTCTCGGCCCAAAGGCCCGACGGTAGAAGGCAAGGTGGCCTGCCGCCTCGTCAGGGGGGGACAGACTGCCCACGGGAAAGCGAACAGACAGTGACCACCTCGAGATCCGCTGTGAAAAAACAAAGAAAAGGAGGGCTCGGGAACTGTTCAACGCCTCAAAGGAACTGTGGCGCCTGTTCCTGAGAGAGAAGTACCCTAGCCCGACAATGAGCCAAAACAAAAACAACGGAAGGGGAAGAAGAACAGGTCCGGCGCAGGGTGATCGTGAATACACACCTCTTGCTCGGAGCCTGGAAGGCATAGAAGGGACTTACATGGGCAGGGGGTCAAACGGTCGTGTTGCTCAAAAAAAGAATAAATGTCGGCGGTCAAAACTGAAAAAGCGAAAATGCAAGACCCCGGAAGACTTAGGGCTTGGGAAGAGGGCCGACGAACGGTGTAGCGTAAAAAGACGCGGTCGTCTATGGGCCCTTAGCAAAACCGGAGGCGTGTATGGGGGACGTAACGTAGTGACCACAGAGGAGGTAACGGAGAGGAGACGATTCGCATAATGGTACGCCGGCCGGGTTCGGGACGTGGGGTGGGAGCAGGGAACAGTGGAGCGTGTGACAGGGGGGGCGTGGGGCGCGGGGGAGGGGTGAGCTCTGCTCTAAGAAGAGACCTTGAGAAAGCCAAGGGTGTGCTTGGCACTGCCGGTGAAGGGGGGAAAGCCCCGGTAAAACTTCTTCGTCGGTGGAAGAAAACGAGGAAAAACCATAGCAGGAGAGGGGTAGGGACTCTGGGACTTTGCCGCATATGGGGAAGGGTAGACGACCATCATCGGGGGGGGTCAGTGTTGGCTTTGCCGGGAAACGGACCAGTAAAGCACCGGCCAAGGACCCACCTCGGGGGGGGGGGAGTTAAAAGAGGAACAGTCCCAAGAAACGGGGCAGATACACAAATTATCAGGTAATAATTGGGGGAAGCGCTAAACAGGGCGCAAAGAAAGGGAGGGGTCCTGCCATGGTCAGATCGCTACTACGCGGAACGGAGGTAGGTCTGGCGGGAAGGACGATTCCCGGAGCGCGCCTCCCTCCAGCCTGGCAAACAGTGGGCGAAGGAAAAAATAGATCAGCATAATTCTCACGGCCTACAACCCGCTCGGGCAAGCAAGACGGCCCGAGAGGCCCATGACAGGCAATACATGCGACGGGATCAAAAAAAACTTGGCCGGGACCGGTTGGTTTTTACTAAATTTGGATCGCCAGCGCCTGCCACCCGGTCGGAGAGATAGAGCTGGACGTAGGCGTCCAGATGCGTGGCGGCGTAATCACCTGGAGGGGGAAAAAAAAAGTGCGCCCCCAGGATAGTCAATTTTGACCGCTGGTATGCCAGGGGGCCCGCGTCGGCGGACCGGTTAGTGACGGGGCTTAAGGAACCGAAAAAAAAAAAACCCTACCAGCTCGTTTACCCGCTCAGACTGAAGCCTGCGTCCCTCAAAAGGGAGCCGCCGAGGGTTCGAGGACCCACAACCAGCCGAATGGTGGGGGCCATCAGCTCAAGAAAAACTGAGGCGCTGATCCTCAGGGCCCAGCCAGGGAGGCGTCCATTTGGAAAAAGAGCAAGAGGGTGGGTAGAGCCGTAAGAAAAACGTGGTTCCCAAGCAAGGGGGGTTTGCTTGAAGCATTAATTGGGAAGGAATTTGTCCGCCAGGGGGGGAGCGCAGTCGTAGCGGACAGTAGAGCACGCATCCGCAACTAGGGGTTTCCCAGGGGGGAACCGTCTGCGACAGCTCGGCTGCAATCCGGAACGCGGAAGGAGGGATTCCATCAACGAAGCTATTTGGGTGTCAAGCAGATCAACCTGGGGACACACATAAAACAGAATCACTCGAAACAGTCAAGAGAGAGCGGGGGGGGCCTTGTTCAACGGGGAGGACTCAAAGCTGACCGGAAGGGCTGGCAGCTGAAAAGGCCGCGCGCTGTAAAAGCTGCAGAGGCTTTCATCGGGCCCGGACGGGGAGTCACCGAGGGAAGGTCGCGGGAATGTCCTGTGGAAGGAACCATACGCTCGAAGGAAGAAAACGGCTCCCTCAGCTCCAGGAACCGCAGGGAGGGGGAAAACGAAAGCATGACGGAAAGGGCTAAGACAGGGCTCGTTTCGTCCCCTGGAATCTAGGAGGGAAGAGGATCTCGGACCGGTGGGGACTGATGGCCAAAACGACAGGCAGGATAGGAGGACGAGAAAAGGCCCGCCTGGATCCTAAAAACGGGAAATGGGGCAGTCAGGCTTTGGGAAACGATGAGGGTAGCTTCTGGGGCGGGGGGGTTCATCAAACAAAGCCAACGTCCAGACCCCGAAAACTAAAATCGGGGGGGGCTTGACCAGTGACACAAAGGAATGGCGTGCATGTTCCACATCGCCTCCCACTTCAATGTCCTGAGAAGACAAGACTGAGAAAAGGGGGGGAATGAGGGAGGACGAGGGGGATTACAACACCGAGTTTGTGCCAACGTGATGGATGAGCGTGGAGGGCGATTCGGGCCTGTCTCAGCGAGATGCCTTAATATAGGTTGGCTGCAACGGGGCGGATAACGACGGGCCAAGGAACTCTAACCGAGGGCAAAGCTTCGTCAAACTGGGCTCAAAGGGCCTAGACCACGCCCAACAGAAAATCAGAGGAACGAAATGTCCGCCGACCGATGCCCTGCGGACACCGCATTCTCTGGGAAGCGACTGTACAGGACAGGAAGGAGAATGAGAAGGGGGGTTGATTTGGGAGGTATTGAGTGCGGTATCAAAATAGAGGGAGGACCTTGGAAAATTCAAGGGAAAGGGGAGTGAAGGATCATGCACACGCAACCACATGACACAGAGATGGCCAGGAACCCTAAAAAACAGACCATCCCGCTGACAGAAACAGAAACGCGCTGCTGGCTTGACAAAGACGAAAGGAGGAAGTACCGATTTGAAAAAAAAAAATGCCATCCGGCACAACAGTATTGCCAGCACCGTCTAAGCTCAGGAGGACCTCGACTGCGGGAAAGGAAACACCGCTAAACACCACCGTCCAACAGTCGGGGCCGGCACCAAGAAGAGAAAACCCTGCCCGGAGAGGGGCTACCGCGAAGACACACTGACTATCCTCTCCGGTCCCACCGTTAGAAAAAGTGCAGGAAAGAACCGACCATCCCTGTCTTCCGCTAAAAGCGCCATCTTAGGGACCGGGAAAAGCAAGGAGGGCCGGGTGAAGAAACCGAGAGGGAGTGACAGGACCTGCGCTCCTAACTTAAAACTACTAACACGACCGGGACCAAAACACCGAATCGGCGCCGCTGGAGGAGAACGAAAGGGGCATAAGGTGACAAGAAGCGAGCCAAGATGAAAGAGCCTGCGCAAACCCTAGAAACCACTGCTCACACAACAACATTAGAAGTAGAATGGCGTTCTTATGTGTGATCAGAAACGGCATCACCGCTCTGTGGAGGGAAAGTCGGGACCGGTGAGAGAGAGGGGGAGAGAGATTCAAGTTTGTGGTGAAAGGGTCATTACGCCGCAGGACAGACGGTAAGCAGGAAGTCCCTCCATATTCACAAGGAGAATGGACCGACCGGGAACGAAAGGGAGGGTGAGGGAAAATAAGGGATGGAGAGGACGGGCGGGGATGCCCTTAGGCAAAAAGCAGAAAGTTAAGGATTTTCTCGGTGAAAGAAGAGCGTGAAGTAAAAGAGGGAGCGCGGGAGGAAGGGATGGGAGGCAAGCCGGGTTTAGTAAGGGGGGAGAATGGTCATGGGAAGCTTCGGATGTGACGTCGGGAGGGGGAGAACCGAAATGGGCTGGGCAAAAGAAGTTTAAAACCGGAAATGCGGGGAATTTTTCGACCTCTCTCTGGAGTGAAAAAGGGGGAAGGCATGCAGACCATCAAGGGTACGCTGTCTGGGGAGGAGGGGGAAGAAAGAGGTGCTGGCAAAAGGAGGTAGCCTGAAAGATGAGAACAGGTGTGGGCGTGCACTAGGACCCTGTAACAGGAACGCATCTTCACTCATGGGGGGGAGGGAAAAAGCCATTGCCTATACGGGAGAATTAATCAGTCCTGAATAGGTGGGGGGTAGACTCATCTCAGCGCAGGGGGAAAAGGGGTCAGCAGTTCCTCGAGATTCTGAGCGGTTCGTAAGGGTGAGGGGCGTGGGTACGCGCCGAACGGACTAAGGAGCGATTGTTCGGGCCCACTCGACAGCATCCGTAAAGCGTCCTGGAGGCCGACAACAAGATTATCAAAGAGGAAAGTAAGCGAAGGTCAGCTCGACAAAATTGAGAGGTACAGCCCGCACGGGTCAGGTAACCGGTCCCGGGTGCCCCTCGCCGAAGACGGAAAACGAAGACTCGAATTGTGAGGAGAGACAGGAGCGGATGCACGCTGGTGGAGGATAAAAAAAAAATCACAATGCGTTCGTTGGCCACCTCTGTAGTACCAGAAAGTCGGTGCTTGCTCTCCTCGAAGAAAGAGTGAGGTTAGAAAAAGAAAAAAACGGAACTTCCAAACCAGCTACCAGCCGGGTTACCAACCAGAGAGCGACGGCTGCCATGGCTCTACAAGAGATAAAGGGAGTACTCCTTTGGCAACGCATCCGAGCATGAAAGTGGGACAGCTAGAAAACGGGGAGCAGCCACTGAAGAGTCCAGAAAAAAGAAAGAAGCATGTGAGAACTCGGGTATACCGCCTGAGGGCGTTTAATGAGGAGGGTTGGTTGATACGTTCAAAAGGAAGGGGGGATCTGGGGCGGGGTCATGTCTAGTCATCCGTTAGGAAGCGATCCGTCGTAAAAAAGCTCGCGCGGATTGCCATCTTTAATACAAAGGATCCAGGCGTCAGCTTCGGCAGGGATCCGCGAGTCAGGAGTTCAAAAGACCGTAAAATTCTAATCTGGCGAGAACACGCGCGACCATGGGACAAAGGCCAAAAGAATCCAAACGGAGGAATATATGATGTGAGTGTTGTCCAGTAATGAGGAAAGGGAACGGAGGGTGTAAATCGCGCGAGGGTCCTCCATTGACGACCTGATCGCTCAACTACTTTGAAAGGGTAACGCGGACGGGGATGCTGCAGAGCATGGAAAGGAGGAAGAGGCGCGACGGCACAATGCAATCGAGACAGCACGCTTCGTAGAAAAAATGGTTTTGTAACCAATCAGGACTTATAAGCTACAGGAGGAGTAGGGGGACAAACGGGAAAGTGGAAGATCGCGGCCAGTAAGGTGTACGAGGAAATCCGCTCTTAAAGAGGACTGCGCCGCGAAGGAAAAAACTAGCGCAAAGGCCGCCGGTAGAGCCAGCCATCAGCGAGGAGCGGGGGGTCAAGAATGTGGGGGCTTTCCGGTGAGGGGTAAACGCCCGCCTACGGCCAGAAGAGGGAGAAACCGACAAGAACAGAAACTACAAACGAAGGGGAGGACCAGGAACGCCCAGGACATTGGGGGGGGGCAGACGGACCCTAGAGCCTCCCATTCAAATGATAAAAGAGCAACAGCCTCAGCGAAGAAAAAGGTGGGAAAATCGGGGGGCACAACATGGGAAGTTATCGGGCAAAAAGGCTGCGGATAACAGCCGCTGTCAGAAAAGAGGAATGAGTGCGCTACGGGAAGGGCTAACGAAAGGGTTTAGGACTGGCGGCGGACAAGGGGCTGGCCCACAAAAGAAGGGCATTTCTTCTTCAAAGGAGGAGATGCTAGAGGCCAAAAGGGGACCGGAACTCAGGCGAACCTGCAGCAAGGCGAGAGGGTGAAGGCTTACCAATTCAAGCAAAACCTACATGCCAGATAACCGGACTGATACTTTGTGTAAGAGGGAAAAAATTGTGTGTGAGACGGCCATCGAGGAGTACGGTGCCGATGCCGGTAAAGTTAGGTACCCAGGGTAAACGGTGCAGAAAAACTTATCAAAGGCAAAACGAACCAAAAAAATGCGCCATTCAAAAATTCAGCGAACGGACCCGAAAAAAGGAGGAATGCCTACGCTCGCCACGCCAGGAGAAGGGAAACCGAATTTGCCCACCGTAACCGGGAAATGACCGAGGGGCGGAAGCGGTGAAGGAGTGTCGAGCCGAGCCTCAAAAAGAATTATGATCAAAAAAAAAAACAAAGACCGCTACACACACTTCCAAAAAAATCGTCTTAAACCAACCAGCTCCGAAAAGGTCCCTCCCCTGCGCGAGGAAGGGAACCGACACAATCCGCTCATCAAAGGTCTTCAGAAAGCCCCACCGGGTAAATGAAACCCTCGTCTTAGTAAACTCTAAAAAAAGAAGGAGTACCTTCCACGCCCCCGGGAAGAGTCCTTTCCCTGCCGAAGGGGGAGGAATACATGGGAGAAACCAAGAAAGAAGGATGTATTATCAAACAAAAACCGCAAGCGCGAGCCGCTGTGCAAGAAGGAGACCCCGCGCGGTCCTTAAACGACATGATCCATGTGAAAACACCCTTCCCTGGGAAAAATAGCCCTCATTATCACTCGAAAGAGAGAGATTAAGGGAGCTATTGTGGAATCGAGCTCGGCTCGCAACTTTGGAAAAACGCGCAGGGTAGTCAAAAAAGGGAGAAAGATGACGGTGGTAACCGAGTGGCTCGGCCCATGACATAGTGCCGAAGGAGAAGAAAAGGCGGAAGTAGTCTCCGCCCGGCGTGGACCGGGACAAAAAAAAGCGTATCGTGGGGGAGGGGAAACTACGGTTTCGGGAAGGGAAGATGGAGAATGCGGCTAAGGGAGTGGGATGGGACGGAGGCGGGCGGAAATCTTGGGATGAAAAAAAGGGAACAGCGTGGTTTTGTGGAGGTTTGTATCATCAAGGGGGAACAGTATGTAGGGGGGAGCAGGCACGGGGGAAGAGCAAGTCAAGAGTGGAGGACCTCCTTAAGGAAAACTGGACTTTTTTATGCGGGGGGCAAAAAAAAAGGGATTAGGGGTACGGAAGGGAGAAGGCAAAAGGGGAAGGTCTCTATCAGCGGTGAGGGGGGAAGATGCTGGGCCGTTCCATTTGTACTTTAAGCTGAAAGTCGTGAATTGGGGAGGGGGCAATGACAATGTAACCGGAACGAACAAACGGTGAAGCTAGGGGCTAGCTCCTCGAACAGTACCGTGGCTGGGCTAATACACAACGATCATGAAAGGAAGAAGGGGGTCAGGTCTGGCCATTCGACCAGAGCGGCGGGGTCCGGGTTTAAGGGGAGCGATACTAGCTTTCGGAAAGGGCTTTCCTTCTTATCTGGTGGAGGGAGTCGGCTAGGCATGGGTAGAAAGACCGGGCTCGCTACGAGGGAATTTCTCTTTTCCGAGAAAAAGACGGGACTCAGAAGGAAGCAACGCAAATGGGGTAGTACGGGCAAGCTTAAAAAAACCCCTCTCCTAAAAAGAAAGACGTTTCCTTAAGACTCCACGTTGGCAGAAACTCGTTGGGAATCGGGGGAGAGCGGGAACGCATGGCACCTGAAGAGATGATTCTTCTGGACCTAGGAGGAAGGAGAAAATTGAGGGATGGAGATGGGAACAAGTGCGCTCCCAGACCTGGCCTTTGTTTAGGGAAAAGACCGTCCGTCGTTAATCTGACCGCGGAGGGGCGGTTCCGCGACTGAAGGGAGTGTATAACACGAACCAGACCGAACGAAAAAAAAGAAATCTTCAATCATCTTCTTTCATGAAAAGGGGCTGAAACGGAGAACAACAGCGGGCTCTGCCGGGATCCGCACCGAGCATGCCTGGTACTGGGGCCAATAAGATAAAAATCGTCCCGATAATCTCCAAACTGTTCCGCATGCCAGGAACAGTTTACAAAAAGCAGCAGGGGTTAAGAGGGGGAACGTCCGGAGGAGTTGAGGTCCCTGCTGGGGGAACGAAGCGTTCCGAGAAGGGGAGGAGGGTGGCGCTAAAGCATAAGCGAGAGGGAATGCCCGGAGACTAAGCCGCAGAAGAATCGCCCTCTGTTCTCGGTACCGCGGAAGCGGGAGATCGGAGGACCGGGCATGAAAAAGTAAGATTCGCCACTGAGAACGTCTTCTCACGAGCCGGACCGGAAAAACGGAAACAGAAA
>Ga0179593_1650768_pt1 | contig 14583 bp, 22 predicted proteins | sample CZODoug2_1_08_16_FD_185931 | JGI IMG/M metagenome (GOLD analysis project Ga0179593, IMG submission 185931) | Vadose zone soil fungal communities from Angelo Coast Range Reserve, California, USA - CZODoug2_1_08_16fungal (PacBio error correction) | ecosystem: Environmental > Terrestrial > Soil >...
TGATGTGACCAACTGCTGGAAGAATAGACCGAAAATAAATAACTCCACAAATTAAAGAAGAAAACACCTGAAGAAGACACTCCAAGTTTGATACGAAAAAATCACCTGTGAAAAATGAACTACAGAGTCACAAACAACCAAAATTGAGGCGACAACTAATAAAAGGCACTGTGTACATGTCAAAAAAGAAAGAACATAAAAATGAAAGCCCAATAAACTACAAAAAAAAACCGACATAAAATTCACCGTAAAGAAACGGGCCGTATGGGAGAAATTTCCAAAGAAAAAACAGTTGCACAATAAAAACTATAAAAAGTTACTTTCGCGGGAACCTGGGCGTCCCCCCAAAGAATCACTCAAACCGAACGAAGTCGGGGTGGATAAGGAAAAACAGGAAAAAGACAACAATTGATGTACGGGGGACGCCAAAAAAAACAAAAAACAAACAAGAGACGAAAAAACAGTCAGAACGAAAGAAGACTGTCCAAGCACTGAAGGGGTAATAGTTTGAGGGCCAGGCCCGCAAATTGACAAACGTCCTAAAAGGAACACTGGGCCGCAGGGCTGAACTGGCCGGAGCGAGGAAAAAAAAAGGAAGATAATGAGCTTGGGGGGGGAACATAAAAAACCCGTGGAGAATAAGATGGTGGAAGTGTCATATGACACCGGTGAAGAAGTATAAAGGCCCACTTTAAAGAAGGTCACAAGACCAGACTCACAAAGAATAGTAAGGTGGTATTCAAAAAAACTGCGGCTAAAAAAAAAGAGCAAAGAAACTGTGGACGAGCGGGGATGGAAAGAGTACTGGATGAAGGGGAGACAACAAAATCAAGGAAAACCTGGGGAAAGGGCGACGAAAAAAAACAGGAAAAGAAACGGGGAAATAGGACAAACACAAACATGAAAAAAGGGGGGGGCCCGTAGAAAAAGGCTAGAAAACAGGGACAACAATTTTGTGAAGGAACCGTTAAAAGGGCCGATGTACAAGAAAGCAACGTCAAAAGCAACATTACCGACAGACCTTCAAAGCAAAAAAAAAAACGGAAAGATGGCAAAAAGGAAACACATAACGAATGACCGGAGGACAGATTCCCAAACGGAAAAAATTGGGTATGTTTGGGGGGGGGGGGGGAAGGGTTAGCGAAGAAGGGGAAAAAAAATCTTGGGAGAGCAACAATGGCACCAGGAAGAAAAAAACAGAGAGACCAAGAAACCTTCGGACAAAAAAATAGTGGGGGAAAAATGATCAAAGAGAGACAACGGAAAACGCTCCTGTACACACCAGGGTGCATCAACACAACAAAGGAAAAAAAACGTGGGGGCTAAAAAAGAAAAAAGGCGAATGGGAAAGGAGTCAGCAGACCAAGGCGGTAAAAAACGTGTAGTAAATCTGGACAAAAAAAAACCAAAAAGGGGGGGAAAACGTGGGGGACAGAAACATGATACGAAACAATCCAGCACGTATTTCAACTGAGAAACTTAGAAAAAAGGGCAAAAGAAAAAGGGAAAACATTCCTCAGGGAAAAAGCCAACAGATTACAAAAAAACAAGAGAGTTAAAACACCTTCGGGAAAAACTGAAACACGGGCCTGGAAAAAGACGAATTCCCAACTATCAAGGAGAAAAAAAGGGTCTGGAAAAGAAGTATGAAAGTTGCGGGGGATGACCCACCACTATTCGGTGGGGGGTAGTGGGGGAAGCAAGGGCAAAACGTCCGGGTGTGTCGTATGTAGACTGGGACAAACTGAGCCCTTGATCAAAACTTTTATGGAGGGGGGTCCAGGAAGAAAACTTAAAAGGAACGCTAGGGGGGGGGGGGGGGGGGTCCGGGTGGGGAACCGAAGAAGGGGGGATAAAAAGTCACTCACACACAAAAAGGTCAAAAGTAGAGATAAAAACGAAGAAAAAAAAACGCCAAACCCAAAGCGAAGAAACAGCAGTTCCTTAAATTCAAGGAGACGTAAGAAAAAAAAGTGAAAAAAAAGATCAAAAAAAGGTCCACACTCACAAGAAGGAAGAAAAGCTACACCCAAACAGACGGGAGGGGGGGCAGAACACAATCAACAAAGAAAATACACAGAAACAAACGTGAAAGTTCCTTTGGAAAACTTGGCCCGCCCGGGGTAAGGGAACGAGGGAGAGATTCATTACTGGGTTAAATAAAACTTTTGCGACTCAAAAAAGGGAAAGTGGAGACAGGAGGAAAAAAGAAGGGAAATCGAACTTACACAGTGACAAGCGTCAAGCAAATCACAATCAATAAAAAAAAAAAAAAGACAACTTTGGTCACCTTATAAAACTAAGAAGTAGCAAACACAATGCAGATTCAAAGGGGGGGGGGAGCACGGACTGTCGTAGGCACCGTCAAAAAAGCACACGGAAACAAAAAAAAAACTCGGGAAGGAAAGGAAGCTGGGGTGTCGTTATATTGTGAAGGGGGGTTTAAATTGAACAGCAGAATGCCAGGGCAGTCAAATCAAACAGGGGGAGTCAAAGCAGGGCGAACATTGTTAACACAAAGAGAATCTCACTCTAAATCAACTTAAAACTATGTGGAAAAATAAAACAAAGTGCGCAAACAAACGCAAAAGCGGCTTGCCACAAGACCATTCATACAAGGGGGACAGATTTAACAGGGGGCAAAATGTTTCCGCCAGCAAGGCTTGTCAGAATTCAAAACTAACAACCACGGGACATAAAATAAGTGGTCGACCAAGGGGGGGGTACAAAGAAAAAGAGCCGCTCAGTAAACACAAAAAAATGGGGAACCCACCCAAAAGCGTGAATATCGCTGGGGATGTCAGGGCGTGGGTAGCCAGAGACAACTTAAGTGATAAAAAAAATGTGGGTTGCCTCTTAGGTTTACCTCAACCAAGCATCCGGAAACACAACAAACATAATATAGAATGCGGAAATATGAAAAATCGTGAAAAGACAAACGAACAGGCAACGCGGAAAAATCAAATTGCACTGGGAAAAAAAGTTTAGACAAAAACGGGGACATCTCACCAGGGGGGGGGGGGGAAACTTCCTCTCAAGCTGTGACGCAGGAAAAATGTTGAGAGAGAGTAATACTAAAGTTGTGAAGGTAAACAAAAAAACCATGCCTAACCGGGCACAAAGGAACTCAAAAAAAAATTAACTGAAAACAATGTCGGAGGATGTCAAGCAAATCACTATTTAACAATAAAAAAAAAGCGCAAAGAAATGAAGTAAACGGTCCCCGGAACGGGAAGCGTACAGGGGGGACGAAATATCCCTAGAACGCAAAGGACCTATAAAAAAAAACCATTCAAACCCAAAGAACACCCCCAAAATACTATCGGGACCCGTGGACCGAACTATCACAAAAACGACTATGGATTAACAGCAATTAAAGTTACATTAGGGAACTGAGTCAAAATGAAAACCAAACAAAGGTTTCTCATGTTCAAACACAAAGCGCTAAAGAAGGGCTTTTTATGGTTGACAGGTGGCAAGAGGAACTAACCCATTGGACACAAAAACTCACAAATAAAAAAAATGCCGTAAGCAATGTATCGCTGGCAAAGTTAATCCCCAATAAAAAATAAAAACAAAAAACAAAACCAACAATAAAAAAAACGAACAAAACAAAAAAAGAAAAAACTAAAAAAAAAGAATAAAAGAAGACGAAGCCCCACGAAAAAAAGCTACAGTAGTCAACCAATATGGGGCAGGCGAATTAAGAGATACTTACTGGGTATCTGGGCGGGAAAACCCGGGCCTTTGGGAAATTAGGGTCTATTTGACCGGTCTTCAAAAAAAATCAATTTCACATAATAAAAAAAACAGGGTAACCACGCTGAGGCAAAATAAGGTTTAACTATGGTGCCTGATGAAAATTAAAAAAAATCTCTAAAAAAAGTTGCCTTGAAAGGGAAAGGCGTAAACCAGCTCCGGGGTGGAAGAAAGCGAAAACGCGGGGGGAAGGCACAAGGGTCGTCCGTATTTACACACAAAACTTGGAAAAGAAAAAAAAATATGGGAACTTTCAAAAAAAACGAAAACAACAAAAAGAAATAAAAACCCCACAACCTTTGCCGGGAACCGAAAATGAAAAACCGGGGGAACACCCCCATCGACCAGAGACACTATCGCTCTTCCAGACAGGTCTCACAAAAGAGGCTAACACTGCATGGGGGTAGGGCTGTTCAAACCGGAAAAAACGAAAAACACATTATTGGCCGAACCCACAAGTGAAAGGTATGAACGGAGACGGGGGGGGGGGTTGAAGAAGGGAATCAAGGGAGAGGGCATAAAAAAAAGACAGACATAGATGGCGGAAAGGGGGTCACCACAACTACTTTGGCAGCAACAGGGGACCTCCCAGTACAGAGCAGGGTAAAAACAAACAGTTCAATTACAACACCCACCAATGTTTAAAAGCCGGAAACATAAAAAGAGTAAACGACAATGAGGGGAGTATAACTGGACACCAAAACAAGGGGTAACCACAAAGGGGGAGGGCATAGGAAAATCTGGCTCCCGGAGGCCGGTCGCTGGGGTTGGCAATGGGTTGCGGGTCTTGGAAGTATGACTCAGAAAAAAACAACAGGGGAGAAAGATCTAAAGAGGGAGGCCAGCACAACGCCAAGAAACCAAGAGACACCAGCAAGACAACAGGCATAGCTCCAATTTGTTAACTAAAGAAGCAAACCAATCAAAACAAAAAACAAAACCCACACCCAAAAACAACAAAAAAAAAACAAAACCACGAAAAAAAACTCAAGAAAAATTTTGACAACCGCGAAGGCAAGGCAACGTCCCATCCAAATATGGAGTGCCAAAGCTCGACCATAGTTTATCAAGGAACGGAAGTGACAGGTAAAACACTAATCAGTAAGAACATACACCCCTATAGGTGGGGTTGGTGTGAACTCGGATCATACGGGGGGAATCATTAAAACTTTTCACTTCCAACGACCAGAAACAAGGGAAAGGGTACCATCACTCAAATTGGTAACCAAATCAGACAAGCACAATACCTTTTTGGTAAGGATGGACAGCCAAACAAAACATAAGTCGATGAAAAGGAGTCAAAAGCCGAGCATGAACACAGCAGGAAGGGACAAGGGAATAAGCAGGGTTGGAACAAGTTGAAACTTAATACATAAGACTGAAAATGTGCAGGTAAAGGTCAAAACGGGAAAGGCAGAAGGCCCAAGGGGACGGAGCAAGGGGGGGGGGGGGTTAAAGAAAAAAATAAGAAACTACTAACTGGTGGACCTTGACGCTACAAAAGGATAGGATAAAAAAATCCCAGGAGCGGTCACACTAATAAACAAGGAGAAATTAAGGGGTTAACCGCAGGAAAACACTTGGCAACAATGGGTTAAACACAAAGGATCGAGAAAAAAGAAACAGACTGGGTCAAGAAGAAAGCCGGATAGAACAAGGTCAATAAGACATACACAAGGGACTACCTGAACACCGGGAAAAAAACTAATGATGAAAAAAAGCACAGAGTAAGGGGGGAATGGGGGAAAAAAAAAAAAAAACATCTCACGCTTCAGGGGATTGGTAACCAAAGGAAGTCGCTGACATGCAAATAATGAAAAAAAAAAAAAAACCTTCGCTGGGTCGACAGCAGACCAGGTGTCAATTGATCCCAAAAGAAAAATGGCTGAGAAAGTACCAGGGCGGGGGGGGGTAGATTAGTATACGGGTAACGGGCCTACGGATGAAGGGGAGAGATCAATGCTCCTTGACCCATGACATGTCCAAACGCTCCCAAAAAAGACTGGGGGGTGATGAAATGAGATGTAAGAAAAAAAAAACATCTGGAGGAAAAGTAGGGGTACAAAATACCCGACAATGGGGGGAGGTGAGTCCAATAAAATTGGGGGGGGGGGGGGTGTAGGAAATCGAACGGTGACAAAAGGAGGCCAAGTCGGAAAGAGACATAAATACAGCGAAAAGGCGTGGGGCAGCGTGATCAGGGTACACACAAGAGGGAAAAGGGAAGGAAACAAGGACAAAAAATCAAAAGTTGAGTGGGCATCCAAGACAACAGGAACAGACTGAACAAAATGGAATTTTAGAAAAAGAAAAGAGTAAAGGGGGGGGGGGAGACACGGACAGGGGAGCGGGTCTGGACCGTCAAAAAATGCACCCCATAGGAAATTGTCGAAACAGTCCCTTCTAAGCCAAAAAAAAACGTCAAAAAAGGTTTAATATTAACCGACAAAGCAAACCAAATTGACTTCCCTAAAAGAGAGTATTCAATCGAACTTCAAAGAAAAGAAGGGGTCATAAGGGGAAAAGAAAACAATATACAAAAGCAGAAGGCGGAACCTGTGCAACGGGGTGGGGGTGAAAGATTGGGAAAGCCACAGGAAAAATGAGAGAAGGGGGGAAAACCAATCTGAACGTATCACACATACAAAGGAAACAAGATTCTCACGGACGCGAAAGGGAAAGGAGGAATCAAAGAGTAACCTACTTGCCTGCAAAGACAACGGGGAAGAAAAAAAAGGGGAAGTCCCCTGAAAACGGGCCGAAAAAGGGACGATCGCGCCCTATCAACGGCCGCAACTGGGAAGAAAGCTGTTGAATGGAAGAAAAATACCAAAGGAAAACTGGTACAGATGAAGAAAAAAAGGGAAAAAAAAAAAAACGGGGACCCTGCCCTCCAAAAAGGGCAGAAAAAGAAACATTCGAAAGGACAAAACTACGTTATAAAAAAAACATGTTGTCAACACAAAACTGGGGGGGCGAACCACACATGAAAAAACCAGCACAAGCTGGGAAAACAAAACAGGAATTGAATGTAGGTCGTGAAAAGGGGGGCGGGGTGGAACATATGGGGAACCAATTCAGCTTGACGGGTGGGGGGGAAGCAGGGGCGCAATTTACAGGGGGGAAAAAAGTGCGGGGAAAATAACCGGGGGGAAAAACAAATGAGGGGAAAAAAACTGAGGGCCGGACAAAGGACGATGTCGGGGGGGAAGGGGTAGACTGAGGTATTAGTGAGGACTCATCAAAACACAAAAATGCAGGAGGAAGTAAAAAAGGAACAAGAAGGGAACACATAATCAAACAAAAAAGAAAACAACAAACAACAGGCAAAAAAATCAAAAAAAGCGGGTCCCGTTTTTACAGGCGAAATCGGCAACCCCACAAAAAAAAAAAAAAGTGGGGGGAAAAAAAAAAAAATCAAAGGCCAAAAACGGCAAAAAACAAGGGGAAAAAGAAAAAAAAACGAGGGGAAGTGATGAGGAACGAAAAATCAACAACAAATGGAAAAACACACAAAAAAAAAAGAGAAAAAAAAAAAATATGAAAAGGAGACGTGATTTTCAAGGAAATTGATGCAAAATTTGTACAGGGGAGCAACGGAATTGGGGAGATGAAAATAAAAATGTGGGATGAAAAGGGGTAACGTTTTGATTGAAAAGAGACTTGCCTTGGTACGCACTTTGAAAGAGATATGGCCAAGAAAGGCTGAGCGAGAAAAAAAGCGTCCGCCATCAAAAAAACGGTCCGAAAAAAAGGATCTTTGACAAAGGAAAGCTTTACACCTCAAAACCATTTGAAAGGGGAAAATGGCGCTAAGAGGGAGCAAGAACGTATGGACCCTCCTCAAATCCTGTACCGAAAGGAAAAGAAAACATGGAAAAAAGAGGAAACTTCCCAGCGTTGATGGAGAGAGGTTAAGAAAGAAAGGGTAAATTTGCAATTACCGAACTATGTGAAAATAACAAAGGGAAGAATTACTACACATCCACAGGTGATCACTCATGCAAACAGGATGGCTATAATCCTAGGTCAAATGGGTCAGAAAACCGGGCATGGGACGAAAAAACAGTGGCTCAAATAAACAAGCCCAAAATAGGAAGCAATGGACTTTCAAACACAAGTGCGGTCGGGAGAAGCCAGGGGTTGATTCCAGGAAATTCTAAAAAAAGAAGGACTGCTGGTCTTTATTGAACCCAGCAGGAAAACTCTCTAGGTCCATTAAAGACTACCGGGGAAAGACGGGGAGGGAAAAAAAAAGGGAAAAAAAAAGTACCCACGGTTATCTTGAACGTGGCAAATAGACAGAGCAGGGAAAAAGCGAAAATTGTGTTGGGGACACACGAGAAATGGAAAAGCCAGCCCCGGCAAGAAACACAACCACTTAAAGGGGTAATGACGGGTTCCACAAAATCTAGGCAACTAAAAAAAAAGAAGACCACCATGAAGCCCCAGAATGCAACAAAAGGGGGGTCAAGTGAGCCGCAGAAAAAGTGTGCAACAGGAGGAACCCTCAAAGAAAAAAAAGCCCGGGGGGGAGACAAGGGGAGATCCTTCTGTAAAGTTTCCAATTCAACCTGAAATCAAGGGAAAATCCCTCAAAAACAATCTATTTTCCAAAGAAGTCCAAGGAAAATGAAAAAAAAAAAAAGGAACACAATCCAGTATGAAGAACGAAAGCGCCACCCAGCCTCACAGAAAAACTAACACCGGAAATCGGGGAAACGAGGTCCGTTCCAACAGGGAAATACAAAGGGGAAAACAAAAGAAAGAGCGTCGCAAAAAAGGGGGAAAAAAAAAAGGAAGTCTGGAATCATCCACAAGAAGGAGGGGAATCTCCATGGGGGACCACGTGGTGGCGGACACCACCATTTTAAGGGAGATGTCTGCAGAACAGAAGCAACTTCTGGTGGGGAGAAATGTTGCTGACAAACGATAAAAGAAAAAAGACAGATTACATAGCGAAGCGACAAAGAACATTGAGATACTCTGGGGGGGGGGGGAGCAAATAAATGGAGCCAATCCCCATACCTGATTAACAAGAGAAAAACAACGGAGGTCTCCCTGGGTCGGCTAATGTAACGATGAAAGAAAAGAGCCTTCTCGAAAAGAAAAGAAACAAAAACCAAAAAAACCACGGAGGAAGGACAGAATAAAAACAAACTGATGGGGGAAGGGGACACCGGATGTGCAAGCGCGGGAGAAACACTTTCTGGCTAGGAAAAAAAAAAACGCCTGGAAAAAGGAAGAACGACAGCACGGTGGAAAAAGGTTAAGGGTGACGTGACAACCAAAACAAAACCATATTTCAAAAGATGACAGCAAGTATGTGCCGGGGGGAACTGAACCCGGGGACATCAAAACAACCATGCACACACATAATAAAATATTGGTACCCAGTCGAAACAAGAAAAAAAAAACCCGATGGACAAGCCACAACAGCAAATTTCAACGAAACAACGAAAGACGGACGCGGGGAAAAGCAACCAACCTTACAAAGGGGCGGTAGAAAAAAAAAAAACATAAACACGCCACAATTTTTACAGAGAAAAAGGGGGACCAGTGGGGATTACATGGGTAAAACGGTTAAAAAACGTTGTTTACGTTAGGGGAGGAAAGCAAACCAACGTGCGAAAAACATAAACAGTTTGAAGAAGTGAAAACCACACACTAGCCGGATCACGATAAAGTCGAAACCATTAACCCAAGAAAAAGACAGACACCGAGGAAGAAGAAGGAAAGGGGTGGAAACCTGCAGGAAAAAACCTGACCAAAGCAGATCAAAAGGGGGGAAAAAAGGAGGAAAGCGGAAAATCATGAAGCAGGTAGGAAATTAGGAGGGGAATAGAGAGCAGGTTTTGTCCGACTCAAAACATGGGCATTGGCTGGTGGCGGGGAAGGTGTGGGGGGGGGGAAGACGGTCAGCTCAGACAAAACACAAAAAAGGTGGGAAAGAAGAGAGATGGACAAAAAAACAAACGAAAGGGAACCAGTGCAAAAACGGGGAAAAACATTGAACAAACACAAATGTAAAGAAAAGGGGGGATAAAGCAACATGGGAGGAACATAGAAAGCCATCCGGGGGGGTATGAAAAAAGCTAGGGGGGCGGAGGGGCTAGGGGGTACAATAAGAGACCCAAAAAATTAAGTGAAAAGATTGTTTTGGGAAGAGAACTCGACGTAAAAAAAAAAACGGGGGGTAACGGAAGAGCTGGGGTAGAAAACAAAAAGGGGGGTGTACCAGGGTCACAGGAAACGGAGAAACACAAAAAATCAGGCGTACTTAACAAATGGGACCAAAAAATGAAAGGAACACTCCCAAATGGGGGGAAAGGGTCAATCAAACGCCAAAGGATGGAGAAAAAAAGGGGGAAAGACAGCATCAAAAGGGTCCCATCAAATGAGGGTGAACTTACTCGGCCCGGGGACTTCCACCGACGAGAAACCGAGGGGGTGAGGGTGAACATGGAACGCATTGAGGAGGGGGGAACGGGGGAGGATTACATGTGACAGAACAACTTATGATACCGGGAAAAGGGGAGTCTGCAAAACAATGGGGGGTAACAGGTCCAGAAACGGGGGGTACCACACCACAGGGAATGAACAGAGAAGTGAAGTAACGAGTAGCAAGAGTCTTAAAAAAGAGAACCAAAGTAGACTCTCCACAGGGGGCACGGCAAAAAAAAATAGATATCAAAACACGGATCCGGGAATGAAGAAATAATTAGAGTTAAACCGAAAAAAAAAAATTACCAAAATCCCATCTGGCCACTACCATCATAATACATCACCAAACCTAAGGTGGAGGTGGGAAACCGTCAGCACCAGGGAAGGTTTGTGTAAAACTGGGGGACTTGCAAAGCGTGAAAAAAAAGGGGGGGCTTTAAGCGCAGGAAAAGGGCGAAGACTGCACTGGTCCAAACCAGCACTCAAGGAACACAACCATTGCGAACGTTGCGCGACAGAAACAATGGTGTGTGAGGGAAAAAACATGGCGACGAACCAAGCGAGGGGGGAGAGATCATATACGTTCAAAAAAAGGGGGGGAGATATGACTGGGGGAAATGCCAAACCGGAAAAAAAACATGGAAGCTTCCGTCCGCCCGAGGAAGGGGGGGGAGACGGGGAATCGGAGGGGGGAAAGGGATTTTGACATCAGCCAGAAATGGGCTTTATTCGGCAGAGGGGGGGGGGGGGGAAGCACTATTTAAGGAAAGCCCAAGGCGGAAGGGGGAGAAGAAAGTACAAAAACAATCACGAGGGGAGAGTTCAATAAAAAAAAAAAAAAAACACGCTTGCCGGGAAGACCGTGAACATCAAATGTGAAAATAAACAAGGAGGGGAAGAGGAGCATCAAAAAGAAGAGAAAAAAAAGAAACAAAAACTGTTTGGGGGGGGGGCACTCATTCTTACTGAAAGCAGAGGGAAAACCCGTTCAAGGGATGCCGGCCGTCAAGACGAAAAGAATACAAATGGGAGAGAAACGGTTCACAGAGTGAAGACTTCGAAAATGCCAAAACCTGCTTTCACAAAAGTCACGCCGGAGGCCTAGGTAAATCCAAATCAAACTAGAATCAAAAATGAATGCAAACAAAGAAAAAAGAGACAGAACACTGGACGGTGGGCCAGCACTGTCGCGAACATTTCCACAAAAAAAACAGGCGTGCATATAAAGGTAAACTTCAGCCTCGGATACGGGGGGGGAGAAAAAAGAGCTACATCGTCGGGAAAAAAGGTCTGTCGCCAAAAATTAAAACACCTGGATCAACCAAAGGACATTCACACAGAGAAAACGGCTCCTGAACATCAAAATGTGACCGGCAGGAGGGAAAGACAAAAACCGGCTCGACAAAGGGGGAGACTGTTCACGACACCAACAACAGGGGGAGTACTACGAAACAAAAGGTGTACTAAAATAACTCAGAAAGGGGGAAAGTCCCCTGACCAAAAAGACCTATGGGGAGAGGCAGCGGTATTGGGAAGGCACGACTGAGACCCAACCAGTAATGCACCCTACAAAGGGAAATTAAAAGACAAGGGGGACAGAAAAGGGCCCAACCCATAATTTGCCAAAAGGGGGGGGAGGGAAACGTTTTTGGGGATGAGGGGAATCACCCCAGAGCATTACGATTTGGGGGGGGAAAGGAGCGACATTGGGGAAGGGGGGGAAGGTGTGGTGGGACAACTTTTGGGTCTGAGAGGAGCCCGGAAAAGAGCATTGGAGGGGGGCGATAGACCAGTTAAAGATCGCCTAAAAAAAAAAAACACAAAAAAAAAAAAAAAAAAAACAGAGGGAAAGAGTAAAGAAAAATCGTCCGCAAAACAGGAAACAATGACAGGGACCGGGCCCGGAATACAGCCAAAAAGTGGGAAAAAAAAGGGGCAAGAAAAATCATGCCACCTCACACAATAAGGGCCAAGGAAAAAACCTAAAAAAAAAACCGCTGATTGGGGAGGCAACAATCAAACAACGTGACGAAAAGCAACAAAAATATAACTTGGGGGAAACGGGAGGGGGGGGACGCTAAAGTTGTAGGGGCTCAAAACTCATGGTTAAGAAAAGTTTTGTATTAATTGGAAAGAAACATATACCGGCAAGTCCTTAAACGTCCCTGAGAAGGGGAACTTTTACAAAGATGAGGACATGGCTACGTAAAGTAGACCCTATCAAACGAAAAAGAAAACAATAAACATACCAAAACTAAAAAAAAAAAAGCCTTTTGGCCGGGACAGGGGGAAAACAAAAAATATTACTCACCGGGGATCAAAAATGCGCAAACAAAAAAGTTACCTAAAGAAAAAAGATGTAGAAACGAAATCAAAGATAACTAAGCAAGGGAATAGAACTTTGAGGACAGAAAGAGTGTATCTGGGGTTAAAAGATTATAAGTTGGGGGCAACATCCCGATTGGGGAGCGGAAGGGTACGATATCAAAACAGGAACGTAAAAAGAAAAACTCCAACAAAAAGTCTGGATTCTTATGAGGAGCAAAAAGGCCATTGCGCAAAAAAAATCAATAGAACCGTCCGGAACGCAAAAAAAACCAGCCGGAACAGGAACTTCTGGCGAAGGAGGGAAACCTTACAGAAGCATAAAAAAAAAAAGGGATGTCTGATGGAAACACGGCCATACTGCCACCGGGGGAGAATGAAAGGAAGGAAACTTGTATCAACTCAGGGAGAACCCACGGAAAAAAATGGTGCCACTCAAACCAATGGGAGGGAGGGTGGCTCTAAAAGAAACAAACAGGAAAAAATGTTGAAAAGGGTGGGAAGAAGTTCCAGTTACCCTAAAAAAAAGAAAGGAAAAATGCACCATGACAAAAAGGTTGCTTGGATAAGAAAAGAACATCTACAAAGGAAAAAAAGAAAAAGGGGGAAAGGTCAGGAAACAGAGGGGAAAAAATACAACAGCATATCGGTGCGTTATCAAAAAAAAAAAAACAAATAAAAACACAAAAACAAGAGGGGGGGACACTAGCAACAAAAATCTGTTGGGAAACTGGATAATCACTCTAAAGGGGGGTAAAAAAAAAAACAAAAACCAGGGAATAATAGATAAAAAAACAAAAATTGCCGAGGACAAGGGAGGGGGGGAAAAAAGGGTTAAGGAAAAGACACATCCTCACCGGGCGAAAGAACTAAGCCACCAAAAAAAAGGGAGTGAAAAGGGCGCAAGACAAGAATATCAAGGATTAGGAATCGCGCAGGAACAAGTCAAAAAATACTGCCTGGAAAGACCGTACCAGTCGCGATAAAACAATCGGGAACGAGGACGGAAGCCAGGTTGAATGGGGCTCAATACAAAAAAAAGAACTGGGTATAAGGAAAAAAGGGGTCGCCGCACAGGGAAGCTGGTGGGGGGGAGGTGTGGTATAAGGAGCCAGGGTTGTGAAACGCAAGCCGTCAGCAAAAGGAAAAGGCCGCATTGTGGGGCAAAAAAAAAGATTACCCATACGGGGGGGAGTTTCAGGGGGGGGAAAAGAATGAACTTGAGGTAAATAATGATCGTGGAAGGGGGAGATGAGAAACCGTACAAAGAGGCGGAAAGACGCAAGAGGGCACATTACAAAAAGGGAGGAGTACCTACAGGACAAAAAAAGTTTTGAAGGAGCCGGTAGAAACAAGGAAGGGAAGGAGACGGGCTAGATGGGAAAAAGAAAAAAAAGGGGATACCAGAAAAATTCAAGTGAGGGGCCCTCCAGCAAGACAAAAAAAAAAGGACTGTGTCCGGGGGAAAAAAAAAGGGTCGCCTGAAAAAAAAAAACGGGGGCCCCCGAACAGGGCGGGTCCCGGCCACGGAAACTCAAAAAAAGAACCGCAACACAAACATCGAAAAAAAAGGAAAAAAAAAAAAACCAGGGTGAAAAGCATCCATAAAACCACTCAATGGAGAAAAAAAAAAACAAGCCAACAAGGAACTTCTGAGCTACAAGTGGTTGGATTTGAGGAAAAAAATAAAACAAAACTTGATTTGGCGGAGGAACAGGACTGCCCCCATTGGGGAATAATTTCAAAAAAAAAAAGGGGAACGGTGAGTGACGGGGCGCTCACACCGGCCGAAGCTCAGATAGTAGGGCGAAGGGGGAACAAAAGTAAGCCGGGGGTCCGAAAATCAGGAAGAAAGGGGGGACGTTCAAACACAACAACGATCCGATGAGACGAGTTTGAACCTAAAACCCTATACAAATACAAAGGGAGTCCAGAATAAAAAGGGGGGGGGCTGAGTGCCGCCCCCGTAAAAAAGGAGGGATGGAGCATGGGGACGCCGTTCGCTCGGTCTTGGAAAATGGGGGGATAAAAAAACTTTTGTGGGGGGACGTGGGG
>Ga0179593_1660508_pt1 | contig 14583 bp, 23 predicted proteins | sample CZODoug2_1_08_16_FD_185931 | JGI IMG/M metagenome (GOLD analysis project Ga0179593, IMG submission 185931) | Vadose zone soil fungal communities from Angelo Coast Range Reserve, California, USA - CZODoug2_1_08_16fungal (PacBio error correction) | ecosystem: Environmental > Terrestrial > Soil >...
AGAAATAAAAAAATAAAAATCGGGGGAGAAAAAAAGGGTTGGTTCGCCCGCAAGCTTTGCAACTTTGAACGCGGGAAAGCACCCGGAAATTGACATAGCCAATGAAAGCAGCAGGGGGGGGGGACCGGAAAATATCGAAAAAAAGGGGCTTTGGGGGAGACCAACAGAAATAGGCCCACCACAGACAAAAGTCAAACGCTTCGCAGACATCGAATTCCTGCCCAACAAGGGAAAACAAGGGGATGTCGTTGGAAGGGAAAAACCCATATGCATCTTCTTCATTACCAAAGGGGAAAACGAAGGAGGACTAAAAGTCAGCAATTGACGCATCGAGGGAGATGATCCCTATTCCCTTTCCGGCTGTCAAAGGAAGGAAAGAAGAGCGCAGGAGAAGAGAAAACTTGCTGTGGTGCGGGGATGAAAAGGGAAAAACCAGGCGAAAAGGGCCGACGGCGCCGGTGGTGACAAAAGTTGAAACGAACGACAAACCACCCTGCTCGTAAACATGAAGAACAGAGGGCAAAGAACTGCCATCAGCCATCTCGACAAACCGATCAAGGCCGGGAGTCGCTAAGGCAGGACATCATGGGAGGGTTAGGGAAAATAAGAAAAAAAAAAAACTAATACAAAAAGGGAATGGATCCGCAAAAGATAAGAAAAAAAAAAAGGAACAGCCAACCCCCAGATCTAAAGGGCCGAAAAAACGCGCTATCTTTCTGGAGCGTCGGGGGAAAAAAGTAGAAGTGAACCAATAATGGAGCTCCATAATTACCAAAAAAAAAAAAAAAATGAGTCTAAAAAGGCCGAACACATCTTCTGTCCAGCCTCATACTTCAGAAAAAAAAAGGAAGACAAAGGTGGTTTTGGGCGCGGTGAAACTAAAGGGACCCAAGAAAGAAAGGGGGGTGATTCAAAATTCGATATAATGGCCAAGCAAAAGAGACGGCAACGTTGCGGCGCCAGGAAAAAGATTTTTCTACGAGGCAATTGGGGCCCAGATTTTGTTTGGTGGTGTGTTTTAGGTGTTCTTGATCGATGGCGGGGGTTGAAACGAAAGACAACCACTCGGAAAAAGGCTAATATCCGCGAGAAAAGGGTGGAGAGACACCGTGGGCCCATTAGTCGGAAAAAACCCAGGGCGGCCAGAGGGATACACGATTCAAGAGCATGCGGCTTCCAAAAAAAAAAAGAAATGGAAAAAAAAGGGGCTTAAAAACCGTCAGGCCGGAGGAAAGGAATCAATTCTCGGCAATACATTATCTAGGGCCCGCATCTGATATAAGAAAAAAACTGCTGAAAGGGGCCTTGGCAAAACAAAATACGGTTCTTATCATCCCCTAATCATGGGGGAAAAATCATGTGTGGGGCAAACAGAAAATAAAACGCATAACGCAGAGAATAGGAATCAAAAACACAAACAAAAAAAAAGGGAGTTGGGAGAACGTGCCTCGGCGCCTCCCCCCCCCAAATTCATCAATATGGGCCAAAAAAAAGCGGAAATAGTCGCCGTATATATACGGGGGTGGAGAAGGCCAGAACAAGAGCTGTGCTCAGCCATTCAATAGCTCACAAGGGAGTTAAGGGATACACCTGCAACGCCGACGGGGGGGGGAGAAACGAAAGGGCTGTCCAGCCCGGATTCGGAAATTCAAAGGAAGGGGAATCTTCCATCTCCGGGTGTTAGGAAAGGTACTGAGTGAAAAAATCCCGGTTTCTATATACCCTCAGAAGAGGTGGGGAGATGAAAAAAAAAAAATTTTGAAACAGAAATCTGCAAGCAAGAAAACCAAATGAAATGGGATTAAACAAAGACGCAAAACAAAGGAAGAGAAAAGATGGCTCGAAGTGTACAGTTCAAGAGAACTCTTCCGAGGCCAACTATATAAAAAAACAAGGTTAAAAAAAATTACAAAAGGCCCCAAAACGATCGGTAGCGGGGGGGTTGAGGGGTCGAAAAAGCAGTGCAGCCGTCTTTTGATGGACGCAGTACACAGGGAAGAGAAGAAGACGAAGGGGGTTTTTTGCAAACCGCTCCGGGTCAGTGCAGATAAGAAGGACAGGAAAGAGAAGGAACCCGATCACGGGGAGTCCATACAACAAAATCGCGTGGGGATGGCGGAAGAAGGAGGGGGGGGGGGGGGTGGGGGGTACGATCCCGCGGTTTGTCTCGGGATTGTGTAGGAAATGAAAACTCAGCAACAGGTTTCATCGCTACAGGGGAATTAGGAAGAAAAGGCTACGCCGTGGGGGTCGAGAATCGAAATGAGGCGAGGGGCTTCAGCGGTCCACGAACAGGGTTTGTGTTCGCACACGGTAAAAAGGAAAAAAAGTCAACCGAAAGGGTTCAGACTGGCGCACCCGTTGTGGTCGAGAGGCTAGAACGCAAAAAAAAGTTCCGTTTCAGCACGGGGGGGGGAGACACGAGGGAACCGACTGAACTGAAGGAATCGTAGACGAGCGAATTGCGCGATTAAGTACGCGGGGCCGGGGAAAGGGGAAAAAATGGCACTTCAGAGCCCGCGGCATCTGTGGGTGACTAAAAAAGAAGAAATGGTTACAAGGGGGGAAGGAAGGCGGGGGGGGGAGAGAAGCGTTTGCCGAAAAGGATGCTTGGGTGAAGGATGGGGAAAAGCGAAACAGTCTATATGTCGGCGGCAAGTGCTTAGGCGGGGGGGGTCAAAAAAAAGGAAAAAATTGAAGGCCGTTGAACGCCGGAAGCGATCGCAAACAAGGGGAAAAGGGGAGCAAAAATGGGTGCTCCCAGCCCGATTATAGGAAAAAAAAACTAGGGTGAACAGACAGCCGGCACAACCGCCCTATAGTCACGGCCGAAATCAAGAAAGCAGGGGGGGAATCGAAACTCTTCATATAACAAATCCGCGCGGGGTCTGAAAGGGGGAAATAGTCTGAGGTCTGACGGGGGGGGATAAATGGCATTCTTAGGTCAAAACGGGTTTAGCAGGGAAAAAAAAAAAAGAAAGTTGGCAACCGGAACAGCGGGGGTTTGGCGTCAATCATGCAGGCGGGTGGAGGGGGAGCGCCAGAAACATAGTCGGAACGCGGCCCGAGAATTCTTCGAATGAAACGGTGGAAGGAAAGAGGAAAAAGACAGTTGTCGATGGGGGAAGCTGGGGGGACGCGGGCATTGGAGAAAACGACCGGGGGTCAATATTACCTTCAGGTCAGGGCTCGAAATAAAAGAAGGAGGGGGAAAAAAAAAGGGAGAATTCTGTGCAACGCAATCTGTCTCCGGATCATATCGAAAAAAAAAAAAAAAAGAAAGGGGAAAATTTTCAGCAAGCAACAATGCATGATTGGGCGGTTGAGAGGAAGCACGCCGGGGGAAAAAGGGAAGGTTTGGAAGTGGGGGGGACAAAAAATCGCCAGCCTCGAGGGGACGTCGTCCGGGGAAAACTAACGAACCACAAGAAAAAATTTGGGAAGCTATCCTGGGCGTTTTGCCCTTAATTGAAAAAAGAGGGCTGCCGGGGGGGAAGACAAGAGAAGGGAAAGGTCCCCCCGACTGATAACCGCAAGCGGGCCATGGGGGGACAGGAAAGACCAACGCGTAACTTAAAACTGTCCTTTTTCAGAACGTAAGGTGAGAAACGAGATTCGTGAAGGAGTTCAAAAAAAGAAAGTTAAAATGGGAAGAACCGAAACGGCAAAGCGAAGCAGACACAGCAATCCCCCAAGAAAGGGGCAGCGGGGGACCCAGGCGCAAGTCCCCTATGGCTAGCTTGGTACCGAGTCACGAAAATCCAAACGAAAATCGAAGCCGCGGAAGCGAATGGGGCGGGTAAAAAAAAGTGAGTATGGGGGGTAGACAAGGGGGACTAGCAGAAAAAAACCAAGAACAGATCTATGATCGAATTGGCCAAAAAGCCGTGTTGATTGAACGCCTGAAAAAATAAGGGGGGGGACTAAAAAAGTGCTATAGCAATATCAACACAACAACGGATTATGGAGAGAAGAAGATCGAACTGGGGGAAAATTGAGGGCAGCAACAAAGCTGGGGAAGGGCCCGCAAGGGGAAACGTTAAAAATACCAGAACCCATGCGATCATAGTCGAGGGTGGGAAATCGTAAACAAAACTGAAGATACTGGGAAGGGTTGGTGGGGGGGGGGCCAGTTGTCCCGAGTCAACCGCTGCGCCTGTCACACGGGGAGAGACGAAACTTTGTAAGGTGGAACAATCCACGACCATCTGAGATCGGGACAAGCTCAAGGTGGGAGGGGGGGACCAAAATAAGGCATGCTTCTCGGTCCGTGGAAGGGGGGTCAAGGAACTTTCAACTCATTACGCAGTGTGGGGAAGGTGAGGAGCCGTTAAAGAACCTCAAGAAACAAAAACCAGGGAATATAGCCAAAAGAGCAGGAAATGGGAAAGGGAGTCTGGAAGTTAATATGAACCATGTTCTGGAATACATTGAGGGGAAAAGGGGGGGGAAAGGTAAGGGGCAGGTGAACCAGAAGAACCCGAATGCATCCTGGCAAAACGTTCATTGTAAAGATATCAACAAAAATCAACCGAAAGAATCGGCAAAAAAGAATACCCGAAACGATCCTTGAGAGCTCTGGCAACTCGCGTGGGAAGAAAACGCTGCGGGGGGAAGTGCGAAAGTCAAAACGCTTGTATCCATAAGGAGCACCATTCGTAAAAATTTATCTTCCTTCCCGAAAATCAAGCAGAAAGCAGGAGTGGCGCGCCCATCCTTTTGGCGAAAATAGTGGCGGGTCCTTAGGATGGCGAATCACAATGCCAACGGTCCATACGGAAGAGGAGCTGGAGGGGATAGGAAAGGTCTCAAACGAGCGTCAATTTCAACGACAGATGCATAGAAAGAGGTCCTTGTCAGCAAAAACGAAAGGAAAGGAGGGTCGCCAGAAATTTTTCTACACCGGAAGAGACGCAGTAAGAACTGGGGAGGGGAGGGGAAATGGGAAAATCACCAACAAAAGAACCGCTGTCGGAGCTTAAGCGGGGGTTTTGGGTTTCCCCTTGCTAAAAAACCCCATAAGAGGGGAATAAGATGAGAGCCCTGGCCAGGGCAAAAGCAAAGCACGGTTCACACGGGGCAAAAGCGCGGGGTTCAGAAAGGGCTAATCAAGAAGGGAAAATGATTCGATAAGCCGCGGAAAGGCCAGCCCGAAGTTAGAAGAGTGGCGGGAAGGCTCTACACCCCCTGGGGCTCCTCGCCGTTGCTTGGGAATTTGGAAAGCCGACCAACAAGGGGGACAAACGAAACCGAACAAAAACTTGCCGGGAAGGAGGGAGCCGAGCATCGCCTCGCGAAAAAGCCGAGGTGGGGGGGGGGGACAGGCCCGACCGGGACCCAGGAAAAACAGCATCTCATCGTCAAACGAGAGCGCAAGGGCGAATTTTCCTGCAACAACTTGTAACCAAGTCCGCGGGGAAAAAAAACAGAACATTCGCGTCGCCGGAACAAATCGAGGTCCTTGACGACAAAAGTTAAAGCCAAACGGGCAAAGAGCAAAAAGGAAAGGCGATAACAACAAGAATGGGGGGACGGCCCTGCTTCAGAAGGCAGGAAGGCGGAAAATAAGAAGCGGCCGGGGGGGGGCCTGGGGGTTGTGGCCGGTAGATCAAAACCATCGTCCAAAAAAGGAACACGAAAGAGCACGAAGAGTTCAAACGCCCTTTGGGGGAGCGTGACAAAAACAAACCAGGGGCTCGTGGAAGCAGCACATCGATCCCGATCAAGGAAAAGGTGGAAAAAAGAAAATAAAGCACCAGGGGCCGTCGGGCCCGTAAAAAGAGAAATTTGCCGGAGGTAGAGAGAAAAACTGCCCCAAAAAAGCAAAAACCGGGATCGAAAACCAGGGATTAAGGCCCTCCAAATACAAAAAGAAAGTGGCATCAAAGACGGGACACCTTGAGCCTCGGGAATCACCCGGGGGTTCTGGGGAGGAGCCAGTTCACCAATAGTTCATGCGTCACGGGACAAAAACAAGAAAAGAGGGAACCATGCCACCTTATAAGAGACAAAAGAAAAAAAAAAAAAAGACACAAAAAATAGTTTTGGGGGGAAACGGGGAAAAAGCAAAATAACCGTTACAGGAGGGGGGGGGTCAGTCAAAGGTCGATATAGTGAATCAAAGGTGAAAGAAGAGGACACTGTTCTGCTCCAACCTTGGGTCTGGAGTTCGATTTTGTTCGACGGCGCAGTGTGTGACAGCAATGTCACAGTTCCGGGGCAAGGCAGGTAAAACTTGAACGCCAGGAAAATCGGCGTCGGCAGAAGAGAACTCTTCGTTTGCGAACTCAACAGGGTGTGAACATCGTAATACGGAAGGACCCACAAGCGGGGGCCCAGAAACCTCGGCCTGTACGGAGAAATCAAAATCAAAATGTCCGGCCTGATTGGGCTTTAAGAAGGTTGCGGGGATGGAACGGGAAAAATCATGCTCGGCAATTTAAAAATCAGAGAGAAAATTGGTGATCCGCCAATCTCTTTGCAGGGGAAGCGGGGGGAAAACACAATCTACATCCGGAGCGATTCAGTCAGGCCCATATGGGAGTTAAGCGCGCCTCCAAAGTTGGGGTAACTCAAGCACCTCGCAAAAACCACACCAACACGAAAAGAAGAGAAAAGGAATCGGCCGTGGCGCGGGAGATTCATCAAAAACATATGGGGGAGAGAGGGATAGGGTCGGGAATGAAGAAGATTGCAAGGCCCCACCCAACAACCGCTCATCTAAGCCAAAGGTAAAGAGCGAAATCAAAAAGGGGGGGGAACGAGCAAAAAAAAGAAAAGGAACGGGACCAATCAGCAGGATTGGGGTGTGAGGGAAGCCGAATGCGAATCAGCCGAAGGCCAACCTGCAGGCAGGAGGGGACCAAACAAAGGTGGCCGCAAAGCCGTGGGTAATATAGCAACCTGATTGTAAGGTGGGAGAAAAGGGAACAGCAAAGGGGGGGGGACACGAAAAAAAAAAAAAAAAGGAAAGGACCCTGAACCCAAAAAGCAGGACGAATAAGGCAGCAGGGCGCATACAAAAATTTTCCACCTCGGAGAACTGAGAGAAGCTGGGGAACAAAGAGATAGAACCATGTGAAACGGAAAAAACCGTTTTTGTAACGGCCCCGGCAAAAAAGGTCCCAAACTATCGGGATTCTGTTCATTTGAAGAAATGACTCCTGACTGCCAGCAGAGGGGGGAGGACGCCCGAACGATTAATGAGTGTTGATGTGAGAAATCGTAAAGTGTGGGGTGCATAACCGCCTTACGGGGTGGCCTGGGAAGGAAAATGAGTCAAACAACGTCCAGGGCGGGGAAAAAAAAAAGAAAACCGAAAAACGGGGGGGGGAATTTCGGTTCATATAGCTGATGGTGCTGATTCCAATCAGGGTGGTCGCGGCAGGGGTTTAGGCGCTTAAGCAAGCAAATGTTCATCGCGGTCAGGGAACTGCCGAGAAAAGGCCGAAAGACCGGTCAGGTGGTCGAGAATAGGGGGGGCGGATTAGGGGTGCCATTTGTGCTGGAAAGGGAGTGTTGGAAAGGGAGCAGGGGGGTTTGGGTTACGCCCGAAAGGGCTTGTGTCGAAACGCGGTAGGGTGGGAAATGGGCGCCTGCTTTTTCGGGACGACCCGGGGAAAGGACAAAGCAAGAGCCAAACGGAAAATCCGTGTCCGATGGAGATTACCCCTCATCGGAACACAACGATAGTGGGGGAAGAGTAAGACGGGGAATTGCAGGGAGAGTCGTGTTGACAACAAAAAATCGTCGTACAAGACCTGAAGTTCGTCCGGGGGGGAGAAAAATCCGGGGGGTGGGCACGACAAAAACTTGTTGGAAAAATTTTTTTCAGGAATTACCGATAAAAAAGGACAAAAGAGGGGGTTTGAAGGATGGGGGGGTCCAGGCATAGGTAGCTTGGGTTGGCGCGAATGAAATAAAAAGTTGCGATATTTTTTTCGCGCAGGGGGCAAGCGGAGCAACAAGAAAAAAAGCAATACCGGATGGACCGGGATGGGGAAACTGGCCTGAAAAGTACGATCAGAAAAACATCGGGGCAAGGGGGAACAAGGGAAATGAAGCGAAACTAGGGGGAGGCAACTCCTGCACATGGCGGCTTGGGACAAAAGAAATGCGAAAAAAAAGCAGAATAAGAGAATAGACTCTTAAATACCTTCACTCCCGCTTGGGGGAAACTACGATTAGAGTTAAAGGGGGGGAGTCCTCGAAATAGTTGTCTACCTGCGACAACAGGGCTTTGGCCGATAACCACCCGGAGGGCACACTTACAGCCCCATCGAGGGGGGACTGGGAAAGGGATTACGCCGGTAATTCGTCTTGTGAAGGGCGCCGCGAGAACGAAAGCAATGGTCGCGAAAATTGCATTCTGGGAAAGAAAGGGGGTAAGAAGGGCCAGGCTGATGGTAATGTGGCGCGGTGAACTGACTGGCTAAATCCTCTCAATTTTCCTTGACCTTCCAAAAAGCGGGGGGATAGCCAAAAGGAACCCTCTCTCAACTACTAAGGGGAAAGGTTTGTCATCGGCCCCTCGGATCAAAGGAATACAGGAAGGAGGCGGAGGAAAGAGGAAAAATTTAAGACAGTGCCTGCATGTCACAGAGGTTCGTCTATTCGGATCTGTCCGCGTGTTGGCCAAGAAAGCAAGGAGGGGCGTACGCGACCGCAACGTGGCGATAGGGAAACGCTGAGAAGCCCGTTTTTTTGTTGCCCTTATGAAGGAAAAAGGTTTGCTGTGGGACGCCCAAAAAAAAGTTGGGGGGAAAGGTGTGTAACCCAAGAAGAACCGCCATTGGTGGGGGCATTGCAAAGGCGCGTAAAATGACAGGTGGGGCCACGGTGGTGGGTAACGGAAAAAGGGGAATATTGTCGGGGTAAAGGCTCAAGGGGGAAAAGGAGGGTAGGAGAAAACGAAACTGGGGAAAAGAAAAAAAAAAGAGCCGCCGCCTCAGCGAAAATGAATTACAAGCAGGCCGAAAAAAGCCTACCGAATGGCTGACCGCTGGTTGGGGGGAAGGGCATTGAAAGTCGCCCACCCCAATGAAAAAGGAATGGCGAAAAAAAAAAACCAGGGAAAAAAATTGCAGAAGTACAGTTTTACGAGCGAACAAACACTAATCTAATGGCTGCCAAAGGCAGTTGTCCATGAGGTATCGATGCGCCCCAGGGGGGGACTGGAAAAAAAAGAAAACAGAAAAAAGAAGATAGAAAAACAACACAACGCAGGATAAGAAAAAGAGAGAGAAAAAAGGAACTACAGGGGCTGTCCAGTCAAAAGCGGATGGTCTCCGTTAAATTGAATAACTGAAAGGAAAATGACAAGCCAGAGCGTTAATCAGGTGGGGAGACTGCAAAAGGGAAAGAGGGGAAGTACGGTTTTTGGGTTTTCAACGCCAATTTCAAAAAAGGAACCGAGGAGGACCAGGGGGAAAGGAAGGCGAATTGATTGACGCAAACGAAACCGAGAGGAGGTGCGGCGCAGGACAGGGGCAAATAGAGGGGACAGAGGCTGAGACTTTCGATTTAAGGGGGGGAAAGGTTAGTGGCTTTCACGCGAAGCCGTGTTTTCCGGCACCCAGGGGAAGAAAAGGGAAAAAAAAAAAGGGAGAAGAAAAAAAGAATGAAAGGGGGGGGGGGGAAAAAAGGCGAGAGGTACAACCAAAAAGAAAAAAAACGGGCGGGTTAATAATGAAAAAACAATTGCGGGGTCAAAGATTGAGGGGGGAAATAAAAAAAAGGGGGGCAGACATAAATAGGGGCAACAGAAGAAAGAGAAGACCAGAAGGACAAAAAGGAGAGATTATCGCCCAACGCCACCGAGGGGAAGGAAAGTAACGGAAACGACAAAGAGGGATAAAGATATGGCCAACAGACCCAAACTCGACCTGCCCGATCTAAGGGAAAACAGAGGAGGTGAAAGCTCAACGGCCAATAAATGTTCGAGCTCATCGGCAATCAAAAGGATGGCCTTGAGGGGAGTCCTAAAAAACCCAAAAAAGATGCAAGGGGGGAAAAAAAAAAAAAAAACCCCAACAGGGGTGTCCAGGATATGGGACCAGTTGGGGGGGAAGGGAAAAAAATTCAACAGGGCAGCGCAAAAGAGTGGGCTCGCCTCCCCAAACGGCGTCATTATCGACAACAGTTGCCGGCCAAGAAAAGGGATGGGGAAAAAAAAAAGTGGAAAAAAAAAAAGAAAAAGACGTGAGGCACCCGCCAGAGCGTGATGAATGCCAAAAGGAAAAAAAGGGACCAGGGAGAAGATGTTACACGGGAAAAAAACCCCTCAAGATCGGCCTGGACGCAGGAAAAATGGTGTGGGGGGGGGTGGGGTACGTTTCACGAAAGGGGGACGAAAAACCCTCCTCAGTGGTTCCTACAGGAAAAACCAGGGGGATAATAAGGTAAAAAAAAAACTCGGAGGTCGTCAAAGAAAGAGTTGAAAAAAGAAAAAAAGAATGCTATTATGGTTGTCGAAGATAGCCGCATTCAAAAAAAGGAGACTCCCATCGGGTGCGAAAAAATTCCCTGTAGTCCAAAAACAAAGTCAGAAGTGGAGGACGGGGGCCTTTGAAACTATTAAAGAACCACAAAAAAAGCGGCAAATTGACCTGGGGCATGAAAGCGAGGGGGAAACTAAACGAAAAAAAAGGAAATAGCCCTGGGGCGGGTTTTAGAAAGAGGAAATCGAAATACCTGACCCAAAGGACAACGCTTCGGAACCCCCCCACCCCCCCTCAGTAAGGGAAGGGAAAAACAATCTGTTAACAACGGGCGGTTGAAACCCCTAAATGCACGTGCCTCCGAAGGGGGGGAAATGAAGTCAACGGGACGACGCAGGAAAGAGGAAAAAGCAAAAACGCGCCAGAAAAATCACTGAGATGACGTTCACAAAAAACAAAACAAAAAAAAACAGCGTGTGGACTGCATACAGACCAAAGGAGCTCATCGAAAATCAAGTCGCTTTCAGGCCCGGGCACAGGGGGAGGGGTGCGGGAGTCCAGAAACGACATCCGTGCCCCGGCCCGGGGGTGTACAGACGGACATGTTTTACGAAGGGTTACTGCTAACAAAAAAAACCCTTCTCCGTTTAAGAAAGCAAAAAAAAAAAGAAAAAGGAACTCACCACAAAAAAAAAAAAAAAAAAGCGGAGTCGACCAAAAAGAAAGTAGCCCCCGTGGGGTACTGAAGGGAAAAAAGGAGAATGAAGGGCAGGATGAAAATGAAAAAAAAAAAGGCCGAGAAAAAACCGTGTAGTTTGATCGGCAAACCTTCGGACTATAGGGCGCCCAGAAATCAAGGTGGTGATGATGGTTAGCTCGGAAGTGCTGGGGCAGTAGGGAAAAAAAAAAAAGAGAAAGGGGAAACAAAAAAAAAACCGATGACGGCCATCACCCAAATAAAATAAAAAAGTGACCCGAATAGAAAAAAAAGTGCTCCGGATTCAGAACAAACCAAAGAAAAAAAAAAAGGTTGGGAACGCCCCCGGGGGGCTCTCCGTAAAAGGGGGGGGGTGGAGGTAGAGGTTCGATAAAGGTTGGGACCGCGCTCGTAAGAAGAAAGGGGACAAAGGGACTGGAACCTGCGCAAAAGACCTTGCTTGGGGGGGACGGGGGGAAAATTACGGCGGGGGGTGGGTCCCATTTTGGTTCCATGATTTTGTGGGGGTCGGGAGGCCAGGGCAGGGTTTTGCCCCCTGAAAAGAAGAAAAAGTTCAGGGCGGACGTCCAAGGAATCGAAATTCATCATAAACAGGGGTTTGGACTCATCCCAGGTAGAAGGAATTAACAGCGCAGATGTACCCTCGACGATCAGAAAAAAGGCAAGCCAAAATCCTGCGTAGGGGGGGCTTTAAATAAAAGCGGCGTAAACTTTATCAAGGCGTCAGCCATTTTTGATCTATGGGGGGAGATCTAAAGCGGGGGGAGGAGGGGCAAAGGGTGCCACATCCGTCTTCGAACAAGTGACATGTCGATCCCTGTGCGGATGTAAGGAGGGGGGTCGAAAAGCTGCCAGGGGAAAAGATCTACTCACAAAAGGGAGAAAAAGAGATACTACTGTTCGGCTATGATCCATCATCCAAGGGGGGGAGAAAGGATCGTAGTTCGCCGTATGATAGACGGGCAAAGGGGGAAACATCAGGAAATCGCTGCCGATCACATTAATAAAACCCTGAAGGAAAGGCCCAGACCAAAAATCAGGACGAAGCCAGAAGACGTAAGACCAAACAGCAGGGTGTGCGGGGGAACTCCCTATTTCGAGGAAGGAGGGTTTAGACCCATCCCTCCAGGGGGGCCGAAAAAGGGGGGAACTAAGGCAAAAAGGGGAAAAAAAGCCGGGGGTCCGATTAGCCGAAGGGAGAAAGAATTTGAACAGACAGTCATGCCAACTAAAATTGCAAGGGCTGACCCAATTGCAAAAGGGAGGAGAAGGCAAAAAAAAGGGGTGCGCAATCAGTACGGCAGTCCAACTAAATTAACGGGCGCGCCAATAGCGGACAGTGAGGGACGGAACCCCGGAATTGTTTAATCAGGCCCCGGGTCCACGGCCCAAAAAAAAAAAAGGTGGAGAGGGAGATGAGTGCAAGTGTGCAGCGCGGGGAAAAAACCGCCGTACTCCAGTAAAATGATTGGTGGGAAAATTTGTGACAGCAAGAGAATGGTGGGTTCACCGGATCCAAAAAAGGGGGGGGGTGTATCAGAACTTCCAGCAAATCCCTCGGAGGGTTCATAAGCTGGGGAAAAAAAGCAGCGTCGAGGGGTTGATCTCACCGGGGGGGATAGGAAGGTGAAAAAAAAGCGCTTAATCATCAAATTTCATCCACTTGCCACAGGAGGCGACGGACAGGAGAAACTGGGGGGTGGGTCGGAAAAAAGGGCGCGTCGGAGCGGTCGGACGTTTGGGCTGCGCCTGTTCCATATCAGGGTTGTGTTAGAAGAGGGAGGAGGGGGGGGTCGAAACATGGGGGGCTAAAGGGCGAACTGTCAAAAAAAAGTTTTTCGAGACCGCACCGAACACATCCAAAGGCAAGGGTCAGAAGGAACGAGTAGCTGCGGCTTGGCCGCACGGCCACACGGGAGAGGGGGACTAAAGAAGGAGAGAATTTGCGCGATGACTTTTCTCTGGGGGAAACCAAAATGCGTCTTCCAAGACCTACGGGGAGCAAGCGGAAGAATGGGTTTGGTAAAGAAAACGACGCCTACGGGCCAATTTGTGGGACAAGTACTTCTAGCGCTGCAAGGAGAGGGGTTTTTTAAGGGAGATGATGTGGGGAATGCTTCGGGTCCAGCTCGTCGAAACAGGCAGGTTTCTGATCGGCAAATCTCAAAACGAGCAGGAAAAATGTTTGCCCGCAGGGGGTCGGGGTGCGGGAACGAAAGCGAGTCAAAAAAGACGGCTTAAAAATAAAAGTTTTGAAGCACTATAGCTCAACTAAGTTGGAGAAAAAATCGCAATAGGCAGAACTTGCTCTCTAGAGTAAAACCTACATCATGCCTGAGCAGGGAGGACATCTTCAATAGGGAAAAAAAAAGCAATAGAAGGGTCGAACGAAAAGCACGGGCGGAACCCTTTGAACGGGCCGACGAGAAGGTCGACACCTGAACTGTCAGAAAAGGGGGGGCTAAAAAACCCGCGTAAAGAGAAAGCTCACGAAAAAAAAAAGAAAGAAAAACGTGGGGGGGGGGTTAAACCATCTCAAAATGCAACAAGACCGTTTAACTTGTCTTTCGCGAGAGGGGCGACCACGAAGATAAAATTCCTTTCTCTAAAGGAATCGCGGGTGCTGCCCAAAAAGGAAGTTTGGGAGGATTGACCGGATACCGTTAACATGAGCGCGCCTCTGGGAAGACCTGTCCAGGGATTTGCTAACAAGCCAAGAATAGAGTCCAACTATCAGAAAAAAAAAAGAAAGTCTGGGGGAGAAAGCCAAATTAGGGGAGCTCGTAATCAAAGCATCCGCCAGAAAAGAGCGAAAAAGGTTCAGCCGGGCACATATTTCAAAATCGGTAAGGAGCGCGGGAAGGAAAAGGTCTTAGGGGCAAAATAGGAAAAAGAAAGTGCGTAGTAAACCTCAAAAAAGCCTCACGGAATTTTCTTGCCAGATCCTTGGGGGGGCCGTGGGGTTGCCCATGCGCTTCGGAGGAAAAGAACAAGTAAACAGGACTTTGATGGTTGGAAGACATAGGAAAAGGGCCAATTGGGGACAAACAACGCAAGAGCAAAAAAGGGCCTTGGGAAAAAACTTTCGGTGGTAGGAACGAGATTCGTAACAGAGTCAAGCAAAAAGTGAAAACCTAAGGGGAAAAGAGAAGAAGAGACAAATCCAGCCAGAGAAGGGGAACGCACTAAGAGTCCAGACCATACTCGCGGTGGGAGGTGGGGACGTTTCAAGAATTCTCATACGGGACTGTCGAAAAAGTGAAGAAAAATGGGATGGGTGGAAAAAACAAAGAAAGATGAGGACATGGCATGGGTGAGAAGACCAGAAAAAAAGACACGATCGAAGGAAGGAACTGCTCCTTGTGAGGAAGTTTCAAGTTCCAAACGCCCCTCCGCCCGGACTGACAAAAGGTAAAAAAAAAAGGA
>Ga0179593_1559315_pt1 | contig 14582 bp, 13 predicted proteins | sample CZODoug2_1_08_16_FD_185931 | JGI IMG/M metagenome (GOLD analysis project Ga0179593, IMG submission 185931) | Vadose zone soil fungal communities from Angelo Coast Range Reserve, California, USA - CZODoug2_1_08_16fungal (PacBio error correction) | ecosystem: Environmental > Terrestrial > Soil >...
TAAGCCCAGCGCCCGCATACACAGCGTCAAAGAGCACACGGAAGGACTGGGACAGGTGTGCTGAGTTGTCGAGAACATGCTGAACCGACTTAACAACGTGCTGAACAATAAATGAACGTCGAGCTTTGGGAGTGGCAAAAGACAAAGGAAGGGAGGGAGCGACAAAAGTAGCAGACGCAAGGTCGGGGGTGAAGGAGGGAAAAAAACAAACCTGGAGGAGCACCGTCTGGAGGGTTCCGGAGGCCAGAGTGATTCAATTCAACAACTACTGGGACGAGTCCGCGCCACAAAGGCAGGCGGAAAAAAGAGGCTCCGAAGGGGAGGGGAAGCGAAAAAGCCAAGCCCTGCGCGGTCAGAAGAGTCGGAGAGACTAGCGCGCAACATAGAAAAAGTTACGAGCCCGCCCGAGACCGTTCAAAACAGCAGATCAGTGAACGAGGCAGGAAAGCGTGGCGCGAGATAGTGAGGTCAAACGCAGGGAAGGCACGAAGCTCGTTGTCATCAACGAGAACTCATAAAAGGCACAGATCGGAAAAGGACGGAAAGGAACCTGAGACGCCGAACAATTAGCCTACCCGTTGAGGCAAGAGCACGGGCGGAAAGGGTGAATAGGTCAAAGAGCACGCAAAGGGGGGGGACCCTGCGGAACTGGAAAGACCGACAAAGAGGAAGAAAAAAACCGTAAGGAATAGACAAAAAGGTTATCAATCGGCTCTCAAACATCCAGTGCAAGAGACGAGCGCCCTACTAAGAGAGAAGGACCTAAGAAAAATTGGAAGTCCTGCAAGATAAAAAGGTGTAATAGTAAGAAGGTGAGACCCTCGCACCCAAACCATAGGAAGAGAAAGAAAACAGAGAAAAGATTCTCTTGTTCCAAGGCGTGCGGACCGATTAAAAAGTTCCCTTCTAGAACAGAAAACTGCCCTGGGGGGGGGGGGGGGGGGGTGAAGACCCTTTCTTTAGAAAAAAAGTCCTCTCCCGCATGAAACCTGTTCCAGTTCAAAAAAGAAATAGAGAGGGAAGCCAAAACTCCCCGGTATAGTCAGATTGAAGGAGGGTGCAAAGAAAAGAGGAAAAGAAGGTCATAGGGGGAAGAAAGAAAATAAGGGAGAGCTCTGAGGAAGAAAAGTCTCGAGAAAAACGATGGAACGACTCCAGTTTAAGACGGGCTTCTAAGTTCACGGGGGTGAGTAGCGGCAGACAGAAGGAGAAGGTCCCAAAGTCTCCTCCAAGGAGCTTCTAAGGCCAGGGGGGGCAGGTCGAAAAAAAAGGAGAGGGATTGGGAAAAAGAACTCACGAAAAGCAGGGAAATCGCAAGGACGAAAGAAAAACCACCTCAGGAGAGAGGAAAAGGGATAGGGGGACGGTTAACGACGAGAAGTCTCTCGCGAAGAAAAAAAAAAGCGAACCTTAACGCGAGAGAGAACAGGGAAGAAGTCTGCCCTAGAGGACTTGTCATACCTCTAAGAACCTAAAAAGAGAGAAGTAGGGAAACGCATGGACACACTCAGCACAAGAAGAACCAAAAAAGAAAAAAGCTCCGAGAAAAAAAAACGACGCGTGCTGCCCCCCAGGTCTGCCGCCGCCCGAAGGAAATAAACGACACCAATTCGAAAGCAAAAGAAGGGTCGGAGAGGCAAAAAAACAAGCAAACGGAAAACGCCGTCACGGACCCACAAAACGTCAACCGGCTCGAAACCCGAACCCCGGAAGACGCTGGGCGGGGGACACGTCAAAAGGAGATAAAATCGGGGAGGGGGAACGGGGCGAAGGCCTGGAAGGGACGACGACTGTAAAGAGGAAAGATCGGGCGGCGGCCCTGATAAACGGCGAACAAGGAAAAAAATAAAAAGGTGAAAGAAGGCGCCGTTGGGGGGAGCGAAACGAGGCGGGCAGACGAGGCCTACAAGAGGGAATCGGAAGGGGCGACGGCCAGGCATAAAGAAAGACAAGCCAAGAAGAGAGAAAAAAGGGCCAAAGGAAACCAGAAAAAAAGGGCGAATGGAGAAACGAAGGAACCTGAACGTTCGCAAATCGAAAAAAAGGGCGCTGGCCTGGGGCGAGGGAAAAGAACGACGAAAAAACCTTTGAAGGGAACTAATCATCTACTGCGGGGACTGTGCAAAATTTGCCATCATTTTGAAAGAAGGTGGAAAAACCCAAAATCCACTTTCCCTCAAAGCTTTGACGGAAAAAGGAGGGAGAGAAAACGCAAAGGGGCTCGAGGCGGAGAACCTGCGTCTGAACCTTGGAAAAAACGGACGTACTAATCTGTACGTGCGATGTTATCGAGGAAATCTGGGGGGGGAGTGATAAAGGGGGGGTGCCCTCAATGAAATGATCACGTAGGGTGTCCGATCAAAACCCTGACAAGGATCACGGGGGGAGGCCCTAAGCAAAAGGGGAAGTCAGGAGGGAGAAGGGGCGAACGAACGCTCAATTGGAAGGCCGGAGGAAAGGGTGAAGACCCTAAGAACTTGCAGAAAAAGAGCAAAAAGCCAGAAACGGAAAACAAACTGATCTTTGTAAGCTTAAAGATCAGAAGAACTGGACGCGCGAACTTCGAGTCCAAATAAAAAAGGACACGAGCCAAAAGGGCGAACATACTCAAAAAAAGTAGCAATGAGGCAGAGAGGGGACGCTCAAAATGTGACTGAGAATAAAGCCCGAAATTCAAAGACAGAAAGAAAAGACATCGGAAAAAGACGGGAGGAAAGAAGCATTCTTTGGGGTTCGGCGAATCAGGTTGAGCACACAGAGAAACGAAGAAGCGTAGCCGATAACTTCTCCCAATATCAATCTAGGGGGAGATGGGAATCAAAATCTTTGGGACCAAAAAGTTCAGCCCCAGTCGTACCTCCGGCTCTCGAAAGAAAGACGGTTCCGCTGAAGCTTAAAGAAGGGAAGCAAGGGATGGAAATAGGGCATGAAATCTTCATCAAATCTAGCGGCTGCTCCTCTCTGCAGGTCGACAAAAACCTCAGAAAACTGCAAATAAGATGCTTATCAGAGAGAAAAACCGAGAAAAACATCCACGACACTATCTGAGGCCGTCGAGGGGACTTTTAAGATGGTCATTCGGAATTCCTAGAAAAAAAAAAAAAAGAAAGAAACTAAGGAATACAATAAAAAAACATGCTGGAGACTCGAAAAAAGCTCTCTTTCGGAGCAGTCTCTCGTCGTAAGATGGAAGGTAGAGTAGAGGGTTGAGAGGGCTTTCAAAAAAAAGGCGGAGGGCTTCAAAAGAAGGGAAACTCAAAAAAGGGGCTCACGCAAGACGAGGCAAACATCGAAGCTAAGGGAGTACTCGTCGGGGATCTCATTAAGAGAGAAGATACGCAAAGAGTTCAAGACTGAAAGGAAAAGGGGAAAAAAGCAAGGAAGCGCGACCGTGAGGGAAAATGAAAAGAAAAGACCGCGGCGCGACGAAACTCGAAACCAAGCAAAAACCTCACTACTAGCGACGAGAACTCTCTGAGAGACCAAACTGTAGAGGGAAAAGCGTGACGGCCCGGAGCCGTACTGGTCGAACGCGGAAGTTGGAGCACGAGGTGTGGAGAACTTAGAGCATCATGGAAAAAAAAAACGGGAGTTCTCAGGAAGAGAGGTGCAGAACGGGCTGTCCTGGAGGGGGCTTGCTACAAGCCTCAGGGCAGTCTCGGCACAGGGAAAACTGAAGAACCGATTAGGGATCCACGGCAGCGAGGATAAATGAGGGGGGAAGGAGAAAAAAAGAGAGGCCATCGTCGCTCGGCCGGAAAAAGAAAAAGGGAACGACCCGAAGGCAACGAAAAAACACCGATGGTGGAAGTTAAAAAGGGGGGGGGATCAAAAAGAGACAAAGCTAATCTGGGGGGTCGGAGGTCTCAAGGACGGAGGACGCTGAAATGGTCCCGACAGGGGAAGGAAATTTTGCCGAAAAAGAAAGACTAACAAAAGAGTTTCAAGAAGGGGGGGACGGCGGGGGAATATAGGTAGCAGGAGTAAAAAAACCCGGGTTGCAGACCTCATCAGAAGTCCTAAAAAAGGGGAACTAGGGGATCTTCTCGGTTAGCGTCCAGGCGGGAGCGCTGGATTAACTAAGGACGCGCCGTCCAGTTCACAGGCCGGGAGCCAGAAAAAAACAAAAAGGGGGGGGGTAGTTGGGGAGGAAGGGGGAAAAGGAGAGAACACGACTCGGGTAAGGGTCTCACGAAGGGACCGGAGAGGGGAGACCAGAAGGTCAGAAAAAAAACTCAAAATCTAATCGCTAAAGGACCTCAGAGGGAAACACAAAAGTAAAAAACTGAGGGAGCAAGGAAAAGGACAACTGAGAGGCTCACAAAAAGATCAACACACCCTCGGCTAGTTCAAGAAGCAAAATGAGGAGGCCGTCCAGAAACAAACCAAAGGAAGACAAGCTCCCATCTCGTTCTGCAAAGTAAAGAGAACTGGGAGGATGGAGGGTCACTCAAAGCAAATGCGGACTAACTGGGAGGGGGAAAAAGTCGCATGAAACAGTCCTCCGCTGGGAAAGAAAACCTCAAGGGTTTCTGGACGTTCAAAAAGAAAGGCAGGGGCTAAGACTAAAGTTGAAAGAACTCAAAAGGGAACAAGGAGAACGCTCTGTGAAAGGGCCGTGAGGGAAATCATCAGAGGGGGAAAAGACTGTAGTGCGTGGGAACCAGCTGAAAGGGAGCCTAAGTCCTTGAACAAAGGAACGCCCGCGCCTCCCGACATGAACGACGTCGTACAAGAAAAGGGGGTGGAATCTCGCAGAAAAGCGCAACCAAACGTCAGGGAAGAGGATAAGGCACAGACCGTAATCCACTTTCAAATAAGAACCGGAGGGAAGCGTGTCCTAAGACAACCTAGAAGAACTCGCCGGACTGAGAAAAGAAAGGGGAAGCTGACCTCCACCCCGCCAGAGCCGCGAAAAAAGAAAAGACAAAGGAGAGAAACGGGGAGGTTGAGTGAGAGAAAAAGGGGCAGGAGGGAGAGAAAGGGGAACGGACTGACCGATGCCTACAGCGACGGTCTGAGTGGCCAGCTCCGGAGGGAAGGGGGTAAGGTGTCTGTGAGGCGGCTAACGGAGGGAGGCACGAAAGAAAGGGGAAAAACAAAGTTCGAAAACTCACTGAGGATCAAAGCTTTAGGGAGGAACGCCCGGTGGAAATTGTACATCTTCGTAACTATCAAAGGCCTCACCGGAGGAGAGAGCCTCCACGACCCTCAAGGGCCGCGGCGATCCTCCTCTGGAACTGCGACGGAAAAAAAATCGAAAGGAGGAAAAGAAGAGGCAAGAGCGCGCCATGAGAGGGGAGAAATTTCAGAGCCCAAATCATTTGGGCAGTCGGCGCTGGAGAAAGGGGGGGCGCTCGGGGTAGTCCGTCTGCGGACCAAGAACCGAGCTGAAAGAACACTCCACAAGAGGGGAGTTAGAAGGAGACTAAGAAATTCGGACGGCTTCAACCTCTAAAAATCCATCCGAAAGAAGGAAGGGAGGTAAGGGGGATAAACAGCACGGGGGAAATGGAGTTCGCTCAAAATTCGAAGGCAGAAAGAAAGGCAGGTCAATTCTTTCAAAATGTAAGGGCAGGCCAACGGAGAGGAAATAAGAACCGGGGAAGCTCTGTTGCGAAAAAACGGAAGAAAAGGTACAAACGGTGCCCCCGTCTCGGCACTGCAATCCCTTTCAACGAGAAAAAAAATACAAAAGGCGCCAGACCCCGCCTTTAAAAGATCTATAAGAAAAAAGGAGATGAGAAAATAAAGATTGCCTTACCCGAAAGGGCAGGGAGGGTACCTGTCTACTGGAGGAAAAGACACGGCTAACAACGGAGTGAGCGGCAGGTCCGCGCGGGGAAGTACCGGAAAAAAAGGCAGATGGAGGGATCCTAAAGAGATCCTGAGAGAGGTTCTCTCCTCAAAAGAAAAGAAAGGAGTCAGGACACGACGACCTGACGGACGAGAAATCTGAAAAACCGGGGGAAAGACAAAAAAGGGGAGCTGGGGAGGGACTCACAATAAAGGAAGGGAAAGCTGGAAGGGAAACGTCGGCTTTCTGTAGATAAGGAACTAAAGGAAACTGACGGGAACAAGAGAGAAAAAGCGCGAGCTCTCCTAACTACAGGAGATGGAAGATCGATCTTCCTTGCCGTAGAAAGACCTTAAAGGGAGAAAGAGGACTAACAAAAAAACTCTTACCAATAGTCCTAGGATGAGAACTGCTTGGTACCGGGCAGCCGGGATACCGGGGGGAGTCTCGAAAAGAAAATATTATTTAAAGGATCCTTTGGGGAGACGAGGGAAGAGGGAAAGCTGGGAAACGCGCCACGAAAAGTAGAATAGAAGAGGTCCCGCCGGCCGCTTCAAGAGGGAAAGGGTACAGAAAGTGTCACTAACAGGGCAAACCAAGAAAAAATGGGAGCGAAAATCAGGACAAGATCCAGTACTTGAAAGATTATCGGTAACCGCGTGAGAAAACCAGAAAAGTGCAAGGGCCGTTATCCAAGGGACAAAAAAAAAAGCGACTGCGAGGTTCGGAATGCTGAAAAAAAGAAAAGAGGCAAAAAAGAGGAAGCCCGATCCCTGGGACTAACACTGGAATCAAAAAGACCCGGCTTCGTAGAACGAACCGGGAAGCTCGACTATTACTGGGGGGAGGGTGGGGAAATCTTGGACAACGAAGGCCCGCAAGGAAAAAAGTTAAGAAACGGGGAATAGGGGGTCTCAGGGGAGGGAAGGTAACAATTTTTCAACGGACAATAGAGGTTAGCCCTTATCAAAAATCGGGGAGATCAATGCGAAGGGGCGGGTTCTAGAAAAATAAGGGACCCACGGGGGGAAAAGGGAAGAAGGGGACTTGAGGGAGGCTCTTCTTCGGAAGCCTACGGAAGACCAATATCGAGGCACAGCGGTTTCATGAAGGTACTCATTGAGAGAGGTGTTCAAAAGGAGTGCGAAAAAAACTTAGAGTCCAATGCGTCTCTAGAACTAAGAAAAAAACGGAATCAAAAGGGGCACAGGCGTTCGGCGCTGTTCCTGGACGGGAGAAAAACCCTGAAAAAGGCGAGAAGATAGTCAAGGGAGTCCGTTAAAAGGGCTTTGCAAAGTACATCAGGAGAGGTCGTCACCACCACCGGCCGGACGATCATCCAAAGGCCAGGAAGGGCGACAGGATCTGGTCTAACGAATCTCCAGATTGCAAAGGGAGACTAGAGGGTGTCCAGTCCCACCGGAGAAGATTAGTCGGCCCTTTATCGAAGACCGATCGGGAGGGGGTGGGAGAGAGGGGGGACTCTTACGTGAGAACAGAGCCAGAATTTTCCTGAACCTTGGGTGGAAAAGATCCCTGGGGAGAAAAACGGCCTGAAAAAAGGAAGAACACCGCCGCACGGTTCCACATGGAAAAAGGAAAGGTCCGTACCTCGTCTTGAGAAAGTCAGTAGAAAAAAAAAAAGGCCTTGCAAGAAAACGCATCCAGCGCGGTTTAAAAGAGAGGGCGAGAAAACACTAAAGTATCAAAGAGGCCGAGGGAAGCAAAAAGGAAGGTCGAAGAGGAAACGAAAGGGCAGAAGGTTGATTCCAGAGGGTGGCGCTCTGCACGTGTGCCAGCAGAAAATCAGTCCGACATCACACCGAAAAAAAGAGGCGCAGGGAAACTTGATGGGAGAAAGATGACCCGTGAGGAAAAGGGGACCAAAAAGTCGCCGTCCTAACTCGCGCAAAAACAAGAGAAAAGGGCCACGCACGGCTTAGCAAAGAGTGGAAAACAAAAAACGCGAAGTCTAAAAAGGGGGGAGCTGGGAGTTTGTCTGGGTCTCCTGGACCGAAACAAGGTCACGTCATCAAAGACTCTGAACTGAATAATGGGGAGAAGACTTAACATCAGCCATGAGGAAAGCACGTACTAAGCTGAGTAGGACCAGGAAGCTCCATCATCCAAAAATTAACGAAAAATGGGCAAAACTCAAAAGTGTCCAGGAAAGGGAGGACATAGAGGGCCAAACCTAAAAAAAACCCTCTGGGAAAACGAGCTCGAAATCGTCAACTGAGGGGGACCACGACGAAGCCGCGCAAGGGTAGGGAAACGAAAAAAAAAATATAGACTGAGGTCGATGATGTACCTCTCTATGGGGGAGAAGCGGCTGGGGCAGGGTTCATTGTCCCTACAAAACGGACGCTCGAAGGGAGAAAGAGGACATGGTACGTACTAGTAAAAAAAAAGCAAAATTATTAAAGAAAGTAAAGAATCTATACAGTCATTAAAAGGGAAACTCTTTGAGCGTCAATAGCTCAGTACAATTGGATTGAGAAGAAAAGCCCTCGGCGCGACTCGACTCAAATCGTAACAAAGAGAAACTACCAACCGGAAGGACAAAAAAACCTTCTTCTGGAGGGGGAGGGCTTAGAAAAGGGTTCGAAAGCGGGAATTACAGGTGCACAAGGGTCAGCTTCCTGCGTGGAAGAAAAAGGCTGGAAGGCTCCATCGCGTTGTAGGCGGGAGGGGTCCGTTAAGGGAAGAAGGGAAGGCTTCAAAAAGCTTTGATGAGAGGAGGATGTTGAAAGGCGACACAAAGAGAAACGAGCGGGCGCTGGCAAAAGGCGAGCCAGCGAGGGAAGGAATGGAAAAAAACGCAGACCCGGGCGGCGAGGACTAGGCCGCGAACACCGAGAATCCACTAACTTTATCTCGAAAAAAGGGGGGTCAAGGAGGCGGACGGAAATGGTCCAAGAAAATGAACAGGAAAAGAGAAAGCCAAAGGCTTTCCTGGGCTCAAGAAAGTCGAACTTCCTAGATGAAAGTGGGGGACTTCCGAGAACCTTTTGGGGACCAAATCAAAAAAAAAGAAGAAGGAAAAAAGGAAAAACTGCATAAAAAGAGGAACGCCTACGGGGATTAGGCAGAACCAGGAGCGCGAGTCCTCGCTGTAGTAAGAAAGGCGACGCAAAACCTATAAAAATTCATCAAAAGGGAGGATGTGGGGAAAGAATTCAAGAGGGAAAGGAGTAAACGTCGCGCCCCCCATCATCACGCCCAAGTAAATAGCAAAAAGAGGGAGCGGCCGCTGAGTGCTTGCGCCAAAAAAGAACGCATGGAAGAAACAGGAACCGGGATGCGACAACTTATAGCAAAAAAGAGGGAATCAGGACGGGCGGATCACTTGGCGAAGGGACGAAATGACGTCGAGGGGGGGAACCCGGCATAACGAGCACCGCCGCCACAATAAAAAGGGGGAAAAAAGTCTCAGGCCGCTGTAATCGTGCGGGGGGGGAAGAAGAATAAGGCATGACGAAATGCTGTACAGAAAAAAAAAAAATAAAAATAGAGACCAAGGTCTAAGGGAGGCTTTGAAAACATCCAGAAAGGGGGAGGGGAAAGGACCTCCTCGCGGAGTGGAAAAAACTCGATGCTATCACGCCGCGGTTACAATCAACCAGAGCAGGACTCTAACAGTACCCGGGGACAAGGAACAACCACACTGTCAGAGAATAGAAAGGGGGAGTAAGGAGTCATCCTCCGAAAAACAAAACGTCGACTAAAACCTTCACTGGGCCGAGACCTTCGAACAACTCAATCTCTGCTATTGAAGAGAAAGGGGTACCGCCTACGGACCCTTGACAAAACACAACATGAGTTACGTGTCCTAAACCCTCTTAAAAAAGCTAAAGGGGAGTCTTGTCCAATCCTTGAAAACTACAACCCGCCCAGCTCCCTCAAAAAGGGAAAGAAACGGGAAGGGGAACTTCGACGAAGACCGGGTTGGGGGGGAGGGGGACATGAAAGGAGTGCTAGTAGAAGCAAAAAACCAGGGGGGAGATCAGGGTAATCAGAGCTTCAAAAGGTCGAAGGAAATCCGACAAAGATGCCTGGGTGAGTTTATTGCGGGGGAAATCAAAATGCGTATCGCCGTTCAGGGTCAAAAAGAGAGAAAAAAATCAAAGAAGGAGGAGAACCAGGGAGAAAATGGTGGAAGGGAAGACGTGCAACTAGAAGGGAGAAAAAACTAGTCTATGCGCCGGAAAAAGAAAAATATTCCTCAAGAGAAGGCTAAAACTTTGCAAAGAGGAAAGAAAAGAGCAGAAGAGCTCAAGAAAAGCAAACGGAAGGTCGAAAAAGGGTCGACCATCAAAAGAAACCCAGCAGGAGCGGTGGCCAGGTCGCTCGGTCGAACAAGGGCTAGGTCAGAGGAAAACTAAAAAAATCGTCAAAAAGAGTCCTATGAGGTCGGCAGACAGAAGCAAAGCCTTCTTCGAAGGGCAGGCGGAAGGCGACGTCGGAGTAGACCTGTAACTCCGAAGGAAAGTCTCCGTACCCTAAGGGATGACAACAAAGGAGCAAGGGATCAAAAAATCTCTCTGGAGGAAAGGGCGTACCTGTTTATTCAAGAACGTCAGGTATTGAAGGGGCCCAGGCGCCTTACGAACGTGTCGTTGCGGGGCCTCAAAAAAGGATCTCGATAAAAGAGGGCTCCTCTTACTCCTGAAAAGGGCAAGAAAGGAGAAAGGAGAGACACGCCCGGGGAAAAACAAGGGTGAAAAAAGAAGGCGGAATCTGGTCCAAGGCCCGCAAGAATAAAAACAAAAGGAGAAAGAAAAGATGCGCTTGGGGAAAGCGGGAAAAGCGCACCGCTTCAAGAACTGGCCACCTTCACTAATCTTGAGAGGGGAAAAAAAAAGGGGGGAAGAAGGGGTCAAGAGTCCTCGTGTAAATCATCTGTCGCAAAAGAGGAGACAGAAAGCGTGGTGCTCTCCCGCACCGGGAACGTCACCGAAAAAAAAGAGACACAGTCGACCCATCCTCCACCTAAATCGCTGCAACAGGACTCAAACAATTGCCGTTAGGATGAAACAGAAAGAGGGAAGAGAAAAATAGGGCTGGCGGCTCACGGTCTAAAAAAATCAAACAGGAAGGTCCGAATAAGAAGGGGCTCATACGAAAAAGAAGACGGTGCAATAAAATCGCCGAAGAAGGCCTGAAATAGGAGTAAGACTACACACGATAGGAAACGCCCACGCTGAGAAGAACGACGAAAAGGTCCAAGGCTCCGGGAGGGCGTAACATGGGTTCTGCCCACCGACGCTCACCGGGGCTCTTCCTTACAAGAAAGGAAACGGGTCCTCTTGCCCCTCCTTCCAAGAGGTGTCTCCTACCCATAAGGAGGGGAGATCCGAAAAAAAAAATCAACATTGGCGAACGGAACGACTCACCGCAGGCGAAATCTACCAAAGATAACAGACGTTCTCAGAGTAGCAAAAGGGGGAAGTCAGAAAAAGCCGAAAGTGATCTTCCCTCCCTCAACAGTCGTAAGAAGTCGGCGTCAGCAAAAATCGAATAGAGCAGGGGAGGAAGGGGGAAAGAGAGAAGGCTAAGCACGCCTACGGAAAAAACGAACCCAAGAAAAAGGGGAAACTGAAGAACCAGAATAGGGAACACGAGTTCAGGGCGTAGGGCGGTGGGGAGTAACAGTCCCGCTTCTCGAATTCTAGAATTTCAGAACCTTAGAAACTACCTTTGGCTTTTGGAAGACGTAGAGGAAGGGGGAACTACAAAAAAGACGGGGGGAGAGGAACTCGTAGATCCAAAAAGAGTCAAGAAGGTCGGGCTGGATTAGAAAGGAGAGAGCCTACTTGACGGTTTCAAATATCGAGGGCGAAAAAAATGACGCAAAAGAAACTGGGTGTCTAGCCTTGAGAAGAAGGGAAAGTGTACAAAAAGAGGATCGCAGGACAAAAGCACTCCGACGATGAATATCTTCTCCCATCGGGCTGAGAATGGCGAACTTCCCAGAACATTAAAATGGAAGAAAGGACGTCGGCGAGACGGGTAAGGAGAACACACGAGAAATGCGTTCCACAATCAAAAAGTTCCCAGAAAACCTTGAATGGAAGAAACGGAGGGGTCTACCCCTTCAAAGAGTTGAACGGGCTTCGAAAAAGGTACAGGGGACCCAAAAGAAAAGGGACATCCTTATCACGATTCAAGGGCTGCCTCGAAAGAGAAGGGGGGATAGGGGGGGGAACGAACGCTTGGTGGTCCTTAGAAAAAGGAAGACGTAATAACATCACAACGGGACACTGCAAAGTCAATCTCCGGCACGGGGGGTCAGAGAAAGGTTCGGAGACGCTGTGGCAGAATCCGAATCTTAATTCAGGAAAGAAGAGTGGAAAAAGGACCCGCAGCCATCAAAAAAAAGATTGCGGAGGGGAGGATAAAAACGCAGCAAACCTGCGAGGGAAAGCACGAATCGTCGAACAAGAAAGGGGGAAGATAAGACCTGGCCGCGCCTCATAGAAACTTACAAAGTTGAAGGGAAGGAAAAGCCTCGCAGGACAAAAAAAAAGAGGTACTAAGATACCAAATCAAAAAGTCGACCGGGGGGAGGCGGATCGACAGCTTTCGGTGGATGCACCAGTCAACGTTACCACGAAAGCTTGACCCCTTCCACTGCTCGAAACACAAGGGATAGCCAGGGAGAAGTATCCCAGGGTAGGATAGTCTTTTCCCAATCAGGCAGAGGGAAGAAGCCGAAAGTCGCGTGAAAAAAGTTTGGAGATCAAAAAGAAGAGAATATCCGCGGGAAAGGCCATAAGCTCCAGCCATCGCAAGGTAGAACTAGAGGGAGCCAGATCGTGAACATGAATCGAGAAAACAAGATTCGCCCCTAAATCTCCATTCAAAAGAACAGAAGGAGAGGGCTAAAGACGGGACACAAGGGAAAAAAAGGAAGGAAAATCGAACACCTCCAAGGGGAGCCGAAAGGCAGCGAGGAGAATCTGGTACATCAAAGAAAAGTCGAGGGAAGTGTCCGTCAGAGAAAGCCTCTTCTTGATCGAGGACTGAAGGAAGAGGGTCGAGGCCGCAGGCTCGGGAAAAAGCTGGGGGGATTTGCATTTGAAAGAACACCGTGGACTGGAGGGAGGACCTTGACTAAGCTTTCCCTTTACGCGATACTAGTATCTCTCAAACAAAAATTAAGGGAAAGGAGAGACGATGTTAATCGAATTTACCGGTAAAAAAAGGTCAAAAAGAGGAAAAGTTTTGATGGAAAAGGACCATAGAAAAAGAAAGAGGGGGGGGAAACGAGAAAGAAAAAAGCGGACCGAAAAAAGACTAAAGCCTCAAAATCTAATTAGCGCTTTCCAAGGGGGGAGAGGGAACCTAAAAGCAAAAAACGGTATAGGGGGGAAACGAGTTTGGTTAGAATAAGCTATAGGGAATGCTAGGCACATGAGAGTCGACTGAGGGAGGAGGAAACGCAGATAAGAAGTTGAGAGCTGTCTACTCCGGAGAGCGACTCGTTTTCGGCGGAGACGAAAGCAAAAACAGGAAGAGGAGAAGCTCTAAGGAAATAAAAAAACGAACACAGCTAAAGTTACGGAAGAACTCCGCAAAGAACTGGATGCAAACAAGCGGGGAACGATGCAGAGGAGGAATCGTGTGGGCAAAACCTAGAGCGTAAGCCGGAGGGGCCGACAAAAAAAACTCTAAAAAGAAAAGCGTGCAGAGGTCCAAAAAGCGGTCACGTCAGGGAATGAGAGGCAAAGGGGGGATACGTCGTTCTGAACACGTAGTTCACGAAGGAAAAAAAAAAAAGGACGCGCTACGGGAATCTGGGGAAAAAGACTGGGCTACGAGGCCAGAGTACGCTGAGCGCTTCCATTGAAAGGGAACCAGAAAAGGGATGTGTGCTGGATGTCAATGCACGCTGGGGCAGAAAGAGAGAAGAGGTAAAGCGCCCCAGCCTGTCAGCTCCGAAGAAAAGCACGTGGAGAAAAAAAATCGAAAAAAGCGCGTGCTGGAAGGGAAAAACTTTATCACGAAAATTACCGCGATCCTTCAAGGAAATGGGAAAAAAGCACCAACGGGGGTGACCACACCCTCTCAGAAGAGAGAGAAAGGTTCAAAGACTCCAGATTCTTCGAGTTTGCCAAAAAAGCAAAACGAACACCGAAAGCTCCCATTCAAGTCAGGGGAAGTACAAAAATAGGAAGTGCGTCACAAGTTGCGTGGGGACAGAAGAACCACTGCTTACGAACTTCTGCAAAAAAGAGAAAGACGGAAGGGGAGCATCAGGGAGCAGTGTAATGGAGTTAAAAAAAGACAAAAGAAAACTCCTGTTCGGACTACTCTACGTGCGTAGTCAGTTGGCGGGAAAAATCGGGAAGATCACGCCGCTTGAACGCCAAAAAATGTCAGCCGAAATCAGTCTTTGAGTCAAAGGGGACAAGAAAAAGGACGAAGAGATGGTCAAGCTTACAGATCGAAGCAAGAGCAAGGGAAAGAAAGAAGCGCCCTTCCTTCAAGGGTTGTGGGGACAGAGAGCCCGCGCCACTCGCTTGACTTTGAGGAAGGGGATAGAAAAGCGAAAAACCGTGCAAAGAAACAACCGAGTACGTCGACTTCCGCATGAAAAACCTCAAGGAGAAGCGGGTTACTTCCATTTACAGACCCGAAGAAAAAATAGGGGGAAAAGCTGTCAATCCCACCTCGTCTAGGATAGGTAGGTAGCGGGCGGCCGAGAGTCTTATCAGGCCCGTGCTTCCTGAGGGAAAAGTCGGAAACGCGTTGCCGCGCCCTGCCGAATCACGGGGATTAG
>Ga0179593_1570263_pt1 | contig 14582 bp, 18 predicted proteins | sample CZODoug2_1_08_16_FD_185931 | JGI IMG/M metagenome (GOLD analysis project Ga0179593, IMG submission 185931) | Vadose zone soil fungal communities from Angelo Coast Range Reserve, California, USA - CZODoug2_1_08_16fungal (PacBio error correction) | ecosystem: Environmental > Terrestrial > Soil >...
AGAACACTCCGCTTCGCCGCGCCTTAGGGATCGCGCCGCCAGAAGACGCTGCCGACCTCTTCATGACGGGGGAGCGAAAGAGTTACAATAAGGAAGAGGAGGTAGGGGGGGGGGAACCAGAAGAGGGAAGGAAAGAATCATCAAAGATCAGAGAAACTCGGTAGGACCGCTAAGTACTGAGGGGTAAATCAGCTTCAGATAACTATAGGCCCCTGGGCTTCCATTTTTCGATGAGAAGAGGAAAAGAAGGAAGTGAGGCATGGACAGACCCAGTTAAACGGGGTCAGCAGCAACGGAAACTCCTGTCAAGTCGAAACAAAATCGGTCTCAGCAACAAACAACAAACAACTGAAGGAGGATCGCACCGCCGAATGGGGGGAGAGACCAGCGTTGGCAAAAAGTGGACTTTAAGGGACCTAAAAAAGGGAAGGATGGTAAAAAGAGAGCCGCGAAAAAAGTTGCCAAGGGTCCCGATCGTGATCGCGGCGTAGTCGAAACTAACGGGCTACCCGAGATGAGCGGGATGCCGACAGAAAAATACCCTCCAGACGGGCCAAAAGACTCGCAAAGAGGAGCGATGTAAAAAATAGGCTATGGAAGAGAGGGGCGAGAGCTATTTAAGGGAGGAAGCAGGAGCGCGGAAGGTTAGGAATGCGATTAGGAGGGGGGGGGAATCAAAAGGGGGGGGAGGGGCGACCCTACTAGTAAGGAAGGGGCAGAGCTATGGGGAAGTCAAAACGGCTTCCGGCACAAGTATCCGTCTTAAGTCTAGACATAGATGCGGTAAGAGAAAAAGTAAAGCCAGGCTATGAGTCTTTAAGGGGATGTTAGACGACATGCTGTATGTCTATGAAGATTGGGGAATATGGGTCTATCCCCCATGGATCAAAGAGGAAAGCCATATGATTGACTGGGGGAAAAAGGGTTATGGAATTCCAGTCTCAAATGAGGCCAATGTCTTGGGGGCAGAATCTGGAGGTTTGGGGTAACTCCCACAAGTAGGATGGAAACGTCCCAGGGGGGGACGTGATAGTCATGCTAGAGGTCACACGCGAGAGCCACGACGGTGAAGCGCTCTGACCTCCTCATTGCAATGTAAAAACTAGCATCTATCTGCAGGGAGTACGGAATGGCTTTTCGGGGGAAAAAAAAAGGCGCAGAAATGACTTCCGAGGACTGAACAGCGTCGGCGCGGCAACATGTTTGTTTCATCAGAGGTTAAAAGAAGGGGTTACGCAAGAGACTGGAAAAAAGGGTGGCAGTGGAAGCCGATCGGGAGGGAAGAGTCTTACAGTATCGGACGATCTTTTTTCAGAAAAATCATCAAATCAGGCAATCACTCAAGGAAAGCAGCTCATGGAAACCGGGCATCCGCTCCTTGGGGGGAACTTCAGGGAAGGGGGGGGTGGAAGGAAGGGAATGGGGAAAAGGAAACGGATCATGGTCCTAAATTTCAGGGATCCCGCGGAGGATTTTGGAGCCGGTTTTTTCTTACCGAGGGAAAGGGCGTGCAAAAAAAAGTTCGCACGGCTCCGGTGTATCGGAAAGACCGGCAAGACGCGTCTTCAAAAGCCTGAAGGGGGGGCGGCGAAATCAATCCAGCAACGCTAAATTCGAAACCACTAACACTCTCAAAATGGAGACATGAAAGGAAAGGAGTAGTGGAAGGAAGTTGAAAAAAAAAAAACCGAACGGCCATGGACAGCCGGAGGAAACCGAAACTCGAAATACTGGAAAGAGAGGAAAGGGCTTTGGCCCCAAAATTTGCTGGCGGAGACATTGCCGACTAGGGGTTGGTGACGCCTTTATTCGAACCTTTGGATGGGATAGAACACTTACTAAAGGGAAGACTTGAAAAAATCCAGGGAGAAGAGAAGTCAAGTCGTCAACGCGCTATGGGAACTCTCATCAAAAAAAACGGAGGGGAAGGGGGGAAGGCGCGGCTAGGGGTTGAGCGACGGGCCGACATCGGCGATGGCAAACTTAAACCCGAGCCAGGGTGTGCTATCCCAAAACAGTGTATACGATTAATAAATCCAAAAGCGTGGAGGGGACTGCCGTCAAAAACACGGGGGGGGGGGGGGCGGGGGGGGGGGCTCGCCTTCTCACTGAAGACAGTACTTTTCGCGAAGTAATGTTGAAAGACCGGAATGTGCAAATATAGGTGGCGCCAAAGACATCGGAAGAAAAAAGGGTAATACTTCGGAGGTGAGGGTTCGGTTTTGCCGAATCCGCAGAGCTGATGTTGGGGGGACAGTATAAATCATTGTTCCGGCTGGGGATTCCAAAGAGGTCTAGCGGAAGTTCGCGCGTTGAAACCCTGATAAAAAAAGCTACGGAAAAAAAGCTTTCCTCGTCGGAGTATCCTCATGGAAAAGGATCAAAGGGCGGTTCTGAGGGGAGAAAACCAAAGGAGAGAACCGAGGAACAATAAGGATACCCAATTGATGGAAGGGATGAAAGAACGGAAGGAAGGCGGTGGAAAACAGAGGGAGAATTGAGGAAACGGACGGAGCGATAGTGATAAGAGGCGTCAAGCGATCGGGAAAGAAGCAATCTTTCAACGGGGGTTGATTAAAGATAAGGGGGGCACGAAAAGGGGAGGAAGCAAACGAAAAAAGGCGACGGGGCCGTCCATGCCGACAAAACTGGCTCGGAGTGTGTCGAAAAGTGCCAAGTGCGCAAGGAGAGAATGATCCGCTTGAACCGAGAAAAAAGCGGGGAAACGGATGCGCAGGGGAGAGATAATTGAAAAGAAACCGAAAGCATTCCCGCAGCAACCGGGGACGGTCGAAAAAGACGCTGTCTTGGGTATGAGGCCCAAAAACATCGAACCTGATTCCATCCGTGGAAACGACCGAGGGAGAGCTGGGTTTATCCGGAAAGCTAAAGACATCAGGCTTGCCCATAGGAGGTAGCGTGTGGGCATAGAATCATTTCTTGAGACTATAAGCGCATACATCAATATTCCGCAGGGGAACAGGAAGAAACTCAAAAGCAAATTTGGGGAAGGAGGGGGGTGGGGTTCTTCGAATGCTCAGCTCAGCTTCAAAAGGGTGAGTCCTGGCGGTGCCGGCAGGGGCCGAAAAACCGCAAGCGCAAATTCCAGGGGTCGCGACAAAAAACCCGGGGAATTCAAAAGGAAAAGGGAAAAAAGGTAAAATACGACTTCAGCGCGCAGGAGCAAATTTAAGAACGCAAGACATCTGCCGCCACGTCAGAAGGAAGAGGCCAAAGAGGTGAGAGGATTAGGTGTGGTGCGTCCGCCAAGTTGAAGGTCGAAGCATCAAAGATGAAGAAAAAAGGGTAACTCGCTAGTTCTTTTAGCGAAAGTAAGCGGAGAAAAGAAACTGGGGACCTTGGCCACTTTCCAGTTTTCAGGCGGTGAGCAAGAGGCCGGGGGGGGCATTAACAGGAGGCCGAAACATGGGGGGAAAAGCCATAGCCTCCACCAGAAGGGGCAATCACAAAGGGCAACAGAGAAGAACTCTCACAACAACATAACGAGTATGGGAACGATAGGTCTGCCGAAATGTTTCGATAAGCAGAGGAGAAGAGATGGTTAAAAACGGCAACTGGTCTAACGAAGAAGCCAAAACCTTCCAGTGTTTGAGTCAAGTCGTACAGCAGCAAGGAAAAAGGGAGGTTCCAAGGGCAGAATCGTTGAGGCAGAGAAGGGAATCTAAGAAACTATCGGCTACCCGAGGAGGATAGGTGAAGTTGGTCCATCTAGCCTTCCTATAGGAGTAAAAAAGAAAGGGAAAGCGTGAGCATGAAGGAAAGAGGGAAAAATTTAAAGGGAGGAGCTAAGAAATACCGCGGCGAGAGCGGTGTCTGGGAGGAGAATAGGGGTCCGGGGTGTAGCGCCTAACAAAATAGGCCTTGGAAAGGCATTAAAAAAGGGGGGGGGTCTCAAAAAGATTGGGCGGAATGGGGGGAAGCGAGTTGAAAAAAACAACTCGAAAGGAAGAAATAAATCGAAAAAACACAGAAGCAACAGAGGGGGGGGAGTGGGGAAGGCGGTTATTCAGGGGGAAAAGGAAAGGTAATGTCTGCGAAATTAATATGGGATGGGTAGAAGGAAACGGTGGATGAACAGCGAAGCAATTGGGGCGCCCAAAAGGGTTTTTCGCATGCAACAGGGGGGGGACCAACCCCCCTCAAAAAGCCGGCATTTCATTGGGACGGATGGGCGGAATCGGAGGTTGTGAAACCATCCCATAGAAGGGTCTGGAAAAAAAAAGTCAAAGGAAAAAAATACAATAGTTTCGGTTCGTGCAGGAAAAGGAGAAGAGGATCCCTGACGCGATGAAAAGCAAGTTTTGAAAAAAGAACTCGGGCCATCGGTAAGAGAGATGCAAAGATAGCCAAGTTGGGAAGTGGAGCAACACAAGAGGAAGAGGGTAAAAGTACTGAACCGGGCTGGAGGGCACGGTGGCCTTTCACTAACCAAGATGGTACGCAATAAAATGAATCAAAGATGGGGGCAATGGAGTGTTAGGATCTGAGGAAGGGGGGGGGCCTTCGGAAGCCATCAATCTTGTTTTCATCAAATATGCAAAAATCATCACTCTCCCCGCTCTTAGAAAGCAATCAGACAGTTGGTAAAGAAAAAAGTCGGGTGGTGGGGAGTAGTACAAAATGGGCACTGATACTCAGAAACGCAAAACGGGAAATTTTCAGTAGGAACAACCCCCAAAAACACCCCCCAAGGGGAAGGGGAAGTAAGCAGGGGGACTCGGTCTTCTGGCCTGGTTGGAATAGTTAGTGATTTACGCCAACGAGAAAAGGAAAAGGGGGGCGGTATCATATAGCCCATCAAAAGGCCTCAAAAGAACGGCTGGATCCTATTGAAACGCAATCCCCAGGAAAAAGGCTAAGGGGCGGAGTGCGGCAAACCCCGAAACCGCATTGCGAAGGAAATTGAATTTCCTCATTCAGGTGACAAAGCAAGAAATAAGGAAGGGGGAAAAGAAAACCTAAAAGAAAGGCTCGACAGTCTAATCGATCCTGGGAAACTGGGACCAGGGATATTGCCGAACCTCGGAGTGGGGGAAGGAGAAAAGGGTAATCACTGGTGAGGGGAGGGCCACGGGGAGGGATTGAAAAGAGGGAAAAAAAAAAGGGAACCCAATTCGATCAAAACCCCATCAGGGAAGAAGGGGAAAAGAAAGAACTCAACAAAAAAAAGAAGTTTCCAGTAGCAGCGGAAAGTGAGGAACCAGAGGGGGGCTCAAAAAAAAGAAACGATGTCAGGTCAGACCGAAAAAGGGGGGGGGGGGAGATAGAACCCGTGAAAAACGGAAAGCTTTCTTAAAGAAAGGGAAAGGGGGGGGGGTAAAAGAATCTTCTGGAAAGATCCTGGGGGAAAAAAAAGTTCAAAGTTCCCTCCGGATGTCCATGACGGACGTTAGAAGCCAGGGAACTAACAGGTCATACTGCACAATGAGATATCAGAAAGACTCGCATGGGTGGAGCAAGAGCGAACATTGTAATCGTTGAAAACGAAAAAAAACAAAGAGGCTGGTAGGCATCACCTGGCGAGCAACGTCGAAAATGAAACGCCCTGATAAAAACTCGAAGAAAACAATGCTTGCCTCCTTCTGGATCAAAAGATTAGGACATGATCTTTCAGGGAGAAGGCTAAGAAAACAACTACTACCCAGTTACCTAAGAAGGATCCAGCAGAGTTCCGTGTTTGGGAAATTAAACGGGAAGCGTTTACTTAGAGGGTTGGCAAAAAAAGAAATCGTACTAGGGGGAGGGGAAAAAGAAAAGATCCACGAATCTTTCGCTTTGATAGGGATAGGGGTGCGGACAAAGAGATTTTGAAAGCCTGATGGAGGAGAGGCTGGTCGCGAGGGACGTCAGACTCCTGCTTGGTTCTAAGAAACGAACTCACCTTCCATATTACAGAGTGGGAACGAGGAGCAAACTGCGGGGGAAAGGATAAGTAGGAAAACCAAGGATCTCAGGAGGTGGGTAGTGAAGAAAAAGTCCCGACCGTCAGTGAGGAGAAATGGGGCTAGGGGGAGGGTTACACCGAGTTCCGTCCGGTTAAAACGGAAAAAAGAATCCGGCTCTTGGGGAAAGCCGAAAGGGGGTGCGTGAGAAAAAAAAAAAAGGGGAAAAACCAAAGGCAAATGGCTTCGATGTGGACACGGGAATCAGTTCATACAAATCACCTATTACATCAAGAAGGACCGATAAAAGCCACACTACAAGGAACAGAGGGATAATTGCCGTGGGGGGAAAGGGGGGGAGAGAACAGCAAGCGTTTTTGCAAAGCGAGGGGTGAAGGAGGTTTTGCGAAAAAGAGGGCCGGCCTTACTCGTAGGGAGAGGGGGGAAAAAGTGAACGACTCCATCCATAACAACTCTCTTGAAAAGCAAGGCCATTTAGAAACTCGCGCAGCCAGCTCTGGGGAGAATATACGTTAGACGGTTCCTCGTTACAAGCGCTGAAGAGGAAAGGGCCGGAGAGCGCTATGGGAACAAAGATACGAACTAGGGTGGAAAGAGAAGTTGGGGGGGGGGGGGAAAAGGGAATCCTATAGCCCCGATCGGCCAAATTGGGAATGAGGGGGACGGGACAGTTCACACGCCTCCGGGTGGGGAAGGGGAAGGCGGACAGTTCAGCAAGGACCCTGGCCTCCAAATTGGTCTTGGGAGGACGGGGGGCCTCTCAAAAAAGATGAGGGAAAGGAACACCGAACGAAATGGTTCTATACCAGGGTCGTTTGAGGCAAGCAATCGTACGCCGGCAACTGGGCGGAAACTGAAAAGAAGGAGTTGGAAACAAAACTTCTACATCCGCGAATGGAGAACGAGAGTCGGCGAGCGAGGGAAGGGAGGGAAGAAAGGAAAAAACCCTATTTACATCGGATCTTTGATGCTGGAACCCCAAAAAAGGGACGGATTCCCACCAATGGGAAAGAGAATTTTAACTCAACGATCCACCTGCGAAGGAAAAGAGTTCGAAAGGAAGCGAACGCGGCGAAAAAAGGAGGAGAAAATGTGTGATAGCGAATTCGTTGGGTAGCAAAATGGTTGGGGTCCAGAGACCCGACGAGTAAGGAAGTGGAAGCGCGGGGGGTTGTTGCGAAAAACGGCTGACGCCCGACGACTAGGTCTGAAAAAAAGAGAATGAGACTTCGAAGAAAAATCACAAGAGAAATACAGCATTGAGCTGAATGTAATTTACTGGCTTTACACGTCATGAGGATGGGAAGGAGAGGATATGTGGTAGAAATCAAAAGGGATACAATTAATCCATAGGGGCAGGAGGAGGGGGGGGGAAAAGGTCAAGGCAAAAGCCCAGTTGGTAGTTCGTGGACGGACAGGTTTGTAACCCTCAGACCAGTGAACAAAGGCCCAGAGGAAGGAGGTAGGCAGTCTAGACTAGAGATAAGCCACGAACGGAAAGTAGCGGAAGCTCAGGGAGGGAAATATCATCGAATACTTATGAAGGGGAAAAAGGAGAGAATTTCACTAAAAAAAAGACTGGGGGACGAGGGCTTCCCCGCGTCGTTCAATAGCGGCAAAAAAATATTTCTCACTGAGTTCCAAAAAGTGCAAGAAAATGTTCAATCAAAGCGGGGGAAAAAGGGGGAAACGTGCCGCATCTTTACAATCCAATAGAAGGACTTTCAAATAAATTTCGAACCGTCAGTTAAGAGGACGGGAGGACTGGTGCAGAGAAAAAAGGGGTATCAGGACTGGTACGTGGAGGGGGAAGGTAAACGGTGGCCCTGATAATCATACCTGCCAGTCGAAAACAGGTCAGGGAGGGAAACTAAGACAAGCTTGGAGAGGGGTCGGGGGAGGGGTGATGTCAGGTTCAAGGGGAAAGTGTTTATAAAGGGGGGCTTAGTCAAATGCCGTCGAACATGGAGCCGGGGGTATCTCTATAGCATACGGAGAAGATCACTGAAGATGTGGGGGGAAGCCTAACGCTAAAGCAGCAAAAGCGCAGCGGAAAAAACACTCTCCCGCGCACATGGAGGGAAATGGAAGGCCTACATGAAGAATGGACGAAAATGACAGGGAAAGCCTGAGTGGAACCCTAAAAAACCTGTCGCAAGGGAAATGCATTCTCAGCGAGATGAAAGTGTCCCGTCAGGGGCGACCGAGGGGGGCGCGGGGGGAGTCAAGCTTTAAAGACCCATGGGGTATTGGTAGCACGAGGGGGGGCTCGGGATCTTGGGGGGGAACTCATGTTGACGCAGATCAGTTCAAGGAGGCAAACCCATGCTCAACGCGCTACAAGACAACAAAAGTCGGATTATTAAAGAAGAGGGGGTAAGAGAGCTATGGTGGATGAAAAAGGTGCCAAAAATCGCTCCTGCGAAACCCGGGATGTTAAACAGAGAAAACTCAGTAACCGGAGTCCATCCAAAAGAGAGAATCTCCACCCTCTATGCGGGGGAAAAAAAAAAATTTGTCATGGCAAAGCTAGGGGGAAAAGTGCGCCAGTTCGCGCACGTAGGGTCAAACGTATGTCTCTGGGTGAGAAGGCAGAAATTTCATACTTAGACAGGAGAGGGGAAAGAGGTTTCGGGGGGAAAAGAAAAAAAATTATCCGCGGGGTCGTGGAGAATCCATAAGGGAAGAGAAACTGATTGATAGAGAAAGAGGGCTCTCCTTGTCGAAAGGGGGCACGAAAAAAGTAAACTTTAAAAAAAAACCCAACTCTTCAAAATTTCCTCAGTCGCCTATGGGACAATGAATCCTGGCATTTTTGGGGATGGAAATGCAAGCCGGAAACGACCCGGAAAAGTAAAAAATGAGAAAGGGCTTTCCTGTTTGCACCATACTGAGGTGAGGCGGGTAGGGAGACCTTATTTGTTAACCCATCTTCAGGAGGGGAAAGTGTCGAGATAGACGTACATCCCCTAACTCTGAGGTGATATATTTCGTGACCCATAGCTTGGACGCAAAGGGGGGGCAAGGGTGCCGCGAGGAACGACGCGGGGGAAGTCCGTCAAAGGTCATCTCGGCTTGTGGTCAAATTGAAATTGAAGGAGGAACGAAAAGGTGCATATGAGGGGGGAAAGGAGGGAAGCTCAGAAGAGGGGGAGGAAGCTGTAGAAAGGGGAGGGAGGGAAAAGCACGCTCCTTCGCGCCGCAGACGGGGGAAAAAAAGAACGCGGGCGATTGGGAGGGTTTAACACTAACCGTTCCTCCTTTTAACTAAAAAGAAAAAAAGGGGGGGGGAGAATAAGAGGATGCAAAATGGACCGACAGGCTGCCAATATGGCGGTGGGATCCATGGTTCATCTAGGTCATAAAAGTAAAAGCATCATCAAGAAGGAAAGACAGCGCTGAGAAAAAGCAATCAAGGGATGTTCCTGCAAGGGTTGGGGGGAAAGGGGGTTAGGCTAGCATGCTCTCGTTTTTCAAGACGGAGGTAGTCGGGAAGAAGTTTGTTGCCGAACAACGAGCAAAAGAAAAACGGAAGGGAACGCGCTACAAAACCATGTGATGAAGCAAAAGATCTCTCCTGACTTCTCGCGCGCAGATCCATGGAAAAAAAAAAGCGCCAGATCTTATAGACGGGATCAGGAGCGGGGGCGCTAGGAAATTATTGGTGGGAATCCTCCCAGAGGAAAAGCAGAGAGCATCGAACTCGTGGGTAAAAGCTATGTGAACGAAAGTGGAAAAAGCGCGGAATAGAAAGAAAGCGGGCACCAAGGCAACTTTCCATGGGAAAAAGTAACTGAGTGTCCACACCCGTCCGTTGTGGGGAAGGAGAGGAGCAAATTGGACACGGTTCAGCACGCCTCTGAGCAAAGAGGAGATCATCTCTCAAAAAGAGGAGGAAGAAGGGGATCTCAAAACGCCCAATTGAAAACTGGGACGGGCAGCGTCTTGCCTGAAAAAGCCAAAAAGGGGGGGAATCCTGGGCATGCCATCCACACCGGAAGGGAGGGAAACCGAGAAAATGAAACGTTGCCAAGCCCAAGAAAGGGAAGTTCGTAAAAAAAAAAAGAAAAGAAAGATTTAAAAAGGAAAAAGAGGATGGTCCGAAACTAGCTGCCGAGACGGGATTACAAGAAACCCTTCAAAAAAAAGGAACGAGAAAAAAATCTATGAAGAGCGCGCGCTGGCGGCTCGAAGGGGGAAAGAAATGAAAGATAGACTGTGGAGGGGAGTCTGTGAAGGGGGGCACACGTTTGGGTCGCGAGACAAAACACGACTGGCGAGATCTGTTTTTTTCGGCAAAAAAGGGCCAATCCGGAGGGGAAAAAAAAACGGCATAGGCGAGAAAAAGCACGACACAACGAGAAAACCACTGATGGCTTTGAAAGGGGGGTCAGGGGAACTGAGTCTTTAGGGAAAAAAAAATAGGTAGGGTATGACTGAGTCTAACCCTAAAGATAGTCATCAAGAAGGGAAAGATTTGGGGGGGGGGAAAACAGCGGTGCAGGCCAAACGCGCCGGATAGGGGAGTTCATTTAACCCGGAAAGGGAGGGGGGTTGGGGGGGAACCCTCCATAGAAAGCGTCGACGCCCAGGAGGACCTTGAAAAGGGAGGGCTGAGGAAGAGGGAAATAATCCTCTGAATCACACTGAAAAAGAGCAGGTAGCCGCAGTGGGATATAGGGAAAAGGAGCATCTATTCATATTGAAGGGGTGCGAAAGGAGGGGAACTTTGAGAAAAAAAAAGCCGTCGCGATTGAAACGGATTCCAACTCGTCGACCCGCGGAAGTGGACTTTCATACAATGGAGGGGACAAGAAAAAGGGGGCAAGGCCGGGGAATCAAAGCAGTACCAAGAGAGGAAAGTGGTTCCGGCAGTCTTGCATCATATGGAAAAAAGATTGGGGAATCAATAAATCAGACAAGATCAAGTTCATCACGATCCCGGCTCAGGAAAAAGGATCAGGCCCTTGGGGTATACGATTTCGGGAAGAGTGCGGTCCTTGCACTAGTAGAAAAGAAGGAAAAAGGAAGTGGAAAATTTCAGGAGGGGAAGAGCAACCGGAAAAGAAGGGAGGGGGACCGGTTTATGATTCGCGGGTTTATAGTAGCACGGGAAAGGGGAAACTGCCGAGCCGGTGCAGTCGGAATAAGAAGGGACTGAGACTAAAGAAGGTGGAGGGATAAGGACAATGCTGGATCTATTTCAAGATAGTAGGGAGCACACCTAAACTGGAGCAAAAGGACGGTGAGTTCAAAGTCTGCATATTACTCCACAAAGAATAGGGATCCTGAGGGGAACAAGTCAAAATTAAGAGCTCGGCAATCAAGAAAAGAGGGAAAAAAGTGGGATGGTGGGGAATGCGGGGGGGAAACGCGGTTTGAAAAGATGGGTATTCAAGCTTTTATCGAATGGTGAATGGGAGTTGTTTCTCTTGAAGCTGGATCGGGTCGCGGAGGATGAGGATCAAACAGAGCGGAAGATTGGGAAATCTATCTCAACATAACAACGAGGAATGAGGTTTCCAAGAGCGGGGGGGAGGGGAAACAAGGGGGAAGACTTATGACCCAGATGAAGGAACGGGGAAAAAAGACTCAAAAAAAAAGAAAAAGCGACAAAAGTAGTATAAGCGAATAGCAAAAAGCGGAGCCGGGCCACCAGACAGTGGGAAAGACTTCTCAGAATGGAGCGTACTTTTGGGCGAGGAAGGCACAGAACGGATGGGAAAGCTGGGGGGACGAGAAATGAATGCGAACCGACATGGAACAATCAGGCGTGGCAAGTGAGCTTTTGATGGGTGGCCGAAGAAAAGACATGGAGAGGAGTTGAGGGAAGATAACAGCAGACGGAGCAGGCAGGATGGCTTATCGAGAGACAAAAGGGAGGCAGGTAAACGTGCATTTACCCGACAGGAGAAAACAAAAAAAAAAACCAAAGCTGCGAATGCGGAGAAGGAAATGGACAATGATTCCAGTTCAGGTTCTAAATGCAAGGAAGGGGCAAAGGGAAGTACACAGATAAAAAGAGAAAAAAGCAGTATTGCCGGTGGGGGGGGGCACCACTGGAGGATTGATTGTAACTTCGAGGGGTTGAGGAAGGATGGGGTGAAAAGATCGTCGACTTTTCAGGGACCAATGGGAAGAAGGACAACTCTTTAAGGCTTGGAGGGATGGGAAAAAAATAGCTGGACGCCCTGTGAGAAAAGAGGGGACCCAGCGAGGAACGACTCGGGCAGATTGAAAAGGCTTTTGGTCGAAAGACAGAATCGGGGAACAAGCCATAAGGCAGATATCCAAGCAAAGAAAACTCGGCGGCAGCGAAGTCAGAGGAGAGAGAGGCCGTTAAGTCTATCCTGCCAGACAACTACCTTCGATACTCTGGCGATGGGAGGGAATAAACGGATTCCGGAAGTTGTCAAAAAAGAACAAAAGGTTTTAGCCGATAAAGGAAACATGGCGATGCCCAATATGGCTTGCGCTTTCCAGGGAGAGGAATACAGGGCACGCATCATCAAGAGGAATGGCCAAAAGTCAGCAACTCAAGCGACCAGGGGAGGGAGGTCTTGGCGGGCCTGAAGAGACGCATTCTCGCGTTTTGCAAGGAAGGAGTAGTACGAAGTTGGAGGAACAAACCGCTATCTCTTCTCAAAAGGAATGAAGAGCTAAAAAAAAGTGTGATTCAAAAAAAAAACCAGCGAATACACGGAACCTGACTAAGGCGGTCAGCAAAGAAAAAAAAAAGGATGTCTCGCCGCCATCGCCTCTGCCACTTTGAAAGTAGAGATAGGAAAGCAGGGCTGGAAGATTAGTCTGGGTGGGAATCAGATACGGAAGAGAAACAAAATATCTCGAACTTCGGGTAGAACGCAGTTGGGGACGAAGGATCGCTCGCCGCTAAAAAAAAAGAAGGTCAGGCCCGCGGCTGTGACGGAGTTCAAAAAAGCCGGTGTAGATGGAAGGAGTTCCGCCATTTTCCGTCAGGCAGAAAGAGGAAACCTCAAAATGTTCGGCGTGAGCTCTAAAAGGAGGAAAGAGTTCTCAACGCCGAAAAAGGTTGAAAAAAGCGTGGAAAAGCTTCTGGGCTGAACCGCAACTGGGAGGAAACTAGTGACAGCCGCACGCCGGCGTGTTTAAACTCCGTCAAAAGAAGAGGGCCAGGACTAATAGGATCGGGAAAAAGGGGTAAACTAGCGAGAACCCAAAAGGGCCTTAAGGGGGGAGTACAACGTTTCACTAGCCTGCCGGACAGGGTTTACACAGAAACGAAGATGTAAACGCTTACGATCCCGTCTACGAGGAAGGGTAGGAAGAGTTAGATAAGAAAACGGGAAAGGCTGAAAAGACTGTTCTGGATGCGGAAGATTCAGGGGTGGCAAAAGGGTTTTTTCGCGCGCACAAAGGAGTAGGGGGAATCGCTGAGCTGTTTTGGACAGAAACAAGGGAGCGGGGGGGGGGGGGGGGAAAAACGCTCTGCTAGCGAAGACAAAGAGGGACACACGATCCCGCATGGAGCAGGAGGAGGGAGCAGCACTGAGATCTTGGGTTAGGCGAGTGGTGATTGGGTATGGGAGGGGAGTATACAAAAGGGATCAAGATCTAATCCATAATTTGGGGGAGTTCCTTAAGGGATTAAAAGATCGATTGCAGAGAAAAAAAAAAAAAAGTCTTCCCTTGCTGTTTGACAAAGGGAGGGGGAATTGTTTGGAAAATCAACATCAGGGATGGAACGACACAGTACAAAAAGCCCCGTAAGGAGGAGGAGAATGGCGAGAGACGAAACTCGAGAAGTCCGCGAATTGAGGACGGCGCTGGAAGCAGCAGTTTGAGAAGAAGGGCCAAAGGAAAGTATTTGAAAAAGTTTCTCCTAGTCTGGGGGGGGGGGGACTTGGGGGAGAGACAAAATCAAAAGAAAAAAGGACGTCACAGGACTTGCCCCAACAGTAACTCTCTGCAAAGGTTGGGGTGAGGAAAGGACGGGGCGGTTAAAACAGTAATAAGGGGGTAGAAAAGCGAAAAAAGTGGCCAGTGGGACAGTTAAGAAACGGGGAACGGAGCCTGGAAGCACGAGAGATATCGCAATCCATGCGAACCTAAGTTCAAAAGAGATAAAAGCTCAGCTGGGTGCAAAACGGCAATCGAAGGGGGTAGTCTTTCGGGGAAGGTAAGGGAGGCCTTGGCACTGAGTCAGAAACTGAAGGAGAGTCCAATTCAGGGAACAAAAAGGAGGCACTCATCTTTGGGGCTAGGCAAAATAAGGGTGTTTAAAAGTCAAAAAGAGGGGTACGGCGCGCCTGGGATGGGGTAAAACCCAGGGCGTCAAAAAAACTCCTGCCAATGGCTGGAATGGAAGCAATCACAGAGGGAGAAGGGGGAGGAAAAAACCCCGACGAAAGGCTCAAACGGGCAGGGCGACAGGTATGAATGTCGTGAACCCGGAGGGACGCCAACCGTAAAAGAACAGAGGGAACCCAAAAAGTTAAAGAGAAGGAATTAACGTCTCGGGAGCAAGATCTAGCTGGAAAACAGGAGCGGAGTAAAAAAGAATGTGCGCGTTAAGCAGAATCACTGGTTATGGGAATGGGAATGTCTCTGTTAAGCTTAGGGGTCGGGGATTCCTTCAATGCGAAAACAACATCGCCCAAACTAAAAGGGGGGGGGCGG
>Ga0179593_1631013_pt1 | contig 14582 bp, 24 predicted proteins | sample CZODoug2_1_08_16_FD_185931 | JGI IMG/M metagenome (GOLD analysis project Ga0179593, IMG submission 185931) | Vadose zone soil fungal communities from Angelo Coast Range Reserve, California, USA - CZODoug2_1_08_16fungal (PacBio error correction) | ecosystem: Environmental > Terrestrial > Soil >...
CGTCCTGCTGCAGTAACGTGGACGGGGCCATCCAAAAAAGGACCGAATCTTTAAGAAGCATGTGTAATGGTCAAATACGTCATTCCCGGGGAAGAAAATCTTTTCGAAGAGAAAATGCAAAAACTGCCGCTCAGATCTAAGTCTACCACTCAAAAAGTCAAATAATCGGCATTCCTCCATGAATGTCCCGGGAGAGGAAGGTTGCAAAAAGTGGACTGGACCGAAAAAACGACGCGTGACTCCAAGGTAATTCGTCAGACAAAGGGCAAATGGGTCCAAAAAAGGGACTGAATCGGGAATGGAGAGGGGCAAGTAATGCGTCGTCAACTCAAAACTGCGTCTTAGAAAACCATTAGGCCTACTGTAATGGGCACCTGCCCACGTGGGGGGGAAAAAACGCGTGATAACAGGAGGGTCGGTACGAGAGCCAAAGTTACACAAGCCCAAATATGCCACCAATCGGTGTGGGGGGAAGTGTCCAAGAGACCTTGATGATAGGTTTTCATGAAAGAATACCCAAAGGAGCCTCGAAATCCTGAATAGGAGGCATGCAGTCATTTAAATGGCCTAAACCACGAACCCGAAAGGTCCGGAGGTCGCGAAACGGGAACTAAAAAAAGGACGGCGAAAAAAACAACAAAACAAAAAGGTCGTTCGCGCCCTAAGGTCTGACGTCTGGAGTTATCCAATTAGGATCGGCAAAAATGTCCCCGGAAAAATTTGAGGATCCCTTAACGAAAACGGGAAAGGGATATGAACGTCAAGCATACGGAGGCGAAATGTCAGGGGTCACTCCTAGTAGGCGGGCTATCATGCAAGGGGCAAGGGGATCCTGGGGGGAATGCGCAAAACACGACAAAGTTGGAAGATCGGCCCCACCAAGTCCTGGGTGCGAACTTTGAGAAAAGGGGGGGAGTAACCGGAAACAGCAAGTGTAGTCAAGACGTCAAAAAGACAGACTTGCAAAAGAGGGGAAAGAAAAGAAGGAAAGCGTAGGTGGGAGACAGCCCAGGACAGCGATTTCCTATCAACGCTGGACAAAGGAGAGGGCAAAAGATCTCGCAACAAAAAAAAAAAAACGGGGGGAAAGGGGGATGGGAGGAAAAAAAGGAAAGAAAAGAATTGACGAAAAGGTATAAGCTTCCGCAAAGAGGCAGATCTACTGGGGCGGAGGAATGCTAAAAAAAGTAATAAGCAAAAAAAAGACGCGGGACCGAATGAACGTCTGAGTCCCGATGTTAGACCGGGGAGGGGGAGAAGCGAAGGGGGGGAGAGACCTTAACTTCAAGTGGGGAGACCAAGGCAAAAAAAAGAAAGTGGGGGGCTATATCCCAAAATGGGGGGGGAAAGGGGGAAAGGAAAAAGGGTAAAGATGTGGAACGAAATGAGAGCCGAGCGCGAAAAAAATTGGGAATTCAAGGCAACAGGCGTAAGGGGGAAAAGGAAAAATGTAATAGGGTAAACTGAAGGAGTTCCAATGAGTGTTGGGGATCAAGGGGAAAAAGGGAAAAAATCGTTGGACTTGAAGCGCCAACAATTGGGGGGCATTAAATTGTTGAGATGAAAAAAACAGGGGACTTTGGGGGGGGGGGTCAAGTGGCTTAAAGTGGGGGCCGAGGAACGAGTTAGGGTTTAAAGGGGTGGGGGGGATTAGGCCCGCCAGGGGAAGGTCAAAAAAAAGGTGCAGTGTTGGACATAAGAAACGGGGGAGAAAAAAGAAGGAGAGGAACCCACGAGAACCTTTGGGGGGAGGGTAGAAAAGAAAAATAATCGAGGGATCGTTACGGGAACAAGGGGGGGACCGGAGGAGGAAGGGGGGTTGGAAAGGTTTTTGGGCACGTGGGGAGGTGGGGAATCCGAATAATAAAAAGACTGGGGTTGGGCAAAAAGGCGGACGGGCGTGGCGCATTTATGTCCGTGGTCAAAAAGCCCAGGAAGCCCCCCGAAAACGGGGGCGGGGGGGGACGGCACAAAAACCCACAAAAGGACCCAGATAAAGCCGTCGAAGTGAAAAAAATGGGACACCTCCTGTCTCCTGAATATGAATAATTATGAGAGTAGACAGGAAAGGAAATTAGGGAAGAAGAAAGAAAAATAACCCGGTCCTAGGCCCACGGGTTCCTCAGAAAATGTAAAAAAAGCAAAAAAAACGTGACAAGTTGAGTTGAAAAGGGCTCGGTCGATCGAACATGAACGCCCGAAAAAAAATTCAATCGCTAACAAACAAACAAAGGCCTGGTTAAGGAACTGTGAAACACATGGATGGGAAAAAGGGTATCCTCCAAACTATAGAATAGGCTATAGACAGGCACTGTAGGTACACAACCGTGCTTGAGGGGGGTGTAGCAATGGGATTGTGCCTCCAAAGAAGGGGAAAAAAAAGATATTAAGATTGTAAAAGAGGGGAGGTTAAAAAGTTGAACAATGGGGGGACTAGGGGGGACACGAGCAGAACAGACGGAAGGAAAAAAAATGCTCAAAGTATTGTACCCACATCAGGCGGTGGAAAAGAAAGTTTAATGAAGGAGGGTCTTGGTCGTGGGGGGGTTAAACTCTTAGAACATACTGCAGTGAGCTTTGTCCTAGACTCTAATGGTCGAGACACCTGAGGGGGGACAAAGACGGAAAAAAAGGCAAGATGTAGGAAAGAGAAATCTATAATAGACATCAGGGGGGAAAAGGGAGATCGTATCTCTAGACTGGGGAAGAACCGGTATAGGCCCTGGGGACCCCTTTCAGCACAAAAGGAGGAAGAGTGGGGGCGCATGAAAATAAGCGGTCAATTGATGCGGAGCAGTTGCACCGCATTAGCGAAGGAAAAGGTGCAAAGGTTTACACGCCCTGGGCTAAAATAAATACACCCAAGAACCATCCTAATGGAAAACTAAGCTCTAACAGACGGTGAAACCACCTTCCTTTCGAGAGAAGAAAAAGGCGAAAAGGCTATTCAACAGAGAGAAGAATGACTATTCGGCATCGGGAGGGGCTCAAACAAAGAAGAAGACACAAAAGTAAGATTCAAAAACCTTGCCGGGGACTGGAAAGGGTGGCAGTAAAATAGTAAATGAAAGTAATTAGATGGGGGTTTACGATGGGAAGGAAAATAACACGGGGGGGGGGGAAGGGGCCGTGAACGGTAAGGGGGGCAGTTGTAACAAAGCAGAAAAAGTGGGTAAAAGAGCAAACCAGTAGAAAAAAAAACACCAGGCGGGACCCAGATGACAAGGTTCATGGACAAGGTGTGTCCACAACGAGAAGAAAAGGTTTACAGGTCAAATACTTGACTAGACTGTAAAACCAAAAGCCGGGGAGTGCTTGTCAAACAAAAACCGCCAAGAAAATAAAAAAATAAAAAATGGTAAAGAGAAGTGAATAACATACTGGCTGCTTGCGTTTAGACAAAAAGACAAGAAAGTCACCCAGGGGTCAAAAAGGAAGAAGAGGCAGTGACTGGTTGGATTCGTTAGAGGGATGACAGTCGGGTGGGTTGGGCGTGTAACACTTGTGAAAACAACAACTGCTGGCCTACGGGACATTTTTTGAGTCCCCAAGATTTAAATAAAGAACTGGGGCCTTCATTGGGAAGTGTCAAGCAGCCTAGTTTGGGGGTAAAAAGTCGAACCGGGTAATCATTGGTGACCAAGAAACCACTAATCTCAATCTTCGGCCCTGCCGCATCCAAATAGAAACTTGACTACCCTCTAGAACGTTCAAAGTGGGGTTAAAGGGTGGGAAGAAAAAAAAAAAAAACTACTCAAAAGAGAAAAACTGGGGTGTGGGGACTTTCCAGATAGGTAAGAAAATCCAACACAAACTTCGCGAAAGATACGAATTACAAGCAACAACACAATCACACAGGCCATTGTGGGTGGGGGGGGTCCACTGGGGACCTGAAACTATTTATGGGGCTGCAGGCACGGGAAAGAAAAACAATCAGGAGAAAAAACACCTGGAGCCTTAATTCATATAAGGCAGATTTGAAAAAAGATCCAAAAAGCGTAGGGGAAAAAGAAAAAGCAAAAAAAAACGGAAGAGCCAGCCATGGGCGCAATATCAGCCAGAAGGGAAAGGGAAAAAACCCCCTGTAGCAAAGGTATAAAATGAAAAAGATTATCGGCTGGTGGTCTGAGCACACTTTGGTGGAATCCTAATCAACGGGGTGGACTAAACAAGGGGGGATGGAAGAACAAAAAAGGGGAGTCATGGGTCATCAGGCTCGGAGCCCTCTGCCGAAACTCAACATAAAAGTGGACGGGAGGAAGCAAGGGGAGGGGCTAGAAAAGGTATCGAATGGTTCCCATAGCGCCCATTTTGCCAGGGGGCTGGAGGCGGAAAAGGGAGAAGGGGGGAATGACAAGCCTGGAGCAAAAAGAGTATTAAAAACTCTAAGCGCCGAAAATAAAAGAGAGAGTCAACACAAAAAGAAGTGAAAGAGATACTTTTTTGGGAAAAAGAATGGGCCTGGGGCAAAAATTCCCCGCCCCAGGGGCCTGACGGGAACTCTCTCCAAGGGACCTCGTCAGGGGACAAAAATCCAAAATGGAAAAAACGTCAAATGAACCGGGTGAAAAGAAAAAAACCTTCACACCTCCCATATGTTAAAAGACCCGGAAATTGGTCCACTTGAAAACCCCTACAGGAGCAGGGGGCCGAAATGGGGCGCCACTTTGCTGGACATTGGCACAGTCACCCCGCTGGGCGGGGGTTAGATAAAAAAAGAAGAATAACCAAAGGACGCAGAAAGAGGACCTGGGGCCGGTAAAAAGGGGAGCCCTTTTAGTGACGACGATTCCTCGGGGGATTCATGCGAACTAGGGCGTAGTTAATGCTTTGCATCCAAGAAGGGATGCGCCTCCAATAACAGAAAAACACCACATGGTGGGATGAACAGGGGGGGGGGAATATTTGGGAAAAAAGACGGACCGGTGCCTTACGCTCTTGGGAAAAGTGTGGGCATGTTCCCAAAAGCTGAAAAAAAAAACCAAAAAGAGGGGGGCAGTGGGTGGGGGGCCTAGGCAAGCGGATCGACGAAACCAGTGCCTAACCAGACAGATACCGGGAAACAGGGGAGGGATAACGAAAAGTCCGCGGGAAACTTTAAAAAAACAAAACAACAATCCGGTCCTGGAATCTGAGAAACCAGTAAACGTGATGGCACGAGGGAACAGTGAATGTGGGGGGGGGATTGGGGGGGTTGGGTCCAAGTATCCGCAATGTGAGGGACCACAAGGACTGGTGGATTGACATATTCCGAAGGGGGGGAAAAGCGGAAAAAAAAAAACGGGGACTGCCATCAAAAGAAATGGGGCAGGGAAACCAAACCTTACGAAAATCGAAAAAAAGGAACCGCCAAAAAGGGGAAGGATCCCCCCCCTGCCAAGGGAAAAGGACCCTGGGGAAAAACCCCAAAAAAAACTTACGTTTATGGGCTACTCGATCATATAGAGATAATACGCGAAAAGCGGGGGGAAGAAATTGTGGCCGGAACCGGGGGACTGATGGAAGGGTCACGATTTTAACCAAAAAGGGAGAGGACAGAAAAGTTTCGATCTAATGTGGCGTTCCGCAAAGCCTCACGGAAAAAAGGAAAAGAAGGCCAAAGTCCAAAAAAAGGGTTGTAACACGGGAGGGAAAAGGAAGGGTGGGCACGGCCAAACACATCTGGGGTATTCCATGCCGAACAATCTTTACAGAAGGGCCAGCAAATAAAGGCCAGCAAATAAAAGGCCGACGGGGGAACGGACATTGGCGTCTATGGAGGAAGCGAAGGGGGCAAAAAAGCCCCAGACATCTTGGGGTACAGGAGGGGGGACACGGTGAACAATGGACTCACTGTTCCAAAAAGAATGGACATCCTTGAAAAGAAAAAGGGCTGGGGGGAAAGGGAGTGAGGAAACCCCAAGGTTCGAATCTCGGAAAATAAAAAAAATGGGGGAAGGTGTTTTAGGGGTGACTAAAGGGAGAAAAGTACGAAAACATGGCAGGGTTTTCCCTGTCCTAGTCCTGAAGGGGGGGGACGCATGGAAAGGAAGAGGAAAAGAGGGGCTAACAGGCCACGAAAAAATGTACCCATAAGCGGTGGAGAAAGGGCACAGAAAAATGACAGTGAAAAAGAAACTCCTGCAACGGCCGCGTGGGTACAGAAGATCAGAAAAAAGCAGGAAACTATATAGGATTTTACAAGATACCATTATACACGCGGGGGGGGGGGGGAAAGAAAAAAAAAATAGGATTGACATTGTGGAAAAAAGGGAGGGGGGGAAAAAAGGCATCGGTCAGGAACGCCAAACAAATCCATCATTCATAAAGATCTGGGAACTTTAAAAAAACAAAAAGTCTAAAGAAGGGGGGCTATTTGGGGCATAGGTGAGGGGAGGGGCCGAGAATCTCGAAAATGAAAGGGTTTATAAAAACATAAAAGGAGAAAAAAGATAAACGTAGAAGAAAAGTCCGGCGATCGCTCACATGAGAAATCAAGGGGGTTGAGGGAAAACCGGGACTGGGGAGGACAGTACCTTGTCCCTCCCGAAAAAGACAGGGAGGTCTGAGAATGTGGAAACATTTTGGTGTGGGAAGGGGGAAGTGGGGGGAGGGGAACGTAACACGATGTTCTATGCGAGGGGCTCTAGATGAGAGAAAGGCCACTGCCAAAAGAAAAACTACAAAAAAAAAAGGGGGAAAATGAACAATGTCAGGAACTCCAAAAGGGAATGGCCCCTCGAGTATTTCTGAAATTGGGTCTATACCTAAGACGAGGAAGTTTGGTGCTAAAAACAAAAGTTATCCTTCAAAAGGAATGAATAGGGTGCACGAAAAAAGGCACCAAGATTATCGTTAGCTATGTGGGGGGGGGGGGGGGTTGAAAACAACCCAATTTTAACTTTAACTCGCATAAGAAACAACGGGACAAAAGACGCCAGAAGGTTATCTTGTTCACCTTCCGAAACATTAAAATGTGGGTCCGGCAACCATGGGGGGCACGTCTCTAGGAGGGGAAAAAAAAAGGGTGGGCGTGTCGGGTGTTCCTAGGCCAATAATCCAAACAGGACCAAATAATGTACAAGATTGGCACTAGACGGGGGGGGGGGAATCCATTGGGGGGGGGGGGGGGGGGCCCAGGACCACAGGCCTAGAGGAGCTGGGGGTCCCTGCAATACAGCCCAGTTGTCTCATAACAGAGTGGCCTCACACAGCAGACTATAGGAAAGAGAGGGGAGTCATTTGGTATGGACCTCGTTCCGAACGACAGGGAACCAAAGAAAGTGACTTTATTTGTTGACATCACAGGAAGTACTCTCCAACCAATCCAAAGGAAAAGAAGGAACTCAACGGTAGAAAGCCTAAAAAGGGTCCTGAAAGGGATTGAGTGGGGTACAAGCATTAAAAGTGGGGGGCCTAGGGAACCCAACACTTTGGAAAATTAGAAAACCGAAAAAGAAAAGAAAAAAATGGGAAAGAGTGAGGTCAAGGATTATCTGGGGAAAAGGACAGATGAGTCAACGGCGCAGAGGAACTGGAAAAAAGAAGGGGGAGGGGGGCGTGAATCAGGTCCTGTTAAAAACATCAAAGAAACCAGGGGGAAGCAAAGGGGGACAAAAAAAAGAAAAATGATTGAAACTGGCGCACGTTGTTGCGTGTGCAGGGCAAGGGGTGGAATCGACCGACAATTCGACCCACCCGTGGAGGCCCCACAGGCCCCGGACCCGCCGGAAAGAACAAAGGGCTGGAGGAGTGTGGAGCATAAGAAGGAGGTGGGTGAAAAAGGAGTGAACACACATGAGTTGGCAGTCAACTGCCGAGGGGGAAAAGAGAAAGGGGCGGAAGAAAGAGTGACCGTAATCGTGACCAAGAAAAAAAACAACGGGGGGGGGGGAGGATGAAATAGAATATTGCCAAAGGCCGGCAGCGGGAGAAATCTAGGACTGGTAAAAGGGGATCGTCAACAAGAGAAAAAGAAAAGAGGGGAAAACCATCGCTGTCACAAAATTACGTCGGAAAGGAAAAAAGGACAGAGTCTTGAAGACTTGAAAAATTGGGGAAAACAGAACAGGGAAAAAACTGTGCAGTAAGAATTTTTGAGGGGGAACAGGGCAAAAGAACCTTGGGGGGACTGGGATACGTACAAAAGGGGAGGGTTGGAAAGGGGGGAAGGAAAGAGAGGGGAAAGACACCAGGCATCTAAAATCTCAAAGGGGTGTAGGCCCGGAAGAGAAAAAGAAGGTTGAAAGTAAGAGGACAATGGGGGGAGGCGGTAAAATTTACATTTTGGGGGGGGGGGGGGAGAGGGGGAAAAAGTTAAATGATCAGAATGAGCCAAAACAGGGTGGGGGGAAAAACGGTAGTGGAACCGCGAAAAAAAAAGAGGCAGGTGTGTTTGTGTCGGCTGGGAAGTACGGAGCCGAAAAGCCACTACATGCTTGTTGGTCTTTGCTGCCAGAAAGGGACGGACTGCATTGAAAAATACTGGGGGTCGAAAGCGAAAACCGAGAAGAAGGGGTGGTAGGAATGGGGGAAGAAAAAAGTATGAAGGGAGGGTTCTTACCAATCTTCACAGATGGGATAGCAGTGGGAAAAAGGTTTGGGTGAGGATGACGATAGAAAAAAGAAGAACCGGGGGAATAAAGCTGGCACCCTGGTCAACAAAGTTAACGCAAATTTTCACGGGGAAGCAAGGAAAGGGAAGAAAAGACCTTATCAGGCGTGGGGGGGAGAAGGAAAAGTAAGAGGCAATTACCTCCTTCAGGGAGAAAGCACGGGAGAAACCAAGAAAGCCGAAAAGACCAAGAATACTGGGGGGGGTAAAGAAAGTTCGTCGAGAAATCCCGGACGGAACTAATGCCCAAGGGAAATGGGGGGAAGGGAGGAGAGGAGAGGTGGCCGTGGGACAATTTACTTCTGAGAGAAGAAGAAGGATCCGAAAATGGGGAGAACTACCAGAAGGGGAAAAAAGGTAAAAGGGAAGAGGTAAAGGAAAAGATTCCTACTACGTCGATGGGGAAGGGAAACTTGGAAAGATGAAACGAGGGCGTGAAAAGGGTGGCATGGAGAGAATGGACAGACCCAAAGGAAGGGAAAACGGATCTGTCATATTTGCACCTTCAGAAGTAGAACGGAGTGAATCCGTAATTCACTGACTTGAAAAGCAAGGTGAAATGGGAATGGTCCAAGGACGAATACTGGAGGGGAAAATTATTCCTGGAAGGTAGGCCGCTTGCTACGAATGAAAAGGAAAATGGGTCAAAAAAAGGAGCTCAGTCGGGGGGAGCCAAATGTAAGATCAACCTGATTCACCCATAAGAGAGCGAATAAAATAGGGGTAAGAGGTAAAAAATCAAAGGTTACCACGGATAAAGAGAAGGGAAGTAAACGGTATGAACGTGAAGGAAATCCAAAGAGGGGGCACCGGTTAAAGGACCAAGTAAAATCGTCCTACTGTCGCAGGGGAAGTGCTCGGAGAAGGAGCTCGGCGGAGAACGCTAGAAAAAGGGGGAAAAAACAGGGTGGTGACGGTAAAAACTGTGGTTGCCTGTTCTAATATGGAAAAGAAAGAACAAGCCGAACCAGAGACTGCCACTCCAGAGGGAACAACGCTTGAAAGATCAAATTAAAATGGGTCTCTTCAAAGCTCTCCCTCCCCAAGGCGGAAAAAAAAGTCGCGGGGGGGGGGGAGGAAACAGAGTTCGTCGATAGAGAAACCGAACGGGAAGAGCCAAAAAAATACAAGGCAATTAGGAAACCGTGGGGGGTCGGCCCAAGGTATGTCGTTGAATGATGGCCCGCAAGAGTGTGAGGGGAAAGGGGGCAAAGAAAGGGGGGCACAGAAGTGCACAAAAAAAAGGGAAAGAGACCAATAGGAAAGACGCGTGGAGGGGGGGAAAAGGTCGAAAAGAACTACCAACCTTTCTCGGAGGAGAGACGAGAGAAAAAAAATGGAAGAGAAAAAAAAACAAAAGTGGGGTTCCGAAAGGCGGTCCAAAGAAGGAAAAGGCCGAAAAATGGAAAAAGGTCAAAAACGAGCTCGCGCGCAGATAGGCAAAGATATAGGAAAAAGGCAGGCAAAGAACAAGAAAAAAAAAAGTTTTCTGGAGTGTGGCTTGGAAAGAGAAAGAAGGCGACATGGTCAGCGATGAATCCTGTTGGAGAGGTCCGGAAAAAACAGAAAGTGGAAAAAAGGGCGTTTTTTTGGATGCATTGCAATTCCAGGGCCGGGCATGAAGAAAAAGGGGGAACCTGTCGTCATGCCAGGGGGAAGTGCTGAGCCCGAGAAGGAAAAACGACGTCAGAATGTAAGATTGGAAAATCGTAAAATAAAAAAGGAGATCCAAATGGGGCAGGCGGAACCTGCACATCACTCCCTTTCGAGGAACGACTTTCTGCAAAGATCACACTGGGTTGGGGTGGAGGAAATAAAACCGAGAAAACCACGGCCAACGAAAAAACACATCCGGATAGATCCGACAAGGAGGGAAGAAACGACTGAAAAAGTAAGGGGGTCTACATCCCAACCATCAGAGAAAAGGGAACTCAAGACCAGGGGGGTTGGGATGTAGTGTCAAGGGGGGGGCCAGCTAAACTAAGAAGGGAAGGGTGGACAGGTAAATTCAGCAAAAAATAAACACCTCACAATTCAATATCTTGAACCTTTAGGGAATGGGACAGGAGAACCGCCCAGGGGGGGAGGTGGGTAATGCCCGAACCAAGCACATGACAAAAGGACCCTAAGAAAAAAAAAAGGTAACAAGATCCACAATCGACAGGGAGTAATATTCTAAATCGTCAGAAAGGTTTTCGCGAAGCGCAGGGGGCATAGAAGGAAAACGAAAGGAAAAAAATTACGGCTAGTGCAATGCACTTTTTGTTCCGAAAAGAGGAACGGGCCGGGTACAGGGGGGAAAATAGGAATCCAGAAAAAGGCGTGGGGGAAGTGAAAAGGACAGCTCTCTGTGCCTTCCACCCTTTCACGTCAAAAGTTCCGGGGGTTAAAGAAGGGGGCAAAAAGGCAACGTCTGAGAAATCGCGGGGGCATAAGAGGGAAACAATAGATTTTCCTGGCAGCTTCAGCAGCGGGCATAGAGCAGGGAGGGGGGGTAAAATCCCCGACCGACTGTAGGTGGCAATGCACTGAGAATTCAAAAAGCCCACTACCAGGGCGCGCGCATCTCGAGCCAGAAAACAACAAACACGGGGGAAAAGGGGGAAGAAGGGCTTAGTTTGCGCCCGGACGAGGGAATACACTGAAAAAAAAACGGACCCATTTCTTCATACGATTGAGATCGACCCGGGAAGAGCACAGAAAGTAGCACAAAGAAGAAGGTCTAAAGGAAAGAATTTCCCGAACGGGATAATGGAACCAGAAAAGGCGGAAACGAGAAATACAGGGCCGGACGGCCCAAGCGCGCCCTCACACTCGGACAAGGAAAAAATCTAAACCATGGGGGGCTGTGGGGGCCTTATTCACTACCTTCACGGGGGATTCAGGACCAAAGAAGGGCATCTCCAGATGAAGGCCCAAAAGAGATGACTAGGACTGTTGGGAATGCGAAAAGGGTCGGAATGGATGGGCAGAAACAAGTATCCAATATGGAGAGGGTATTGCCATTTCTGGTTAAGAAGTTATGCACTTTCCTGCAACGACCGGCGGGTGTGCACGAAAAAGTCATGGGGGAAAAACTATTTAAAAAAATCATCATTGGGGGAGAAAAGGGATCACATGTGGGAAAAGTTTGCGAGGCGTCATCCTAAAAGGGGCAAACAAACCCCAAAAACACAACACAAAAAAAAATGAGTGTTGGGGGGGGTTGACACCGACTCCCACAACAGAGGGGGAGCCCCAAAAACCTGGATGTGTGGGATTCGTAATGCGGGATCTCACAGACATCTAGAGGGGGGGGGGCTTAAAAAAAAGAGCCGATGGGACAGTCAAAAGCGTGGTGATAACACAAAGACAACCACCTCTCAGTGGTCCTGCGGACCAGAGGAAAGACCGGGGGGGATGGACGGAGAACATCGTAAATGGGAGAAAATACCGGGGGTTGAAGGGGGGGTCCATTAAGGAAAAAGGACCCTTAGCCGCTAAGGAAAAACAAAAGGGCTCCCACCAAGGAGGAGGGGGAGTAGAATTCACCTGAAGGTCACGGGCGAGGGAAACCGGGGGGGGAACCAGGGGCCATCAAACCAGACGTTCACTTGTGACTCGAAAATTGATGCATAATAAGTCAAAAATACCGCTTTCGGAATGCAAAGACTTGCGTGGGCAAAATACCACTCCGCCTTTCGTCTGACGACGATTCTTTTATTCGGAACGCGGGGAGCAATCCTCGGGGCCAAAGTGGCCGGCCGTGTCCGAAACGGAAAAGCCACGCAAGAGGTTTCAAACCCGTGCCAGAAAAAGGCAACACGGGACAATTTCCAGGAAGGTCAAGCGCGCAAGCCACAACCGAGGGTGCCATTCGACTCACACGCTTCACGGAGGTAATAGGCCCTAGATAAACGGGGGTGGGGGGGGGGAAGCCGGGACCCCGGTTCTCAGTTTTGAAATCCAAGAAAAGGGGGGTACTGCAAGGGGGCCACAGAAAAGACATTAAAAGGTCAAAAAAAACATGCCGACCACGGGGGCAGGACATGGTTTTGGGAACTAGGCAATTTTAAGAAACGAAGAGCACAAACAAACTCTTCCATACAAATTAGGGAACAGCCCAGTGTCCGCGAGGCCGCTCAACCCACAGGGAAGCGCACACCATTTGGAGTAAGTTGTCTCCAGGGAGAAGAATTTCTCAAAACTGCCCATGAAAAAGTAAATGGGGGTATTTCGCCCGAAAACAGGTACGAACACCAAGGTCACGGTGTGCTTGACGAATGCGGAATCGCCTCAAGAAGTACACAGAAATTCCGACCAGAATACGGGGCCACTTGAGGAAAAATTGGTCACACTGGCCGAACCACCCATAGAGGTAAAGATCGCTTCTTACGAAGAGGGGGGGGCTTACCATAAACATCGGACCGGGCTCCTCAGAGAGTACATCCCACAGTTTGGGACATCGGCGTGATTAAGGGGGGGGAAAAACGCCCCCTAATATCGGGGACACAAACCAGTTGGGGGCTGCAGATGAAAAAAAATTCACCAGCCAAGAAGGATATAATCTACGCCACCCCGACGGACACATAAAGCAATCAGGGGTCCGACAAAGGGTTTACACTGGTCTTGTTCGTGAAAAAAGGGGGAACAGTGTATGCTAGGGGGGTGGTCCCCCCACATGGTGGGGCCCCAACAAAGGAGACAACACGCAACGTACTCGACATTCAGCCCGGACACAGCAATCTCGCGATGGGGAAAAAAAATACCAGCCCCAAAGCAGGTGCATCCCAGGCGGCGGAGTACCTGGCTTATAAAGCCCGAATCGTGAGAAACGGAAGGATGACCGGAACCCCGTGGGACAAAAATGACGGGGGAGTTACACACCCATGTTTCGGAGAGATCTTCGGAAAAAGCCTCGGCACCTATCTAAGAAAATTTCGGAAAAAAAGGGGAACCTAACGTCCATACACTGGCACGAAAGATGACCCATGTTCCAAACCTAAAAAGTCAAATGGCGAGTGCGGAGGGGGGAACTTGGAAAAGGGGAACGAAAAAGATCTAAACACAGTAGGAGTGCAAAACTCAAGCAAGGGGGGCAAAACAGGGAGGATCTTGGGCGAGGGCCCAGGGGGGGAAACGAAATTGAACAGGAAAGCCCCAAACGCAAAGCGGGAGCGTGGTCACTTCTTCCTGGTAGGACAGAAAACATGAAAAAATATTCATTGGCCACGCGGTGGCAGATTCGTTTCCGGGAAGCGAAGCAAAAAAAAAGATCACGAAACCCAAAAGCCAAATATGCCCCAAAAACTGTCATCCACAGGGAGCTGTACACCAGCAGCAGGATGCGGATGGGGGGGGGGGGGGGTTCATGCAAATCTAGTCTACCCAAACTGGAGCTTCAATCTTTACAACACGAGGTATAGGAGGGACAAGTCAATATGGTAATTGAGTGTCGTAACAGGAACACAACGAATGTCGGGAGGGGAATCTACCGTACGTCCATGACTAACGAAACCAGACGAGTCCGAAAGTTTGGGGGTCCCTTCCCGTCCCGAAGGGTCCGCAAAACCGTTCATCGTTCAAGGTACCAATATGAAATCTTGAAAAGGGGGTCCAAAAAATATCCACTTGGCTGTCATAGAGATCCAAAGGGAAAGATGATTACCAGCCGGGGTCTTCTGGGGTCAAGATCCGAATTGCAAACGGAGCCCATACATGAGGACACAATGCCCAACTGGACTTTCCTGTTCTTACAACTCCAACATCAAAAACATTTGGACGTATAAAGTGCCCAAACGAAAAAAAAGTTCTGACCGGGGGCTAAACTTTGCAGGAAAAAAGTTCTTTGCAAGGGGACGCAGTGGTATTCCCAATCGTAGCAAAGGCAGACAGAAAAAAACCGCCCTCATCAGTTGCGGGGAAAAAACGAGGGGTCGGCATTCTGGGAAGTCATCCTTGAAACTCAATCTATTTGCCTCAGCTGCAGAATGCAAGGCAAGAAAGTTCG
>Ga0179593_1236364_pt1 | contig 14581 bp, 21 predicted proteins | sample CZODoug2_1_08_16_FD_185931 | JGI IMG/M metagenome (GOLD analysis project Ga0179593, IMG submission 185931) | Vadose zone soil fungal communities from Angelo Coast Range Reserve, California, USA - CZODoug2_1_08_16fungal (PacBio error correction) | ecosystem: Environmental > Terrestrial > Soil >...
AAAAATGAAATTCGATTGGGGGGTCACTATTGGGGGATCGAGTTGGTTTGGGAAAAGGCAGTTTAGCCTAGACAACCGCCCACACCGGGGCGTAGTAAAGGGGGGGGGAAAAGGCGGTTGGCAAAGTCAGGCACCACCATTTTTCCCGAAAAAAAAGAAGGGGAATGAGCACACAAGACGCTTCATCGGAAAAGAAAGGCACGCGTGGGACGGGTTCAAGAAATTCTTTTAATGAACAAACCAATAATAACAGGGAAAGATAGTTCGGAATGATGGGAGGGGGGGCAATTCAAAACGGGAGACGGCTGCTCCCGCAGGGGGGGGGGAAGAAACGCGCGCAAGGAAAAGAAAACATCTCCTGAAACAATGCGCCCTAGGAACTACGCTGGGGTCGCGTCGAGAGAGGGAATTTGGTGGGTTCGTGACGGGGAAGGTACTGACGTATACGGAGGGGAGAGCTTGGGGTGCGAAAATTTGAGAAAAAAGCAAGGTGGAGCACGGGGAGACGGGGAGAGGGGGAAGAAAAAATGACAAAGAGGGGGGGGGGGGGGACTGAATCAATAGGGGAAAAGAAGCTGGGTCACATCTACAAAAGGTTCTTTATCGCCCGGGGGAACCTGGGGGGGAAAAAATCTTCAGCCAAAAAAAGCAATGCAATCGTCACTGGCGGAGAGAAAATTTAAAAACCAAGGAAAAATTCGATCTACCCAACAAGCGCCAAAGGGAGGAAACATCAAGAGACCGAAGCAGGTGGTTGGAATAATTATAGGGAAAAAAAAAAAAAGAAAAAAAATAACAAAAAAAAAAGATGTAACTGGAAAAGAATGAAAAATCAAAAAAAAAAAAACGAATTCAAAAGGGAAAGACATGCTGCGGCCCCAGAAGAACGGGGGAAAAGGGAAACTTACCAATGCGTAGGACGGCCCACATCACAAAAAAAGAAATGGGGTGTAAATAAAAAAACAAGAGGTGGGAGGGGGGGGGAAAGGTTTTGAAACAGGGAGTCCGGCTGACCTTTATAAGGAACACGAGCCAGTGATGAACAGTGCAAGACACCGAGACGTTGTGGGGGTTGATGAAAGCTTATCACCAGGGTTTGTCCGTGAGAAGGGCCAGCAGTGGGGGAAGGGAAAATGCCCCAGTAACCACACTCTTACACCTCCCAAAAAAGCAAAAGAGGGCCAAAATATCAACGAGCAAAACAGTGAAGAAACCGCATTGTGGGCAAGGGGGGTATACAGAGCAGAACAAGAAGTGACCGAAGGGTTGACGTGTTACGAGGGGTCCCAGCCTATGAGGAAGGCTGAAGGTCCCTGCGGAAAGCGGAGGATGGAACAGAATCACCGCGGAGATGCAATCTTCTGACGCCTGCCAACATCTGGGGGTCAAAGACAATTGAAAACAGATGGGTCTACGTTTAGGGGGGGAGGGGAAAAGGATCTGCGTACGAATCACCAGCAAAGAGGGTTGGTGAGGAAAGCGGAAAGGGAAACTAGAAAACATCGGGAAAAACGCTCAGAGGGTAGGGGTGGTGTGCGGCTCCGCAAAAAAAGCACTCAAAGCCAGGTAGAATTGTTGCGGTAACAAAGGGGGGGGGCAAATCCAAGTTTTCTTGGAGCATCAACACCCACCCCCGTCAGGGAGGACTTTGGCGATGGGGCCCTTTCCGGGAAAGACTAAAAAGCCGCGCATGACTGGGAAAAGTGAGAATCGGAGACCAAATGGGCCCGATCCAGCATTTTATAATAGGACCAAAAACTGAAAGCATGTAGGGATTGAAAAAGCAACACGGTGTTTTTAGAAGCCCAACAAGGGAGGTTCAAAAGAGGACGTGGGGAGTAAGAGGGGAACAAGAACGGAATACCTCATGAAATAGTCTCTGAGTGAAGGAGAAAAAAACTAATAGCGAAAAGACAGGAAAACATCAAGGATACTTGGGGGTGTTGTGACGCGCATAGGGGAAAATAACGTAAAGTGGCAAAAAACATCTGTCGCTTGGCAGAAAAGTGCAACCCAGAAAACATCAGGCCACGAGACGGATTTCATGCAAAACGTTAATGTGTGGGAAGTTCAGGAGGCGTTTGGAGAAGCGGAAATGACAAAAAGGGGGATTGCCAACGAAGGGACCGACACGTATGCAATGGTCCAGCAAACAACTCCATGCCCGGGGGATTGCCAAAAATTGGGCCATACTGTAAGGAATGGCCATGTTACGCCAACACCAACTCAATCCGAACTATACAAAAAAAAAAGCACACGTCTAAAAGTCGAAAATAAAAGTCAGGGGTTAGAGAACTAAAGATTAGGCGAAAACGGGGGGAGCTGCGAAAATGTGCAGAACTGTCTTGAAGATGACAGAAATACTCAATGGGGAACTTGAAAGAGAGGGCAATCGAGGGGTGAAGCCATTCGAAACGGCGCTGAAAAAAACAGCTTCAGAAAAAGGGGTTCCACGACCCCAGATAAACCAGGAGACGACACAATACGAAGAGAAACAATCAAATCTTAAATGAAAACTCTTATAAATGGAAGTGACGATGCTAAATTATTTCCACAAAGTGACTGATAGACTATCAGTCGGGCGAGGAACGTCGCAACCCCAAATCTGGAAAAACAAAGTACTCCTGCCAGAGGGCGGAAAAGGGGTACTTTAGTTCGGATCCTGTTCACTTACTTAAACGAGGCCTGAAACAAAAATAATGAACAAAAGTCACCAGGGGGGTCAGGGGTTCCGCCTGACAAAGAGGGGTCAAAATAAGGTGGCAACACGAGGGGTTGGGGCGATGTCTAACTTGGGGGGGCTATACTTAGAGTAAAAACAGCAAATCTTCTGAAAAGGGAAAAAACCTGCGATGAACAAAATATCACCGGTCGAGGAGCGCCCGGAGCTGTGTTAAAAGGAAGAACTAGCAAATGAGAGAACTCCCAGGAAATCTTACAGCACACGGAAAATTGGGGTGTGTCAAACTGGAAAGCGACAATTATGGATCAAGGACAACAAACGTTGTTCTTGAACAGGAATTGTTGTGTATGAAAAAAAAATGGGGCAAAATAAAGAAAACGCAAGGGCAAATAACGTGAACAACCATAAAAAAAAAAGCTCCGTTGAGGAGGTACAAGATCCAGTATAGAAGAGTAAAATAAGGGTCAGACAAGCCTGCGAGGGGAAAAAGACTATCTGGGAAAACTTCAGCACGGAAAAAAACTTCGGCCGTCCCAAGAAACTTTCAGGGCTAAAAGTTGGACGGTCCCCTCGGGTGGGGAAATTCAATCACTAATGAAATACAGAGAAGACGACGAGGTGCGCCAACATAATATTAAACGTACAAAAGAATCACGGGACTCCTCCCGGGGGGGGAGAGACAATCATCAAACAAAAAGGGGAACACAACAACGGTAGGGGAGGCTTAAAAATGGAAAGAGATAGCATAACTTCAATCTGAGATCTGAAAAAGGGTTACAATCTTCTGGGCGAAAAAATTAATTCAAGAGCGGGAAACTCGAATGGAAGCCGGCCGAGAGAGGTGACCTGGAAAAATCGTCTCAACGTCGCATGGATTGGTGGGGGAGTTAAATTACGATGCACAGGGCAAAGGCAAAAGTACTGCTCTGTCCCCTCACGTAGTGTCGCCCGACGCGCAATTTTGAAATGTGACTTAAACGTTTCTTCAGGGCTTTTGGAACAGAACAACAAGGGTTGAAGGCACAAAGGGGTCGGTTGCCGGCAAAACGGAATTTTCGACTGCCAGCAACAGCCAGGACGGAATCTCATGCAAAAAAAAAAAAAATGGGCGCGGGTGCAGGCCCTTAAAAGAGCGGCGGCATCCGGCCACGACAACGGGATATGCAAGGGGCAGCACGATGTATTCGAGAAAACCAAGTTTTGGAACGCGGCACACATTCTCCATCGAACCGAGAACGGGACACCGGGATGGCCGTAGGGGGGGTCAGCCGACACGTAAATTCGGCCGGGGAAAGTGGAGACAGCAGAAACGAAAGTCCTTCAGTTCATGGCAGGAAAAGGGGTTCGAACGAGTGCGCCCGCAAAGGGCATACGAGATCTTGAGACCATAATATAGGCAAAAGGAGCCACAACGAATACGCCGTCAAAACCTCCTATTGGGGGGGTTTTCGTCGCGGCCGGGGGGATCTAGAAGGAAAAGGGGACCCCCAATGTCACTGGGGCAATGGACATCGAAAAGCGCCAGTGGCCTGGTCAAAAAAAAAAGTGGGACCTTTTAAACAGGACAGCTAAGGGGGGATCAGACTGAAATTAAGTGGTTCTTAAACTCAAATGCAAGAGAAAAAAGGTGTTTTTTGGGGGTCGATAATCGTGGGGAGTGGAAAAAAAAAAGGGGGTGAAGGATATCTTCGGGGGGGGAAAAAAAGGGGGTGGAGTAAACATGGACGAAGGATAGGTAACTGCATAACCGCGCGACGCGAACACCGGGGGGCCGTGTACAGGGAGGCTTTGAGTCCAAATGGGCAAAACGGACAAGACCTGATTCAAAAACAGAAAACGGGTGCATGAAGACGATCAGGAAAGCCTGCGTGTTAAGGTACAAGAAGGACTAAGGTGGTTCTTATGCGGGTGGATGGACTCCTAAAAGGGGCGCAGGGGCACAATTCGACGGAAGTGCCACTGGGTGTTCTGTGGTGTAAAACCGTATTATTTAAAGCGGAAAACTTCAAAAGATGGGGGGAAAAGGTGGCGGATTCCAAAACCAGGGGGTTCCCTTCTCACAAACGCACGAAAACATTGGGGTTGGACGACCCACGGCATCCAAGGAAAAGAAACCGCTGAAAAAAAGTGCTCCTATAAGTCAACCTATTGACTCTTAAAGCGGGTATCAAGGTGCAAAGGTGAAGACGGCGTCGGTGGCCGTGGGGAAAAAGGGAACGGAGAACAAAGTTTTTTCGCCAAACGGGGGGGTCTGGGTGGAAAAAAAGACCGAAAAATGGAGTGCCCTTGGGTCAAACCGCAAGTAGGGGCAATACGGTGTAGGTGTGGCGGAGGTGGTGCTTGAAATCCGAGACGAACGTACGACAAGCCCCGTCAGAAGGCTCCCTCTCTGCTCGGGTTCAAGAACCCCTGGCAACGCGGGAAAAAACCTCTTTCTTGAAGAACGCAGAGAGAGATAATGGGCGACCATAAAAAGTCCTAAGCAACTGGGTGAAAAGACGCTCGAAGGAGGGTGCATTACGACCGAGAACGAGGAAGGTTCCTTGTTGGGGGGCCCTCTATCATCCGCCGCGGAGAAGGAGGGGGAACCCGAAAAGGGGGGCAAGGGGAACCGGGAAAAAAAAAAAAACGCCAGGGTCGAAACACTGAAACGGGGTGTTGACGGGACGGGCCAATGTGGCGGAAAAAGGGGGCTCCGACTACGAATTCGGGTGCGACGCGGAAACGCCCCGGTGGGAAAAGGAAAGTAAATTCCTGCGCACAAAGCCACTAAAAGAGATCAAACAATCTGTGTGAAAAAAACGGCAGATAAAGGTAACGCTCGGGAGTATCACGGAAGGGACGGTACTTCAAGCGTTAAAAAAAAAAAAGGGACAAGCAGACAAGGGCACAGGCGGTTGGGCAAAAGGCAAGTCGACAGAACGGTCGTAGGAAAGAGGTAATTAAATGTCGGGGGGGGCTCTAGATAAGTGTGCAAAAAGTTGCAGAGAAGAATGAAGGGGGGGGAATTGATCTCCGTCAAAGAGGTAATCGCTGGGACCAATAAACACAGTTCACCGGGAGAGACCGTCACAGTGGTGCAAATGGAAAGAAGTGGGTATGTATTTAGTAAAAAAAGCCGAAGAAAGGTTTTGGGCGCGTAGTGAGGGGGACCGGCGAAAACCGGCGGGAAAGGAAAAAGGAAAGAGAGATACGGGACTATACTATCCGAAGAAATCTGCGGGGAGGCACTAAAAGGGGAGGAAGTGTGCCGGAATCAGGGGCGGATCGTTTGCAAACAGCAAATGAAAAAAGAAGCATAAATTACAGAAAGGAAAGGAGTCTGAAATGAACCAAAACAGGCAAGACGGGAAAAAAATCAGCAAATTGTGGAGTTAGGCAATCCAAGAAGGTCTGGACCAGGACAACCGTTTGTGCAAAGCGGAAAATAGGGCCGCAAAACGTTCAAACATAAGGCAGGGAGTACATTCTTGTGTCGAACCATGGGGAACACAAAAAAGGAAGGAAAAACGGGCAGGAACAACCGGAACCGCCCCGGCGGGCGGTACGGATCCGGCAGTCGTTGGGGGGTCAACGCGAGCGAAACAAAACGCGTAAAACAGAGCAATTATAGATATCAACACAACAAAAAGAGAATTAAAAGAAAGAAGAGAAGCGATTGTCCAACAAAGGGGGGGAGACCCGTCGCCGTGAAAACAAAGAAAGTAAATACGCGCCGCACAAAAAAAGAAAGCCGGGAGGATGTTATGTAAGAGCCAGGTGTTTGGGAATCAAAGCCCAAGTTTAACTGAACACGACCTGAATCTAAACGCCCAAAAGAAAAGGGGCAAAAGAGAATATCAACCTTGAGAAACTTGTCAAGAAAAAAAGTGAATGGCGACCCCGAATACAAAGAAAGGCCAAGCCGGGGGATGTTCGTGCAGGGGATTGGGTCAGGCCCTTCGAGAACGCAATGGCGAAAAGCCAGGGAATAGTCAGACTCAAAAAAAGACCCAAAAAAATCGCATAACATTGCAAGCCTGAAAAAAAACCTGAGAAAAGGGGGTTCTCGTTGAGGGGAGCCCGAGTCGGGAGCAGGAAAGGTATCGCAAAAAAAAAGAGCTAATGCTTTTGGAAAAAGAGGGGGGGGGCACCGAAGGGGGATCACGGCATGACTCTTTAGGACGGCAACGTACAATCACGGAAATGAAAAAAAAAAGGTCAAAATACAAAAAAAGGTGACCAGCAAAGTTACGTGGCGCGTCAGGGAAGAAAAAAGGTTGCTCCTGGAGATCATCGGCAAAAAGGGGGGGAAAAGCGGAGGAGAGGAAAAGGGGGAACCAAGGGGAGCGATCCTCCAACAGAGGAACCGAATGCAGCGCGACTCAGGGCATTTTAAAGGGCGACTTTCCGCCGCGGGGGTTCCAAAGGTCGACGAAGAAAAAAAACGCCGTTAACCGAGAACGCCGGAAGGGGGGAAAGACCATCTTGAGTGGAGTACAACCAAAGCAGGGCAGTGATAAGACACGAGCGTACCTTCGCTGGGACTGGGGGAAAAAATGGTTTTGGAAATATCGGGTGGGCGAAAAAAAGTGGGTGACACGGTGGGAAAAAGAAAAAGGAAGGCCCTGGAATGCAAATCCCACACGCGGACTAAACGCGATCACGCAAACTGTCGAGTCCAGCACCGGTGGGAACGCTGAAACGTAAATTTTGAAGTAACAGGCAAACAAAAACACCCGCAGGCCGCACGGTTCAGGGACAGGTGGGTCAAACCCGCAAAAAGGAGGTCAGCTTTCCTTCAGCGTAAGCAAGGTTAAACAAGGAAAAGCAAGGCCAGCGCCCGCTTGCTTCAAGGAAAGCGGGAGAGCGGCAAGCACTTAAAAGAAAGCAGCTTTAGAAGGTTTATGGTCAGCATGGCGAGGAAAGCTACACAGGGAAAGTCGGTTGAGCAAAAGGGAGAAAAAGAGCACAGCTTCGTCGCACCAGGGGGCGTTCTGGTGAGTAACCGAAGAAAACGCACGGTTATTGTTGGTTGCCGCCATTTGCAGAACAGGGACCACGGCACACTGACGCCATGGGGAGCTTACGTTCTCAAGAAACCGCACCAACCCCAGAGGGCGATGAAAAACATTGACAGTAAAAACCGACTAACGACCTCTCTCCACGGGGAAAAAAAAAACACTTCAAAAACCTTAAAATAATATTCCGAGAAAAATCGGTTATAGTGTGAAGCACGTGCATCCGGGCTGTGGGAGGGGGAGAACTTGGTTCTACAAAAACAATGCTTTCAACGGCACACGGGAGCAGGGAAGCATCGGGGATAAACAAAACCAGAAAAAAAGGTAATTCTTAGGTTGTTCCAGGAGCATAAATGAATCATCTGACAGAAGGCATTGCATCCCCCGGAAATTGGTTAGCCCTCTTAGGGGAAACGAAGGGGGGAAAAGAACAAATCGAAAATAAAAAGGAAAAGTTCACCCCCCAGAACATCAGGCCGACTAAAAGATGAATGCATGAAAAAAATGTGTGTGGGGGAAATCCGTGGAAGGACGTGCACGGTGTTTGTAGTCCGATTGGGCAAAAGAAAGGGCAGGACACTGCGAAGCGGGGTTCATGGACCTTTATGACCGGGGGGCCAGAAAAATAAATCCGGGTGGAAATTTTCAACACAGGCAACACACTCGACCCCGCCTATATATAAAAAAAAGTAAATAAGTTGAAGGGAAAAAAAATTATTCGAAAAAGGGAGACATTATGTCAGAAACAGGAAGGAAAAAAAAATTATCAGCAAAATAAGTGAGGGAAAGTGCAAAAAGAAATCTCTGGGAAAATTCTCACAGCGCAAAAAACCCACCTTCATGGACGAAAAACAAAGCGTCTAAAGAGGAGGAAACAAAAATCCCGAAAATCGGGGGGGTGACGAGTGGACAAAAAGGAAAAAAAAACAGATGAGAAGTAAGGAGGCCCTCGCTCGCCTTAAGGAAATGGGGCGGCGCAAACTCGAGCGCGAACACAATGCCAGGGAAATAATAGAGGGGACTTTGGAAGTTACCCTCTCCTAAGCGGGAGCAAACGAGCAAAACCTATCTCGGGCAACTGGAAAAGGCAAAACGGGTATAAAAGGGGAAGAAAGATGGTCGATTGGAAAAAAAACGTTGGTGCTTCTGAAGAAAAAAGTGAAAAAAAAGCTTCGAATAACCTCATATGGACCACTTGAGTGCTGTGAGCGCCGCAATGTAAGGGGGGGCGAGACCGTGGGAGAAAAGGGGCGCGGGGCGGAAGGGAAGCAGGCTGTTGCTTGAAGTCCAATACATTGGAATGACTGGTCCCCAACCAGACTCCGGTTGCAGGGAAAAAAGAAGGTTCTTGAAAAAGGCAAGACGTGACTCAAAAAAGCAATCTCAGAGGGGAGAAAAAAAAAAAAAGAAGCGTAGTAGGATGACCTCTGCAAGGGAAAAAAAAGAAATGACGCGGAGAACTCACTTTTCGGGGTCCTAAAGCTTCGGCCAGAAGAAGGCGCGTTTCCAGAAAGGGGAAAGCTCGTTGGCATGCCTCCCGAAATCTCAACGCAAAAAGTGTAAAAAAAAGTCCCGATCTCGGTAAGAGGGAAAAGGGGGGGAATGGCTATTCTCTATTCCACACACAAAAAAGGGAGGAGGAAAGATATATAAATGTAACGGGGGAAGGAAAAAAGATCTAGGGGAGGTTTAAATCTTCTGTTCTCTAGATATTAATGAACCAAAAGATCTTAGTATAAGAAGATTAGGTGTGCTTCCAGGAAAAGAGAAAGGACCAGGCCAAGAAAGGGGGAAGCCGGCATTCTTGGGGGGGTGAACATGGGAGGGGCATCGTCGAGCGACAGAAATGGTCTTTGCGCAAAAGACAAGGGCAAAAGTTTGTTTTTCGGGGACTTGAAAAGGGATTAAAAAAAAAAGCTTTTTCCAGGGAAAAAAGGGTTCAAGCCAAACTTTCGTGAGGGGCCCTGAAAAGTGTCGACTGGGTCCAGCAAAAAGACCTGTCCCTTGAAGATAAAAAAAACCCGCGATTTAGAGACGACAGGAAAACAAGGCGGCTCCTCCTCGGTAAAAAGGTATGCTTTTCATAGAGGGTATTCGACATCTGCTTGTGGAAATCAGTAGAGAAAGGAAAGGTGACATCGAAGACAAAAACGGTCCACAAGGGAGGGACGAGGGGGTGCCATCCCGCAAACGAAAAAGGAGGGGGTGACTTGCGCGTGGAAAAGTCAAACCGACGATACAGAATTACCTTCGTGAAGGGTGGCAAAACACGTCCTTGGGTTGCAAAAGGCTTAAAATTGGCGAAAGCACCACAATTACGTCGATCCGGGGACGAATGAAGCTTCAGTTGGGAAATCGAAAAAAAAAACTTCCTATCAAAAGGTCTGAAATTTGACGCGGCATGGGGGGGGGGGCGCGCCCTGTGGGAGGGACAAAACATGCCGACAAAGCATTGGGAAAGAAAAAGCAACGCAGCCAAGTGCTTCAGATGGCCGGGTGGAAAGTTAACCGAAAAAAAAGGGGAGGGACAAAAGAGGGAGGGGGGGCTGAACTCATGCCGAAGAAAAGGTTTCAAATAATGGTGAAATAAAAAGGTGTTGACTTGTTCCGATAGCAGGGAGAAGTTGGTGGGGGGGGGGGGGACATGTCCCGCAAGGGAAGTCGGGACGGAATACCCGCCAGGCAGAGACCTGCGCCGGCCGTGTGGTCCAGAGGAGTGAATTCCCGGGGGGAATCGGCAAAGACGGAACGGAGAACATCCGGGGGGCATGATGACGAGCAGAACGGGCTGCGGTGAAGGACATCAGAAAAAGAAAAACGGGAGGGGCGGAAAAAGGCACGGTGTAAATCTCCTCTGCCTCTTAAAATACTGTCTTTCCGTACGGGACCCGGGAATGCCTAGTCTTGGGACGCTAGGATTGGACTATCCGAACTTCGAGGAAACACCGCGTTAGGGGAGGTGCCTATGTGTGTTAACTGCTCCCGCATCAAAAAGGGGAAAGCCATTGTTGGGCAGATAAAAAACGTGGCGGGGAAAAGTACTGCACAAGACGTGAAGGTGTTAAAAAAAAAAAAAAACTAGCGTTTAACTAATTTTGCCAGACTGGGCTAGAGAAAAAATGAAAGGGAAGGGCCGTGCTCGAAACCAGTCGTGCGAAAAGTACAGGAACTGAACTCCGAAGTCGCCAAGGTTTTTTTTCAGTTTTGGAGGGCCGCCGAGAAAAAAAGATGGAGTTAAACGGGGGGGGGGTCCGCCAAAACAGGGGGGCGGCAATACGGGGCAAGTTGTGGGTTGCAGGGGCGGTGAAAATACGCCGCAAGCTAGAGAGACGAGCTTCTGAGGGGAACGGTGAACGCGGCCCCTCAAAAAAAGTGGGAGGGGTACCGATCGAAAAAAAAAGAACATGCAGGGAAAACCATCACCTAAGATGTATTGCATCTACCCGAAGGGCTGTTGCAAAAAGTCACGGAGGGAGAGGGGAAAAGGGAAACAGTTCCCGCTATCTGAAGGGGAAAACAAGCTAAGCTGCCATTCATCGCGGAACAGGGTCCAAGAACTGACGGCGAAAGACTTGGGCGGTTTGTGAAAAGCGGGAAACGACTAAAAGAACTGGGGGGAGAGGACTCGAAGGAAGTGCATCCGGGGGGCGGAGAAAAAAGGGGCTAAGGGTGGGTTGGGAGCCTGAAAAAGGAATTCTAAAGTGACAACACGGTCTCAATAACAACAAAGGTTCACTACGGACAGAGAATGACGCTCAAGGATGAGAAAAAGGCCTCTGGAAGCAAAAAACTGTTTCCACACCCGTCCCGCGCATAAACCTCGGTCCCCAACGGCAAAAGAGTGCTGGGGCAATGTACTAAACGGGCGACATTCCGAAGAGCTTTAAAAAGGCGAAACGCGGCATTAAAGGGCCTCGTTGTTTCGAGTAGAACTGAAGGTGGGGAAAGTGATAAAACGATTGGACATGGGGAAAAACTGAACGCGAAAATAAAGAAACGCTGGCAAACCCAGAACCAGGGGTGTTGGAAAGGAACAGAACCGTGGGGGGAGTAGGAAGGGCCGCTGACGTGAACCGCGAAGTAGGCCCCAGAAAAGAAGGGCGAAATCATAAAAAGCTGCGATGGGAAAGAACCGAGAAGTATCACGAAAGGAAAAAGAGGAGAGAAAGGACGACCATTGAACAAAAGTTTCACACGGGCCTCATTGGGTCGGCGCAATGGGGCAAAAAAAAAATCGGACTTCTAAAAAGCAGATCAAAAAGGATACAAGTAAGAGGAAAGGCCAGGAACACTCAAGCAAAGAAAGCATCCAAAACTGTTGGGTGCCTAATCACAAAAAAAAATGAAAGACTGGTAGGTGACAGATTTAGAGCGGGGAAGCGTTCCCTGGTAGGGGGCGCTTAAACGTCCGGTGAAGAAAAAAAAAAGGCAAACCTTTTTCTACAGGCACCCTGCATTACAAACAGATCACTCCCCCGGGCGCGGATCCCAAGCAGAACGTGGAACTCGACGAACCGCGTGAAAGTTACAAAAGAAAACATATCTCCAATCTCAAAACGCAACTATTCATGGTAGGAGAGGGGGAATGTCTAGGGGCAACCCAGGGGGACGTCCGCGTTTGAAAGAGGTGAACGGGAGCCACGCACACAAGACTGTTCTTATAAGTTGTAATGCAGGGGGTGACCGTCTCCACAGGAGACAATAACGGTAAAAAAAAAAGACAACTACCGGGAAAAAAAAACTGCCGTCAATCGAGAGCAAAAAAGTGGACCAAACCACAGGGGGGACAAAAATTTCTGGGGTAAAGACGAGAATAAACCATTCCAATCTGATGGTCCGTGAAAACTGTATTGGTCGGCCCTTAAGAAGCTGAGGGAAAGAAACGGAATAATTCTCAGAGCATCGCCCACAGCGCGGAAAAAAACCCCACTTCAGAAGCCAAAGAGGACGGGTCTCCAAAAATGGTATCGTCGCGAAGGCTTTTTGTTTCGTCGAAAAGGGAGCTTAGTACGGCAAAAAGGAGAAGCCAATTTTTGTTTTTATTGAGGACCGGGGAGCTGACAGCACGGGCATAAACGGTCAACATAGCCCTTGGTAAAATCATACCACGCCGTGGGCCCGCAGGGCCGGTTTATGGCCAGCGAAAAAAGGGAAAACGGGGGACGTCGAGTGTGGGAGAAGGAAGGGACAAGACGCGTATATCAATTCAAGAAAAAAAAAAAAACCCGTCAAAGACAAGTCAGCTCCCACGTCGCCGGGAATGAAAAGGAAGCCCGCAATCATTTAAAATTAGGGAAACTTAAAAAAAATAATCAAAAAAAAAAAAATCTCATGCCAAAAACAAAAAAGCCGAAAAGGGAAAAGTAAAACCAAAGGACAAATGAAACGCAAACCCGTTACCATGAGGTGGGAGCGGCAGTTGTAAAAGCAGGGGGGAGGGAACCAGGCGGCCGGGGTAAATCACATGAGCGTCTTCAGGAGGGCAACTGTAACGTTGGGGGGGGGTGGGGGAGAGTAGGAACCGTGTTGTGAAAGTGGGCGAAAGGTATGCCCCAGTTAGGAAGTCAAAACCGAAAAAAAGGTCAGAAAAACCGCTAGCCACTGAACTTCGGGAGTCCGAAGAACCAAGGGGGGAAGCGATTGGAACCACCTTACAGCAACCACGGGGCACACACAGGAGGGAGGGGGTACAGTTTTTTCAAACAGCCGAATTAGGGCAGCGGTCCCTGAAAGAAAGGCAAGAAGTAAACGGGAAAAAGGATCACCGCCCTCGCTAAGCTTCCGTGTCCCTGCACATAGTTACGAAAGAGGAACTCACACCTTTAAAAAGGAGGTTTATGGGGCATTTTAATCGGACTTACTATCTACACAAGCAAAGGTTGAAAGAAGCAGGCAGGGGGAAACGAGCAGGAGTCGACTTCGAAAAAGAAAACGGGCAGGGTATCACCGTCGCAAAAAAACCCCGTTAGGGGAGACCGGGACGGGGGGGGACTGGACCAAAAGGTTTAACCGCCAGGTTGTTCTTTGGAGAAAGGCAAAAAAACAGACCAAACCCAATCGGCGACTTCGCGTGCAAATAAGCAGCCCTTCAAGACTTTGGAAATGTACGCGCGGCCATGTTTTCCAGGGACTAGCCATCACGGAAAAGAACCTCTGATTAAAGATGACAGTTCCCAAAATTTTAGGAGGGACCGCTCCAAATAAGGGGGGGTTAGAAAAAAATATGCTCACCACTTTCAGACGGAGAAGGGGTGGAGAACGTTGTGTTATCGAAAAAAACAACAAAAATTCACATGGGAGGGGATCACAGTGGACCATCGGGATCCAAAAAAAATCAGTGGGGGAGTCTCTTGGGTGTTACCGTAGCATAATAGCAGGGGAATAAGACCAGAGATCACCTTATCAGGGGGGGTGACACATAGGAGGGAAATTAACAATAGGGTATAACAACCATAGGGTTCGGGGAAAAAATTTCCATCACCCAGAAAGCAAAAAGGGGACGAGAGGAAAGTCATGTAAGAAAAGGGGATTTTTAAATCCAGTTAAAAGGACCGTGATGGTTTCAGAGGGGGGGGCAAAAGAAAAAACGCAGAAAAGGAAAAGAATAGGAGGACTTCCAATCGTGCCATGGCCTCGCGGTCCGGCCTGCCTGGTAATTCAAAGACTGGAAAAAAAACCCTAGAAGAATGCCTAGCACGTTGCGCAACCACTATGACCCCGGAGGATCGGGAACAGTAGAAAGCAAGGGAACACATCAAAGAAGGGATCTAAAAAAGAAGGAAGCTGCGGTACAGAACTTCTTCAAGAGAGCACATCACTAAAAAGAGGGAATGCAAAAGAGGGATGAGCTAAGCCAGTCGCGTCTCTGCAGACGTTGAAGGGCATTCTGTCCATGAAA
>Ga0179593_1379239_pt1 | contig 14580 bp, 11 predicted proteins | sample CZODoug2_1_08_16_FD_185931 | JGI IMG/M metagenome (GOLD analysis project Ga0179593, IMG submission 185931) | Vadose zone soil fungal communities from Angelo Coast Range Reserve, California, USA - CZODoug2_1_08_16fungal (PacBio error correction) | ecosystem: Environmental > Terrestrial > Soil >...
GGAAAGAAAAGAGAAACGCCGCTCCTTCAGCTCAACTACGATTCTCACACGGTGAGACACAAGGAGTTACACGTCGATCTTCAGAAGGAGGAAACATGAAGACGGTAGAAAACGGGGGAAGAGAAGTGAAGAAAGGAAGGATAAAGGAGACCGTTATAGGATCCCAGATCTATATATTTCAAAAGACCTCTTATTGCCCGCCGCCCAACTGGCGCTGGGCCGACAAGAGAAAAAAAACAACGAACCCGGAAGCCGACAGAAGAGCGCGAGAGGGGAAGGGACTGCTCACGGCCAGAGGCTAAAGTTTCATCTCTCAAACGAGAGGCCTATCGAGCAGATCAACCCGGGGGTGCAAATACCAAGGTACGGATTCGGTGTTTGGAACGGGGGGAAGGGAGAGCTGGGAGCAAAAAAAAAAAAAAACCGGGATGGAAAAGAGAAGAAACGCCGAAACAGGTCTACAACGTACAAAAAGCTCTCTCTCTGCATATTAAAACGCATCTGAAAAAAGGACAAAGCGCGAACGTGCAGGGGAGGGCGGACCGAAGAAAGGTGGGACGAACATAAAACCAGGTTTGCATGACCAACCAGAAAAAAATCCAGTTTCCCGGGGGGCAGGACAAAGAGAATGGGGCTGCAGCAGTGAGGGAGACCGTTAGTAGGGAGTGTGCTCCAGCGTCTATAAAACCGCCCGTCAAAAAAGGAACGAAAATCAGAAGAAAGGGGGGGAAATAGCTCAAAAGAACTACAAGAAATTCAGGGACCGGATGTAACGATCTTTGCGCAGGGGAAGGATGAGGAGCGGTAACTCTCACTATCCCGGGTCGGACGACTGATTTGAAGAGATTGAATCAGCGGAAAAGACAGTGTCACAAAAGCAAATACATCGGGAGGAGCAGGAAAAGGGGGGTGGTCGAACGAACACTCAGTATTTGGCATGACCTATCAAATTCAAGCATAGAAGGTACACGAAAAAATCGGGGATCTCAGCCGATCCGGGTTCCGACCTGGGGGCTCCTACGCTGTAACATTCCGAACGTCAGAGCCGGTCCTATGTGGCGCGCGGGGTTTGCTATGGGCCTTGAGGGGAAGAAAGATCCAGCAAAGGTGAAAAGTCTATCTCTTTGTCACGTGGGGGAGCTGGGTTCTTTAGGACTTGGGGGACGTAGTTTTCTGGGGGGGCAGTCGTCGGCGGCGAGGACACATGTGCGAAAAACTGAGGGAAAGGGAAGGGCCGATCTGTAAGGACGTACCCACCATTGTTCGGCTTCTCTAACTGAGCATCCGGTGTTTCCAATAGGGAGCGGGACGCACAATGAGGAAAACGAGAAGCGGCAGGTTCAGGAACCACGGAATCGAGGGAATTCCGGGGGAAGGAAAAGTGCGACGCTCACGGTTAGGACCTCCTAAACAAGAATTGATTCAGTTTTCTGTAAGAGGACTGTTCAGAAGTAAAGGCGTGGGGTCCTCACAGAAGGAGCAAAGACAAGGGAAGAAAAAAAGCGAAGGGGACGAACGACATAAGGGAAAATCTTCCTCACGAAAGCATAGAAGCGCCTTTCACAGGAGGCTGAACGAACGGGACTGAATCGGAGGAACCATCGGTAAGAGGGGGGGGGAAGAAGCCGGTCTGGGCCGTCAAAAGGCAATTGAACTCTAGACCTTAGATCAGTGTCAAGGAGAAATAGAGAGGTGTGAGGCTTGTGGAGGATGGAAAGTGGAAAGAAAAATCTGGGGGGGGAAGGGAATTTTGTTCGGGATAATCGAAATACCCCTTTTCTCTTTCAGGCGCCGATTTCAAAGAGGAGAGAGCGCGAAATCGCTCTGACCGAAAGGAAGAGAGGGAGAAAAACTTGGGATGTTCGGCGAAACAAAATCTCGCGGCTCTATATGACCACTCTTTATCGCGGCCCATCAGCAGAAGACCGGGGAGAGTAACGAATCGGAGGAGATCGGAGGCAGAGAGGGAACGAAAAAAAGAAAGTCATCGCGATAAAATTGTCCTGATACTCCCCGAAAGAGATAACGAGACGCTGTCCTGAACCCTTTCAATCAGAAAGAAAATAGGAAACGCGGAACACAAAAGGAAGGAAAGAAGGGGGGGGAGAAGAGAGGGAGAGAAAGGAGAAGAGAAGCGAGGGCAATTCCGGCAGAAAAGGGTGGTGTCTAGAAAGTTTCGCGAAAAGTGATCTCCGCCCGTTCACAGGAAGAGGGAGCGACTAGCGGCTTTGGCGAACGAGCGGGGAAGGGGGGAGAGGACGAAGAGGAGCCGGACTGAGATCAAAAAAAAAAACGGAGGGAGGGGAAAAGAGAAGAGAATCACGCAAGCAGAGATAATGCTTCTACCAAGCCTGAATCGCAAGCCCGAGACATTCCGGCAACATTATCACCCTTTTGCGCACGTATAACTTGATCGAAACACTCTCCCATGAGAAACCTGCAAAAAAGGGACAGAGAAACTTCGGGAGAATCGTGACCAAGAAGAAGAAAAAGAATCGACCAGAAAGAAGAGGGGGGGGAACGCGCCTATTGGGGCAGCTTTCCCAAAAGGGGGGGTTCACTTTCCAACACCTTCTATTCCATTTGTCAATTCCAACGAGGTTTCGAGGCGACACCGGGGGTGAGAGAAGAATTTCTTGGTTGGGCAACGAGCAACTCATCCAGCTCTCCATGGAGTGAGCGCCGTTGGAGGAGGGGAAGGGGAGAAGGATAAAAGCTTGGGAAGGAGGAGAAAGAGGGCGGAATGAAGGGTGACGATTCTTCAATCAGCTAGCGATTTCTCTCTTTGTTGGGGACTGCAGAGCTGCGAGATAAGGAGAGGGGGAAACAGTAGCCGGGAGCACCGAACAGGGGTATGGAGAGTTGAGAATAGTCAACAAATGTAGATCATCGATCGACTCTTGGTCTCTTCCTCCATGTACTACACCAACAAAAAAAGAGGAGAAAGGAACAAGGGATCGAACAGGGCATCGAGATGCGGCGAGGGGGAAGCGTAGAACGAAGGCAGGCCGTCTTCCTCAGTCCGATGAGCGAACATTCCGCGTAAGGGGTCTATCGGTAACTTCGCGTGGCGCACGGAAGAGGGGGAGGGAGACGAGGGACAAGAGGGGACGGTAGGAATCCCTGCGAACCAATGCGCGAAAGCCGAGGTTAGGGAACAAAATAAAATAAAAAGAGTTGAGAAAAGAGTGAGAAAAAAAACATCACAAGGTCCGAGCAAGAGAAAGGCCTTCACATGCAATAAAGAAGTATCGGTCGCGAGACACAAATACGTCGTCGACGACGAGGTAGAGGGAAGAGAGGGCAGGGGAGGGGAGAAAAAGAAGGAAGTTGACCTCACCAAGAGGAGAAACAATATAGCGGCTCCTAAAGGGCTTGAAAACGCGACGGGGAAAAGAAAGGCGGAGCAACAGGAAAGAAGAACGACGCACAACATTGGTGGGGCGGGGGAATGAGGAATGCATGCTAAAACTCCTTTTTTTACTTGAGTTCCTATCCTAGAGCCCAACTACGGACCAAAGGCCGGACAACCGAAAAAAAAAAAGGGCCGGGAGGAACACGGATCGAAGGAGAGAGGGCCGATAAGAGGAGAAGTTCGGACCTAACCGCGGAACACTCAGCCACCTGATAAAAAAGAAATTGAATTTTATCGGCCTCGCCGAGGAGAAAGTTTACTGTCACTAGGAAACTGGCACGGTCCTCTAAGTCCTAACGGGTATCGTTGGGATATGGGGGTAAAGAACTCTCCCGGACCAGGTCATGCAAAAGGGAAAAGGCTTGAGTTCAAAACCACCAGTACGATGGGATCAACGTGTAAAAAAAAAGTCAATTATGCTTGCGCGAATCTGATACAGAGGAGGCAAGAGGGAGGGGCGGGCGGCTGTAGATTATCCGGCCGCAGACTAGGAGCTCAAGAAATTGAGTCCAAAAGGTACAGCTGAAGAGGGAGTCAAAGGGCAAGGTTGAGAAGAGTAACTCAAGGGATGTTAGGTCTGGAGGGTGCATAACGTAACCTGGGGCTAGCTCAAACAAGACCCCAGCGCGCAGGATCCTCAGAATATAAAGAACGAGGAGGCTTTCGACGGAAGACCAGGCCGGGAGAGGGAGGGGGGGGGGGGGCCGAATTGTTTGAACTGGCAAACCTCGGCTAAAAATGTCAGTTGGAATCGTGACCCTGCGAGAAAGAAAGTCGGAATCTCCTCATGTTGGGGGGGGGAGGATACATGAAATCCTCATGAGTTCTCGTGGTCCCATTGGGGAAAAGGTCTATTCCAGGGCAAACGGTCACACCGAAGCCAAAAGGAACGGATCAGAAAAATGAAGGTGGTGAGCTGACGCGACACGGTCGGGGAAACTCGATATGGATATGGGGGGAAAGAGGTGACTATGAGGGGAGGGAGGGAGAAGCGACAGAGAATAGACGCCTTATTGACTTCTAAGGGGTTGTGTGCGAGTCTGGGTCGACCAGCAAGTTGTGAATGCGGTGAAGAAAGACGCGGCGAGGTAAAGGAAACCTAGACGTGCCAGATAATGCGTTTCAGGGATGAATCATTCTAGACACCAGCACCGCGATAAGAACAGTCCAATGGGTCAGGAAAAAGCTCCGATGCCGACAGAGATCCGAGGGTAAGGGAAGGGGGAAGAGCGGGCACAAGAAATCAGTGGGCTGGGGCAGAATCCTAGTGAAACAGACGAAAGAGAGGGCGGGAAGAAGATCGAAAACAAAAGAGATATAGGTGCAGCCCTCGCCTCTCAAATTCGTCGGCAAGACCCGAGAAGTCAAAAGAGGAAATAAACCCTAGAAGGAAAGAGGTAGGTAACCATACGGTCTGAGGGGGGGAAGCCCTTTAGGGAGAGCTGTGATGAAGTTCTCGGGGAAAGCACATAACAAAATGTGATGATGAAAATATATGTATATGGACCTCAACAGCGCTGGGGGGCAAAGAACGCACGGGCATGGTCGAAACTCACAACAACTCACCCTGCATCAAACCATCGGAAACTGACGTAACTTCGGAAAAAAAAGTCAATCGGCTGTAGAAAAACGGTCAGGGATAAAAATAGACTAACTACTGGTCGCGCAGATCACCCTGTGAGGGGTGCGCGAGAAAAGAAATCGGTGTTTTCTTTCCTATGCATCGAACTGAGATAGAAAAACTGAAGGGATTCATAACAGCAGCCTGAAGGGGGCAATGTAGAATTGAACAGGAGGAGCGCGCTTCTAGAATTATGCTCCTTTCAGCTGACCGCAATGCGCGAAAGTTTTCTGAGAATGACCTCGGGTTTGACGACATCTAAAAACCATGTCAAGGCCAAAGAAGAAAGGTCCCCTGGGGAGAAAAAACGAACGTGGCAAATGGCTGCAGGCAGGAGGAAGAAGAGAGCGGGCGGCAACGACCTCTGACGAGGGGGAATCCACTAAGACACGCCCCTTTAAACTGACATCGAGACGTGAGCAACATAAAGGAGAAGGACCGACGAAGCCAACTGGTGCAAGCTCCTTTTCGGAGGCCGCGCTTCTATGCTCTCAAAAATCCCCTCTTAACGACAATGCACTATGTGGGGGGGGGGGGTGGACCCCACCAAAAAGCAAAGGAAATGCAGCAGGAAGGGTGAAAAAGTCATAATCGGAAAGATCAACTCATGTTGGCTAACTACCGCAGGTCGCGGTGGTGCATGACGGTCCGTAGAGCGGGCAAGAAATTCATCGGACAACGGTCGCAAAGACCAGACAGGCACTATGGAGATTAATAAAAGTGGAATCCTATAGTTCTAGGACCTTGACTTATATTAGGGAGAAAGATTTGCTAGTGGCCTTGGGAGGGGAGTTAAAAAACGCTGTTCGAAGCGAAGGCTATCTTTGGGCAATAAGGCTTGATTCGTTAGGGAATCTGGGCTCCTTTTATAGAGCGGCCAAGGTGTGAGAAACACTGAGGGACCTGCCACCTCGGGACATTAAAACCATGCAACCTACACAAAAAGGGTTAGGAGGCGATTCATCGGTCGCCATCAATTAAAACGTCGCCGCAGTGGGCACCGCATGCTACTACCGGCGAAGAAGGGGGGGAGGACCAACGAAAAGCGGGAAATGATGACAACCCGAATCGCTTACCGCTACCCTCTACACTTATGTTGAGAAAGCCAAGGCATACGGAAGCGGGTTCGGATGGGGGGACCGGAGGGGGGGGAGGGCAATTTCATTCTTTTTCGGAAGCACACTACAGATTCCGCGAGTCGGATACGAGAACGCCCTGAGTGACGCAGAAAATCAAGGGAAAAAAGGGGGGGCCTTTCTGCCAAAAGGGGGCCTAACTGCATATTCGAAACTCGGGAAGAAAGGTAGCGGAGTCAATAGGTAAGAGGGAGAAAAAAACCAGGCCGATTTGGACTCCACCAAGGCCGCCTGACGTTCACTTTGGATATCAAGGGGGCCCCCGCGCGGGGGAAGGGGGGGGGGTTGGGCTGGGGGAGGAAATGGACCGGTAAAATGCCAAAAAAAGAGGTAAGGGATCGACTCGAGCTTGGCGAGGGGGAAAAAGCAGAATCTCAAGATCCCCCTTGGTCTTTCTTGCGTCCAGCGTCAACGTGCCGATCCAACCAGCGCGGATGGAAAACACCGGAAAAGAGATCTGCTCGCGACCTATTTATAACCGAAGGCTAAAACATCATCGCAAATCTTCTTATAGGAAAAAGCTTGAGTGCAAAGCCCATCAAAACTAAGAAAGCGAGTCACGAAAAAAGAGGCAGGATGAGGGAGGCAAGAGGGAGAGGGAGCCAGCAATCCGTCGTCCTCCGCAAGGTGTAGAGAGAAATCCCTCTATTGGAAAGGTAAAAAGGACTAAAGTCCTGTTTTAACAGAAACTTGACAAAAGGAAAATATCGCGGCGACAAAAACGTTTAAAAAAGAAGGGAAGGAGATAGGGAGGGAGAAAGAAGAATCAGACGAAGGCTGAATTCCTTCAGGCGATGCATAGGGTGGGACGAAGGCTATCTCTCAAAAAAGGAGCATCACCGCTCCCGTCCTCATGCGTTTTAGCTCCCGAGGCTTGGAGGAGAGAGGCATGGCAAAGTTAAAAGCGTCGAAGCTTAAAAGGGGGATCCATAAAACAAAAATAGTAAAAGATATATAATACTGGGAAAGAAGCAATCGTGCCATCTAAGTTCGAATATGCGCAGCCCGAGAACTGGTGTCCCTGGGGTGGGGGGGAAACGAGGACATGCATCACCTTTGGGAGAAATACTGGGGACGAAAACTCCTGCTACTCCAATTGAAAGACGAAAGCTCGGCAAGATGATCTTCGTAAATCGAAATCTCAACTCCACCCGGATGGAAAATTACGTGTTGTCCAGTCGCATAGGAGAAGCAGGTTGTCAAAAGAGGAAAAGCCTGGTGTCAAGAGAACCGAGTCCTATTTTACCATCTCAGTGAGGGGGAGAACATGTTAATTCTCTATAAGATGATGGCGCGCTGCCACCTCGCTGCACAGCACGATGTACGAACGCAGGCGGTATAAAAAAAAGGAGGACCGGACTCCAGATGCAGCGGGAAGGGGGCGGGGTAGCGTTGAACTTACGTAGGACTTCATACTTCAGTAGATAGCGCTTTTCGGGTGCGGGAAAGCGTGGCAAAGAGCGCGAAGAAAAGTGAAAAGGAAAAGAAAGAGCACAGAACAAGGGTTCTGAGAGTCGGGTTAAGAATCTATTCAACAACCTAAGCGACGAGGAATTCTTTTGCTGCTGAAAAGTGCCATGTCCTCCACATAACAAAGGAAACAGAGATCATCAGGGGGCCCCCCTGAGAAAAAAAAAGCGATCTGAAGGCGCTGGTACGCTCTGAGAAACCTTCGCATTGACTTGGGGGTAACCGAGGCCGGAAGTATCTCAGTGTGCAGAGTCTCAGGATGGGCTCCCGGCAAGGTACGTAGGAAGCGAAACAAGGAACGGGTAAAAAACCATGCCCAATCTGAATCGCGATTCGAAACCGGGTCATGTTGATCCTCAGGCGGAGAACCAAAACTTGACGCACCAGAAAAAACGGGCAAAGACGGCACATCAAAACCAACGCGCCCTGGAAGCCAATGAGTGAGGGGGGCGGTCGCCCACAAGTCGCAGTCGCGGGAATGCTATATTTCAGGGAGGGAAGGAAAGAGAGAGGACGTGTAACCCGCACGAAAGGCCGTTCTCTGAGTCGCGCGGGGGTGAGTAACCCACGGGGGAGAAGAGGACAAGGATGAGATAAGGAGTGAAAAAGGGAGAACTGACACAAAGGGGGTTGGGTCCGGGGTGTTCCCTTGGGAGATCTGGCATTAAGATTAGACACTCTACTAAGAGAATACCGCTAAAGTCCAGAGCCAAAGCCGACGGAACAGAAACTACTCAAAAAAAACGGCCGTGCGTAACGTCGAATTCTCTCTGAAAAAAATTTGACTGTACGTCCAACCAGGCCCCGTAGCTCAAAAAGGACATGTGAGGAGAACGAACGGAGGAGGAATTCCGGGAACGCACGGTCGCCTGCCAGAGGAACGATATTTAGTTCGAGTCTAACGGGGAAGAGGAGACGTGAAGCGCTTTCTGGGTCGAGGACCCAGGTCAAAACACTTTCTTGCTCTCGGTAGTTCTTACACACATGTTACTCTGTGGCGACTGGAAACTATGAGATAATGGGTGATGTATTTATGCTCAGGAAAATTTAAACAATCAGGGAAGCTGCAAAAGCGGTCCGACAATTGGATGAGTAACCAGATCTAAACTAAAATCCTCAGGGTAACCAGGCGCAAAGTATCGACGCCTTGGAAGAGGCGTGTCGAGTTCAAAGTTGACATGTTCATGTCACAATAAGAAAAAAAGTGCTGATTAAGTGTCAGGGTGGGCATCATGGGGAGGGTCGGGAAAAAAAAAGCACGATGGCTTGGGACCAACCCAAGCGCGCGAGAAGAAATGGGTATGTATACCATATATGTCTTCCCAAAACGCCCCAGGACCGATTGATCGGTTTGGACATGCATATGAGAAGATGTCGTCAAAGCGAGGGTCGCCGGAAAAGAAGGAAGAGGATGAGGAAGGGGGCCCGCGAAAAGTCTCTAGGAGACGACCCGCTTGTGGGGGGGGACGTAGAACCCTGCCCGAATAAGAAAGGAGATGGGGAAGAGCAGGAATGGGAGATCAGAATTGGAGTGTGGCACAGGGGGGAAAACCGATAAGTCTCGGCGCACGGGTGACTGCAACGGATGTTCATTATCGCGGGGATGTACAAGCGGGGGAACAGCGATCCAGGAGGGAAATGCTGTGAAGCGACGCAGTATACCGGAATCCTTTTAGGTTGTTGTGGGGCTGTCGTCGCCCATCGCCAGGTGCGGAGGAGTAAACGCGGGACGTTTACCAGATCATCAGTCGTCCTGATTCAATTACACGAGGCGTGTTGCAGTACGGTATTAAGAGAAGAAAAGGCAAGAACCCGAAAAGCAAGCTCTTTCTCCGGCAAAGGGGTCTCGCCCCGCGGAAGGGATGAGGACATCGAATTCCGCAAATACTGGCGTGCGAGAGGGTTCAGGACATCGCGGAGTGAATGTTTAAAAGGCCGGATCGGACGCAAAGGACGATATCTGGGAGGGGCGCCCAAAATCTCTCTCCCACACAGAAGGATGATTATTCGAGAATTGTAAAAAATCCAAATATGCGTAAATATAGATGGCACAAAAATGGGAGTCTTCAAAATCATATAGAGGCGGCAAATCTCGTCCGCCCGGAATCCGGGCGGAGGTCGTCAATCGAGTAGGGGGAAGTAGGAAAAGGAGAAAGTGTACGGGCGGACCGATCTCGTAGAGGATAACTCATAACAAAAATTCATCTTGGAGGAGTTATAAAAAAGAAGGCGAGGAGAAACCTACGACGCGAAGGCTGATGGGGGAAAACGACCACCCCCCCAGAAACAGAATTTCTGGGTAAACTAAAAGCACCACCCAACGCACCCGAGAACGCCTCCGAGAAGGAGCGACGTAGGAACTGCTTTCCCGAGCGGGTCTAACCCGGTTAGAGAACAGACATAGTCTAAGGGAAAAGCCAGGGGGGGGGAGGGCAGAAATAACCCTTACACGGGGGCTACGCTTTCCTGAGGTCTTGTTATTCCTGATTGCACGAGGGGGGTGGAAAAAGGTACTAAAGCACGAGACGCTCTAGGCCAGCAATCACTGAACGGAGTAGTGGCCGGTCGAAAAAGAAAAAAAAAGAGAAGCGCTTGTGGACGTTGCGAGTCGGAGATTGATGTTGGACACGATAAATGGGGTGATAGAGGGGATCTGACCGCACTGGAGATAGGGACGTTTGCAGGACAGCTCCGGAGGGGAACACAGTCAGGGCACACAGAAGTTCCACCTCATCCGGCAAGTTCAGGCCGTCTACATATAACGCGTGTCTGTCATCAGTGTGAGCCGAGAGGAGGGAATGGCTCAGAACAAAGCTCATACCTCCTGACAAACCTGGATGACATCCAGCGAGAAACTCTTACAAACGAAATGTACCGCAAAAAATCCGGGGGGGGATGCCGATACGTTGAAAACCTGGACTAGATGTCGCGGGGAGAGGCGCTCACTAGCCAGAGGGAAAAAGCCATGGACTGAATCATAAGCTTCTCGCATCCAATAATTTCACCACACATCGGGATTCAGCATCAAAGGTGGTTGCGGACTCCCTGTCTGAGGAGAAAGGGTGGTGCCAGAACCTGTCCTGGCGCGAAGGAATGAAATCAGAGAGTAACAGAAGCGGGTCCTGTTTTACCGGAAGACCTCTGAACGATAGAAGTCTACAGGGAACTTATATGAGGCGCTCGATTGGACGGAGTGGAAATTGGCAAATGTGGAGTTAGCCGCCGACTGTCGGCTCGAAATATCTCTTTGTCCTCAAAAAAAAATAAAAAAAAAAAAAGAAAAAAAAAAGGAGGGGTTGGGGGGGAGTTGGACGGTGCTTTAGAATTGGCCGAGTGGGCCTAGCGGCATCTGCGCGGGATAAAACGCAGTTTCCGTCATAAGGAAAAAGAAAACACCCAATGTATTCTGTCATCGGAGTCTGCTGAGCGAAATCCTGGTGTTTCCAAGGGGAACCGCAGGGGCGACAAAGAGGCTCCAGGGGACTGAGGAGGCCAAAACGGAAGGCTGCCTGGGTGAAGTAAAGCAACTCGCAGGGAAGGAAGAGAGCGACCGGGGGTTGAAAAATAATGCCATAAACAAGATAGGAGAGGGGGGTATTTCCCGGACGTGATTACGGGCCGTGTGGGCAGGTGGGCTCCGCCGGACGGATCAAAAAAGAGACCCGAGGGGGGGAGCGGGGGGATGGTGTTCCGGGGTACCTCTAGAAGCACTGCCTATAGATGCCTTGAGAAGCAGTCCGGAAGATGTATGAGGGGAAAAAGATGGCAGGCGTTATAATGGTGGAAGGAAAAAAAGGGAGGAAAAAAGATTGACGCAAAGTGAACTGAGACTCCTGGGTGCAACCTTCTATGACCTTGCGAGAGGATCAGGAGGGGAGGTCTATATGCGGGTGCGAGGGATTGTGACATGGGGTAAAACTGCCCATAGAGTATTGAGGGATCGGAGGGAGATCAGGGGCAAGTGTTGTTCGGGTAGCAGATCAACAGCCAGTGGCTTCAAAGAAAGAAAAAGACGCTTCACGGAGCTTGCAACCAGACCGACACGCGAAAGGTCGCGGACATGAGAGAGGGCTTGACCGGTGATTTCTACGGAAGAAGTGAAAAGCCGCTCAAACCTGCGCACGAGCTTGCTCGAGAGGGAACAACTTGGATTCAGGAAACAGAGCCACAGCGCATGAACTGAAAGAGGCGAGAGTCGGCAGATAGGGGAACACATAGAGACCAAAGAATCTCCAGCGACATACGCAATGTTCCGAGAAGATACGGCGAAGAAGAATCACTGAGAATAGCGGGTCCTGTGAAAAAGGACATGGCGCTTTTCAATCTTCAACGAAAAAAGGAACGCGGAAATATTGACCGGCAGGGAACACCAAGAGTTGCCATTCAGGGTGAAAGATCGTCTTGCAATCAAACGAGGCGAGGGCATGCCGAGCGAACAGGCATTGTTCGTGATTAATAGAGAGAAAAAAGGGTGGAGTCAAGGTCCGCCCCGGGAAAACGGGTTATTCGATCGCCCGCGTAGGGTCGATAAGGGAACGAGTGCTTCAGAACTGAAGGAAGCCGAAGAAATCAAAAAAAAGGAGGAGGAATAAGAGTAGTATTCGAAGCAAGTGAATCCTCTCTCGAACCGGCGGGAGAAACCGGACTGCGTGAAAGGGAACCTTTGCAGCGCGATAGAACTCTAACAAAGAAGGCCGGGAATAACCATCGCTCTTCGGACGAGGAGCTGAAAGAACGCGAAATCCTACGCACAACCCTTGAAGGGGGTTCAACCGCGAAAGATGGCCTGAAGGTCCCAGAGAAGCTCACTGTTTCAGAAGGAGGCCAACAGGGCATATCGGTCGGATGAGTAAAGAAACGGGGTATAGCCGAGAAGCTGGGGAACTGGCCAAGTGCAATCCGAAAACTCGACAAAAAAAAAAGAGGATCTAAAAGAGGTTGGCGAAGATGGAATATCTAGGCTATAGCGTGGCACTTTCGGATTATACCATCACGGAGCATCAGTCGCGAGAGTGGAGTTGGTCGTCACAGAAGAGGAGATAAAAGACGGGGGTCGGCGGAAAAAATATCAAGGGGTGGGCGTGCGAATCGCTCACTATGCCAGAATCAGCTGAAAAGTGTGCAAAAAAAGGGAAAGTCCATGTCCTCCCAATATGCATGCAACGACGAGAATCGGAAAAACAAGATCGAAGCATCACGAGCAGATCTCTTAAGGGCCGCGTCTTTGTGCGGACTAGAAGTGACGCAGATGAAACAGTACAAAGGTACAGCATCGGCAGTATCATCTCTGGAGAGAAGAAAAACCGTGGAAGGAAAGAAGTAAGGCCAACAGGCATACAGGTACCCCATGCCAATCAAAAAAGCATCAGCGAGAGGGGAGGCAAGTTTAGAGTGAGAAAACAAGGGCGGGAAACCTCTTTAAAAGTGTTGAAAACTTCCGCTTACACAACCCAATTGGCAAACAAGATAATCAAGTCTGTAGGCGGGACGCCAAAGGAGGGCGGGGCAAGCGGAAATTACTTCTACTTTCTGCTAGGTAAGAGTGGTCCTCAGAGGCCTGATAGGCTGGATAAACTGTTGATGAAAAGAGCGGCGAAGTTGGGATAAACCAGCAAAAACAGAGAGAAAAAAACAAGAAAGGGTTGTTAGTTGGGAACTGTATAGCGTCAAGAAATTTGTATCACAGCGTAAAGTAAAGAGGGCTCCGCACATAAGACGGCCAAAGGAAATAACTACCTCAACTCCCACAACGGGTCAGGAGACACGAGGGTCGGGACTAATAATTCCTAACCTGACTGCGGACGGCATTTGCCAAGCCAAGGCCAAGGGCTCCAAAAAGGGAAAAAAATCACATAAGTCCAGGGATCGAACGGGAGAGACCGGGGCCGCTCGCGCACGTGTACCTCTAGACTTACCCGTAAAAGGCTGTCTCTGAAATTATGCAAAAAAGGTGGTAGGTATGGAAAGTACTCCTGACCGTTCTATGCCCCAACGAAGCGCGCGTAGGTGAGGACGACACTTAGAGGACTGGTCCCGTATCTTGTAAGTGCTTCTACGAAGCATGATTAAATAGCATGTGAAAGGGACCGACCGGCGGGATAGGGGAAGAGCCAAGACAAAAACGCCGAAAAAAGCAGGGAGCAACCTTTCGCAGCGGGAAGTAATTGCCCTTTTTGAAACGAGGTCTCGAGAAAAAGGGAGGGAAGGAATGGCAGGCGGTCTGAGAGCCGCGGGGGGGGCAAACAAAAGCTCTCTAGGGATCCTCTGATGTGCAAAAAAAAGATATGTCGCCAGGGTTCGCGACCATGAAGGCGATGCGGGTCCTGAATCTGGGGGGCTGTTCTCCAGCACCCCGGGCGGGCCTCCCCGAAAACGCCAGTTCGAGAATGCGTGCAATGGCCCGGAAAAAGAGAATAAAGCTCAGCAGAACCGCCCTGTTTGGGGGAAAAAGGAAGCAGTGGGCCCGCCTTCAGGAAAGGATGAGAAAGAGGAAGGTGATATTCCATGGAATGCCAAGAGGGGGGGGGGGGGCGGCAAACACCGAAATGACGGAAAACGGTCTCAACAAAAAAAAAATGTGTCTCGAGACAACGTAATGATCTGATATGCCTGGAATATTGAAGGGTCCATAGAGCGAAGACCGGGAAGGGTCCTCTCGGCAATAGCGACCTCGGAGGGGGCGGCTGAGGAGGGGTGGGCGAGGGTCGTCGACCAAAAATGTGCTCTTGCAATCAAAAGAGGGCAAGATAACAGATCTGGAGGAGATAGGAGAGAATGCCGGTCGCGGGAGGTGCTGAAAAATGAGAAGCGAGGAGGGTCAGCACGCCCGGAAGGAAGGACGACCGAAACCATTACGACATAAAACCAATAAGGACCTAATGCTGGTCTCGAGGTAAGGTTTGCCAAATGGAGAGCAAGAATCTTGGGGGGAGGCGTAA
>Ga0179593_1433586_pt1 | contig 14580 bp, 14 predicted proteins | sample CZODoug2_1_08_16_FD_185931 | JGI IMG/M metagenome (GOLD analysis project Ga0179593, IMG submission 185931) | Vadose zone soil fungal communities from Angelo Coast Range Reserve, California, USA - CZODoug2_1_08_16fungal (PacBio error correction) | ecosystem: Environmental > Terrestrial > Soil >...
CCCAATCATGCGAAGGAAAAGAAGGGCTTCTCCCCGGAGACAAAAAACCCTTACCCTTATCTGCAGCGGAGGTGGAATGCCTGTAGTCTAACAGGAACGCGGGCCTACGACATCATTTAGGAGTGAGGAACTGGTTGGGGAACTACGGGGGGAAAGAACCTCGGGGGGGGGGCAGCAGAAATCTCTCGGGAGGAAAAAAAAAAGTCGACAAATTGTTCTCAAAAAATCAGGAAGAGAAAGAAAACAAATAGGCAAATCCGACAATAGATAAAAGGAAAACGGGTGGAGAATCGATCAAAAACCTCTCGACCGTACAAAAAAGAGAAGACGGAAGGGGGAAGAAGCATCTAGGAGAGGAAAAAAAAAGTACAAGCCCATGAAACACCAGGACCCAAATATTATGCAGGAGCTCCCGAATCAATAAAAGGGAATGGCGTCCAGTATCAAAAAAATCAAAAACTCGAAGGAAAATGAAGAACGAAAACGCACGACCCGGCCCGAAGACAGGGCGGGCAGAAGGGGCACGAAGGAGCATTTCCTGAAGAAACACTCAAAACAAGTCGAACAAAAAAAAGCAACTTCAATGAAACGCACTGGAGAAAAAAAACAATGGCAAAAAAAATTGAGAAATCCGGGGGCGTCCCCTTTGGGAAGCGATGAGAAGGGGGGAAAAAGGCAAAAAAACGCAGGGCGTCGATAAAGCGTTCATGTTTGTAGTGTGGAGATTTCCGCGAGGGAGTGAAAGAAGAGCCCACCTCGACGTCCCACCGTTGACCAGGAAATGTGAAAGCCTGGGAGGGCGTAGAAGAGAGTCCTCTTGAAAGGTTTAAAGGAAAAGGGGGACACTACCGCACCCTTGACCCAATCTTAAAAGCACAGGAGGGATTTCTCTGACCGGAGTTGAAGTAACCAGAGCGTTCGCGCAACCAAAGCCCCCAATTAGTCTCGAAAAATAAGGGGTCAAAAACACAAGAGGTTCCTAACACGGCCGCAACTCGGGCAGTTCATCTTGCCAATTGGCCCCAAAAAAAAAAGGATGCGAAAACACATATCATGGTTGAACTGGAAAAAAACGTTCCACGGCCCCTTGAGTGTCACGAAGGGCAAAGGGAAAAAGAGGAAACCAACGGTCAGGAAGGGGGGTCTCAGTCACTCTAAAAATCCGGGGCGCTAACCTGGAATTACAAAAAAAAAAAAAACGGAAAAAAACAACGAGCTGGCAAACATGCTGGTAAAGGTTTAAAAAAAAATCTCCCCTCAAAGGGACAAATCGCTGTTGTTCATTCCAGTCGCACTCAAGCCCCCAACTACTCCCGTAAGCAGGGGGCCAAAATATTCGCCTCAAAATCGTGTGTTTTCTTTCTGAAAAAGTTATGAAAAAATGGATTCGAAAAGGAAAAAAAGCAACCGGCCATAGAAATAAACTTTAAAGAAAAAATAAGAACAAGCGGTAAAGGGTCCCACGCGGCATAATATAATAGTTTGGGGGGGGGCAAAAACCACGTGAAACAGGTGCGAAAAACCCGTGTTAGAAAAAAGGTCTCGACCATACGTATAAGAAGAAAGAAAGCTGTGGGTATTTAGAGCAGTCTGGTAGAGAACAAAATCAGGGTTTGGAGGTGGACAGTGGGGGAAACAGTTTTTTTCAAAAAGAAAGGAACCCTGGGCAGACGAAGGCTCAGTAACCCAGGAAAGGTGTCCATCTTGGAAAAAAAGGCCCACCCGATGTTAAGAGGGAGAATTAGAGTCGTCGCCCTGCCGTGCCCAAAACCCATCGCCCCGCGCTATTCGAATTTACACCCATATGCAACGGATCCTTGTGTTCTCAATCTCTAAAGAAAAAACCTTAAGTGGAAAAGTTTGGGATGTTTGGAGGAATGTCAAGGGGGAAACAAAAATCCAACAATGAGCAGAACGGCGCGACATTTAAAACTGGGGTGGCCGTACACAAAAAAAAAAAAAAAAAAAAAAAAAAAAAAAACCCGGAGGGAGCTCCGGGGGGAACCTATAACAAACGGGGGCTTCCATTCAACGGTGAAACGAAAAGGTATGAAAGAAAACCTATGCGCCTCCTTTAAAAGGGCCATGACCAAAAGAACCAGAAAAAAAGTTTTCACGGCAATCACACCAAAAAAAAACACCAAACCAAAAAAATTAGAAAAGTAAAGAGGCACGTGGGGAACTAAGCAACGCTCACCGGATAAGCAGGAAAAAAAACGACCGTACGAAGCCCCGAAAAAACTAACGGAAAGAAAGATACCGCCAAAAAAAAAAGACGTACGGCTAAACGGAGGGCAAAGGTTACGAAAGACGCCCGTACTACCAAAGAAAGGAAGGCCGCAGAGCCTGAACCAGGGAAAAAACCCTAAACAAGTCGAACTACCAATAGAAGGTGGACTCCTGAAGCAAACTCGAACTGACGGAGCACGGACATCCTTTTCAAGGGACCCAGCTACAAGATAAAAAAGGCACACTATACGGGGGGGGAGGAGAAGGCGCGACTAACTACCCAGTCCCGGTAAAAAGATAGACTGCTCTCTGGAAGAGCAGTACCTGTGAAAGAAGTCGCTTTGTGGGAAAAGAGGAATTGGGCGGCAAGGTCCGGGCACAATATAATAGCAGAAAGATAGTAGACCAAAAACAATAAAAACAAACAAAAAAAATGGAGGAAAAATAGATTGAGAAACCAGTTCAATCACCCAACGGCTAAAAAGGAAAAGAAGGGAAGTAGACCTGGTAGGCAAATCAATTGAGGCTCCTAAGGAGGCAGGGGACGCCGTTGGGTACGGGCGCAAGCACCTCAAACACAAAGAGCGCGGTGCAACAGGGTATCCGTGCCCAAGGACACAGAAAGAAAAAAAAAAATAGTAGATCAAAAAAAAAAAAAGAAAAAGAAAAAAAAAGGGGAAGGCACATAGAACCCTTGCGAAAATACCAAACGTGACCAAGCTAGGCAAAAATGAGGTAAAGGGAAGCGCGGAAAGGAAGGTTTAGAACTACAAGCGCGTGAAGACAGCCAAATAGGGTCAAGGGAGGTAGGACGCGGGACCGGAGGAAGAGCGCGTCAGGGAAGGAAGCGCTAAAAAACCTAGGGGAAAACCCTAGCGAAACGTGGAAATAGGTGAAGTAAGGGGTTTTTTTTTTTCATAGCGGGTAAAGGGGTGCTGCGGGGGGAGAGAAGGGGGTTAGGCCGGTAAATGGGGGTAAAATCCGAGTAGCCCCAATTGACATAAAAAAACGGGGACTAAGAGGGAGGGAAAAGAAGATCTGCCCCGAAAAAGACCATAGTGAAGGACAGGACAATACTCCAATCGAAAAAACGGGAAGAGGGGTCCTGGAAGGAAGGGTGTGCAGGGCACTTCCAGTGACCGTTTTCTCTTGGGGGGGGGGGGAAAGAATAAGACAAGCAGAGCAGTCCCGCCCTGTATGACTAGGACACAGGGGGAAGGGGGGCAGGCAGGAAGAAAACCGGACAGACCCACCTACTTAAAAAGGGGGCTTGCAGAGGAAAGGAAAAGCGTGAAAAAGGAAGGGAGAAAGGGGGTCGGAGGGCGATTAACCGCGAACCCAAAATCAACAGGGTAAGAACACAGTGCTCTAAACTCGCCAAAGAGGGGGAGCAGGTATTATATAAAAACGGCCCAAGGACGCACATGGGGGAACGCACAGTGGGTGACGGATGTCGCGACCAAAAAGAGTGAAAAAAAAAAAGCGGTCAAAGAGCCCCCGACAGCCTGTGGCAAAAATCAGTGGGGGAACCAATGCGGTGTGAGCAACGGGCTTGGGTTCAAGGAAAGCCAGTGGGGGAGGAAAAAAATCCTGGAGACACAAGCCAAGCGTATCCGTAAAGAAATTGCTGCGGAAAAAAACGAGGGGGGTTGGGGAGGGTGACGGCAGGGGAAGTAGGGCAAAAGAAAAAAAAACGTGTACGACGTCTATCATGAAAAAAAAGATCCAAATCCGGAAAAAAAAGAAAAAGGGAACGTTAGGAAGCGGACGAACCAGAACGCAGTAAAAAAACGCGGGGGCGGCGCGGGGACATCGGAAAAGAGCAAAAAAAGTGGGCAGGGATTTAACAGAAAGTGTTTCCTCCCCGCCGCAGGCCGGGAACCAACGTTAGGCAAAGGTCAAAAAGAGAGAAAAGCGTCTAAGGAACAGTTTAGAATGGAAAAAGCGCAAAGGACGATGTGCGGAATTCCGTCGGGAAAAAGCTCCCCTAAGGGGGTTGACAGCTCAAAGTCAAAGAAAAAAGATAAGTGTGCCACGACGGACGGCGAGAAGAGAAACACTGTCGCATCATCGAAGGGAGGCAACCAAGGGACGGGGGGCAATCGAATGAAAGGAAAAACTGTGGGCAATACACCCAAAAAAAAAAAAAAAGAAAAAAAAAGAAAACGACATCTAGCCGAGGGGCTAACGCACGCATGGCCCGGAAAACCACTGACTTCCCGAGGCGGAGAGGGAAGGGGCCAAGAGAGACAACAGACGGAAAGAAGACGTCCTAAAAGATGAAAAATGCCCTAGAAAAAAAAAACGCGGTTGCGTAACTTGATCACGGCGTCGAGACAAGTGGGTGAAGGGTTAAAAAAAAAAAGAGGGACCGGGGAGAGGTACTAGCAGCACGCCGATGTTGGACATTTTTGCGGCTTCAACGTGGGCCTTCGCAAGTGAACATAAAACGCCCCGGAACACCGAACCTGGATGATTTTCCGCTGTCTTGACATAGGCCGTAGAGCGGAAACAAGTGTGATCAATGCACCACGTTTCGAGATCGGGGGTAAGAAAAACTGGTCCTCCCAAAGAAGTAGAATTCGGCTGTCCTGGGTATAAGTAAAAGATGGAGAAGCAGAAATGATCCCGGACGCAAAAAAAAAAGTCCACCAAAAAAGAACGGGCGGCTTCGAAACAACTGGGGTAGGTTGATATGGGGAAGGGGGGTAGCCTCACTAGAGCCGTAGAACGATATCAATGGGGGGGAGAAATGTAGAGATCGCGCAAGAAAACACCCCAACTGATTGGGACCCCCCGGTTTACCCCGTATAAAAAAGCGATCGGGGGGAAAAACAAGAGGGCAGTCTCCGACAGTCAAAGAAAGCACTACCATTCAGCAAAAGGCAGGAGGACTGGAAGGTCGAAGAAGGAGCGGGTCCGACACTCCGCAATCGGATCTAATACTTGCAAGGTGAGGTTGGGAAAACAGTTCGTAGCAGCGTATTGTTCGATCGGCGTGCGGGCGTCTGAGACAAAAAAAAAAGGAGAAGGAAGAGAAGAAAAGAGATTGGCAGAGGTGCCCCGATAGGAATCAGCGAACGCAAAAGACTAAAGTGAATTGTACAAACCTTTAGAAAAAAAGAAAAGGCCAAGAAGGAGGGATGAGAAAAACCGCCTTCATTTTTCGGAACCCTCTTTCAGCAGAAAGCGAAGAAGTAAGGAAGGGGAAAAATCTGAAGGAGATTTCAGGGACTTTCTTCCCGAAGCGTCGCCTACCGACGATTTGTGGGTCAAAAATCGACAAGACGGCTACTGCGATCTGGGACCCAAAAGAGGGGGGAAGACATTACAATCTCTCACGTCAGCAAACGTAAGAAAAAGTATCAGAAACGTCTCCGCTTTACAAGTCTCAATAAGTCTCCAAACCGAAAAAAGAAAAAAGGGGGGGGGTTGAGGGAGATAATAAAAAAGCAAAAAAAGCAAAAGGACATAAGGAGCCGGTCGGACTGAGTAGAAAGAAACTGACAAACGAAGTCGTTCAAAAAAAACAGGAATCAGGCTAATTGGAAAAAGGCCGCAAACCAAGACGAACAAGAACCAGAAATCATTGTAAATATTGGATCAAAGAAAAAAGAAGGCCTCAACAAAGATAGAAAGAAGGCCTCCAGTGAATCTCCAAACAGAAAAAAAAAGTGGGAGAAGGTGCGTGAGACCGTCACGGGGGAAAGGGGACCAACACAGAAACTGAAGGAAGGAACCAGAAAAACAAAAAAACCGTCAACCCTCGGCCCCCTCTCTAAAGCAAAGGGAAAGGAAAAAGTCAGAAGTTCGTGCAATACGCCAAATCCGAAAGCGACGGGGGGGGGAGAGAGAAAAGGGCACAAAAAAGCTGGCTTGGCCTCGAACATGAACAAAAAATTGAGGCAAATCTTTTCCGGAAAGAGGGCAGGAAAAAAAAAAAAGAGAGAACCTGCGGAAACCCGCCCCAGTAAAAAAGGACTGGGAACGCCTCCTATAAGTCTTTTTCGGAGGGGGAGGGGGGGGGGTTTAAGGGAGATCAGCAAGAACGATTGTACAGGGGCCAAAAGGGAGAAACCGTCCAACATCTATGAATCGAGACCGGCCTCGTAAAAATCTCCCCTGCTTTCGGACTCCCGAAGGGAATGAGGACGACTTAACGGTCCACAATACTTATCTTTAAGCAACTGAAAGCCCACAAAAACCGGGTAACCTTTCAATCTCTCTGTGAAAAGAGGGGTACCTGCAGGACTGGTAATCAGTAAAAGGGAAGAATCCAAAACAGTGTAACAATGACTTCCCGAACCTTGCCGTATCAAAGGAAGAGACGTAAATAAGAACCGGGAGAACTTTCCTCATTCCTGAGAACAGGAAAGCAACAGAGAGAAAAACCGTCTTTGATAGTCGATGTCCGGTTTACGAAAAAAAAAAAAAGGACAGAGGCAGGCGGGCTATGGTAGAAGGCATTCACCGAGTCAAGAGAACACCTGTCCAAAAGTTGAAGTCCATACCTTCCCCATTTCAAGAGGGGCAAAACAAATGGCAAGCAAGGCGGTGGCAAATTGGCCCCAGGTCAGAAAATGGATGACGGGACCAAAGTTGCCTTAGAATAAAAAAAGGTGGCTGGAAAACCACAAAAGCACCGAAGGCAACGGTCGCCGACCCACCAACAAAGCGGCCAAAAAGGGGGATGGGGTTTTTGCCCGAAAAAAATCCGAAGCTAGGGGACGAAAAAAAAAAAAAGTCGCATTGTGTACGGGGCAAAAACACGCAGAAAAAAGGGGGGTACGGATTGGGGTCGCATTACTGCGGAAAACAGCGAACAGGGTGTCCGTCACACCGGAAAAAAAAAACCTTTCCACCAATTCCGAAAATAAAAGAAAGGTTTTGAAAAAAGCGCCGGAAAAAACGCACGCCTGGGGGAGACGGGAAGGATGAAAAATCGGAGACTCCAAGGACCGCAACATCAAAAATAAAAAGGCAGGATAGGCCGATGATTGTCGAGTCGGAAAAACAACAGGGAAGAAATGTGGACGATCAGAGGAAGGGGGGCCGAAGAGGGCCAGAGTTGTGTGTGGGGGGGGGGGGAAGGATGTGGGGAAAAAGGTTCCGCAGAAAGGGGGACAGGGGTGCGGAATAACGTCACAGGAGCCTCCGATGGCAGGAAAACGGGGAAAAAGAAGAGGAAGGGTTTTTTTCTGGGCAGGGTGGGACTCCTGGCAAAAAACCGATGAAAAAACCTACGGCTACCCAGGGACCTAACGCCAAACCTAACCAAAAAAACGTAAAAAAAACAAGGGGGGGAAGAAAGGTGGGCAAAACAAACGAACCTATTGCACCTACTACGGAAAACTGGCGCCCAAGAAAAAAAAAAAAAAAAAAAACTAGGCACGCCCGATGGGAAGACAAAAGGGAAGAAGAGAAACATACGCCCTGCCGAAGGGCAAGAAGCTAGTCCAAGTACGCAGCAATTGAAAGACCGCGAGCGTAAGCCCTACTCGCAGGCTTAAAAGAAAGAAAATTCTGGACTACTGGGGGCCCTCCTACAAGAAGTCATTGGTGAGAAAGAAAGGTTGCTTCTGGAAGGGCAGACAGAAGAGAAAGGGAGGCGGCGAAACCAGAGGGGTAAGCAGAGGATGGCAAAAAATTGCGCAGGGGAGCGAGCGGCGGGACCTTCACGAGCAGACCAGGAAGAAGACGAAAGGGAAATCCAAGTTTCACAGGTTATAGGAGGAACCAAGGGTCGCACCTCTTCTTGAAGATAGTTGGGGGGGGAGGGGAAAGTGAGACACAGCATAAAAGAGGGAAAAAACGTAGGGGGAAAAGAGAAAGATTGACGCCCTACCGCAACGAAAAAAAATAGCGAAAAAAAAGGGGTAGAAAAATCACTGAGAGGCATCATAGTGGTCAAAGACCGGAAAGTACTTCCAGCCAAAACGCTCCTCAACTGCAAAAAGAGGCCAAAAGGGAAAAAACATGAGCGGACGTTCGCAAAGACAAGTCTTCCTAATAAGGGAAAAGCTGCAAGGGAGAAGAAGTAAAAAAGGGCAAAGAAAAGGGCCAAGGGTTGAACAAGCCTCGTTAAGCCAGTTGAGATTAATTTGCCAATGGGGCGCGTTATGGAAGGGCCGCGTAAAAGGAGGAGAGGCCCGTCGAGGTAGGCATACCTCAGTAGTGCTAATGATGTGGGGTACGAAGAAGTAGGTGGCAGGGGGGACTCCTGCGAGGACATACTTAGGTGGGGACGTAGTTAGTGAAATAGGGGGAGGGGGGGGGAAAGGGGGAGCCGTATGACTTAGAAGGTATTCTAAAGAAGCCAAAAAAAAACCGAAAAAAGAAAGACAGCTGGGAAGAATGAAAAACAAGGATGAGGATCGATTATCGTCGCTGAGGGGCCCGCGGCATTAAATCATTGCGGAATTAAAAAAATCCTCCAAAAAAAAAGGGCCAAAAGAGAGGAAAGCGGGGTAAAATAGAGGCTAAAACAGGGTTGTAAATTAACGAGCCGACATCAGAGAACCTGCGGGTAGGTACTGGAGGACAAGGAGAATGACTGAAGAAAAACGCAGACTCCACCCCAGTCCCGTGGCAGAAAGAACGGAGTGCGCGGAACTGAAATGGGTCGGAGGTCAGGATTTGAAAAGGCCGGCCAAATCCACGAGGGGGGGGAGAGGACAGATCGTACACGAAAATCTGGGAAGTCTTCATATCAAAAGACGAAAGGAAAAAAAACAAAAAACGGTGTATGAAGCGGCCTGCTTTCAGGAAAAAAATTATTAGAAGAGGGAACAAGCAGAACGAAAGGGAAAGGGGCGGAGAGGGGCAACATCTAGGAAAGTGCCCGAACAAGGTTAAAAGAAGAAGCAAACAGAAACGCGACCGCCTTGAGCGCATTGTAGATCAGAGCAGAAGGGGGTCCTAAGGGGGAGAAGGCGGCGCCTAGAATCCGTCAAGATAAGCGGATACAAAAATGGCGAATCAAAATGGTTAGCAAAAACAAAGCAGGGGGGATCGCGAGCTGCAGGAAGGGAAAACTCAGGGTCGGGATCTACGCCACCTGGGGACTAACCGAAAAAAATCACAACGGAAGAACGGGACGGCATGTTCAACTCGGAGAGACCGTGAGGAGACCTAGGACGGGGTGAATCAGGACCGGCGGTGAGGGAAAGGACAGTCGAAAGCCCTCTCTGTTAACGTCCAGTACGGGGAGGGGAGGAATCTACAGGTGGGAAGGCGACCAACTTCGCACCCTCGAAAAAGGTGGAGCCATCGAAGTGCACCGGTGGGTTGTGGCAGGCGATGGCAAAGGGACGGGGGGGGGAAGAGGAAGCCAAACCAAAAACACTAGCCTGCGCATTGAAGAACAAAAACAAAAAATAAAAAACTGCCAGACAGCGCGGTAAATTAAAGGATAGGAACCGCGAGAAGAAAAGGAAATCAAACAGGCCTTAACGCAACCCAGATGGGCGTTCCTTGGATGAAACACCGTCGTGGGCGGGGGGGTGAAGGGCACGAGGCTACTAGGCCGTTGGTGGTGACTAGCAAAAAAAAGGGGGGGGAAAGGGGAAGGGAAACGGCCGTCCTCAGACATGAAGTCCCACAAAGAGATGGGAAAAAAAAAAAAAAACACCCTGGCCTTGATGGGGGCCAAAAGAGGAGCAGGGGGGAAGGGGAATATGCCGAGGGGGGGGAACAGATGGAAAAAGGCCAGCAACCCGGAAAAAACAGCAGAAATAGCCGTCGCATTTCCTGTGGTGGATGGCGGTACTCACGGGGGGGGGAGCAAGGCAATGGAAAGACCCCTTCTTGAACAAAGGACGTCGAGGGCAAAACACGAGGGGATGATTCAAAATACCTGGCATAGATTGTTAGAAGTTCGGCCCGACATTTATAGGGCCGTGGGAAGAAGAGAGGCCAGGGGGTAGACAAGGGTGGGGCCGCTACGGGCAGCGGGGCCCCGAGGGGAGTTGGACCCCAAAAAAGAAAAAGAGTCGTATGCAAACGCCAGCCAGGGGTAGGGAACCGTGCAGAAAAACAAAAAAAAAGGGGAAAGAAGAAAAAAGAGGAGAGGGGTGGGAGCAAACGTCGACCAGAGGGTCTGTTAACCGAAGTACGTCAACCGAGATGAATGGGAATTCTCGAAGAGTTTTCCCATCACATTTACGGCCCGAGGGAAAAGGGGAGGAAAACGAAACGAAACCCAAAGCAATAAACCTCAAAAACACAACGGGTAGGAACGAAGAGAGCTAGGGGGGGACCAGAAAAAGAAAAAAAGTCCAGAAAAAAGCTACATCGACGGGTGGTCAAGAACCGGGGGAAAAAGAAGAAACGGCGAGAAAAAAAAATATCTCGATCATGTGGCGCGAGTTCAAACGAAAAAAAGGCAAGGGTCAGAACCAGCCGAAACTCGGGTTCAGCGTAACAAAACAAGGAGCCCTGCAACAAGTGCTTAAGAATGTCGGAACGCCCTCGGGCCTAAAACTCGGGAGGGGGACCAACAAAGTAGGAGGTTGCAAAGAGATCGGGGAAACCGTGGGACAACACCAGAAAAAGGAGTCACCAACATCGCCAAGAAGAAAAGAGACGAGAGCGGCATTCTAAGGAGATAATCCAGCCGGAAAGCTCCAGAATCAAAAACCAAGGGTAGAAAGAAAGTCTGCCCAGTGTAAAGTCGCAGCGGAACAAAAAAGGGAGGGAAGAACAGAAACTGCTCAAACGAAACGGCCCATAAAACAACATCACTAAATATTACGTTGAAAAATGCACCCGTCGACAAGATCATCAAAAAAGTCCTCGGAATTGATCAACAAAGACAAAAACCCGCGAAGACGACCTAGGAAAAGAGCAAAAAATGGCCAGAAACCCAAATGACCGCCTTTCTCCGGACATGCTTAAAGGGAAACAAACGGCGGGAGAAAAAAAATACCGTAAAACACCTACAAGATCACAACGGCAAAAAGTAGGGGAAAAACTTCGTGCCCTCACCCGCAACCAACCAACCCCAAACGTCCAGAAGGGGAATAAAAGGCAAACGACACTCTAACCTGCAAAAAAGTAAAAGAAGACATTTAAATTTCTATAGGCGGGAAACAGAGAGGAAAAAAAAGCGGGAGCAGTACTTAGAGTCCAAAAGGTAACAAAGGCCTAGAATCGGCTCCTTCTATGGTTTTAATACCGGAAAAAGCAGACCAAGGGAATCATCGTGGCGCCGGGCAAAGGCCTCTATTTTGACGAAAACACAGGACAGGAACACAGGGAACGATGCCAAAAAAGCAACAACCCAGGATGGGAAGAAAAGATACGTCCAACAGAGAAAGAAGGAAAGGACGAAAGGAGAAACCCTTACCAAACACCAGGGTTCCCCATCAATTCCAAACCTACAGTATTCTTAGACTACTAGTAATAGGAAGTTGGGGAAAAAAGGTGGGCAGAAACAACAATGATGTCCGTAAAGTCCTGATAAGGACCCAAGGTCGTCCACAATGAATAAGACAGAAGACCGGAGGGGTGAAAATCTGGTCATGAGGCCCTAGTCTAAAAAAAAACGAGGGAAAAAAAATCGCGGCGGGCGTTTCATGCCTTCCGGCAGCGCAGACGGGGAGACAAATAAAGGAGGGGCAGGGCACGCGGTTTTACCACATGTCAGCTAAAAGCGGAGGGGGACGCCCATTAATTAAAACAGGGGAAATTAAACAAGCCCAAGTGCCGGGAGGCTTTCGAGACAAAAAACACCCGACTTCCGCCCCCTTCCTTTCACATGCGTCGACCATGGAACGAAAAACTAGATAGTTTTGGCCGACCGGGAAAAGCTGGGAAAAAAAGCGAACAGCATGCAGGGCCCCAAACGGAAAGACTGAAAGACGCCCTGAACATTGGATGTAAGAGAAGAACGGGGGGGAGCCCCTTCGGTCGGGTGCCGTTAAAAACTAAAACGTCATCTCATCAGGTTCAAAGGAACATAGTCTGGGGTCGCGAAAGTCACAAATCCGGTGGGGGAAATTAAGCGTGGGGAAAACTACAAGGGCACAGGTCACAGCAACCGTGAAGAAAGGATACGAAGGAAGGGGGGAAGGGTTTGAGGAAAACCAGAAAAAACTGGGGAGGAAGAAGAAAAAGGCAGCGTCAGCCTCAGGGCCGAGTTGTGTGGGTAGGGGGGGGAAGGGTTCCAAAAAAGGAAGGGAAAGGGGCAAGGCGCCAGAACCGACATCGGCGACTGTGACCCGTTAAAACCACCGGCGGGGGGAGTCAGGGGGGGTTGTACTGATGTTTCGGAAAACTGGGCCTTAAAAAGTGCGACGGGGGGGGCAGACCAAAAACTGCTAGCAACAACTACAAGTGAGGACCCAAAAAAAGGTTACAAAAACACCAAGGAAAGGCGCCGCAGCAAGTACTACGGCACCTACGAAAGACGCCCGAAGAAGGGAATCGGGAAGAAAACTCGCACCGTACGCTTAGGCGACGTTGGGGAAAAATCAGACGCAAGCGAACAAAAACGGAACCCGGTGCGGGGAAGAATAAAAAAGAAGGAACTACCCAACAAGCCCTAAACGAGAGGCAAACCCGCAAAACACACTGCCTATGCCGCGCGTGGGTAGGAAAAGGGAGGAGAGAGGGGAGCCAGACCGGATCAGTGGGAAATCTTCATGGGAGGATACTGGGGCACTGGGACCGAAGGAGTAGGCTGGTGAGCGGAAGCCCGCATGCCGGCTCCAGGAACAACAAAGGAAAACAAGCCGAGACCATTCAAGAAAAGGGAGGTAAGGGATTAGGTGATAGCGGGTTGAAGGGGGGATTACAACATCTGGGAGAAAAGAACACACTTATGAGGAGAGAATAACTATGAAAAACGGCCCACAATCACCGAAAAAAGAGAAGAAAAGACGGGCGGGAGACAGCTAAACTTTCGGAAAGTCTCGGGTTAAGGAATTCTTTTGAGCCCGGCGACCAACTCAAACTGACACGCAGAATCGGTGAAGTAATCGGCCCAAAAGGGGAAAAGATGGTGCAGGAGAGGAAAAAAGAAGTTAGCGACCTTCTGCTAAACAAGGAGTCAAACACCCGCCCGAGAGGAAGGTTTTCCTAGAAACAGGTAAGAGTGTCGGGTCCTGTCCAGAGAGTTGCGGAAGAAGCGAAAGGCGAATGGGGAGAATCTTACGGAAGCGAGGCGGGTAAAAAGCTTTGATAGGCGTAAGTGCGAAAAACAAAAAAACCGAACGCAGAGTTGTGGAAGTAGTACGCTGCCAGCGCCAAGCGTGAAGGTGGCCGTAGTGAACATAAAGAAACCGGGGGAAAGGGAAGGGGGAGTACCGGGGGGGGTACAACCTGGGGATCGGTGCCGAAACGGGTAACGGTACGACCACAATCAGGGGGACCTAACCGATGAGAGTTCAGGGGACTGGGGAGGACCAGCCCATGCAGGCGGAAAAGAAAAAAAAATCCAAAAAGGACACGGCGGCCGCGTCTTAGAGAATGTCCACCAAATGAGCGGTATCGGGTTCCCGGAATCCGACATCCAAGCTCCCCGGGTAATCAAGGAATTGGCGAGACGCCACTCAGGCCTGCCTCCGGACCACGCTGGAAGGGGGAACGGCCGAAAAAGAACACTAGTACGTAATGTTTTAAAAGTCAATGGGGGAGTCCCTGGCCAACGTCCAGACGTGAAGCTAAAAAGAAAAGGGACGACATTTCCAAGCTGTTTCGAAAAGGACTATATCCGTATGTAAACCAACAATCTGGGGGGGCGGTGGAAGCCAGGAAAGGTGGTGCAGTCTTGGCTCAAAACAAAAAAGGATCAGACAATCGGGGCGCTGTGCCTTCCCCGCCGGGGGCGGATGGTGGGACCCAAATCTGGAACGGGACGGGTGGAAAAAAAAACCGGAAAAAAATGTTCTATCATGTTCGCAACCCACTAGGAACTGGACGAGAATGCGTAAAACACTGAAGGTTTGGTCCCGTTTTCACTGACCAAGAAAGAAGAGGGTAAAGGGTCAGGGGGGGAAACAAACGGAACCTCATCGCATTGAAACGGAAAAAGAGATCTCAACCTCAGGAGGAGAGGGAAAGCCGTGGTCGTAATCCCAGTACTGGCAGCACCTCCAGGAAAGAAAAAAGGAACGCAAGGGAAAAACGGGGAGCCAGGGTCACTCTCCAGGAGAAGGCGGGGGTGAACCTACGGGTCAAACAGCCTGAGGATGAACGCGGTGGCGGCACTTCCGTCAGGAAAGAATCCGCTCGGGAAAGGAGGAACGTCGAAAGGAGAAGGGGGAAGCCACGCGCGGATCTAAATCAAGCGACGTGGGGGGCAGATAAAATCGGCAACGTTTGAGTGGCAAGCGATGTAAGGGCCGCGGT
>Ga0179593_1464587_pt1 | contig 14580 bp, 22 predicted proteins | sample CZODoug2_1_08_16_FD_185931 | JGI IMG/M metagenome (GOLD analysis project Ga0179593, IMG submission 185931) | Vadose zone soil fungal communities from Angelo Coast Range Reserve, California, USA - CZODoug2_1_08_16fungal (PacBio error correction) | ecosystem: Environmental > Terrestrial > Soil >...
AGCAAAAGAGGTCATACAATTTCAGCGTCGGAGGCCAACCCTCTGAGTTCCGAAGGAGTCAAAAAGACGAAGGAAGCATTTCTCCGCGGCCCACCTTAAAACAAGAAAAAAATCAAAAACAAAACAGGGGGGATCGGGTAAAAAAAAAACGTGCAACAATACCGAAATCGGCCCTCCGGTTTCCGAAACATTGAAAACGGGAAGGTGGGCGGGCTCCCCAGGAGGGGGGGTAAACATGGCAAGAAAAATCGAGAGGGACAAAGAGGAAAGCTTCTCATGATGTCCTTGGGGAACTGTTGGGGGTCTTACATAAAAAAAAAATCACGTCAAGGAATGGCGAAACTCGCATCGCAACTAGGTAGAACAACCAACTCAACTCGTCTTGCTTGACCAGGCTAAGCTAAAAAAAAAAAAAAAGGAGCAGTCTGCATTGTTTGGCGGGCGCCGCGAATTGCAAAAAACTTACAACTTGTGGAGCGGGGAAACCACAACCCGGCTCGCAAGATCCCTAATGGTGCTTCATCTATGAACGCCCGGGGACCCATCGCACATGAAACATTCCAGGCGGGGGTAGCCATGAAAGCATCGCAAGCAAAATCGCACTGTGGGAATGTAATACATCATAGAATAAGGGGGCCCGGCAAAAAAACTAAATCTTTTGGGGGCAAGGAAAAACAAACGCAAAAGGGCCTACATTTGGTGGGACCGTCTAACATGTACCTGCCGTTATTTCACAGGGGGTCCAAGGGAAAAGCACAAGCACAACCGTGGCGCGAAAGGAGAGCACAAAGGAAAAAAGTTTGAAGAAGCCTAGCCCACTGAAATTACGGGGAGAGGGGACCTGGATGGGACGGGAAACGGAAATAAACTCCTCCAAAGAGGGGACATTTCTGAAAATCCTTTCCGGAATCCGTCCTGAGAAAAAACCAAACAGGGGGAAGGACCAGGCCAGCAAACAAAGGAAAGAAATCGAGATTTCACCAACGAAGAACATCGCCTCGTGCAAGAGGGAAGAGGGAAGAGACGAATCGTATTAGGGAAACAAAGGGCGGCAGCAAAAAAAAACCATCAGGGGCCGCGAGGGGCACCGCTGGGCGAACGCGTTGGGCAAACACCTTCTTATAGAAGAAGGAAACGCTTGTGAAAGATCGGTAGGGGAGACGCAAGAAAGGTAGTTATTCCCAAACTGCCGAACCAACGCAAATAAGGAAGACGCAGTTGGGATGGAGAGACGCATCGATTCCTGAAAAAGACAGGCTGGGCGGGAAGGAATAAGAATAAAAAAAGCTCGCGACCAAGAAGGGAAAGAATGTTGACCATAAAAGTGTATGTGTCAAAGAGGGGAACAAAAATATTACACGGCCGTAACCCGTCACCAGCGTGAAGGCCCGTGGTAAAAAAAAATGCCGGATTCTTGTGGCCACACGAACCGGAACAGAACAGGACCGAGCGGGGATTTGGGCAGTTCAAGCAACCCTCACGTAGTGGGAGGACACTGGATGAAAGAAAGAATGCCTTTGAATTATCAAAATCGGAAAGACGGGTAGACCCCGGAACTGGGGACAAAAAAACGCGACGGTTCGGCATGGGAAAAAGGTTGAGTGGGGATAATCAAGGCAGACTGGGGCCAACGCAAGCAGACAATCACTCCAAAATTTAAGAACTACCGCAGAGGCACCGGGACCCCGGGAGCATTCGAGAGGGTCATTTTGAAAATTAACAGGAGGGAAAACACGTCCAGCAGACCGAAAAAAAACGAAAGTGCGCAGTAGCCGAAAGGCAGCGACAACCGTATTTATCCTGCCGGACCAACTGTATTAAGGGAGAAGGAACCCTTCAAAGCGATTAGGTCCTCTTCTGGAACCGGGGGAAAGACCATGCCACACAATGTCAGAAGAGCCTCCAAGAGAACAACCGTAAGGGAAGAATCCTCCTCATCCTAAGGGAGGGAACACGATTCAAGGACCAAACAAGTCGAATAAAAGTACGAAACAACGAACTAAAAACTCTTCTACCAAAGAAGATTAGACAAGGGGGGGGGGGGGAGGCAGTCATCCCCCTCGGCGGGAAAGGTGGGTGTCTTCATAGTCGCGCAAAAACAAAAAAAAGTAGAGAAGCAAAAAAGGGGTCCCGTAAGAGGTTCGGCAACAAAAAGGGTGTCATGAGGGCAATGTGGGGAGATTGAAAAGAGCCGATAGCTGAAGGAGAGATGGGGCAGTTCTTCATGGGGAAAGAGATAAAAGAGAGGACCTAGCTGCGGATCTTAAGGAAAGCAATTGGGGCATAGAAAAATCGGGGGGAGGGATAATGCCCAGGGCGGTGGAAAAGTAGGCGAAGGGAAGGGAAGCTACCGCTACCGGGGGGATGCGGGAGGCACGAAGTATGCCAAAAACGCCGCGAAGAATACGGGGTAGCTTGCAGGATGAGGAACTGTGGGGTAGTGGAGGAAAAGGAGGGGGAGCCTCATTGGACTGCGAGGGAACGCGGGTGAAGGAGGGCGTCCTTCAACGGTCAGGCAAAAGGGGCGCGGGGTGGAGATGGGTCTGAAGGCTTGGGAATCAGCTGCTGCTAGCACAAACCATTTTTAAAAAAAAGCCGTGATTTGGAACGGAAGGACAGGACAGGAAATGACCCTAAAATGCGAGGAGGAAACGTGAATAGGGCGGGAAATCCCAGTTACATAAGGAACACGTACAGGTTTGAAGAGGGAGGTTCGTGGAGAATAGGAGTGATTCGTTCTGGGAGGGAATCCCCTCATCGACTGCGCTGACCTACTGGGGAAAATTTGAGGATGTCCTTTAGATATTGAGAAAGTGGTGTTAAGCAAATCCGAGGCGTCGGTGAGGAGCCCGTGTTCGACTCGAGTGTTATGGTTTCCTTCCTCTTAGGATCCTCACTCACCGGGGGTGTAGCTCCCCAAGCAAGTAAAGAAAGTCAAAACGACGTGGTCTTCGTATCAGGGCGGGCGGCGGGAGGAGTGGATGGGCGGGTCCCGTGTCTGTCCGTGTAGAATCGGATTTCTTGTCCCGAAGGGGAGTGGGGAGCAAGGCGAATCCAGCTCCAATGTAAAAACTAGGAAGTATTGGGGATGGCGGGGAGGTAAAAAAATCGACATAAAGAGAATATCTCTTGAAACATAGAACAGGAGACTTAGCGTAAGGAACTCAAACGAGAATGAACCGGGGTCGAAAAAGAGCTGCGTGACCTATAATATCTGGCGGAAAAAGAAACGAGGCGCTATCAATGCGATGGTGGGGAACGATCAAGGAAAGGCAAAACGCAGAACTGGGAATAGGCAAGGACGACATGGGTGGCGTCAAGAAAAAAAGCGGAAGCGGAAAAGGAACTTGGGGAGCGAGAGTTCGGGGGGGTGAATACGAGAAATCAAAACGGGAAAAAAAAAACTAGTACGACGGTGGAGGAGAAAAAACTCGCCAACGGCGGCTGGAGAGGAAAACTGAAAGCGAGGTGCTGCACGCGGCGGGAAAAGAGAACATGAAAAAAAGAGAAGAAGCAGGGAGATATGGCAGCGGCGGAAAAAAAGGGGGGGTAAAGAATGTGATAGAAAAAGCCGCAGCGGGCTGCAGGCGGTAAAAAATGGTGGACCAAAAACGTCGGAGAGATGGGGAAAGGAACTACACACGAAGGGGCATGCTGGCACGTGGGGGCAGGGGGGAAAAAAAGAAAAGAAAAAAAGGGGAGGAACTATACCAGCAAATGGATGTTGCGAAAAGACAGGGAGAGAGCAAAGGCCCGACTGAAAAGGCGATGGGTGGCCATTTGGGGCGCGGTATTGAAATGGAACAAGACGAGAGAGGGAGTGAAAAATATCAATCAGTGGGAAAACTATAGTATACTACTCGGACGTGATTTGGAAAGGGGCGGAAAAAAAGGAAGGGACATCTTAATATCGGTCACGGACGTGACGACGCGTCAGGGCGAAGGCATATTAAACGTGGGGCCCCTCCAAACTGCAAATGTCTGTCAGGAAAAAGTAAGGGGGGGAGAAATAAGGGAAAGTGCCGTGCGAAGATCGCTCCGTGGTTGTTTGTGCTGGGCGTCGATGCGAAAAATAAAAGACCGGACGGTAGAGTGGATGAAGTCCGCGAATGTGGGCTCATTCGTAAGCGTACCTCGAAGGAAGAATACAAACAACAACAGATTAAAGGGAGCTATGGCCTGAGAGTTATTCAAAAAAACGATAAATAAATATTCGGATCCAGATAAATTAATACTTTCCCTCGCCAAAATTGAAAACGAAGATGGCCGTCATAAAAAAACAACACAGTAGATTATTCAAAACTCAAATGTAACAACAAAAACGAGTCAAAAATCAGCTGTCGAACAGAAAACTCTTTGGTCGAAAGACTAGTGTCCTTGGGGTCAATAATATACGGCTCAAAGGGCAGCGAAAATTAAAGGGTCCGCCCTTGTTGAATGAGGCATAAGCAATCACGGGTGAAGAGGTGCCTTCCGTAACTAGGACACTTATGCCGCCGCGCCTCCTCGGGGTGCAGGGTGACCGCGACACAACGCTATAAGCAAAAGCAGTAAACAGTAGAACTGAATAGGGGCAGAAGCCTCGCATAAAAATAGGGGGGTCCGCACGTGAAGGGCACGTCCACAACGATTGGGCCACGAAGGTGGAAAAATCAGCTTGGAGCAAACTGCAAAGTAAGCATCAAGGGACAACTTCAGGCTTCTGGTGCCACATGAGAAAAGAGCTAGAAATGCGTGGGTGGGTAATACTACGGAGAGACAGAACCAGTGCATCTTGAGGGAAAGAGAAGATGACAAAACAGGACCGTCTACAGGATGTTTAACAAAAAAAAGAAGAGCATTCTCAAGTCGGATGAACGACTGTCAGTGGAAGGGAAAGAGCAAACAGAGCCAAAAAAAGGGGTACGAGGCGAGCGGACCTCAAAGGGCGAGTTCGAACTCACACGCATTAAATGTACTAGCCCGAGGGGGTGAGCGATCGAGGGAGGGAAAAAGAAACACTCGAGAAAAATGGATTACAAGGGGGGAAGGTGACGTCATCCCTGATGCAAAAAAAAACGAACCAGGGGAGGAAAGGAAAAAAAGACCTGAAACACGTAGCCGGAGCAGCTCAGGGGTGGGAAAACAACAAGAAAAAGAGTAAAGAGGGAGTAAGCTGGACAGAAAAGGATTTAAAAAAGGAAGGCGCAGGCCACCCGATGTAGGCCATCTCGCGCAAGGACGGGGACGGAGAAAGGAACGCCTTCATGAGCAGGAGGAAGCGATCGGCGACCAAATTTAGTAGGAAACGGGTCCACCAAAAAAAAAAAATAAACCCGGGGGGACGAACGAAAAGTCGCGAAAGACCGGCGACAGGAGGAAATGCATATCAGAGGAGCTCAGGAGACTAGTGTTTCGGAGAGAGGGAGCGGGGGCGGCCAGCGGACCGGGGGACAAAGCCGTTAGTCTGGTAAAAACCGGACAGAAAACTCATCGAAAGGAGTTTGGGGGCAGACTCCGGTAAGGGCGAGGGGAGTAGGAATACTTCCAGAGAAGATCATCAGAAAAGGGGAAATGGAGGTTAAGATGACTGGTGAACAAAACTAAAAGTAAAACTAAAAAAGGGAGTGCGATAGGGAGCAAGAACAAACCGAAAAAACCTCATCATCGGGGAAGCCGAGGAGAAAAACCTGGACAGCTCCATGAGTCCAGGAGGGCGGGGAAGTCCGAAACCGAGAACTAAAAAAGCCATTAATCAAAACTACAACGGCTCGCAGTAGCCGACAACCGGGGGGAGAGCAATGCGTCTGACTGAAAAAAGCACCGAAAGAATTAGCCACGAGAGAGGAAGACGGGTAGGAGGAAAGGAGGGAACCGAAAAAAACTGACCCCAAAAGGGGAACCCGCCCGAGTGTACTCGCCAAAGTGGTAGAATGCAGAATCTCCGAATGAAGCGCACATCGAGATCGGGTAAATGACAGCAACGAAACTGAAACGCCGTATCCTACAGGGTAGAATACTGCAAACAGAAAAAGGAATGAACGCATAAAAAGGGAGCAGGCAAAGGGACATCAAGGCGAAAAGGGACATCTCTCGAAAAAAAAAAAAAGGAGAGGAAAGAAAGGAAGGCAGTTATGGAATGAGAGGCGGCCATGCAAAAGTACCGGAGGAAGGAAGTGTAGAAAGGAAGTGAAGTCACTAAAGAACGGATAAGGGTGAATGGCTTGGGCATGAAATCGTAGGAAAGAGTGACGTCAGAGATGAGGGATTGCAAAAACTGGGCCATAGAGGAAGGAACGGTCGTGACAGGAGGTAACGAGAATCCTAGCGCACCGCGGACTGGTCAAAAGGGAAGTCGTGGAGGGGTTTTCCGAGGGGAGCAAGCAATACGGTGTCGCACTGCAAGAGATATCTCGTGTTGATATTGGGGGGGTCCGGGGTGGAGACGGGTAGTCAGTGCGAAATGCCGAACTGAACAAAGGAGGCGGGTAAAGGTACCAACCGGGGAAAGGGATTAAAGAGGAGGGACTCGTTGGATCAGTCTGAATTAGGATTACAAAAAGGGGACACCCCGAAAAAGCGCGTTGGGGGAGGGACAAAGGAAATGGGGACCAATCCCTTGGGCGGAGAGTCCCAAGGCGTGGAGTCCGGGCAAGACCGCCAGTGACTAGATGAAAACTAAACGGGAGGGGCTGTAGTGAAAAAACACATACGACTACGCTTACGGGCAGGGGCGTGGAGGGTTGTCCGGACCAATCCCGCAGGGGGTTAAAAAGCCAGGAGCGGACGGGACTAGAAAAAGTTTCAAAAACGCAAGGCCTCAATGCGGACGAGGGCTGCGCTGTTATCACGGAAAAAGAAAAGGAAAGAGTTAAAACGACTGAGATAGTATCCACGGGCGCGTAGGGGGACGTCGTTTGGGCCTTAAGCCGATAAGGGACGAAGATAGATAACAATGCGAAAGAGGAGTCAGAAGTCGTGGGATCATTAGCAAAGGCAACGGTTCAGCCAACAAAGAATTCCTACGCTGGTCTAGGAGGGAGGCGTCCAGGGCGGATCCATCAATCTAGGGGAAAAAGCGGCCCAGAAGAGGATACAATTCTATGCGATTTGGGGAAAAACTTTAAGGCGAAGCTGCCTAACGTGGTTTACGGGGGGATGAGGGGGGAAAGGGAATGCCCTGGGAATGGCAAAAGGACGATCGACGGAAAAAGGAACGGGAAAGAAGGTCGCGACTCTGGGAAGGTAGATGAAGCTCAAACCATTGCGAAAAACGTACATTCAAAGAAGGTCGTGAGGGGGGCGCTCAGAGAAGGTGGGGGACGATGCGGCGGGCCAGGGAAAAGGAAAAAGGGAATGGATCCCAAAAACTGGATAGGAATTCGGGAAGGGTCAAAAAGAAATTACTCGCCGTGTTCCGACAATCAAGAAGCGGGGCGAAGGTTGATCCGGAAGGGGGATGGGAGGTAAGGCCAAAAGGAGGGTCATCGCGATGGGTTCTACGGCCGATGAAAGGAGACAAAAGAATTCCGTGCAGCGAAAGGAGCACGTGGGGCCGGAAAAGGATGGGACCGACGTGAGTGATTCAGTTACCCACGTTAGGGGGGAATTTTGACCAGGGAAGAAAGTCGGGCTCGAGGAGAAAGAAAGGACGTGTGTGGGTCTTGGCAGTTGGGAGTATTGGAAGGAGAGGGCAGGAATAGAACGGTCTTTAAGAGAAAATGAATCGGATCTGACGGTCCTGCCGGGAGGGGGTTTGGGGGGGGCCTCCTAGCAACACAGGCCTACCTCCGACTAAAATGCCGGAGGCTGTTCAGGGCGAAAAATTCGACTTTCCAATGAGACAGGAGAAGAAACCACGCAGCGAGGGTCGGGGAGGTCTGAATGAGAGGGGGGTATGACCTCATGGAAGGTTTTTGCAAGCGAATCGGCTCTGGGGTGGTGCGGATTAAGCGGAGAGAAGGTCGCTGATCTGCTTCGGGAGAAAAGACCGGACGACATCAAATCCTCGGTTTGAACGCTGGAAGCGAAGGAAAACAGATACCGGCCACTAGAAAAAAAAACAAAGATGGTAGAAAAGAGAGAGAGGACTATAATAGCTCCAAGGAAGCCTGAGCAGCAACACAAACACGTGAGCGGGGATTCTTACTCAAAGAGCCCCCTGGACTAAGGGGAAGACTCCAAATTAGAAATAAGGGGACCGCTCATCGCAGCACCAAAAGATGAGGAGAAGAAACCACAGTCAAAACCGTAAGCGTTTCCTTAAAAACAGAAGGGGACAGCTGGCGGCAGCCAAAATTCACTTCGGGGGAAAGAATAGAACGCACTGAAACGTCCGAAAAAGACCAGGGGACATTTGTGGATCGGGAAAGAACTTAGAGGAATTCGCCGGCATCGTACAACTATCGAGTGACCGCCCGACCTGATGGGAATTGCCCGCGAATGCATACACACAGCAAACCACCAAAAAAAAAAAAACACAAAAAAAAAACAAACAGGTACTCCGAAAAACCTGGGTCGGGTTCGCTCCTTAACATAGGAGAATTGTTGAAGACCAAAACAACCGGTCACTCGAGGGAGATCGATTGAAAAACCAATGCAAAAGGGGAGGCAAGCCAAAGAAGAACAGGGCTTCTTGGGAGTAAAAAAGGGGGAAAAGGGGCGACAATCGATAAGCATTTTGTAGGCAGGATAATGACAAGGAGAACCGGGCTCTGTGAGGGAAGCGGATAAGCCAGGAAGGAGGCTACAATTATTTTGAAGAGCCGCAGAAATCTCTAGAAGCTGAGTGCATGTGCAAGAGGGCAGATAAGTCACCGGGTTCGCTAAGGCTAAGTCACAGAAGGAAGGTAGACGCAAATGGAAGTTGACGCAAAAGTGAGTTCTGAACGCGCTTCAGACAACTACAATATTCAGGAAAAAGGGAGTCGGGAAGTTGGTCACGTAGATCCGTAACTTCCAAAAAAAAAAAAAAAAAAAAAAAAAAAAAAAAAAAAAAAAAAAAAAAAAAAAAAAAAAAAAAAAAAAAAAAAAAAAAACACAAAAAAAACACAAAAAAACAAAAAAACCAAACCCCAAAAAAATTCACAAAACCAACACCACAAAAACAACACAAAACACCCGCCCACACGACCCCAGGCCAAAAATACAACTTCTCCAGCGTATAGTCGAAATAGGTTAACCCTACCAAGCAGGGGGGGAAAAGGCTTCACGCCTTCCGCAATCTTTATTAGCCCAAAAGAAAAGCGAAACTAGGGAAGAAAAGGTATGAAGGATGGGGGGGAGAAAACTAAAATCAGAATTTTCGAAATCAGGCCCACACGACTGATGGTCTACGTCAGGGGGAAGGACGAAGCTGGGAAGTTTCACAAAAGCCACCGAAAGCAAAAAAGAACCATCAATTAGACCGGGGGGGAAATCGAAAGCTCCGGTGAGGGACTTAGTGAATCAGAGATAAGAAGAAGAGACGCGCCTAAAACGGCGGCAGAAAAAAGGAAGGAAGAGCGAGGGACCGGTCCAAATGGCCGCTGAAAACAAGTCTGGGGAGGGCAAACCGCAAGAAAAGAGCACAAGCGAGATGGGGAAATTACATCAAGGAAAAAAAACGAGTGGGAATCGAAGTGGTCACGGAGTGGAAGGAAAAGCCGAGGAAGCATCAAGAAGGCTAAGAAGGGCGATGAAATGTGGAGGGAATAAAAGCCGATCCGCAATTCAGAAAAAACAACAACATCCTGTCAACAATGAAAAAAAACCAGGGTTTGGGTAATGGGGCAAAGGGGGGGCATTATTGTGATCTCAAGTAGTCTTAAGCCAGATCACACCTAAGTAGGAAGAAGAGGAGCGAAACCAGCGCATGAGGAGGCGAAGGGCCATACTTTATTAAAAGAATATCCAGGACTTATCAGAGGAATGACTTAGGACTCAAAGGCAAGCAAGCGCGGTTCAGAGACCGGGAATAACATCCCATTTACAAAAAGGTGCATCCAGCTTAGAAAGGACGCTGGGGGAAAAAAACCCGCAAAGGTAAAAAAGGGCTCCGGTGGAGTCGAAAAGTAGACAAACTGAATGAAAGAGAGCATTAAAAGGTTTCGGGAAGGGGAAGAAGAAGGAAAACACCCATGGAACTGGGGCACCTAACACAAACTTGAGGGATATTAAGAGAAAAAGATGAAAAAGTTCTCCTTGGGGGATGCATGTGCCATGTAAAGAAAAAAGTTAGAGGAGGAGAGCCTAAGGAGATAGTGAAGTAGAAGGGGGTAGGCTTGGGAATTTAAAACATACTAGATAGGGCCTAGCGGGATGAAGCGATGCGCCATTGACGATTTGTAAGAGGGAAACGCACTACGGAGGGAAGGCAACAGGGAGTGGGCCATAGGGGGTTACCGGAAGGGGAAAGAGCGAGAAAAGAGAAGACCTGATAATAATAACTTGGGGATGGTGAAGCTACCGCGGCTAAGAATCGCGGGACTGAGGGAATGAGAAATCGCGTTTTAGCAAAAATGAGGGAGGGGGGGAATAATCCAGGGAGCCGAAAGGAGAAAATGCATCCAATAACCGTGGTTCGAGGAAAAAGAGGATGGTGGTTCCATAGGGGGATAATCTTGACTGAGTCAATATCGCAAACAAACAAAGGGGGGGGCAAATTGTACCACAGGAGAGGGGGACGGGACTCAGGATGGACCTACACTCATGGGGGAGAGGATAAGCATCTTCGTTGAGAAGAAATAAAGAAGATGTATGAAACAACTCTTCTTGCTAGGAGGAGGTGCTTTCGTTTCGCAAAGAAGAACGGAAATTGGGGTAAAGCCGCAAAACAAGAGACTGGCAGAGGGTCGAGGCCTTCATCCGGGTGCGACGAACCAACAAGGCGGCGCAAAACATTCTTATATCGTTCGATAGCTGCGTGGAACTCCTAGGGCCAAGCGTTTCCGACTGAGCTCGGAGACCAACAACCAGGGTGAGGGAGGTATGGGGGTGGGTGGGAGGGGAATTAACTACAAACCTCCGCCCCGATCCGATGCGATTAAGCAAGGGGCGTGGAGCGGGACGGCTCTCCAAGAAAAGCAGTACATCGCGGAATTGACTTCACGGGAGGAGGATCCTAAAGAAAGAGGCGTAAGAGAAGCGCTAAAAAAGAAGGAGAGTAGATTTGGGGAAAAAACTAAAGAAGGAGCACGAGGCATACTGGGGGGGGAAGAGTCAAAGGAGCGCGGAGGGGAAATCCGGAAATCGCAAGGAAACAGGGTAAGTGACAGGGGGAGCTTCGAGTGTTAGACAGCATCACTCGGGGGCGATCCAACTATTACCTTCAAGGAGGCAACAGACTCGTCTCGAGAAGGGAAGAACCGTTGGTTGCTGAGATGGGAGTTCGGACGGGAAAATCGTGAAGGACTCGAGGTGAGAAAACAATCCTCTAGAGCTTCTGCGGTAAAGTGTGAACGCTGAAGTTACTCTGAATAGAAAGGCGGGGAACCATGGGGAAGGGAGTACAAACCTGCATTCACAAAATGTGCAAGACCAGGAGGGGGTTCTACTAAAAAGAGGAAGGCTGATAAGGCAGCACTTGGTTTGTCTCAAATAAAGAAAGGGGGATTGGTACTATAAAACTGGATGGGGTGGACGAGGCCCAAATTTAAAAGATTGGGGGGCAAAATAACGCGCAAGCGAAGGTTCTGGAATGTCGTCTGGATGTAGGCGCAGTGAAAGGCCAAGCGAGAAGGAGGGAGGGCGGAATCCAATCTGGGAAGGGGGACGGGAGAAGGGGGAGATAGACCTAAGTTTTTTGGGCGACCAAACAAGGAAACAGAATGAAGATCGTCGCCGGGGACTGCGAAAATGGCCTTGCCAAAAGGGGGAGAAAACGCAGCCAACGCCTAACGTTAAGACAGCTGAAGTGGTCAAGCCCGAAGGGAAGGGGGTTTGGGAACTGGTGAGGAGGGGGAAAAGAGAGCGTTTGGTGTTTAGAGGAGGGAAGGGGCGAGATTATTAGTGAGGAGATGGAGAAGAAGAGAAAAAAGCCGGATGGTGATAGGTCGTCAAAAAAAACAACCAAATCATATACAATCTCTCAACAAAAAAGGAGGATTAAATGATCGTCAGTACATTCTTTCCTAGGAGGGAAAGGAATGGAGCAACAAAGAACATCTTGATTCATCTTGGATAAATACGATAATACTGTATAATACGTCTCAGCTATCAGCCACAACAGAAAGAGTCTCGGAAAATAAAGGGGGGGGAAAAACAAGCAGGAGCAACACTTGCTGCCTAGCTTCGTGTGAGGCAAAGCAGTTCCTTCTCAAAGAGGAGAGAAAAAGCAAGTCTTAGGTCATGATGTCATTGAGTGGTTGGGGGGAGGGCATGACAAAAACGTGAAAGAAAAGAGCCAAGGAATCGCATCGGAAACGTCGGGTTGAAGAATACCGCCTCGGGGGAAGGGGGTTTGATTTTCCGCGAATGAAGCGCAAAGTCAGAAAAATATGCTTCAGGGAGGGGTCGGCGCAGTCGAAGAACTGTCAAAAGGGTTAGGGAGACGCCAGGAGGGGGGAGGTCGGAGGAACATCAGTGGCTACACCACGCAAGCACACAAGACAGGCATGTCAAGCAGGCGGGCTTCTTGGGAAGGAGCCAGTCCGCACACACGCGATGATTCTTGGGGGACCAGGGAGAACGAAGAAACTGGCAGCGGTCAGGAGGGAACAAAAAAGAGGAGAGGTAAAGGAAAGATACCTCTGTAGAGAGTCAAGTGTAAAACCGCCGGAGGACATCGAGCAACCGGGGAGCTCCCCACGGCACGAGTGTCGCGACAGAAAAAGGTTTGCGCAGTAGAAAAAAGCACTCAGCAGATAAAAAGTCAAAATCAAGGGTTCCGGGACAATGAAAAAAAGGGCAACGCCCGAGCAAGGGCAGGCAACGGCTCGAACCCGTAGGGAGAAGGCGTCAGGAAATTCCACCTCTCCAATCGATCGGGATAGCAACTACCAGAGGGAATCATAGAGAAAACGCCGGAAAAAAGCTCTAATTAAAGAACCTTCGCTGATACTTCCGTCCCAAAGCCATTCTGATACTCAGGGGGAGAAGGCAGAGATAGTCGCTCAAAGGGAGTTTTCCAAACAACCAAAAGACCAAGAATCATCGCACGGGGGATCGAGAGAAAAGGCGACTTTCCTGGGGGAGCGCTGCGTCGTCTGACTCAGAGAGAAAAAGAAAATTGAAAGCTGTTGCGCCTAAGCTGGGTGCGAAAAAATGATGAGATCGGACTGAAACAAGAAAGTGACAGATCCTCCCCAAGGAGGGTCAAAAAACAACCGAAACAGAAACATCCAGGAACGCGCAAGAAGAAAGGGGGGGGGAAGAAGGGACTCCTACATAGTATGGGGGAAGAGTTTCCATGCGATGAAAATAAGTCCAAAAGGGAAGGGAATCGCAAACTGAGAGGGGTTAAAGCCTTACGGAAGCAAACGGGCGACGGTCTCAGGGAGACAGGCGAGAAAGGGCAAAGTGCATTAAAAATCCACCAGACTCGTTATCCCACTCGGGAACGCGAGGCCAAGGGGGGGGACGAGGGTCCAACCATGGGGAATAATACTGAGGAAAGAAAAGGGAAAATAAAAGGGAGGCACACTCAGAAGCAAAACTATACACAAGAGATTCAAAGAGAAAGGCTCCGGGGAAAAGAACGTATTACCTGAGGAGGAGAAGGAACCATACAGGGAGATGGGAACGGCACGCGGGAAGCATCATTCTCACTAGGGACCAAACTGTCCCAAGGGGATGAAAGGCTCACGCCCGGTGACGCGGCCAAGTTTAATTGGACCAAAGCCGCCCAGCATTCCACGGGGCTAGAACGAAGACGAGTATCACGAGGGGAAAAGAAGAGAAAGAGATAATCAACCTTCTACTGGGACGAAAGGAAAAAGGGCAAATTGAACGCGCTAAGGCGGGGACCCAGCCATGGAACCATGTGGTCGAGAGAAACTCAACAACCAAAGGGAGGAGAAAAAGGAGATCCCAAATGGAAAAACGGAAATCTCCCTTTTCATAGAAGATTTTTGTAATCAGAGATGGAGGAAAGAAGGGGGGAACCGGCGGCAAAGGAGTGAAGTAGCAGGGTTCAGGCTTGCATTTGAAGAGTGAGACTAGAGGCCGGAATGGAGGCTTAGGAATGAGGACAGAACGCCCCTTTGGAAGGAAGGACGTAGAATGCCCAGAACGTGTTCTCGGAAGGGGAAAAGAATCGAGAAAGCGCTACCACCGGCTTGCCGACTGCAAAAACCCCCACACCTTATGAAGTAAAAAAGGGATGTTGATTCGAAGGAAGCTTACGGTGTGCAGTGGGGCGAAGGGGGGAGAAGAGCTAGTGGGGGAGGCCTGGCTTTTGGGGTAATTGCTAAGAAGAGGAGTATCCGATTCAAAAGTAAAGGGTACTCTCCAAGGGACCGTTTGGGGGAGTACAAGTCGCTGGAGGGTCTAAGCTTAGAAGTCTGAAGTGGGTCTACGCAAAACCATTTTAAAAGGCCAACGCTGCCAGAGGGGTGGCTTCCTCGACCCCAGAAAGTTTGGGGGTACCAACCAACTCTAGTCACTGGGGGCAAAAGGGGAAGA
>Ga0179593_1504494_pt1 | contig 14580 bp, 21 predicted proteins | sample CZODoug2_1_08_16_FD_185931 | JGI IMG/M metagenome (GOLD analysis project Ga0179593, IMG submission 185931) | Vadose zone soil fungal communities from Angelo Coast Range Reserve, California, USA - CZODoug2_1_08_16fungal (PacBio error correction) | ecosystem: Environmental > Terrestrial > Soil >...
GATTTATCAGGGGTCTTACTTGGAGATAAAGTACGTTGCGGCGCAGGATTACCTGCAAGAGTCACATTCTAAATTGAAAAGAGGAGAGTAAACTAGTGGATGCTTAATCTCTCAGAAACGAGGAGAGGAAAGAAAAAGGAATATGTAGAAGATTTGGGGAAGTGGAAAGGACGCCTGTCCGAATGGTAGAAAAGAAAAGAAGATACTGCGCAGCCCATTTAGGAGTTGGGAACGGAAAAGTGAAATGGAGAAAGAAGAAAAAACGAGTCACAACCGGAATGAAGAGTTTTTGTAGGGGGCAAGAAAGCGCACTCAGGAAAAAAGGAGGGATTTCCCTCGGGACGAAGAAGAAAAAAAAAGGAAGGGTAGGAAACAGACCGTCCGAACTGGGGAAGGTTACAGGATAAAGACCAGTTAACGACTTTGGGGGAGCAGCGCGTTCTCGGCAAAAAACGGGCGACTCCCTTGAACGGTAAAGGAAAAGAAAAAAGAGAGTGGGGAAAAAAAGGTCCCTATCTCCTTCAGGTAAAGGAAAGGATCCATAATCAACGAAATGGACTGTGAGGCAGGTACTCTGATAAGGGGGGCCTTAACGGTGGAATGGAAGTACCAAGGTGACCAAACAACCTCAATGATAGAAGGGAAAGTCTTTGAGATTTAGCCGACGAACCATGGCATGAGAAGAGGATGGGGGGTAAGTGAGAGTGGAAATATCTATCGAATGACATACTCCCATTGAAAAGGATTGGTGGGGGGAGCAGGGTGGACCTTTTAACTATTGCAGTAGAAACCGCTGAAAAGAAAAGAGATGGAGTTCTAACTAGCGGGGTGGTGGGGGATTTCAGAAACCCAATTCCCCTTTGTTTGAGGAAAAACTTTTGGAATGCGTATTGAGGACCATACAGGGACCGAAGATGCTCATTGGGTTGGGTTGAAAAAGGGGTTTTCATGCTTAGAGAACAAAGGCACAGGGAGCACATTGAGGTTAAGACAAGAAAAAAGGAAGTGGAAATCCAAGAATCGACATAAGGGACGATCACGCCCCGGGGGGGGTAAAGGAACCCATCCCTGAACTACCAAAGAAAAAGATACTCATCATGATTGGTTGACGGTCGTTGACAGGGTACATAAAGAATCTAAGACAAGAAGGGAGTTTGGTGGCTGCAAGTGTCTTAAAACTAAAGGGGTGGTGGTTGCTTCTTTTTGGGGCACCGGGGGTTTTGAAGGGTAAGGGAAGAATCCAACGGAGGAGGAGCTTCACCATCAGCTTCTTGTGAACATAGCACACAGGGAATCCCAAGTGCGGATGCCTTTAGTGGTTATTGGGGGGGAGGGGAAACACCTGCCATTGTTTTAAAAGGGGAGTTAGTAGTTATCTTCAGGGGGGGGAGCCTACATGTGGTGAAAGCCCACGGCGGGGGGAGAAGTAAAGGACAGAGAAGTCTTCTCTTGCGGAAAACAGAAGGGAGAGAAATGAGTTGGAATAGCCCAACGCATCACAAAGGGTCCGCACCCCTTTCCGAGAACCAGAAAAGCAGGGCCCGGTAAGGGGATTTTCTCTCCAGGGGAAAGAAGTTCCAGATGAGACGGTAGGGAGAGGAGGAAAAAACGATTTCGCACTGAATTTGAGGGGGGGAAAGGGACAAAAAAACTCAAGGTCACTGCAAACCCGAATCGGAAACGTGCAACACGAATAACTAAGGGGGGAGGAGGTTACTTGTATGTACAGGGGAAAGATTGGGGAAAGGGCATGAATTTCGTCCAGGAAAAGGGTAAAGGGAGAAGTACTCAGATCCCACTCGAAGTAGCAACCCTTAAGGTGCAGGAAAATTGGGGGTAAGTTGTGGTTTTTCAAATACCCACTCCACGAAGGTTCATAATGGAGGAGGCAACCAGAAAGTCACCCGAAGGGAACGTGCGCGGAACGGGCTGGTTTCCCTAAGAAGGAGAGGTGGAGAGGAAAGGGAATTATTGCGGGGGAAGTAGAGGGTTGAGCGATAGGGGGGAAGGAAAAAAAGTCAATCAAAAAAAGAGAAAAGACCATCAGAAAAACAATCTCGGGAAAGGTGGGGATAAACAACTGAAGAATCCAAAAGGGGAAGGAAATTAGAAAAAACAGCGGATCATTCATTTCGAAGGAAGAGATAGTGATTGCCTCGGGGGGCCGCCTCGCAAAACATGGAGATAGATCAAAAACAAGGGAGGAAAACGGCTTTTGTGTAGAACATTATCCCACAAATAACTAAAGGGGCAGCCACATTCACGAGACAGAACACCATCTGGGGGGAGGAAAAATGGATTCTTTTGGGGGAAGGAAGGGAAGATCCTTGCGATGTTGCGCGAATTCCCAGGTGAGCAAACTGAGGGAGGGGGGAAGGTTTGGAAGGAGGATAAGGTGAAAAAATCTTCCGAATTATCAAGTCCGAAGGAGAAATCTAGAAAAAACTGCAAAAGATATTAAGAAAAAATTTACCGTCCGGCGGAGGGTGGGCCCAGCACAAACCTTTTGGGTATTCGAGGTGTCCAAGAGGCGCCCCAGAGAGGTGTGGAAGGAAGAAGTGGTGCAAGGCATTGTTTTTATGGCTTGTCGCTTTATCCGAAGGCCGGTTAGGAGGGGGGGAAAACGGGGGAGGTTTCTTTAGGGGGGGGAACCTGACAAGACTGATGTGAGGGAGGTCTGCTCGACATTGCTACCCCGAAAAAAGGGGAGGAGTCGTAAACTGGATAAAAAAGAAGAGAGAAAGATCAAGGGGGTTCGACAGGGGCTAGCAGAGAAGCTAACAGGAGAAGGCCCTAGAGGTCCACACGAAATCATGTGTGAAAGGGAAAAAACACCTCCAAAACAATAGCGTACAGGACTTGCCTGCCCGGCGGGAGGAGACAAAAGTAAGCAAGGGGGTGGAGAAATGCTTGGGCGGGCTAAGGAAGAGGAATACATCTTCCGACTGTTGAGAAGATATTTACAAGATGGGGGGGGAAGCAGGGAATGAATGGAGGGAATTCTTCTTCTGGTTCAAGAAAGAAATATCAGAAAACAACAAAGGAGGGAGAAAAGAAGAAGGATCTATGGAAACGCAAGAAGAAAAAGTGCTGCACGAAGGGGGGGGGGAAGTCAAATCTCATACAAGTAACGAAAGGGACAAAAATTAAGAAGCTCGAAAAAAAAAAGAGGGGGAAAAAAGGGACGAAAAGAGCATTTGTCTCCTGGGAAGAGAAGAGATGAAAGGGAGGGGCGTGTTAGAAAGAAGGAGTCGTGAGTGGGGTGAAGAAAACCGTAACTTTCGGGGTGAAGAGTGGTTCGATGGGAGAAATGGCAGAGGATAGTATCACCTTGTAGCTTGGGAAAAGGGAAGAAATCAGTTTAACGGAAAGACTGGTAGCACTTGACGAAGCAACAACAAGAGACGAGACAAAGGACTTCACCCCAGGAAGGGATTCAAAAGGGGGAAGCGGATAAAAGCTAAAAAAAGAAACACAGGAAGGTCCAAGAACGGAAGGGGAATGGCTTTTTGTTGGGGGAGACTAAGGGAAAAGCGGACCGCACCTCAAGTTTGGGGAGAGACCTCCTTCCAAGGAAAGGGCAGAGGGAGAGAACTATGGGAATAAAAAAAAAGGGACTTGTGGGAGAAAGGGGGGGGTCAATCTCTTAGGGGAGAAGAAAGAAAGCACGTTCTCTTCTAGAGAGGCGGGGCGTCGCAGAAAACGCGAAGGGGAGGGGAAGGTCTCTGTTCCTGGAAACAGATGAAGTGGGTGGAAATCCATAGGGGGGTGGGGGCCTGGATCGATGCGGGAGCTCCCTTTATGGTAGTGAGGGAGGGAATTGGAAAAAAAATTAAAAAGAGAGAAGGTCTCGAGAGGACCATTAGGGACCAGAGAGTCAAGAGAAAAGAAAGAGAACCTCTCTGGGTCGGAAGGTCTACATTAAAGCAGGGGCGTAACATCGTTTCTTAGCATTAGTGCCTTAGGATAAAAGGGCCTCTCTTTTTTCCGGTTGGGGGGTCATCAGTTGGGGGGGAAGAGGGGGCTTTCTCCAGAGGGGGAGGAGCGCTCAACAGGGACGTAAAATTGAAGATGGAACGAGAAAAGAAAGAGTACGTCGGGAAAAAAAAAAAGACACGGCTACGAGCTTTAGAGGAGGGGGGATTTGATGCAGGAAAAGAGGTGGCGGAAGATAAGTGTCAGGTGTGAGGGACCACCGATGTAAAAAAAACCTTTTACAGTAGGGGGTTTTGGGGGCGTCCCGGAAGGGATTTTGAAATGTCCATCATGAAAGGGAGGGGAAGAATTCCAATATTCTCTGGGAGATGGGAAGAGAAAATGAAACTCCCCCCAGAGGGGGTTTTCGAGGAGATTCAATGAAGGGGGGTGGTCAAAAAGTGGTTGGAAGTAAAAATTTCTGGGTTTTGGAAAAAGGAAGGGGCTCAATCGAATCAGGACTGCGGAAGAGGTTGCGGAGAAATTCTACTTCAATTGATATAAGAAGGGGAAGGATTTGAGGAAAAAAAAAAAAAAAGAAGGGTACCGGACCCGCATCGGGAGGGGGGGGGAGGTGGGGATAAAACGGTTTTTTTCAAACGTGGGGATAGACTTTTACTCATTCTGGTCGTCCTCTAGGACGAAGGGGATGAACGCTTCAAAGCGTGGAACAGAAAGCATAGGGGCGAAAAATACCCTAATATTGAGTAACCAGGGGGAAAAGGTCGAAGACAAAAAGAAAAGATTGCCCGCCCTAATTTTAGAACGGAGGGAGCTTCAAACCATAAGCGGCTGGGAAAAAGAGAAATCATACGTGTAATGGTCAGGAAAGAACAAGGGTATCTGTGGGAAAAGGTCAAAAGTAAAATTGCACCACCCAGTGGAGAGAGAGAACTTATCGGAAAGGGAAGAAAGACAGACGATCCTGAGATAAGCTTCAAACTGGTGGGGTTATGTTCCGGCCGGGGGGACGTTGGGAAGTTTCTGTATCGCTGACCCGGGAGATTGGGGATGGTAAAAAGGGGGGGGATGAAGAAATTAGCAGTTGTGGCGGGGGGGGGGACAAAAAAAAGGATTGCATAACCCACGAACAGGGCAGTGGGAACGGGGGAGGGGTTACACTGGGTATGGGTTCGAATCCCGGTAAGGAGACAAGTGTGCTCCACCAGGATGGGAGGGGACGGAAGAAGGAGAAAGATCTCTCTCCGAATGGGGAAGAGACCTGAGAAAATGAAAAAGGAGCGGACTACGAAGCGGGGACCTGTTAATGACTGGAAGGGTCGTTTTGAAACTTGACTGGAAAAAGGTGGGAAAATTTGGACAATTCCTGAAGACGCGTGAAGCCAAGAGCAGGGGATCCTATTCTCGGTAAGGGGTGGAATAAGGGACTGTGAAAGGGAAAACTCCGAGAACCCTGAGGGGGAAAAGGGGGTAACTCGGAAAAGGACGGGAAAGGACGATTTCCTTGGGGAAGGAAGGGAAGAAAAATTTTGTCCAAAAGGGAGGAGGCTGATCCTTAAGGGGGAGGGCCAGGAGGGCTACAAATTGTCTAGTGGGGAAAAGGGAAGATCTAAAGACGAGAGATCGAAAGGCAAAATTCTTTAACACGAGGTCATCTGGACGGGGTGGTAAAATATCGTCTTTTCCTTACAGGGGAAGGGGTTTTGGCTGAGCTAGAAAGAGGGGGAAATACGACGGCTTAACGCCCCGGGTATAAAAGCCAAGGGAAAAAAAAAATCTCTCGGAGGGGAGTAAGAGTGCCTCGGTGAGCTGCTTTCTCCAGTGGGTGGGAAAAGGGGACACGGATCCAAGGGGCTCCACTGGGCTAAAAGGTGCAACGAAAGCGGGGCCACATGAATTGACAGAGGGGAAAAGAACCGAGAGTGAAAGAGAAGAGATCTCTCAGAAAAACGCTTAGAGGAAAAATGAGTATTCGCAGAGGAGGAGGGGAGGGGGAAAGGTTCCCCGCCAGGGGCCGACGACTGATGACAAAGCGTCTCCTCGCAGAAAAAGGAGTGGGTGCATTCCTTCCGAAAGAGGGGGGGAAACACCAGGGGTAGAACCAGGAAAAGCACGGATCACGTTTGGAGTGTGGGAGGGAAAAGAGGAAGCAAAGAGATTCCCTAAGAGGGAGCAATCGCCTAGGAGCGGGCAAGGATGGTGTAGGAAAAAGAAAGCCTATAAGGTCCCTTGCAAAGAAGGGGGGGAGAGGGGAGGGAACCGGGGTTTTACCGAAGTGGCGTGCGATAGCGATATCTTCAAAAGGTAAACGAGTAGCCCTTTCCAGAAAGGGAAGGAAAATCAGAGATCCCTGAGGTTGAAAATTGCAAGTAGCGGGGGCCATTAACTTAAGAAACTAGGGACAGAATCAAGGAAGGATTGTCCTATGAACTGAAGGGTAGGAGAGTTCTTCGAGTCAAGGTTCAGAAAGGAGCCAAAAACGGAGAGAATCTTCGTGATGAGGGGGAGCTAGAGGATGAGGACCTTTTCATTCCGCAAGGAAGGGTCAAAGGGAAGAGAAAGGAAATAAGGGCCTTACCAGAAAAATTGGGGGAACGGAGTTCTTTTCGAATCAGAAAAAAAAGGGAAAAGGGTAAAAAGATTCTACCAAGAACTGGGATTCTACTATAGTTCGTGGCGGGGGATAAAAATCCCAATAAGGAACTGGGGGGGGGTGAAAAAAACGTGGGTCCTGAAACCTTGGGTGGGAACCTAACCCCAGGGGCAGGCTCATTTGATTGGGGGGGGGGAAGGAAAAGGGGTGTTTCTGGGGAAGAACAGAAAAAACTGCAAGAAGGTTACTCACACGGGGTTTCCAGGGAAAGAAAAAAAGGAACTAATAATAAGAGGGGAGGGAGAAAGAAAAACCCCCCGTAAGCAAGAGTTAACAATAAGAATGACGTGAAAACGGAGAGAGCAAGTTACTTTCGTGAATGCTCACTATACGAACCGGGACTTTTTGTCGTGAAGTCAGAGGTGGGGGGATGCGTTTTCACCGATAAGGGAAGGGGAAAAAGTACTATGTACCAATCGTATCTGGGAAGAAGTACCGCCATCTCTTATGTGTAGGAAAGAAGAAAAAAGGGAGAGAAAATTCTTTCTTTGGATGGGGGTAGATGTTGTAGACCGGAAAGTGTTCCAGAAAAGGGGGGGGGAGTCTGAACTTGAGCTCCAGTTTTGGAGGGGAAATCGTTGAAATCAAAATTCAAATGCTTGAGAGGGGGGGAAGGAGCAATGATAGGGGAAGGGATTGTTGGATGGAGAAAAAAAGGGGGGGACTCAAAAGAAAACGTGAAAAGTCAACCAGTTCTGGGGAGGGGAAGGACCACATCCACCCCGCGGTTGAGGAAGGGGGAATGAGGAAGTCCAGATGAATAAAGGTAATTGTCCGTAAATGGACTACAGACAAAGAACAAAAGGAGATGAGGGTCCGGGCAAAAAAGACATTGTGCACAAAGAAGAGCGGAAGAACGACAAGGGGAATGCATGGGCAACGGTCACCTTGGTAACGGGTAAGACGTCCATATGGTCGTTGGGTATGCCTTTAAGTCACAAAGGCGGTAAGGAAAGAATCCCCTCCTCATAGGGGAAAAACCCCTGCAACGCATGTCCAAAGGGGGAGGCCAGTGCGGGGGTTCTACCAACAACTGCCCGGGAGCGCCAATAAGAGGATTCTGCATAAAGAATTCCAAGGAAGGGAAAGGGGACTTATCCTTGCTGGACTTTGGGGGTCAACTTGAACCGAATCGCTATGGGGGGGAGGGAAGGGAAGGATTTCCCATTGGGGGGGAAGGATAGGTGGTGAGATTCGAATAATACGAGTAGCCGTCAAAAGGATAAACCGAGGATCTAACACCAAACAAGAATTGGCCCTTTACAAGAGTGCCTAAGGTCCGGCTGCCGAAATGTTTATACTCGAGGAGAAGGGATGGAGAAGGAAAAGGAAAGGGTAGTTATTTCCGAGGACTAGGACCGTCGCAGCAGGCTGGGCTGATAAAACAGAGGCGGCGCTATCTCGACTTGGAAAGGGGGGGGGTGGAAAAAAGAGGCAACTACCAAACGGCGCCATCATAGAAGCCCAGGAACCAATAAACCATCTATTGAGGAGGAAAAAAGGAGGGGTTTCCGTAACGAAGAAGAGTCCATAGGGTGCTATTTTAAACTAAAAATGAAGACGATCCTTAGGAAAACCGAAAGTATTTTCTTGGAGGGGGGGAGTCTAAGGCGAATAGGGGAAACAGGAGAGTGACACATTTCTTATACCAAGAAACGTAAAAAATCTCTGCCTCGGGTTACGAGGGAGGGGAACCTATTGGAGTTTAAAATAGGACCGGAGTAGGATCCCAAAAAAGCAGGGGGTCCGTGAACTAAAGTGTTGAATCCCTGGTACGAGGGTTGCGCTTGGCAAGGAGGAGAAAGGGGACGGAAAAGAAATTTTTAAGGTGTTCTTGGTTTTGAGGAGGAGGAGCTGTCCACCTTTGGGGGCTGGCAGTGTTCGCCCTGAAGAAGAGGGGACGGGGAAGCATCTTCTAATAAAGAGCCTCCAAGTGGGGGATCCGTAGGAATAGTAAGTATCAAGAGAGGAACTCTACACACAACTATTTCAAAGAAAATAATGGGAAAGGAAAAAAATCAAGAGGAGACTTTCTTAATAAAAGGATAAAATGGCTGCGTAATCATAGAGAGAGGGACAAAAGTTCAAGCTGGGTGAGTGCAAAGACCTCTTCTGTGGGAGAGGGGGGTGAGGGTATGGAAACATGTAAGGTGCGGGGAAGAGAGAGGGCGATATTGAAAATGTCCCGACTGCGAAACAGGGAGTATTCGCTGTAAGAGAGAAATGGGCGCAGAGAAACAACCAAGAAAGGGGAAGATAAATCGATCTGGGAGGAGACTACGATTCATGCTGAGCTGAGTTCTGAAGATCTGTCTCTAAATTAGGAAAAGAAGGAAATAGGAAGAAGAGAAAAAACGAAAATCAAATGAGAACACAAAAGAAATGAGAGTTGAGAAGCTAAAAGCGGCGTCAGCCATTTTTCGGGAAGGAGGAGATGGGAAGGAAGGGGGGACTAAAACTAAGTTCAGGGGGGAAAATCGGGGTTGGAAGGGGGAAGGACAAATGAGATTCACGCTATCTAGAAAAGGAGGATGGGGAGAAAGGAATTTTCGATCTATCTGTCCGTGCATGGCACAGCAGCACAAGAAACGAGAGCCACCATACCTAAAACCTGAAACGAGTCACAAGGTGGGAAGTAGGTTCTAAAAGGAAAGAAAGAGGAACCACGGAAGACATGGGGGGAAAGCAGAAAGGGAAACTCTAATACGCCCAAGGGGGGGTAGCCTCACTCCAGGAAAGGAGGAGTTAGGGAAGGGGGGAGGGGGGAGGAAGCGGGTACTTTTATCAAGGGGAAGCTCGGACGAGAAAAGGGAAGTAAAAAAACTCGGGGGAGGGCTATCGAAGGAAAGGAGGAGCAAAAAGTCAAAATGTCATTGAAAGGTACGGGAACAAGAAAGAGGGGGGTCAGCGTAAGTAGGGGGGGGGGAATGGCCGGGTAAGGGGCGTGCCGCGTAAAGGAAATCCTCTGATCAACTCCACCCTTAAGACGTCGATATGGGGGGGAGATAAGCTCTTCATCCTGGTACGGACTGGGCTTCTAAGGCACTGGTGTGCCTCATTTGAGCAAGATGGAGAAAGAAGATAAAAGCCTTTTATGAGAGAATGTTCAAGGGGGGAAGTCTGAGGTCCAAGGGGTCAAGGGCATAAGGGTTCTATGCTGGAGGTTAGGGGGGGGGAGGGGAAAATGAATCTTCTCGAGTAAAAGGGATCCGGGGGGAAATGAAAGGTCCGATGTGGAGAACGCGAACTTCGGAATGGAACAAAGGGGCTCCGGTAAGGGACATGGAATAGTTGGGATTCGAAGAGATAGAAAAAGGGGAGGGGGTCGTTGTATAAAAGGAATAAACCGGGGAAAGGCCTTAAGGGGGGTAAATGAAGATTTCGTGATTTGAAGCATAAAAAAGAAACAACTCCGGTGTGGAAGGAGGAACAAGAGTCCAAAGGCCCTATTTCGGTTAAAGAATTCCCCGTGCCGAGAAAAACGGAAATAAAAAATTTTATAAGCTCGGGGGGGAAATGTGTTTGTTAACGAGAAAAAACGATGAAGCGAAAGCAGGTGGTTCGCATTCCATGAAATAAGGAAATGTAAAGAAGCAGGTCCTGTGTGCGAGAAATCAACAAAGAAAAGGAAAAGCGGCTTTAACGGAGAAGATTGGGTTTCTTACGGATTTTTGTTGTCAATACTGGGGGGGTAGGAGAAAAAAATCAAAGTGCTCGATGAATTAGGTGGGCTATAGAGCTAGAGTGGAAGGGAACAGTCACCGCGTGGACCAGGGGAAAAAGGTAAAACTTTTACGATTCACCCGTTGAAATGTATTAGTCAGAAAAGACCAAGAAAAAATTTGCCACCCGAATAACTGGGGGGGGGAAAGGTTTGAGAAGCTCACAAAAGCGATGGAGGGAAAGATAAAAGTGGATCGGCCTTCCATATACCAAAGGGGTAAAGGGGGGAAAAAAAAAATGAAAAATGGAAGCCACTGCAACACGACAACCGCGCGGAGGCGATTCTTATCGGGAAACCGGTAAAAAGGACAGGTCAAGACCTGTGAGGAGTTGGGGGCAAAAGGGATTTGGGTTGGTTAAGGGCGGGGGTTTTAATTTATGGGGGGAGGATCCAAAAGCTGGAAAGTACTTTAGAGGGGGGTTACGTAAACTGATAGGTAGAAAAGAAAACGAGAAATTTTTCAGGGGTTGAAAGAAAAAGTTAATGACAAACGCTCACCCACTTATGAGGTACCGGAGGGAAATGTATGTCCGAGAAAAAAGGGAGTTTCAATCACCATTTTTGGCGAAAAAAGGGCGGGTATTTCTGGTGCAAGAGCATAAATCCATCTCTCGGGGACGCATTGGAGCCAAAACGTCGACCAAAAGGGCGGCATAGAACGACAGCAAAGGAAGGGGTTGACGGGGATCTGGAATTACTCGGAAATACCTAACTGCGTAGAAAAGGAAAGGAAATTAACAGATAAGCTAAAGGAAAGGACGAAGGATTCTACGGAGGGGGGCCTCAAAGGGGTACGGGAAAAAAGAAAAAGACCCTATCCTGATTAAAAACATGGTAATCAGGAACAGAAGGATGGGGGATGCCAGGATAGAGATGGGGAAGGTTAAAGGTCTTCTATCTGGGAACTTTGGGAAAAGAATGTATCGATGAGTTCCACGAGAGGAAAAGGGGGATCAATTTAAGGTTTAAACCGTGTGCCGGGGAAAAAAGAAAAAAAAGCGATCAAATTCGGGTAAATCGGTCATCTGGGAACCAGAAAGGGCAGGATAGCGTGTTACAGTTAATACAAAAGGCTGGAGTTCGCAAATGGGCTTCGATAAGAAAAAAGAAGGGGGAGGGAACCTAGAAGAAAGACCTTGTCTGAAAGCACACAAATGCTCCGAACGCAATTCCTTTTGACTTGCCTAGCGAGGGAAGGGAACTCCATTGGGCTTAACTTGCAGTATACAAATAACCAAAGGGGGAAGGAAAGAAACATGAGGCGCAGGCGCAGGAAAGGGACTAGAAGGGCATCGCAAATTCCGAAGGGGATGAGGGAACAAAGAGATAGCAACACAAGAGGATGGAAGAGATATATTCTGAGGGGCATATGCGGAATGAGAGGGGTCGCGAGGCATAGTGGTCTGAGGGGGACCATCAGAAATCCTTAAAAAGGAAAAGATTCCGTTTGGGGACATGGCCAAGTAAAGAAACACTGATGCAAGAAACTCGGGGCGGGGAAGGAAAGTTGTTTTACCTGGGGCGGGAGATAGGAAGATCTCTGGCCAATAAGAGGGTGCGTCTTTTCTCCGACCTGAAAGTCAAGCAAACAGGAAAAACCCCCAAGTTTTTCGTCACGGGGTAACCACGAAGTTGAAATGCCCATTGTGCAAATGAAGACTGGGGTTACCGAATTTGAGGGGAAATCATCGCAGGGGGGCTGATTTTCCCAGGAAATTGAACCACTCATGACATTGATTGAGGAATCATAACCGGGGGTTGCAACAAGTGACCGAATCAAAAAAAGCGACGGCTAGGGAAGGGCGTCACGCCATATTTAACGGTTAAAAGGTTGGAAGGAAGGCGAGAAGGGCGTAGTCAAGGTTCAAGTCCAGAAAAAACCCCAAAACTTAAATGAGAAAGATATAAAAGGGGAGGAAGACTCTGTTCCATCGTTAGTTGAAAAAAAGAAATAACTGGCAAGAAAGGGGAAATCCAAGGTACCGCAATCACCAACGGGCGGGTTGAAAAATTTTTGAAGGGGAGCGATGCTAAAAAATACTTATAGCGATGGCAGTGAAGGAGGAGTTGCGTGGATGGCCGAAAGCCAAACATAAGTCCAGGGGGGGGCGCAAGAAAAAAAGGGGGATGGGAACTTCTAGGGATAGAAAGAGAGAATTCACTGAGCGTTGGGTGGGGAAGGCATTTTTGCCCTGGAAAGCACCCAGGAAAAAGTCCCTCATTGGGGCTAAAAGAAAGGGGGGAAAATATCAACCAAATAATCGAGGAGACTGACCAGTAAAACCGGAGGGAAACCTCCCGGCCCTGAAGTACAAGAATTGGGGGGAAGTCACGAGTTTTGACTGTAATGGGGGGGAAAAAGGGTTCAAAGAAAAATATAAAAGCTGATACTCGAGACAATGGGGGGGGTGTCTTTCAAGGGTCTTAACAGGTGTGGGAGAAGGCATTGGAACAAAAAAGGATCGGGGTTTGTGATCTGGAAGGGACTATATTAAAATCTTCAGTGATGAAGGAGAAAAAAGAAATGATTGGGTTAGCATAGCAAAATGAAAAGAGCAAATTCGTCGGTTGCAGGGGGTGGAATGGGGTTGAGACACCTTCTGGGGGAATGGGAGCGGGTCTTTAAGGCTTAAAGGGGAAAGGGTTGGGGGGTTCCAAGGGTTAAACCAAAAAAATCGAAGCCCTCTACGACCATCATTAATATCCCAGGAAGGGTGAAAAAAATAAGAGGGACAACCAACTTATCTAAAAAGAAAACCACGAAAAACTGGGTGAACAAAAAAAGTCAAAGGGTCTTTTCGGGGAGTTCTGAGACAAGGCAAGCCGAGGGTAAGTAATGTGAGGGCTAATTTACTTGCTCGAACCACCTGCTAGAAAAGAAAGGGAAAAGGGCTTTTATTTGAAACAGAGTTCAACCCCTCCCGGTCTCTGGCAAGAAAGGGTAAAAAAAGGGGAAGCCTTGAGAGGTTGAAGAGCGGGGGAGGGGGATGCAATTTTCTAAACTCTTGGCCATAGTTCCTTGGGAATTGGAATGACCCACGCGGTGTTGGAGTTAACAAAAGCCAGACTCGGATGGAAAAACAAAAACCTTCAAGCTTACCAGGGTTTCTCGTCCAAAGCGGGGTTTCCTAAACCCATACCTGGAGGGCACCCAAAATCCCTTGATGAGAACCAATTCCCGAAATGTCAAAAGAGAAGGGGCCTGGGAACGGGTTGGCCAGACTTACGCGGGGTTGAGAGAGGGGGGGAGGGGGGAAAAGGGTGAAGGATCTGTTTGAGAAGTAAAGTATAAGAGAACTTCAGGGGACGCGGGATGAAAACATCGAAAAAAACCAAAAAGACAGTTGGAACTTGTACGAATTAAAAAACTCGAAAACTTGGGGGAAGCTATATTGCGCCGTCTAAGGAGGCGAATGACAGAAAAGAAGTGGGAAAACGGGACTATCCGTCGCAGCAAATTTAGAAAGACGAGAAAGAACCCTATCGGGAAAAAGGGGAGGGGGGAGACTATAGCGCTCACTGGCGAGGCCAAAGAATCGAGAAAAACAAAACCATCGAGGCTGAAGGCGGCGTGTGTTGGAAAAGGGGGAAAACTAAGTTGGCTTGTTGTGCGAGAGGGGCAGGCGGAGGCATAGTTACAAATGGAAAGGGGGGGCGAACACGTACAGCTTGACACCCAGCGCTGATCCCATCGGACACGGAAAAATCTCAGGAAGAGTAAAGAATGAAACGGGGGGGAAGGAGTGGAAAAAGAGGTGGCGGGTTATTCGAGGGGCCCGGAGTATTATGCCAAGGACAAGGTTCCGGTTTACTAGTGGGGGAACATGAAGGGGTTCGAGTGGGAATGAAGCCATCCGTACCGGAGCGACAGGGGGGTCTTTGTGCGGAGCGGCGCGGGGGGGGGATCTGTCTTCTGGTGAAACATTTAACCGGCCAAGGGTGAAAGGGGGGGAATGATAGAGTCAGTCGCATATCAGAGGGGGCTAACGTCTAGCTTGAGTCGTGACGAAGTCTCCGCCTCTCACAGGGAACAAAAGAGGACAGGGGTGGGAAAAAGGACAACAAATCACGAATAATTGACTAAAATGCTCCCAGCCGGCGAATCGAGCTATTAAAAGGGTCGAAGCGGGGTAGTTTCCTAACCGGAAGCGGTCTGAGGGGGAGAGTGATTACATTTAAAAGTGCGGTGTTCAGATTGAGAGGGGGAGAAAAGGGGTGGAGGTAAAAAGCCGTTAGGATGGGGAATCTTCGGCGTGGCCAGATGCGG
>Ga0179593_1270171_pt1 | contig 14579 bp, 21 predicted proteins | sample CZODoug2_1_08_16_FD_185931 | JGI IMG/M metagenome (GOLD analysis project Ga0179593, IMG submission 185931) | Vadose zone soil fungal communities from Angelo Coast Range Reserve, California, USA - CZODoug2_1_08_16fungal (PacBio error correction) | ecosystem: Environmental > Terrestrial > Soil >...
TAGTAAAAACATCTGTGTCGGGGACGTAGTGTAGCCAACACTAAAAACCTCTCTATATTGGGGCATGAAAGGTCCAGGCCAAAAACTAAAAGCAAAACCAATACGACCAGAAACTTATAACCCAACCCACAGAATTCCGATCGTGAGAAAGACGCTGAGGGGGAAAAGACGGCACAGTAGATGTCAAAGGGGCACCCCGTTATACAACAAACAAAGCTTCCAACCCTTAAGAGTGGGGGTGTTAAACAAACTTATGGAGACCGGGTGTACCCTGGAGGATGAGTGTGTGTTTAGGCGAGTCAAACTGTGTAATCGGCGGGAGATTTGGAGATGTGTCATCGTTCCCGTGGGGTCGGCTGGCAGGGATAGTCTTCCGTTCTGGGGACTGATTTAAGTGGAAAAACAAATACCCCAAACCCCGTCAGGATCGGTGCGTAGTGGTCGCGTTCAATGGGGTGGTAGTGGTATGGGGATGGGGTTGGTGGGGCTCGTGCGTCTAATCTATTTTGTTTGGGGGGGTTTTTAAGGTGTAGGAACGGAGGGAGGGTTCTTGGTTCTGTTTTAGTCGCTCTGAGATGCGGGTGTACGTCCTGGGACAGCTTGGAAGCATGGAGGTGTGTCGCGGGTCTCGGGGGTGTCACAAGGACAGTTACTGGCATATTCAGGGAGTGGACAACAAAAACAACGTATGAGGGTGACGTCAGGCGTACGGAATATAATCGGCATCGATCGATGTGTGTTCTTTGTTTGATAGGCATTACCTGTCGACGGTTCGTCTCGCGCGTGAAAATCTTTGATGTTAAGGGTGGAGTGAGTGGGAGGTTGAACGACATCACTCGTCTTCTGGGATTGCAAGTTAGAGTCAAAAAAGGAGTTAAACATGCATTATCATAGGTAAAAGGGGAGGCCTAACGGAATATCGCTAGTTATTCGGGGGCGAATAAGAGTCAACCCGGGGCCTGGAAATATTGCCTGAAGAAAGTATATCCTTCAGAGCAATATGAAAACGGTAAGAGGAAAAAATTAAGAACTTGCAAGAGGTGTAAAAAAAGGCGTACCTGTGACCTAGACGAAGTCAAGAACAAAGGCTGGGAAACACAAGTAGGACTGTTCGAAAAAGAGGAGAAGCAAGAAGCAAGAGGGGGCGTGAAAAAAATAAAAAATGCAGGTAGCAGGTTTGCGGGGCGTAATGCGCTGGTACATCAGGGTATCCACAAAAAGGAAATAAACCAGGGGTTCTGACCCAGAACAAAAAAAAGGCTCATGTTTTTTTGTTTCTAAAACTTTGCATGCTTTAAGTGTGTTGGCGGAGGAGTGGGGCAAAGGGAAAAAAGGAACTGGGCGGCGGACTTGTTGGAGGTCGACTAATTAACGACGAAAAGTTAAACAAACGTTTAAAAGCAACGAATCAAAATGGCGATTACCGACTCGGCAAATAAAGGGGGGTGAGATAGAATACCGTTTAAGCTCAAGGTAAACGAGGTCCTAAAAGAAAGGGGGGCCGGACGTTGACGATGGGTGGGCTCCATAAGGTTGCCAAATAGACGCTCAGTCTAGGTTCTCAAGACGGGGGAAGTGATTGAAAATCAAGTCAAACCCATTTGGAGTGTATGGTTACTTCTAGCGTCATGAAATACTATGGGGGTGGATTTGGGGCTTGTGGCCGCGCGCACAAGAGAAAGAGTGGATCGGGGTGGAGTGAAATTGATCTCACAAAGGGCTTTCCCGAGATATTCGGGGGGATTGTTAGAGAGTAGGACCGGAACGAAACATGAAACTGACCAAAGGGACAAACGCTGTGAGGAGGAGAATAAAGCTAAAAGGGGTAAAAAATGCTCTCGAAGCAAACTTGGTGATTTGATCATATATAAATGGGTAAGGAAACTCAGGAGTCTAAAGTTCACCCTTCAGCAGAGGCGTACAGAACAAGGACTTAATCCGATAATTAAAGAAGGTCAGAAGGGTAACGTGGACGGGAAGTCTACCTGAGGGGCTATGAATTTGGGAAGGAAAATTCAATAAAGTTAATGAAGGGGTGATTTGGGGAATTGGTTTAAGACTTTGGATTGTTGGATGGGAACAAGAGATCGTTGGATGAATCCTTTTAATTCAGAGAAAGCCGAAACAAATTTGTAATCTGAGCTCAGTAAGGGGGGGGCAGACTGGAGTGCTGAAGAAAGTCTTAAGAAGTCACACAATGGACGAAAAGATAAAAGCCTGAATCTAAAAAAAAAAAGAAAATAAAGAGAGCCGACCACCAAAAAAACGCGGCTACTGGTTTCAGAACGAGGAGGACGGAGCGCAGAATAAAGAGTGAAATGAGTCGGTCGACTATGAGGGCAAAGGGGAGGATCCTTTATGCAAGAGGGGACCAAGGGAGATGTGCGAGACCGATGGGGCCCGATAAGTTTGCAGGGAGGGGGTTTAAATGAGGAGCGCGAGAGCGCTGTCACGAGCAAAAAGGTAGCAATCCGGAATTCACGCAGGAAACCGGAATCAGAAGATACATGCCTGTGAGTGAACTCTACCTTGGGTAATGTGTGGGGCGGGCTTGGCGTGGCAGTTGGAGTGAAGAACTGTAAAAGTGAGTACATAGGGGAGGGGGTGAAATCGTGAGGCGAACCAAGGTGTCTTGTGAAAAGGCAGGGTTGGAAATTGCCGGGCGCATTAGGGGGCTGCCAGTTGAAAAGGGGGAAGTAAATGGTTGGGACAAAAGAGGAAAAAAAAAGGTGGGGTTTCTCCGTGTCCAGTATGAGGGTTTGGGTTAGTTCACACGAGGAAACACATGGGCCACCCCGGGTTGGGTCAGTAGGTCTCACAGAACAAAACACGGAAGGAAGAAAGGAGAGAAAAAGAACCAGAATTTGGTTAAGGAGGGGTTATTGTAAATACCATACCCCACTGGGCCAAGGAAAGACAACAAAAAACTGGTGGTCCTTCGGATGGGAGAATGTTTGAAAAGACTGACTCGGAAAACCGTTTCCCCGTATGGCAGAGCCGTCTGTTTGAACCAGGAGCCGTTGCCAAGCAAATAACAAAGCAACGCCGTTTTCTGAAATGCAACAACACTTCGCCGGCTGGAAAATCTAAATCGGTAGATCACTGAAAATGCAAGACAAAAATGGTTTAAAAGGATGAGCACAACCAGCGAGCACTGGGTTGGCCGCGTAAGTTTTTTAGAGTGGTAACTTAATCTGGGACGAAGGGGGGGGGGGACACCGAGCAGCACTGCAAGGGGGCGGCTATGTTTCCACGCAAGTAATGGGTAAAGATTAGGCGCATGAGGGGGGAATCTCATTCCGAGAATTCAAGTTAAGCAAAAAAAGTGAAGAACTTAATATTAAGGGGGCTAAAAAAATATGAAAGTACGCGCCAGGGCATGCACGCCGTTTATACTCTCTGCCTTAGGCGGTAAAAGAACGTTAAAAAAGTTAGCACGCTGCAAGTACAACTGGAATTGTTTTGCCACTTTCTTAAAAAAAGGATCTAAGAGCTCTCGTTATCCATTTTTTCGTCATGTTCCGGGACACGGATAAAAGTCGGGAAGGATATGGGCCTTGGTGTTCTAAAACAAACACATCTACGATTAAAATCCAAGCTTTTTTATCCTCACTCAGAAGGAGACTAGAAGTCCCTTCCGGGGGTGGTAACAAATCTGAAGGATCGCTAAATAAGCTGTACGGACGCCTAGTTAGAAGAAAGGTAAGCGACACGGACACAGGACCGTCGAATTTTAGTAATACACTAAGCAGGAACGAGCTCAAGAATGGGCGGGGATTCCCAAAAAGACGCGCCAAATGTCGGAGTAAAGAGGGAAAGGTAAAGGCAGTAAAAGTGAAGGTACTATAGATGCTTGAAAAAAAGATTTGACGCGCCCAGGGAAAGAAGCTTATATGGACTGACAATAAAAACCAATACGATGTGGACAGAAGAAGAAGGGAAAAACTTCATAGGGTGTCATTGCCATCTATATAATAAAAAAATCGGAAGGGTATTTAGTCAAACACCTTGGCCAGCGTGAATTGCGGCCACAGAAACTGAGTCCTGGGACCCGTAAGCACAAACGAGGAAAAGAGGCCAATTACAACCGGAATCGTAAGGGCTGGACATTTTAGCGGGAAAAACGGCTCAGTTCTATGTGACAAGACGGGTCCTGCCAAGAGGGTAAAAGGACCCAACGAAAATCGGTTTCTTTTTAAATGGGGAAACCGAAATGGCGCGTTAGTGACTAAATATACCAAAACAAGTCCTTATCAACAGTAAAAGGGTCTAATATAAAGGTTGCGAAGTATACGCGCCAAAGGTGACAGATAGAACGGACGACTGGAGGGGACGTGTATGTCCTCCGTAAAGAAGGTAGGTGTGAAGGAGAGCGGGGGAATAACCTGATGTATCGACCAAACACCACTACATGGCAGAGCCTAATTTTTCAAGCAAAGGGAATTGCGCGCAGGAAAAATCTAGCTGATAGAAACAGGAAGTTCGGAAAAAGGTTTGTAAGATAAAAATCATGGCTCATCGTACAGAGGGGCGACATTAACCCTATAGCTGAGTCATCGGTCTTGCAAGGAATGTAGTCATATTGGGTTAAGGAAGATCAGAAGGTACTTAAGAGGCTGCAGAGGGTGGAATGGGACGTTTTACCGCCCATGACAGAGAGTCCTTATGAGGCAACGCTTAGTTTTTTTCCAGCAAAAATGACCAAGAGAGTCTAGGTATGGTAAAAGAAAATGAGAGGAATCCAAAGGGAAACGTGAAAAAGACCAACGAAAACCAAAAAAAAGTGGAGGAGGCGGCCGAATATTACGCCAGATCGACAGAAGAAAAGATAAAGTAGGAGAGCGGGAAAACCGGGGGACTATAGGGAAGCACGAAAAACATCTACGGCAAACTTTCGTTTGGGGGAGGGAAAAGCAACGGCATCGGGGATCAGCTGTACGGCAAAAAATAAGCTTGTTCTATACGCATTAAGGCGGACATAAGGTGGGGAGGTTAATTAAAAGCAGCATAAATAAGAGCGTAAATTAAACTCTCTGCCGACTAAAAGCCAGGAGAGGAAAAGAATAACCATGACGCGCTTGAGGACACACATGTCTCACACAACATACAGCAAAAACACACCTGAAAGACAACAAGCAAGAAAAACCGGGGACAAGGGAGGCGGCGAAGAGCCGACCTATCCACTGCCAGGAACGACCAATTAATGTTAAAGGAAGAACTACACTCTACTCGTTCGCATGCGCAAAACATCAATTTCAAAGCCCAACACGGAAACGGAAAAGGTTTTGAGTGGGTTGGGGGTCTGCCCTACAGAACGCTGTGGAACGCTGGCCCAGCAAGAAAAAACAAAACATGGAGACGAAACGCAGAGGACTGACTCCGAACTCTCTGCCGGAGGGTGACCCCCGTGTTCGGAAGAGAAAATAAATGGGGAGATGAAGAACGCTGTTTCCCATCTATGAAATAGATAAGAGGAAAGAAGGGAAGAGATGCAAGTGCAAAGCGGGTGAGAGAGAGAATGGGACGACCACGTCAAACAAAAAACTCCTCAGCAATTTGGGTGAGGGGTGTCTGCCTAGTTTCTGGTCGGTTAGGCCTAGTAACGACGGGTCCGTACCGGTACATAGGTAAAACAGGGGCACGTCGGGGACGTATGGGGGGTGAACCTCGGAAGAACTGAGAGAATCAGCTTACATCCCCACGACGTGGATATTACTCTTAAATATGGGGGCGGAATTAAGAGAGAAAAAACAGTCAGCAGTCTAGGTGCTGCGCATACATGGCTCTCACAAGACTCGGTATGGGGGGGGGGGGACACTAAGTCGCCGCTTTCGGGAAGAAAAATGGATCTAGGAGGGCCGGCTGTTAACAGCGGGGGGGGAAGGGTAGAAAAAGGTTATGGTCCCGGTGCGCTTGGGTGTCAAAAAAAAAAAAAGGGCGAGAAAGAGGGGGGGCTGGTGACAAAAAAAAACAAAAAAGGCCTTCTAATTTATGAGGAGGATGACCACTCTTGGAAAATTGTAGGGTAGTCGGATCTGATCTTTTGCTTCTGGAGGTAGTGACTTTGACAGAAACTGATCATGCTCTCTTCAGAGGGATTGATTTTGCCGTTGTTCACGTTGTGTATGAAAAAGAGCTTCATAGCAGGAGGCTAGGGGGGGGAGGAAGGTAGTCAGGATGGCCAAAGTACAGGTAATGGCAGTGTTGATACCTCAAGGACATCACTAATTGTTGAGGTCACCGAATGGGGAAGAGGGGGCCGGAAATTGCCTGAAGATGAGTCTAGGCAAGTGAAAAGCGATCGGGACAAAAGTAGCTGGGGATTGCAAGTCTGATGTCACGAAAAAATGCGGCGCGCAGCATCCTTACTGCGAAAATTAAAGCTTTCTACGGGGAAACTCATATGAGAGTTTGGGACAAAGGAGAAGGCCGGGACTATCTCAGAGTTGTGGAGGAGAAAAATACTGACAAGGAGCTGGTTCTGGAGTGGGGGTGGGGTGATACACAGAATCCACATGCCGGAAAAAGTAGTTTCCCAGGGGGTGTGAGATTCAAATTCGTCACAGACTAAATCGGATTGGGTTGAGTTTCTCGTTGGGAGGAGGCTTTTGTTATGAGTTTCGGAGGTTGTAGGGCCAAGTAGAGGTGGTGAGACGTCGGAGAAGGGTGACAGTGTGAGTCGCTCAGAAACTTAATATAGACACAAGGGTGAAAAGGAAACGGAAAAAAAAGAAAGGGCGATTGGGGACAGGGGGGGTATTGGCGGAAATTAGAAAACGAGTCGCATGAGACTCTAGGGGAAACATCTAAGGGTGTAAAGCAGAAAGGGTTCAAACGGGACGTTCATTTGGCACTACAGGGGACGCGGGTTGTTTAGACGTCATTTGTTCACTGGAACCTCATCATGGGGCTCATGGACCTCAAAGGGAAAAGAGGAGTTACACTCAATCAAAATGGGGGGTGCTTGCTCTAGCGTCAACCAAGATAAGCGGGTGGAAAGGGGTGGAGAAACCGCAGAGGAGCATTGGCACGGGTTGGCAGGTTGAGGGGAGCAAACTGGAGGTACAAGAAGGTGAAAAAAAGACTTGAAGAACGTAATCGCATTTTTTAAAAGCATGGCCGGAGATCCACCGAGAAAAACCAAAGGGGAGACGTTTCGAAGGAGCAACACTAAATGGGGTGAACGGCGCTCCAGGGTGAGTTGGAGGTTGTGAGACAAACCACATCGGTGAGGGATCACTTGGTGATAGAAGTGGCGAGACGGTGTGAAGACCTCGGATAGTACGGTAGGTTGTGGAGGTACAGCTTGGGGCTCCGAGTTCAGGAGGGGCATAAAGTGGTTTTCAAATACGTCAGGGATGGGACGGTAGCATCATGGGATGGAGAACTGGCTATTTCGCAAAAGGAAAGGCAAGGGGATTATATGGGACAATAAACCAAAAAGAAAGACGCGAGACCAGACGAATTAAAGGATCGCTACAAACAAGCGGTAAGCAAAGTGAAATGGTGACTGGCGATGGGAGGGGGGCGATCGTCTGAAAGGAACGTGCCGGCAAAACAAGGACACAGGAAGAGAAGAAGCGGAAAATCGAGGCGAGGGACACATTAATCAGGGTGAATGAAAAAGGACTTGAAAAGAATTCAGAAAGAGAGGGGGTCAAAAGGGAGATACTTTGGCAGGTCCAAAGGGAAAAAACTGGAATGAAACAGGAAGGGAAACCCAGAGAATAAACTTGAAAAAGGTCTTCTTTTTAAAGGAGGAGCCGGACGCCCAGAGAAAAATGAGCAAAGATTAAAAAAAGCAAAAATGAAGAGTATCTCAAAGAAAGAAGAGATGGGATATTGTCTGTGAGAAGTGTTATCTCAGGACCGAATGGGCCGGCGTGAAGGGGTCATGAAAAGGCAAAAGAAAGAGGGGTGGGAAGTAAATAGACGGTGATGGGATTGATCTCTGAGGGAAAATAGCGGATTGTAGGAACAAGTTTATTTAATGGCAAAAAGTCTGTGAAAAGCCGCGTGCGACGTTCAGGACGAAGGAAGGGGAAGAATAGCACTATAAGCAAGAATAACGAACTGGGGTCACCTCATGAGTAGGGTTTACAATTGGAGGGGGGGGGGTTGGGGGTGGGAGGAACCAAACTAGAATGCAAAAATCACCAAAGAAACGTTCCTGCGCAGAATCAACCACAAAAAGAGGAGGAAGTGAAAGACCCATTTGTGGGGGGGGAATTGGGGGTATAACGGCCGAAATTGGTGCAAAAAACCAAAAACTGCTGCAAAGCACGAAAGAAACACAGGGACTTAAATCTTAGAGAGATGTGGAAAAAAAGACTAGAAATCAAAAAAAAGAAGGGAAAACATCGCCGCCTCTTTGGGATAGACACATAACACAACACTTGGGGAAAGGACTAACCCCGCGACAAAAACCGAAGTTCAGAAAGAGAGCAACAAGGACACAAGCCGGTACTTAAAAAAAAAATAAAAAGACCTGGAGAAAAGAGGAACAACAAACAGGGACCCAAAAAAGAAAAACCAATTACCGGGTCTAATCTAAGAGCAAGTATCCCAGAAGTCTGAGATGGAGGAGATGACCTAATGGAAAGTGGGGCAATCGATAATCCTCTCCGCGGCCAGAACGCAGCTCAAATGGGCAAGATGAAGGGAGGACGGTATCCAAGCGTCAGACCGAAAAAAGGCAACGTAAATAAAGGGGCAAATGGAAGACGAAAACGTCATCACGCCGTTGGAAACGAGGGCTTAAAGAGAGAGAAGAGGGTATGCGTGGTCGATCTTATATGGTTGCAATCTTCAATAGGTAGACGCAAAGCCAGCTACGTGAAAGAACCAAAAAACAGAGTTCCTGATAGGGTTCGGCGGTACGAAAAAGATCGGTTTAAATGCAATCACAAGGAGGAAAAAAGGGTGAAGAAAAGAAATCAGTGGTGGAGCGAAGGTAATGAATGAATCACGCGAAAGAACAGTAAAAAACTTCTTGGGTATTAGAGCCTTACTTCTTTACGGAGAAGGAAGGGTGTATAAACCGTCACAAGAGAAATTTACTTCAGCAAAGATTTGGTTGAAGAATAAAATAAAACGGCAAGCAGAAAGGCTAAATCCCCGCACAGCGAAAGCATGTCGTGAACAAGGATTGAATTGTAGTAAGGGGGGGGTCTTCCGGCTATAGGAATCGGAAAGAGAGCGGAAAAACGGTGAAAAGACAATTTATGGTAAACTACAATAAAGAGAGCTATTGGGCGAGAGGCAATATCAAAAGATGGGGGCACAAGCTGAAAAGACCAAATGGGATGGACGAAGAAAGCACACCAGACAGAAAAATCTGCGGGGGAGAAAAACATAAGGGCGGTCGGGGGGTGGGGAAGGGTCTGTAGGAAAAGAAACTAGAAACGTGAGCCGGCGAAAGGGAGCAGACCGTCCACGTTACACGGAAAACCGGAGAAGAGATTCAAAGGGAGTTTAATTGAGAATGCTTGGGAAACAGGGTCTAAATTAAGCACCCACGCTGATTTCACGAAACAAAAAGGGAACGTAACATCTAATACAGGTTTAGGTGGAAAACAGGGAAAGTCTTTTTCACCTGGGGCGTTGAAGGCTCGCGTACAGACAAGTCCTGTTAAAGAAAATTCAAAAATTTGCCGCTGGAATGAAAAAACCAGGCTGACACGTTCATAAAAAAATCAGAAGAGGAAAAAGAGCAATAAAAAAAACCCAGTGAGTTTCACGGGGGAGAGGGGGGGGGAAGAACTTATGTGACCACCCGAAAAAAACCACCTTGAAAAAACGTTCAAGAGCACAGTATAAAAATACTGCGGCAATAGAGGAAGAATAAAACGAGGGACAGCGAAAAGATGGGGGGCTTGGATAGCTCAGATTCTCATCGGCACGAGGGGGAGAGCGAACCAGGCAAGCATCCAGTAGGACTTGCGTGCGTTGTAGATTGGCTGTGAGAGGGGGAAGAAGAAGCAGAGGCAAAGGCAGCAGATAGATAGGTTTGCGTAGAGGGGGGGAACGTGAGGTTACACAACACAGTAAAAAACATTAAAGAGAAAAGGTATTTCTTCAGAAAAAGGCCCAAATTGGAATAGGCCACAATGCAGGACACTTTTCAGACCCAAAATAATAAAAAGGAGGGACGGAGACAGAACAGCAAAACAAAACAAAAAGAAAACCCAGGGGAGGAGCGAAAAAAAAGAGCAGACGGAAAGAAATGCCGATCTACAAGAGGAAATAAGAAGGACGAACGCGGTTGAATTGTTCTAGATACAAAAAACAAAAAAACTACGGAAAAGGGGGACTTATTGGTGTGGGGTTCGGGTAATTAATGATCCAGTGGCCTGTCGGTTGCTTTGCAGATTTAGGGTCCGTCGAAACAATAGCAGGCAGGGGGGAGGTAAAAAATTAACACTGGTGCGGGAATAGGGGAAATTTACATGGACGAAAGGGCGGGCTAGGGTCGAAAGACCTGACATGTTGGAATATAGCGGGTTGCGGTGCTAGGTATAGAAAATCCGTGTTGCGAGCCTGGGGCCGGTGCTATAAGGGAGTTTGAGGAAAAGACTATCAGGTGATCAAAGGTTCTAGCCGGATATCCGTGGGAGTTCGCTAAGAAGACCTGGAAAAGGTGTGCAGCGAACATTCTGGGAGGGGGCAGGTGTGTAATCGCGCTAAGCCTAAGGAACTCCTGTCGAGTTGTAATGGGGTTAAACACGGTAAGCCTGCCACTTACTGTTACGCCAGTGGTCACCTCAGGCAATGTAGAGATACCAGGGAAGGTATCTGTAAGTCTGTCCGGCAAGCAACTAGGGCATTGATATGACGGAAATATAGCACCGCCTGGAGCTTGGAATTTTTTGAAGGGTGGTTCCTCGCTAAATGGGGGTGTACTATGAAATTGAAACGCTTGGTCGGCTCATCTATAGATAGTACCGACCGAAGATGTTGAAATTAAGTGAGAATACCCAGAGGAGGCTTAGTTGGTGGGAAAACGTACGGGGGCGGCCACGCTAAAGACTCTGGCGACATGAATTTGTTGACCGTAGAAAATACATAGGGGGGGAGGGGGGGTAGTAAAAAGAACGGCAGAACGAGGCAGCAAGGGATATTAAGACTGGAGGGTGGTGGGTGCCACTGCGCGTGTAATGTGGGGTTTGATAAGTCTGCGAGGGGGGCGTGTGTCGGCAGTATAGGGGAGGACCAACGGCAAAAAGGTGGGAGTCTATGGCAGGATTAAGGAGGCGGAATTCTTAGCCAGACCAGCCTCAGTAATCTAAGAAATTTGTGACAAAATTAGAAGCACATAGAGAGCAAAAAGAGATGGTGTCCGTCGACAAAGCTGTCGGAGGCAGCAATCATGCGAGGAAAGAAAGAGCCTGGACCGCTTGTAGCGGATGTGGGATATATTTTGTATCGCCGATTTGCCTTGATAAACCAGAAAACTACTTGCGGGACAGAAGAATGGAAGCGGGGCTGCAAACACAAAAAAACGAAAAGGGAAGGGAAATTATGAGTGTGCAGATAAAGAGATGCACACGGCTGGAAGGGGAGCGGTCAATCATTTTAGATCTGGGAAGAGGAGTTGAGAAAAGCTACGGGACTAGCGATCGGGAAAAAGGCTTTTGGGGGGGGGGACCGTTTGGAATGGGGTAGGTAAAGCATCGCTCGCAAGTTGGGGGGGGGAAGGGATGATAGTGGTGTTAGTCAATACATAAAGGGGGATGCAGAGGGACAAAAGTTGCGAAATAAAAATTCCCTAGGCATGAAAGAGGGGAAGGAGTCTTCCAAACATCAGCGAAATACGCGAAAGCGAGGGGGAGGAGGGGGCACTGTGTCGCTTGGAGAAGAAAGGAAAGAAAGAATAAATCCAAGTCTCAATTCAAAAAAGGACGCACTCGTATTTATGGGATGCAAATAAAGAAAAAAGAGGATTGGGCACGTCGGCGGTGGATGGAAAGGATTTAGTTATATGGGAGTGTGGATAAGATTCAGGTTTTTCATCAATTGAGTTTAGAGAGAAATATCAGGTTGATGTATCAGGAGACCAAGTATCACGTCAAAAACACGAGGTTGCGAAAGATGGAAAAACGAACGAGTGGGGAGTCGTAAAAAAAAACCACAAAGGAGCGCCATTGGGTGATGTTTAATAGGTGGGCGCACCTTGGGGGTTCGGTGAGCGGAGACTTAAAGAAAGGGCAACAGCCTTGAAACTGAAATAAAAAGAGGGATGGGGGGGTTTGACGCGGACGGAATTCTTTTTCAAGCGAGGGTCAAGTTTTATGGAGATAATCCTACTCGGTTCCACTCAATTTGTGGCCGGAGTGATGGGCCGCGGTGGAGCAGAAGGGAGTTCTCGGCAAAAGATGATAAAAACAATTCTCATGCAATCAGGAAAGGGCACGTTTGAGCAAAAAATAGAGTGGGGAAATTTTGCGTGAATCAGTGAAGAAACTAGGAAAAAGGGAGAGAGGGGGAGAATAGGAAGCCAATGCAGGCAGCGGTTGGAGTCGAAGAAGGGTTCTGATCCGGAAACAGAAGGAGGGCGAGCTATCTGGAACAGAGGGGAGAGCGAATCCAGGGACACGCAGGCAACGCGTGGAAAAAAAAAGGAGTGCTGCGTGGGAGAGCATAAACTAGCCTACAAGGCGCCAGGCATGATTTTACACCGTCACAAACGACGAGGGGAAAAGAGGCAAAATAAGGAGGGTTGCGACGTGATCGATACCTCCGGCGAGAAGCAAAAGACGCGTCGAGAAATAAGGGTGTGGGTCAAAAGAAGAGGGAATAACGGTCGCGAGAGGAATGAGGGCTACATGAGCTGGCTGGTCAGAAACACCTCGTGCTTCACCGTGTGGGTGGTATTGTTGTTGTAAGAAACACCGCGACGTCGAAAAAACGACGAATAAATTTAGCATCAAGGCACACGGAACGAGAAGGGGGGAATGAATGATTGTGCGTATCGTGAAACAATCGAGCAAACGTTAACCGGGGGATGATAGAATGAAACTATGTTGGGGAAAGACAAAGTTGAAAGAAGCTCATCTTGTTAGGTGAATTGGCATCGGGAGTCAGGTTGGCAAAGGTATAATAGTGAGGAAGACTGGGAAAAGGGATTACATACCACGAAAGAAAAAAAAAAAAAAAAAAAATTCCAAGAATGGCAGAGAAGACTGCAGGGCTGAAGGGGGGAATTTGCTCGGCAACAGCTGAGAATAAAAAAAGGACAAAGTCGGGAAACAGGAGCAAAGGAGATTGAGAGAAGACTACTGAGAGAGGGGGGATACAGGTAGTGAAAGATTGGGATCTCGAACAAACAGGAAATGGGAGTGAAAGGGCGTCGCGTTGAGTACAGGGTAAAAGAAAGGCGTGGTATTGGCAGAGACCGGCGGGGGGGTGGTATTGGGAAAAAGAAGGGAGCGTGGCTGAAGACAGGGGAGGTGGGAAAAAAGTAGAAAAAGCCGTTCTTCAGTGGGGGCTAAGCAGTAAAGGGAAAGTGAAAGTCCGCACCACAGAGTAAAGTAGAATATGAGGGGTGGGAGCCGTGTGACTTAATCCACGGGGAGGGGTTTCAACGTAAGTTTTGTTGATGAGCGGGGGAAAGGCCAAAAATCGGTCAGGAACTCTACTCACAACACAAAAAAGAATAAAAAGCGACTACGGAAACAAAAGGTGAAGGTGCCAGCATCGGGTGACGAAAAACCCACAGGGGAAAGATAGGGGTAGAACACCAATGGCTTATGCTCATGTGAAGAGGGTGTGAAAAGAATGAGGGAACGAGTTTTCATAGTAAAGGCAGGGCTTTGCCAACGAAAGTGCTTGACAGGGTGGGGGTGGGAAGCAGCATTACCGATTTGGCTTCAGTCTCAATTAAACATCGCGGGCGTTCAATAAAACACTCCGGAGGAAGAAAACGAAAAAGACCACTCCCTACACCGTCCGTGCAATGACACACAAATCTCCAACACAGGGGAAAAGAGAAGGAGTGAAAAGGATCTCCGGAAAAGAGAACCAAGCATGGGGAGATGCGAGCAAAAAGACCTAACAAGCACTCCCATGGCAAAAATTTCACGGGTAATCTCCAGGGCGACAAGTACAACCAAGACAAAAAAAAAAAGATCCACCTTGCGCGCCAAAAACTGAAGAAAAGCCGCGGGGACAAAAAAAATATAACGAAAGCTAAAAGAAAGGGCGTGGGAAAATCACGTACAGAGTATAGTAGATGTCTTCACGGCAGTAAAGGTGGGTTGACGGCTGGTAAAATCGAGTCTAATAGACAATAGACTAAAGAAGACGTCAGGGGGACGTCGGGTCGGCACGTTTCAGACTGGAGGAAGCGGGGGGTTATTGTTGAAAGACAGTCAAGGAAGGGAAGTAGTAGGAAGAATAAAATTGCTGGGGGTAGCCCTCCCCTCTGGCTCAAACTGAGTGGCCCTTCCGAGGAATGTAAATGACTTTGGGAGAAGCATTAAGGAGGTAATGGCCCGAGGCGGATTGATCACTAGTAGAGACCAAGGATAAACTTCATAAAAATCTGTGCAATATGAGAAAACAGAGGACTGAGGCGAAAT